>Ga0210399_10003071_pt1 | contig 12982 bp, 9 predicted proteins | sample IncBWC14MmetaG_FD_150865 | JGI IMG/M metagenome (GOLD analysis project Ga0210399, IMG submission 150865) | Forest soil microbial communities from Barre Woods Harvard Forest LTER site, Petersham, Massachusetts, United States - Inc-BW-C-14-M | ecosystem: Environmental > Terrestrial > Soil >... | reverse complement strand
ATCTTCGACGAGTTTGCTCAGGAGGATGCCTCCACCACCCGGCGCTTCGGGGGCACCGGCCTTGGACTCGCCATCTCGCGGCAAATCGTTGAACTGATGGGTGGAGAGCTCACGGTCGCGAGCTCGCCCGGTGTGGGCTCCACGTTCTCGTTCGAAGTGACGCTGCCGCTCGCGACCGGCAAGGCGCACGCCGTGGCGCCGCCGCCGCGGCTCGACGGGATGCGGGTGCTGATCGCCGACGACAGCGCCGCTGCGCGCGTGCTCATGGCGAACGTGCTGCGCGCCTGGGGCGCCCGCGTGACGCAGGTCTCGTCCCTCGAAGCGGCGCTCGCGGAACTGCGCGGCGCCGCCTACGAGGCGGTCCTCATCGATGATCCGCTGCCCGAGGACGCCGGGCAGGGCCTGCTGCAGCAGCTTACCGCGTTGCTCGCAGTGCGCCCGCGCGTGATCCGACTCGTGAGCTTCACAAACCTGACACCGGTGGCGGCGGGCGCGAACCGCTGGTGCGACGCCGAAGTCACCAAGCCGTTGCGGCTCGGCCGGCTGCACGCAGCCCTCTCCGGCTGTCCGACCGCAGGCGAGGACACGGTGCGTGTTGCGCGGTTGCGCGGGCTCTCGCCGCTCAGCGGGCGCGTCCTGGTGGTCGAGGATCAGGCCCTGAACCGCGAAGTGGCTGAGGGCATGCTGGCCGCCATCGGGGTCGACTGCGACACCGCCGCCGACGGCCGCGAGGCTCTGGAGAAGCTCGCCCGCGAACGCTTCGATGCCGTACTCATGGATTGCGAGATGCCAGTGATGGACGGGCTGACGGCTACGCGCGCGCTGCGCGAGCGCGAGGCAGGCGCGGCGCGTGTGCCGGTGATCGCACTCACCGCAGACGGCACCCACGCCGGACGCACGGCGTGCCTCGCCGCGGGCATGAACGACTACCTTGCGAAACCAGTCACACGCGAGGCGCTGCACGCGATGCTCGTGCGCTGGCTCCCGACAGCGCGCATGCCGGCGCCGTCCGCTGCAGGCGAAGCCGCGGCCGCACCTGCCGACGCAGCCCCGCTGCGCTCCACCGGTACGGAGGACGCCGCGGCGGACGCTCGCGTCGCGGAGGCGTTGCTCGATCACGCGACGCTCGAGGCCCTGCGTGCGCTGCCGCCACGCGGCGAGCGCGACATGCTCAGCCACATCGCCGAGGGCTATCTCGCCGACTCGCAACGCCTGGTCGCCGACATTGAGCGCGCCGTCAGCGCGGGCCAGGCGCCCGAGCTGGCGCGCGCGGCGCACGCCTGGCGCTCCTGCAACGGCCACATCGGCGCGCACGGCCTGGTGCGCCTCTGCCGCGAGCTCGAGGCCTGCGGGCGCGCTGGCGACCTGCGCAGCGCGCCGGCGCTGCTCGCACGGATTCGTAGTGCGTACGCACGCGTGGGCGACGAATTGCGGACCGAGATCCGGAGATCCGCGTGAGCGGCAAGGGTGTCAGGGTGCGGGTGCTCGTGGCGGACGACGACCGGCTGCTGCGCGAGATCGCCGTCGCCACCCTCGAGGGCGCGGGGTTCGCCGTGGAGACCGTGCCGAGCGGGGATGCGGCAGTGGCAGCCTGCGCGCGGGACATGCCCGATATCGTGTTGCTCGATGTCGAAATGCCCGAGGGCGATGGCTACCAGGCCTGCACCAGTATCCGCACGCTCCCGGGTGGGTGCGACGTGCCCATCGTGATGGTGACCGGCCTCGATGACCCGATGTCGATCAATCTCGCCTATGACGCCGGCGCGACCGACTTCGTGGTGAAGCCGATCAACTGGGCGCTGCTCGTGCACCGCATCCGCTACGTGCTGCGCGGCGCGCGCACCATTGAGGCGCTGCGTCTGTCGGAGCAGAAGAACGCGGCGCTCCTCAAAGCCATTCCGGATGGCATCTTCCTGCTGAACGCCGCAGGCACGGTGAGTCACTGCTACTCGCCGCCTGCGGGACTCGCCATGCCGACGCACGGCCGGGCATTCCACCTCGGCGAGCTCCTTCCCGAGGGCACGCTGACGCAGGCCATGCAATGCCTCCAAGCGACGCTCCGTGGCACTCCCGCGGCCTTCGAGTTCTCGCGGCAGGGTGACGCGGTCGATGGGCCACACTTCGAGTGCCGTTATCTGCCCAATGCGGGCGGCCAGGTGCTCGCCATCGTGCGCGACATCACCCAGCGCAAGCGGACCGAGGCGCATATCCACCGGCTGGCGTACTTCGATGCGCTGACAGGACTCCCGAACCGCGAGTGGATCGGCGACTACCTTTCGCGGACGCTTGGCGAGGCGGCGCCGCTGGGCGGGCGCATTGCGCTGCTCTATATCGACCTGGACCAGTTCAAGCGTATCAACGATACGCTCGGCCACGAGACCGGCGATGCGCTGCTTGCCCAGGTCGCCGAGCGGCTGACCGGGGCCCTGGCGTACACCGGCGAAAGAGCACGCCTGGCGCGGGTCGGCGGTGATGAGTTCATCGTGGTGCTGAGCGGCAACCCGGCAATGGCGGACGCGGAACAGGCGGCGCAGCGGATTCAGACCGCACTCGTCGCCCCGTTTCAGCAGGGCGGCTACGAGTTTGTGGTGACCTCGAGCATCGGCATCGCGCTCTTTCCGGAACACGGTACCGATGGGCAGACGTTGCTGAAGCATGCCGACGGCGCCATGTACGAAGCCAAGGCGAGCGGGCGCAACCAGTTCCGCGTGTTCACCAGTGCCGTCAATGCCCGAATGACCAAGCGCCTGTCGCTGGAGATGGAGCTGCGCCGAGCCTTCGAGAGCTCACAGCTCGAGGTGTACTACCAGCCGCAGTACGACGCTCATAGTCTGCGGCTCGCGGGCGCGGAGGCGTTGCTGCGCTGGTTCCACCCGCGGCGCGGGCAGATCTCCACCAGCGACTTCATTGCGGTAGCCGAGGAGACCGGACTGATTGGGGACATCGGCCGCTGGACCCTGCAAAAGGTGTGCCGCGACCTGCAGGAGTGGCGCGCCGCGGCGCTCCCGGTGCCTTCGGTCGCGCTCAACGTGTCGGGTCGCGATTTTCTGCGCAAGGACGTGCTGCTGCGGGTCTCGCGGGTGGTCGAGGAGGCGCACCTGCCCGCATCGCTGTTCGAGCTCGAGCTCACCGAAGGGGTGCTGATGCAGGATGTCGATGGCGGACAGCGCTCCCTGCAGGCGCTCAAGGAGTTTGGCTTCGCACTCGCCATCGATGACTTCGGCACCGGCTACTGCTCGTTGAGTTACCTCAAGCGCTTTCCCCTGGACACACTCAAGATCGATCGCGCCTTCGTCAACGACATCAGCGTCGACGCGGAGAATGCGGCCATCGTGCGCGCGATCATCGGCCTCGGCCACAACCTCAGTTTGAAGCTCGTGGCGGAGGGGGTGGAAACGCTCGAGCAGCTGCAGTTTTTACGTGCGGAGGGCTGCGATCTCATCCAGGGCTTCCTCATGAGCCGGGCGATTCCGGCCGCTGCCTTCGCAGACCTGTTGCGTGGCACAGCGGCGGCGGCGGGCAGCGCGGGCGGGTGCGTGCACGGAGCGGGCGTCGGGAGCTAACGCGGCTTGCGGCGCTTGCGCGGGGTGTCACCCTCGTCGCCGATCTCGTAGTCCTCGAAGTCGCTGGTGAGCTCGGCGGTGTGCTTTTCCTCGAGCAGCCGCTCGAGGCGCCGCCACGCGGGGTCCCCCGCCTTCTGTCCGCGGCGTTTGGCAAGATCGAGGTCCTTGATGACCTGATCGAGATCGACGTCACCATCCTCGATGACGGGCTCGTCGGCCTCTTCGTCCTCGAATTCGTCTGATTCCGGCTTCTCGCTCATGCGGGGCGGCAGTCTGCGGGAATTGGACGGCGCGAACTTAAATCAGACCCGGCAGGACTGCAATGTCGGGCGCGGGGTTTGTGAAGCACTCCCTTTTTTGGGGTGTGTCCGGGCGCGGGGGCCCCTCAGTGAATCAACTGATTGATCTCGAAAATTGGCAGGAGCATGGCGAACACGATCCCCATGACGAATAGCCCCATGAATACGATCAGCAACGGGCCGAGGAGGCCGACCATTGCGGCCAGCAGGCCGTCGAGTTCCCGTTCCTGGCTGATGGCCGCTCGGTCGAGCATGCTCTCGAGCTTCCCGCTCGACTCGCCGCTCGAGATCAGGTGGATGGTCATCGGCGGAAAGAGCCGGCTCGCGGCGAGCGAGCGGCCAATCGGCGCGCCCTCGCGTACCCGCGCGGCCGCCTCGGTCACCGCATCACGCATGGGGAGATTGTTGATCACCTCGCCCGCAATGCGCATCGCCTCGAGCACCGGCACCGCGCTCGCCGAGAGGATGCTGAACGTGCGCGTGAACCGCGCGGTGTTGAAACCACGCGCGAGCTTGCCAATCAGCGGCATGCGCAGCTGCAGGCGGTGGAAGCGGCGGCGGGCCTCGGGGTTGCGCAGCCTGCGCCGGAACAGCACGACGGCGACCACGACGCCGATGAGGAGGTAGATCCCGTAGGAGCGCAGGAAGCCGCTGGTGGCAATCAGCACCTGGGTCATCAGCGGCAGCTTCGCCTTGCTCGACTCGAACACCGCCACCACCTGCGGCACGACGTACACGAGCAGCGCGGAGACGATCCCGAAGCACAGCACCGTCAGCACGATCGGGTAGAGCATCGCCGCCAACACCTTCTGGCGCAGCTGGTCGCGCCCCTCGGTGTAGTCCGCGAGCCGCTCGAGCACGCCATCGAGATGCCCGGCCTGCTCGCCGGCGGCGACCGTGGCGCGGTAGATCTCGGGGAAGACTCGCGGAAACTCGGCGAAGCCATCGGCGAGGGTGTGGCCTTCCATGACCCGCGCACGCACGCCGAGCACGATGCTCTGCACCCGCGGCTTCTCGGTCTGCTGCGATACTGCGAGCAGCGACTCCTCGAGCGGGAGTCCCGCACGCACCAGTGTCGCAAGCTGCCGGGTGAACAGCGCCAGGTCCGCCGCCGAGACCCGCCGCATGAGGCTGAAGGAGCGCTGGCGCTTCGCCTCTTTCTGCGCGACCTCGCCAACCGTTACCGGCAGCAGCTGCTGCTCGCGCAGCAGCTGGCGGATGTGCCGCGGGGTGTCACCTTCAAGTATCCCCTTGCGCTCCTTACCGGAGGCGTCGAGCGCGGTGTATTCGAACGCGCCCATGGCTTTAGCTCGGCTGAAACTCGCCTGTGGCGGGCAAGGCAGTCAATCCCGTCAGTCCTCGCGCGTGACGCGCAGCACTTCCTCGATGGTGGTCTCGCCACGCAGCACCCGCGAGCGGCCATCGTCGCGGATCGAGGGGGTGCTGAGGCGCGCGTGGCGTTCGATCTCCTGCTCCGATACCCCGTCGTGAATCATGGTGCGCATGGTGTCATCGACGATGATGAGCTCGTAGATGCCGGAGCGGCCGCGATAGCCGCCCGCCGCGTCCCGCCCGGGGCGGTAGAGCGTCGGCGAGGGCTCATCGGGGTGCAAGTTGAGCAGCCGCCGCTCGTATTCGCCCGCCTGGAACGGCTGCTTGGTGTCGGGATTGAGGACGCGCACGAGGCGCTGCGCGAGCACGCCGATGAGGCTCGAGGAGAGCAGGAAGGGCTCGATCCCCATGTCGCGCAGGCGGGTGATGGCGCCGGCGGCGGTGTTGGTATGCAGGGTCGAGAGCACCAGATGGCCGGTGAGACTCGCCTGCACGGCGATCTGTGCGGTCTCGAGATCGCGGATCTCCCCGATCAGCACCACGTCCGGGTCCTGACGCAGGATCGCGCGCAGACCGCGCGCGAAGGTCATCTCGACCTTGGTGTTGACCTGGGTCTGGCCGATGCCGTCGATGTAGTACTCGATCGGATCTTCCACGGTCATGATGTTCTGCGTGTTGTCGTTCAGGCGCTCGAGCGCGGCGTAGAGCGTCGTGGTCTTGCCGGAGCCCGTGGGACCTGTGACGAGAATGATGCCGTGCGGCTTGTGGATCAGCTCATCCATCGCCGCCTGAGTGCGCGGATCCATACCGAGGGAGTTGAGGTCGAGTCTGCCTGCCTGCTTATCGAGGATACGCAGCACCACCCGCTCGCCGTGCCCGGAAGGTATGGTCGAGACACGGACATCGACCGCACGGCCTGCGATCTTCAGGCTGATGCGCCCATCCTGCGGCAGGCGCTTCTCGGCGATGTCGAGACGCGACATCACCTTCACGCGCGAGACCACGAGCGGGGCCACCGCGCGGCGCGACTGCAGCACTTCGCGCAGCACCCCATCGACGCGGAAGCGGATCACCAGACGGTTCTCGAAAGGCTCGATGTGGATGTCGGAGGCGTTCTCCTTGACCGCCTGGGTGAGCACGGCGTTGATCAGGCGGATGATCGGGGCATCGTCTTCACTGTCGAGCAGATCGGCCTGCTCTGGCAGATCCTGCGCGAGGTGAGCGAGATCGGTGGTCTCATCGAGCCCCTCGACCGCCTGCATGGCATCCGAGCCCGCTTCGTAAGCCTGACGCAGCAGCGCATCGAACTGCGCTTCCGGGACGCGCTCGAGCCGCAGTGAGCGGCGCAGGTAGCGCCGGACCTCGGCGAGCGCCTGCGGCGCGGCGGTGTCCCGATAGATGCACTCGGCGACGCCATCGACGACGCGATTGACCAGCACGCCGTGGCGCTTGGCGAAGGCGAATGACAGGCGCCTGCCGGAGGCGCCGTCGGCGCCCGCGGCTTGGGGTTGGGCGGCGTCGTTCATGGCTTGCCTTGTGGTGGCGTAGTGCTTTCGGCAGGCGGTGGCGCGTTGCCGGCCGGGGTCGCCGTGTTGTCGGGCGCCGCAGTGCCGGACGGGATGATCAGCACCCCCCCGGGCGGGGGCAGGACGGACTTCGGCGGCGGTTGCGTCGCGCCCGGAGCATTGGGCGAGGGCTGCCCGGTGGCGCTGTCGGTACCCGGTGGTGGCGGGGGCGGCAGCGGCGGGAGCTTCCCGGGGGGCGTGCCGGGCAGAAGCGGCGGGATGTCGCTCGGGCTCAGATGGAAGATCGGCTTCTGCTGATCCTGCATGTAGTTGTACTTGAGCTCGGTCTCGTATGCCGCCTGGTTCGCATCGCGCATGATCTTCGGGCGGAGGAAGATCATCAGGTTCGTCTTGCTGGAGGTCTGGTTACGCGTCTTGAAGAGAAGTCCCAGGATCGGGATGGCGCCGAGGTAGGGCACACGGCTCTCACCCTTGGAGGTGTCGTCCTCGATGAGCCCGCCGAGCACCACGATGCCGCCATCCTCGATCAGCACCGTGGTGCTGACCGTGCGCTTGTTGGTCACGAGATCCACGGCGCCCGCCGGCTTCTGACCGAGGCTCGAGCTCTCGATCGAGATCTTCAGCATGACCTGGCTGCCCTCGGCGGAGATGGTCGGGGTGATCTTGAGTATCGTGCCCACCTCCTCGCGCTGAATCGTCTGGAACGGATTCACCGCACCGCCGACCACCGCGGTGTTGTTGGCGGTGTACTGACCGGTGATGAAGGGCACCTCCTGCGCCACCTTGAGCTCCGCTTCCTGGTTGTCCATGGTCATCGCCGAGGGCGTGGCGATGATGTTGTTATTGGTATCGGAGCGGATCGCGCGCACGATGGCGGCGAAGTTCAGGCCGGCGACGGCAACGCGCCCGACGCCGATGGTCGTGCCCTGCAGCAGCGTCGTGCTGACGTTGGCCGGGTTCTGTATGGCACCCGCCAGATCCACGATGCTGGTGCCGCCGATGGGGCTCACGAAGGCGCCGGCCGGGACATTGGAGCCGCTGTTGGAGTAGGCGGCCCAGTTGACCCCGAGCTCGGCGTCCTTGTTGTAGTCGATGTCGGCGATGATCGCCTCGACCAGCACCTGCGGCCGGCGGATGTCGAGCTTGTCGATGATCGCCATCATGGCGCGCATCAGCTTCGCAGGTGCGGTAATGATGAGAGCGTTGTTGGTGGGGTCGGCCCAGACCATCGCACTCTTCTCCGCCGACTGCGCCACGCTCCCCGCCGCGCCCTGCGAGGAGGGGCCCGCCGCCGCAGCCGCGATGCCGGTCATCTGTTCCTTGAGCTTCGGCGCCAGCTTTTCCGCGTTCGCATAGTGCAGGTAGCGCACGCGCGTGTCGCCGCCTGCTTCGAGCGGTGTGTCGAGATGAGCAATGAGCGCGCGCAGTCGCAGACGCTGCGACTGGTCGCCGCCGACCAGCACGCTGTTGGAGCGCTCATCCGCCACGACCTTGACGGCGGTGCCCTCGGCGGCGGCTGCGCCCTGGTAAAGGGAGTTCACCACGCGCACGACCTCGGCCGCGCCAGCGTTCTGCAGCGGCACGATCTCCACGTCCTGGTTTCCCACCTGGTCGATGCGCCGGATGATGCGCATCATGCGGTTCACGTTGCTGGCGCGGTCGGTGATGATGAGGATGTTGGACGCGGGGTAAGCGACCAGGTGCCCGTACTGCGGAATCATGGGCCGCAGGATCGGTACCAGCGCGGGCGCATTCACGTTGCGGACATCGACCACCTGGGTGACGATCTCATCGGAGGTCGCGCTTACCCTGTCGGGAAGATCGATCGCCGGCAGCGTGCGCGCGTTGGTGTCGGGCAGGATCTTGACGACATTGCCGGAGGGCACGGCGATGAAGCCGTACACCTGCAGTATGGAGAGGAACGCCTCGTAGAACGCTTCCGGCGACATCGCGGTCGATGAGAGCATCGTGACCTGCGCCCGTACGCGCGGGTCGATGATGAAGTTCTTGCCGGTGGCGGCGCTCACCGCTTCGGCGATCTGCGTGATGTCCGCATCCTTGAAATTCGGGGTGATGCGTTGCGCCTGCTGCGCCGATACGAGCGAGCCGCTCAGCACGATGGCGAGAGCGCACACAGCCAATGAGCGAAAACCTGTCACTGAACCCATTCCCCCCACGAGCGGCCGTTACTGGCCGCGGCCCTCGCCGACCGGCTCCGGGCCGGCCGGTGAGGCTGACGCCCGCTCTCCCGCGGGCGTTCCCGGAGCTGGCGCGAACGGTGCACCGGCGTTCCCGCCTGGGCTCATGGCGGCCGCACCACCCGCGGGCTCCTGCCCCGCCAGGCTGTCGGCCTCCTGGGCGACCTGTGCAATGTTCAATACCAGATCCTGCTGCTGGCCGTTACGAATCACCGTGACGTGCGCCTCACTGGAGCTACCGAGGGTATGCAGGATCTGCTCGCCGCGGTCGCGGTCATCGAGCGGGGTTCCGTTGATGGCGGTCACCTGGTCCCCGGGCCGCAGTCCCAGGCGCATGAAGGCCATGCGGTCGCGCCCGGGGTAGACCCGAAAGCCGTTCATACGGCCGTGATCCATGACCGGCTGCGGCCGCATGACGTCCGCAAGGAGCCCGGGCTGCTCGCTGATCATGCGCCGCATGCGCTCGATCGAGCCGCCCTCGCCCTGCAGCACGGCAGCGGAGGGCGGCGGGGCATTGCCGACGTTCAGCTGGCGCGGCAGTGCGAGCGACTCGAGCTGCCCGTCACGGTCGATCACCACGCGATCGCTGTACACCGAATGCAGTTTCGCCCCCCCCGGCACGTTGTCTCCCACCGCATACACCTTGGCGGTCTGTGCGGTCTGTCCAAGGATCGCCAGGCCGTTTTGAGGATCATTGCCAGCAATGGTTCCGGTCAGCACCAGCGGAATACTGGTCTGTGGCGCGTTCGCCCCATCCTGCTTCGGGGCCGCCGCGGCACCGAACAGGTGCGCGTTGGTGATCGCGGCGAGATCGAGCGGATGGCTCGGGGAGGAGTTGCGCGCCGCCGGTGCCGTCGCTCCCCGGCGGCCGGCGCCAGCGAGATCGGTCACGATGAGCGCCGCCTGCACGCCGAGGGCGAGTGCGAGCACCCAGGTGGCGAGACGCGGGCCCTCCTTGAGCAATAGCGCCCGCCAGCGCTCCTGCGCCGGGAAGCTTTCGAGCCAGGAAGCGGCGTTCATAGACTTAAGCGCAAGCGATCGATCACGGACCTTCGCACGGCGCAAGCAGGGTACGCCACGCCATAGCCCGCGCAATCATACGGGCCTCGCGCTTGGGCTCTCAAGCGATTGTTTCTGCAGGAGTAACTACGCCACATTCTGGCAGGCTTGTGTTGCCGTTTCGCGACCCCTATAAAGACATCTATGCCCGATCTGCATCCGGTCCGCCCTGACAGCGGCGTCCTCGTCGAAGAGGCGAAACCGGAGGTCAAACAGCCGCCTCTCTATCGGGTAGTACTGCTGAATGACGACTACACCCCCATGGAGTTTGTGGTCGATGTGCTCGAAAAGTTCTTTACGATGAACCGCCCGACCGCCACACGCATCATGCTCGAGGTCCACACCAAAGGTAAGGGAGTGTGCGGGGTCTTCACATACGAGATCGCGGAAACTAAGGTGGCACAGGTGACGACCTATGCGCGCGATCATCAGCATCCGCTGATGTGTACGCTCGAGGAAGCCTGAGCGGCCTCAAGCCGTGGAGAAACCGGGAACTAACGACTCGCGCCGAATGCCCAATTGAAAGGTTCGCTGAAGTGTTATCGAACGAGCTCGAATACTGTCTCAATGACGCGTTCCATCAGGCGCGCGAGGCACGTCACGAGTACCTGACGGTCGAGCACCTGCTGCTCGCGATCCTCGACACGCCCAAGGTGCGCGAGGTGCTGCGTGCCTGCGGGGCCGACCTCGCGAAGTTGAAGCAGGAGCTGCGCGACCACATCGAGCAGTCGACACCGCGCCTCGAGGAGGGCGAGGAGCGCGAGGTGCAGCCGACGCTCGGCTTCCAGCGCGTACTGCAACGGGCCGTGTTCCACGTGCAGTCGAGCGGGAAGAAAGAGGTCGGCGTCCACAACGTGCTGGTGGCGATCTTCAGCGAGAAGCAGAGCCACGCGGTGTTCCTGCTCAACCGCCAGCGCGTGACGCGCCTCGACGTGGTCAACTACATCGCTCACGGGCTCTCGAAGATTGCCGAGGAGAAGACCTCGGAGAAAGATGAGTCATCCACCGATGCGGAGCGCGAGGGCGAGGGCGGCAGCGCACTCGAGAAGTACACCAGCAACCTCAACCGCATGGCACAGGACGGCCGCATCGACCCGCTCATCGGCCGCAAGCTCGAGGTCGAGCGCACCATCGAGATCCTCTGCCGGCGCCGCAAGAACAACCCGCTGTACGTCGGCGAGGCGGGTGTCGGCAAGACCGCGATTGCCGAGGGGCTCGCGCGGCTGATCGTGGAGGGTCAGGTGCCGGAGGTGCTCTCCGATTGCACCCTCTTCGCGCTCGACATGGGTGCGCTCATCGCCGGCACCAAGTACCGCGGCGATTTCGAGAAGCGCCTCAAGGGCGTGATCAGCGAGCTCAAGAAGCTTCCGGGCGCGATCCTGTTCATCGATGAGATCCACACCGTGATCGGGGCCGGCGCCGCCTCGGGCGGTGTCATGGACGCCTCCAATCTCATCAAGCCGGTGCTCACCAACGGCGAGATCCGCTGCATCGGCTCGACCACCTATCAGGAATACCGTCACATCTTCGAGAAGGACCACGCGCTCGCCCGGCGTTTCCAGAAGATCGACGTCGTCGAGCCCTCGGTGGCGGAAACCATCGACATCCTCTTCGGGCTCAAGCCGCGCTTCGAGGAGCACCACGGCATCACTTATGCGGATGAGGCGCTGCGTGCCGCGGCCGAGCTCGCGGCGCGCCACATCAACGACCGGCACCTGCCGGACAAGGCCATCGACGTGGTCGATGAGGCCGGCGCCCGCGCACGGTTGAAGCCCGTGGCCGAGCGCGAGTCGACGGTTGAAGTGCGTCACATCGAGGACGTGGTCGCGCGCATGGCGCGCATCCCGGCCAAGAGCGTCTCGACCTCCGATCGCGAGGTCCTCAAGAACCTCGAGCGCAATCTGAAACTCGTCATCTTCGGGCAGGATCGGGCGATCGAGGCGCTCGCCGCTGCCATCAAGATGGCGCGCTCCGGGCTCGGCGAGGCGCGCAAGCCGGTGGGCAACTTCCTCTTTGCAGGTCCCACCGGTGTCGGCAAGACCGAGGTGACGCGTCAGCTCGCCATTGCCATGGGCGTGGAGTTTCTGCGCTTCGACATGTCCGAGTACATGGAGCGTCACACGGTGTCGCGACTCATCGGCGCACCGCCCGGGTACGTCGGCTTCGATCAGGGGGGACTGCTGACCGAGGCCATCACCAAGCACCCGCATTGCGTGCTGCTGCTCGATGAGATCGAGAAGGCGCTCCCGGATGTTTTCAACCTCCTGCTGCAGGTGATGGATCACGGCACACTCACCGACAACAACGGCCGCAAGGCCGACTTCCGCCACGTCATCATCGTGATGACCACCAACGCGGGTGCGCAGGAGATGGCCCGTCCCTCGATCGGCTTCACGCACGTGGACAACGCGAGCGATGGCATGGAGGCGATCCGGCGCATCTTCACGCCCGAGTTCCGCAACCGCCTCGATGCGGTCATCCAGTTCGCGGCGCTCGATCCGGTGACCATCGAGCGCGTGGTCGACAAGCTGATCCTGGAAGTGGAGTCGCAGCTGGAGCAGAAGGGCGTCACCATTACGCTCGATGACGCCGCACGGCGCTGGATCGCGGAGAAGGGCTACGACGCCAAGATGGGCGCGCGCCCCATGGCGCGCACGATCCAGGAGCACATCAAGCGGCCGCTGGCGGAGGAGCTGCTGTTCGGACGTCTCGCCGGCGGCGGACACGTGCGCGTGTCGGTCGCGCCGGACGGCTCATCGCTCAGCTTGACGTGCGAGCCGGCACAGTCGCCGACCGTGCCGGCTTAGGGTGGGGTTCAGCGGCCGCGGTAGATGATGCGGCCCTTGGTGAGATCGTACGGGGTCATTTCCACGGTGACTGCATCGCCAGTCAGGATGCGGATGTAGTTCTTGCGCATCTTGCCGGAGATGTGCGCCGTCACCACGTGGCCATTCTTCAGCTTTACCCGGAATGTCGTGTTGGGCAGGGTCTCGACGACCTCGCCT
>Ga0210399_10003070_pt1 | contig 12982 bp, 10 predicted proteins | sample IncBWC14MmetaG_FD_150865 | JGI IMG/M metagenome (GOLD analysis project Ga0210399, IMG submission 150865) | Forest soil microbial communities from Barre Woods Harvard Forest LTER site, Petersham, Massachusetts, United States - Inc-BW-C-14-M | ecosystem: Environmental > Terrestrial > Soil >... | reverse complement strand
CGTCCCCGTTCAACTTGTTCACGTCGTCGGCATTCGCCTTGGTGGCCAGTTCCGCTTTCACGGAAGTTGCCAGGCTGGTCACCTTCTGGTCGACCGCGCTGGTCGCACTGTTATTTTGATTGCGGGCCTTAACCAGATCAGCGTGTGTAAGGTTTAGCTTGTCGGTGACGACCTTGACGTCGCTCTGCAGTTGCTTGTTAATTTCGTCTTCCTTGGCCAGCCGCTGGGCCAGCGCATCATTGGATTGCTTCGCGGAAGCTACGGTGGTCTGTTCGACGCTCTTGGCTTGATTGAGTGCGCTCCAGCCCACTCCGAGGCTTAGCAGGGAAATACCGCCCAACACTCCCACTGCCAGTCCAACCCAGCGGGGTGTGCCCGGGGTGTTTGTGTTGACTGAATCTAGAAATTCGCTCATATACTTCTTTCTCCTTTTGGCTTTTAGCCCTGTGTATGGGAAGGGAGCACCCGCTTCGCCAAAGCGTCCCAAAGTGCTTCCGATCGTCTAAGTTGTTCACAGTCAATCGCTTAGCTAGGGTGTGAGGGGGCGCTCACCAAGGTTCTAGAGGTACCAGTACTAGTAAAGATTACGCGGTCCGGTCGCAAACCGTATAATTTGCTGTCATTACTCTTAGGAACTATGACTCTCCGAATTCGCCTGCGGTGACAAGAGATGCGAGGCGAGAAGGTGCCCTTTTAGAAGATTTAAACTTCAATGTTTCAATGATTTAGCGGCAGAGATTTTTAGGCGGCGCGAGAACCAGCTTCGGCTCCGGCAGTGCGCTCGTCGCTGAAATACCGATCCAGTGTATTGACGGCGGCGCGCAGAACGAGGTGGCAGTCGGAGCAAGTTTCCAGATGGCGCTTGATCTCGTCTTCGACAGACGTAGACAGGCGCCCTTCTAAGTACCAACAAATCAAATGGATGGTGTCCTTACAGTTCATATCCCCCGGCCCCTCAGCTTCCGCGAAGACGACAAAGCCGCCCCCTTTTTGAGTGAGCATTTCTGGAGCCAAACGCAAACTGTGCGGCGCGAAACATTATCCGCTGATAAATCAGAGGTTTAGCCGGGGTTAGAAAGATTGCGGCGCAATCGACGAGCGGTGAAATTTTGAAAAGATTACACCCGGAGTGGATCAAATGTGCAGAAAATCGCATCCCTAGCCCCACTCATCTCTCTGGGGTTACCGTCATCTCTCGCAGCGCCTGGATACGCTTTTCAAGAGGGGGATGGGTGCTGAACAGAGAGGATATGCTGCCGCCGCCGAAGAGCGGCTTAACGATACACAATGCTGAAGTCGATGGCGAGACCGAAGTAGTGGGAATGCGCTGGTTATAGGCGCCCAGTTTTTCGAGCGCACTGATCAGGCCATAAGGCTGGCCCACCATCCGCGCGCCAGTCTCATCCGCCGAGTATTCTCGGGTGCGGGAGAGAAAAAGCTGCAGCATCATGGCTCCCAGGGGCGCCAGGATGGACATCAGCACAGCGATAACCCAGTTTCCGCCGCGCCCCCCTTCCTCGTCGTTGTCGGCGTATCCCAACCACGGACCCCACTGGGCGATCCAGGTAATGGCGCCCGCCAGGGTCGCTGCCACCGAACTAATGAGAATGTCATAGTTCCGAACGTGGGAAAGCTCGTGAGCGATCACGCCCTCGAGCTCGTCATCGTTCATCAATTCCAGCAGGCCCTGAGTGACTGCCACCGACGCGTGGCGCGGATTGCGTCCGGTGGCGAAAGCGTTCGGCGCGGGTTCCGGAACAACATAGAGCCTAGGCATGGGAAGGCGCGCCTTCGCGGCGAGTCGCTCCATCACTTCATAAAGTCTCGGTACCTGCTCCCGCGAAACCTGCTGCGCGCCACTGGAGGCAAGGGCAATTTTGTCTGAGAAGAAATACGCGAACAGGTTTGTGCAGATCGCCATTCCCAGGCCGATGGTCATCCCATTCCGCCCACCAATAAGCTGGCCCACAGACATGAGCATGAGCGTGAGTGCGACTAGCAAAAATGTTGTCCGAAAGATTCTCATTTTGTCCGTTCCATCCTAAGTGTATGTCTCCAAGCAAGAAAGTTTCGCGCATTTTCACGAATTCAAGCGTCCACACATTGCTCCACTTTCTTTCCTAAATACCCGCAGCCGCAAGCGGTTGTTTGGCCGGCGAACGCTCAAACTTCATGGTGTCTTTCTGCCCTTCGCGGTCCACGCGCACATGATCGCCCGGCAACACCGTGCCTTCGAGAATCTGCAACGCCAGGGGATCCTGAATCAGCCGCTGAATGGTCCGGCGCAGCGGCCGCGCCCCATAAGCGGGGTCGTAACCTTCGCGCAGCAGCAACTGTTTTGCCGCCGGCGATAGTTCCAGGGTGATCTGCCTCTCTTCCAGCAGCTGGTCCACACTCTTCAACAACAAGTCGACGATTTTCGCCAATTGCTCCTTGCCGAGTGGATTGAAAATCACGATCTCGTCAATACGGTTGATGAACTCCGGCCGGAACGAAGCACGCAATGCCTCCATTGCTTCCTTTCGCGCCAGTTCCGGGTCTTTGGTCGCCAATTCAAAGATCGCCGTCGATCCAACGTTACTGGTCATCACCATCACGGTATTGCGGAAGCCCACGGTGCGGCCTTTCCCGTCCGTAAGGCGCCCGTCCTCGAGAATCTGCAACAGCACGTTGAACACGTCCGGATGGGCCTTCTCGATTTCGTCAAACAGCACAACCGAATACGGATGACGCCGCACCTGCTCGGTGAGTTGCCCGCCTTCTTCGTATCCCACGTAACCGGGGGGCGCGCCGATGAGCCGCGATACGCTGTGCTTCTCCATGTACTCGCTCATATCGATGCGGATCATCAATTTTTCGTCGTCGAAGAGAAACTCCGCCAGCGCCCGCGCTAGCTCCGTTTTTCCGACGCCGGTGGGACCGAGGAAAATAAACGATCCGATCGGCCGTTTGCCGTCGGAGAGACCCGCGCGACTGCGCCGCACGGCACTCGAGACCCGCACTAACGCGTCATCCTGTCCGACCACTCTCTGGCGCAAACGCTCTTCCATGCGCACGAGCTTTTGCGCCTCGCCTTCCAGCAACCGGCCTGTCGGGATTCCCGTCCACTTGCTCACCAGCTTGGCGATGTCTTCTTCGTCGACTTCTTCCTTGAGCATGGGCGCGTCTTTCTGCACCGCGGAGAATCTTTCCTGTGCCTGCTGGAGGTCACGCTCGGCCGCCGCGACCTTGCCGTAGCGGATTTCGGCGACCTTGGCCAGTTCCCCGGCTCGTTCGTACTTCTGCTCTTCCGCCCTGAGCTGTTCAATCTGCTCCTTGAACTTGCGGATTTTTCCGATGGCTTCCTTTTCCGCCTGCCAGCGTGCTTTGCGCCCGCTGGAGTCTTCCTTCAGCACCGCCAATTCCTTTTCAATCTGCTTGCGCCGCTCCTTGGAGTGCGCATCGCTTTCTTTCAACAGCGCCTGGCGCTCGATTTCGAGCTGCATGATGCGCCGCTCGATTTCATCAATTTCCACGGGAAGGGAATCAATCTGCATGCGCAGGCTGGCGGCCGCTTCGTCGATCAAATCGATGGCTTTGTCTGGCAGGAAGCGGTCCGAGATGTAACGATTGGAAAGGGTGGCCGCCGCGAGAATCGCCGCATCCTTGATGCGCACGCCGTGGTGCACTTCATAGCGTTCTTTCAGCCCGCGCAAGATGGCAATGGTATCTTCCACCGTCGGTTCGCTGACCAGCACCGGTTGGAACCTACGCTCCAACGCCGGATCTTTCTCGATATATTTCTTGTATTCGTTGAGCGTGGTCGCGCCAATCGCGCGCAACTCGCCGCGCGCCAGTGCCGGCTTGAGCATATTGGACGCGTCCATAGCGCCTTCCGCGGCACCTGCTCCCACCAAGGTGTGCAGCTCGTCGATGAACAGAATGATCTGCCCTTCGGCTTCGGTGATTTCTTTCAGAACCGCTTTCAGTCGGTCTTCAAATTCTCCGCGGAATTTCGCTCCCGCTACTAGCGCCGCCAGGTCCAAGGCAACCAGGCGCTTGGTTTTCAGGACGTCTGGCACGTCCCCAGAAACGATCCGTTGAGCCAAGCCTTCCACAATCGCGGTCTTCCCGACGCCGGGCTCGCCGATCAGTACCGGGTTGTTTTTGGTTCGTCGCGCCAGAATCTGCATCACGCGGCGAATCTCTTCGTCGCGCCCAATCACCGGGTCGAGCTTGGACTTGCGAGCCAGCTCCGTCAGGTCGCGGGCATATTTTTCCAGCGAAGCATAGGTAGCTTCGGGATTCTGGGAAGTCACACGCTGCGTTCCGCGTACCCCAGTCAATGCCTGAAGAATGGCGTCGTGAGAAGCGCCCTGACGCTTCAACAATTGACCTGCTGGCTCGCGGTCCTCGGACGCGATGGCTAGAAACAGGTGCTCCGTCGAGACATACTCGTCCTTGAAACGGTCCGCTTCCTTGAACGCGCGCTCCAGCACTTCGTTCCAGGGCTTCCCCATGTGCTGCTGGCCAAAACCCTGCACCTTTGGCAAACGGCCAATTTCCCGTTCAATTTCTGGCGACAGCGTTTCGCTGCGGACTCCCAGGCGTGCGAGCAGCGGTGGCACTACGCCGTCGGCCTGGGACACCAGGGCAGCAAGCAAATGAATAGGCTCAATCTGCTGGTTTTCGTGGCGCGCGGCAACTTCCTGCGCGCTTTGTACCGCCTCTTGCGCCTTGACGGTCATTTTTTCAAATCGCAACATACGGCCTCGTTTCCGCTGCTACTGTAGAAAAGGGGACTGGCATTCTGCCAGCCCCCTAATTTACCTCTCCACAGCAAGCTCGGCCAGAATTACCTGCCAGCAGCAGCCGCGGCCGCCGCCGGAGTCCCGACCGTGACCTTGATCTGCTTGGGCTTGGCCTCCTCACGCTTCGGAATGCTGAGCGTAAGCACACCGTTCTGATAGTCGGCCTTGATCGCTTCCGAATTCACAGTGTTCGCCAGCGTGAAGCTCCGGGCGAAGGAACCGTACGCGCGTTCCACGCGCAGGTAGTTCTCTTCGTTGACTTTCTTCTCGAACTTGCGCTCACCACGAATGGTCAGAATGTTGTTCTCCACGCGGATGTCCAGATCCTTGGGATCGACTTCCGGCAGATCGGCCTTGACGACCAGTTCATGCTCGGTTTCATAGATGTCCACAGACGGCGCCCAAGCCGTGAGGCTGGATTCCTCGCTTTTACGCTCTAAGACATCGTTGAACAACCGGCTAACCTGGTCCTGCAGGGAACTAGCCCCGTAGTAGGGCTCCCATCGAGCAAGTGTTCTCATTTTCAAAGCACCTCCTTAGGTGATTGCATGTGCATGATAAAATATGAGTCGTTTATTGTCAAGTTAAATTGTAGTTCGACGAGATTGCCGTAAACTATTGTAAACAAATGATTTTATCAAATTTCACTTAGGACCATGAGCCTTCGAGCGGCTGGCCATTCGCCAGGACCATCTTCCCGGCAACCGCATTCGTTTGTTTAGCTCGTCTTAGCTCCTTGCTGGTAGACTGCCGCTTCCTATGCGTTTGGATGAACTTGATTATCGTCTCCCGCGCGAGCAAATCGCGCAGCGTCCCCTGGATCGTCGCGACGCTTCGCGGCTCCTGCTTCTGAATCGTTCGCCAGGGGTTTTCGAAGACTGCTTTTTCGCCGCGTTCCCGAGCCTCCTGCGCGGCGACGAACTGGTGGTCTTCAACAATGCGCGGGTCATCCCGGCGCGCTTGTTTGGGAGGCGTGCGGGTGTCGATTCGCAGCCAGCCGCGCGAGCAACAAAAGCCGAGCATCTGACCGGGAAAGTGGAGATCTTCCTGACGAGCGAACTCGATTCACAGACCTGGGAAGCACTGGTGCGGCCGGGCCGCAAGCTGCAAGTAGGAGAGCGGGTTCTGTTCGGCGATGGTGAACTGGAAGCCGAGGTAGTTTCACGCGGAGAGCTTGGTTTGCGAACGCTGCGGTTCATTTCTCATGACCAGTCGACCATCGGCCGGCATTTCGAGCGGCTCGGTCATGTTCCGCTGCCGCCGTACATCGAACGCGCCGATGAGACTTCTGACCGCGAGCGCTATCAAACCGTTTTTGCCAAGCGGCCTGGCGCCATTGCTGCTCCCACCGCAGGCCTGCACTTCTCAACTGAAATTCTGGAGCAAATTCGCGCGCGGGGGATAGAGACCTGCGAACTTACGCTACACGTGGGGATCGGCACGTTTCAGCCGGTGCACACAGAAACGCTCGAAAAGCACGTGATGCACAGAGAAGGCTACGAAATTCCGGAGGACACTGCCGGGCTCATTCAAAAAGCGCGTGAGGCCGGACGCCCCATACTGGCTGTGGGAACAACGGTCGTGCGCGCGCTGGAGAGTTCGGCATTACAGGCGCAATCCTTGCCGGGTAAGAAGCCGGCCGTCGTGGCCTCAAAAGCTTCGGCCGAACTCTTCATCTACCCTGGATTTCAATTCCGCGTAGTGGATGCTTTGCTTACAAATTTTCATTTGCCGCGTTCCACGCTGCTCGCGCTAGTCTGTGCGTTCGCGGGCCGAGAGCATGTCCTAGCGGCATACCAGCACGCCGTCGATGCTGGCTACCGGTTTTACAGTTATGGCGACTGCATGTTCATCCGCTAATTTGTGGGAAGTGCTGTTTGTTTATTCGAGATGATTTTTGTGCGCACCACTCAGTAAGGAATTGCAGCAACCCGCTTGCCGCCCATGCCGGCGCTTGCCACTCTAGAAGCTGCGCTGCGAGGGCCACAAGCAGAGAGGCCACACCGGAGTGCAGCCTCTCTCTGGTCCAGTGGAAAGGAGTCACGAAGTCTCCTCGCTTATTCGCTGAAGACAAAGACACGCGTCTGGCCGGCAAAGCGGACTTCCATGACTTGTCCGTTTTCGCCGATGACTACGGAGTTGTAGTCGGATTTAGAGCTGCGGTCTTCCCACCGGCCTTCGGATTCGGCAACAACCTGCTTGCCTTTTTGCACCGTGGCCTTGGTTCCCTCGATCTCCAAACGGTATTCGCCGGCTTTCAACTCGGATTTGCCGACTTTTGCGGTCTGCGCAATGCTGATGGTTTTGGTGAAAGGCTTTGCAAATGCGGGTACTGCCAATGCGATGGTGGCCAGTAAAGCTGCGTAACGGAGAAATGAATTCGTTTTCATGCGTGTCAAGTTCCTTTCAAACGGGATCGAGTCAGCCGCACGCTAGGCTGTTATTGGCTAGAGGGAGTTGACACGCAAATGGAGGACGAGTACTCTCGCCCGTGAAGACACCTACTCTTCCTGGACTAACGGCCGGAAAGACTGCGTGTCGTGACCCCGCGGCTGCCACCGCGGGGTTTTCTGAATCTCGCCAAGAACAGACCGGGATTCGGCTGCACACGTATAGACGAATCACGGGGGCCGAATGTTTCGTCAACACGTCAGAAAAACTGTTCCGAATCGAAACAAATATGCCCAGGGATATCTTTTTTCGCTTCTTCTCGTGAATCCGATATCGATCCTTTCTGAATGAGGCATAAACAAATCCAGTTTTGTTTCAGAAACCCTTTCGCTTCTCTTGCGTCGCAGCCGCTGGACGCCTCTTGACCATACCGCCGTGCAACCGTGGGATTGTTCATTTATACTCAGGGTCGCTTTTCGGACATGAAGAATGCGGATTCTGGTTCTCAGCGATTTACACTCGAACGTCACAGCGCTCGACGCGGTACTAGATGCCGCCAAGGACCGCTGGGATATCTCCGTCTGCCTCGGCGACGTCGTCGGCTACGGCCCCGATCCCAATGAAGTCACGGCGCGCTTGCGTGAACTGGGCACGCAGACCATTCGCGGAAATCACGACAAAGCGGTCACCGGACTGATGGCCACGGAAGATTTTAATCCCGTAGCGAAGGCTGCCGTGGATTGGACGCGCGCGCAGCTCAAGCCTGAGCATCTCGCCTGGCTGTCGGCTTTGCCTCAGGGACCACTGGCGACAGATGGGATCGTGCTGGTCCACGGCGCGTTTCAGGATGAAGACGAATACGTTTTCACTCCCGCGCAGGCTCTTGATGGCCTTCTCGACTCCACCGCGGAAGTCACGTTCTTCGGGCACACCCATCACCAGGGAGGCTTTTCCTATCAAGACTCGCAGCTCGAGGTCCTCCAGATTCGCCCGCGTCCCGGCGAATCGTTTGCCGCGCTGCGCCTGGAGCTCCCGCGGCGCTATCTCCTCAATCCCGGTTCGATCGGGCAACCGCGCGACGGAGATCCTCGCGCCGGCTTTGCCATCGCCGATCTGAAGCACCAGGTCATCGAGTTTTGGCGCGTGCCTTACGAAATATCGGTGGTTCAGGAGCGCATGCGTGCCGCCCGCCTTCCCGAGCCCCTGGTGCAACGGCTGATCGTCGGCCGCTGAAGCCCGAAGAGTTACTGACTTGTCGTGACCATCTGAAAGAAAAGCTCGGTAATACCCTTTCCGGGCGGCTGGCCGTGATGGCATGGAAACCAAGGGAGCGCATTCATTTGCCGCTGCCAGAAGCGGAGTACTGGCGGCGCGTCCGCAGGCAGTTGCTAAGCGGAGAGATCGTCGGCTATGGCTATTTTCCAGGGGAAAGTTGCAGCAGGCTTCGCTGCGGGTCGATCTAAGTGGTGCCCGCGCTGCGATTCCATCCGCCAGCTGACCATCTGAATTGCGTAGCGCCCGAACTTGCCGTCGTGCGCCGGGGTCTTGTTCGAGAGTTGGCACCGCGTCTCGCGCTAGGATTTCCGTTATCGCTGAAAAAATGCCCGGTAAAGGAGAGAAGCGGTTAAGGCCTTCGCCTTAACCGCCTCCCGGGGTGTGTCCTCGAAGTGGTATTACTAACTTAGATGGCCGCCAGCTAAAAAGGTTTCCTTTCCATCTAACTTTTTTCAAAAAAATCGATTTAGCAGCGTAAATCTCAGTAAAATAAATACTTACGCCACCGTTCGTCGCGGTGTCCGATCAGTCGCATCAGCTGCCGGGAGGTATGCAGGGTAAACGGCCGGGGTTTCCGAGCTAGTTTCAACCCGGCCTCTTCCGGCGTCCGGTCGCCTTTGCTATTGTTGCAATGGTAGCAGCAGGCCACCAGGTTTTCCCAGCTGGAACGGCCGCCGCGCGACCGCGGCACCACGTGGTCCAGCGTCAATTCCGAACTGGGAAATACCCGCACACAAAACTGGCAAGTATTGCGGTCCCGCAGCAAGATATTTTTCCGCGAAAGCGCCCGGCTCTGCTGCGGAATGTGCCGGTACGCCAACAAGCGAATCACGGATGGCACTTTGTGCGCATGCGCCGCCGAATGCACTTCCGTGTTGTGCATCTCTTCCGCCTGCGCCACGCCCTTCAGCATCAACACCATGGCGCGCCGCACCGCCGTCACATTAATCGGCTCGTAGGTCGCGTTCAGCACCAGCACCGGCTCCTGCATCAGGGATGCACGGCGCGTCGAAAGCAAGTTGTGGGATCTACTGCCTGTGGGACCTTCGGACCCGGGCACGGCCTCGCCCGACACTTCAGGGGTATAGCGCCCCCGGGAATCCACCGACATGTGCCGGTTTGCGCCCATCGCGCCTTCTCGCTCTATCTTACCACTGTCCGGTGCTGGGCAGGAGGTTTCTGAGCGCCCGCGCCACGGTCAGCTCTATCACCGACTAGGCTCCCGCGAATCGCAGCGCTCTTGCACAAGCATCCAGCGTCGCTCCAGTTGTCAATACATTATCTACCAGTAAGAAGCGTAGATTGTCAACTTGGCTGCCTGGACGTGTGGCAAAAGCACCACGCCCGGACTCCGGAACGTTCCTCGAAACCCAGTACTTGCTGGTCCGGTCGCGCCCGCCTCGCATCAACAACGCGGCCTCATGCGGCCATCGTAGCTTTTTTGCCAATGGCTTGGAGAGCGGCGCGGCCTGGTTATACCCCCTTTCCCGTTCCCTATGGCGATGCAGCGGTACGGGAGCCACTACGTCTGCGGCCAGCGCATTCCTTCGTGCGTTCACCAGTTCTGCCAGCCGCAAGCTACTCTTTTTGTTTTAATTAAAGAGGAAGTGTAAGCGCAAGTAATCGCACTCCAGCTGGAGTCCTAGCCGGAGGGTGCTCCACCGGATGCCCCACGCTGTTCTTAAAGAAGGGGGTCTGTTCCCAATCATTGCAACAATCCCTGCTCCATCTTTTCCTGGCACGCGATGCAATGCTTTGCCCATGGCACCGCTTCGAGCCGCTTCTGCTGCAACTCCTCCTGGCAATTCGAGCACACTCCGTAGTCGTCGGTCTGGATGCGCTTCAGCGCCGCGTCGATCATGTTCAAGACCGTGCGGTCGGTGTTGGTCATCCCAAAGAGAAACTCCTTGGTATAGGAGTTCGCTGCCTTGTCCGCCAGGTCTACGGTCGGATCATCGTCCGCTGTGCGCCCTTCTTCCTGGGTCCGCGCGATGGTCTTCGTCAACTCTTCCCGCCGCGCCAGCAATTTCTTCTTGTAGTACTCCAGCCTTTTCTTGTCCATGCCTGCCTTGACCTTGTCCGAGCCCATATTCTTGTTCCTTATGCATGCACCTGCGTGCAAGCTTGCTTCTGTTCAAATTCATAATGGCCCTGCCCTACTACCTATTCTTCGGGACCATCTAAAAACTCCGTAGTGTAGGCCGACTAAACATCCATGTCAAGGCGACGCCCGCCTCCGCGAACGCAAGCGATACTGTTCCCTCTCTGGAGTCATGGCACTACAGGCACGATCAGTGCCGAAGGGTGCGCTTTGTCGTGATAAATCACGTTTGACGCTTTGACCATTCGCGTGCCGCGTGCTTGTTCTTCCCCAGTGTTCAGGTTGCGGTCGAAGCGCGGAAAATTGCTGCTAGAGACTTCCAGCCGCAGCTTATGCCCCGCCAGAAACACATTGCTCGTGGCCCACAAATCCACTGAAATGTGATACGTCTCGCCCGCATTCGCCAGCTCCGGCTTCTCCTGCGAATTCCGGTAACGCATTCGCAAAATCCCGCTCGTCAAGTTTTGCGCGAACCCGTTCGGCCAAACGTCCACTAGCATCCCCGTAAAGTCCGTGTCCACTGCCGAGCTGCTCACCCACAAATCCAGCGAAACCGGCCCGGTCACTTCCAGGTCCTTCAGAAACGCCGGCGTGGTATACACAAGCACGTCGCTGCGCGCCTCCGCCGACCGCTGATCCTCCGGACCAATCCCTGTCGGCAGCGCCCCGCAGCACAGCGGCCCGCCAATCGTTGGCGCCGCGTCGCTCGGATCGTAAAGATACTGATCAGTTTTCTCCTCCGCGGGAGCCGCCGTACTCAGCGTCCCGTTTCCCGCCACTCCGTTGGCCGCCCCCGCCGAATGCAGGTAATACTTCGTATTTTTCGCGCGCGCCAGCGGCCAATCGTCTTCTTCGCGCCATTCATTCTTTCCCATCACGAAAATCTTCACCGGCTTCTCATTCTCGACGCCATTCGCTTCTCCCTTCAGCAGCCAGTCGTACCACCGCAGTGTCAGCTCATCGTTGTCTATCGGCAATTTGCTGCCAAACTCCACCGCGCCCACTTTCCCGGTGCTCGATTGTCCAGCGTGCCCTCCCACGGTGACCACCAGCCGTTGCCCTTTGCGCGCCGCTTCCGTTCCGCCTTCCGTTTTTAGGCGCACGTAGTTCTTCAGCGAGCCGCCCAGAAAAATGTCGTACCATGCCGCAATATTCCGCACCGGCACCTGGATCTCGGCGTAGTGGTCCTCAATCGACCACTGCTTCCAGTACTCATCGAAATTTGGATGCGCCAGCCAATCCTTGAAGTACGGCGCGATCGCTTCCCCCGAAGGTGGTTCCAGCACCGCATAGGAAATCAGCGGTAGCACCTTGATCCCTCCGAGCGGGTCGTATTTTTGTTCCGCGCGCCGCCGCATGGTGTTTTCCGCCAGTCCGCTAGACCACGATTCGTTGAACCACTGCTCGAAGGCGCCGCCCTGATACGTCCACCCATCGTGATAATTCGACGCCGTCACGTTCGGGCAAATCCCCGCCAGGTGCGGCGGTTTCGCCAGCGCCGCCAGGAATTGCGTTGCGCCCACGTAGGATCCGCCGTACATCCCCACTTTCCCATTCGAATAGGGCAGCGCCGCCGCCCACTCCACCGTGTCGTATCCGTCCTGCGCTTCGTTCTTGAACGTGTACCACTCCCCCTCTGACTCGAACCGCCCGCGCACGTCCTCGGCGATTAGCACGTATCCTCGCGCCGCCGCTTTCAATCCAAAATTCGTCTCGTTCCGCTTGTCGTACGGCGTGCGCACCAGCAGCACGGGAAATTTCCCCTCCGCCTTGGGGCGGTAAATATCCGCGCGTAGCGTTACCCCATCGCGCATCTTCGCCGCCACGTTGCGCTCCACGGTGACTTCGTGGTTCTCCGCCGCTCCCGAGGCTGGTGCGAGCAAGCACATCGCCGCGCACAACGGTATCCAGGTGAAAGCCGCCCAACCACGCGCCAAACGCACCGGTTCCCCGCTTCCATCTTTTCTCCTGTTTTTCATGAGATAGCCTCCGCTCCAGTATCCTTCCGCGCCGATTTAGAAGCCGCGCGAGCGTAGGCCGACTATTTCAGGCTGTCAAGGTTTCGCTGCAGTTCTGTCAAAGCTCGATAGAAATGTCCCCTTTTTGTGTTCTGGTTCTTGCACCTTTCAATTTCAGTCCCTACGACGAAACCGCCGCCGAATTCATCTGCCCATCACCGCGCGTCAGCCGGTCATACTCTCTGCCAGACTCCTCCGGCAGCAGCACCCAAAGGGTATAAGTCCCCAGTGCCGTCCCCAGTGGAAAACGCAACAGCGCCAGGAACCCGATCACCAACCCGAGCATCCGCGCCCAAGGTGCGCGCTCGAAAAGTCCCCAAGCCAGAACCAGGTGCAGCACGCCAAAGAGCCCCAGAAAAATGCCCAAGGAAAAAAGCCCGCCCACGAACGGACTGTCCATGCCCCAC
>Ga0210399_10003069_pt1 | contig 12988 bp, 9 predicted proteins | sample IncBWC14MmetaG_FD_150865 | JGI IMG/M metagenome (GOLD analysis project Ga0210399, IMG submission 150865) | Forest soil microbial communities from Barre Woods Harvard Forest LTER site, Petersham, Massachusetts, United States - Inc-BW-C-14-M | ecosystem: Environmental > Terrestrial > Soil >... | reverse complement strand
TCTCATCGCCCGCCGCTGTGCTGCCCAATTTACGCGGCAGCTTGAACAGCTCCAGGGCCTGGGGGTGGGTGATCAAATCCATTTTTTGACCGGACCTCAAGCCCGCGAAGCGCGGTTTGTCGACATCGTCCTTGGTGCCAATTTGCACGAAGGGTCCGAAGCGGCCCATGCGAACGCTCATCGGCTTGCCGCTCGCGGGATCCACGCCAAGGTCGCGCGCCTGCGCGACTTCGTCGCGGCTGACGGAGGTTTCCGTGTGCTTGACCAGATCGATGAACGGCTTCCAGAATTTTTCCAGCAGCGACACCCACTCCTCGTCGCCGCTGGCGACTGCGTCGAGCGAATCTTCCATCTTTGCCGTGAAATCGTAATCCACGTAAGTCGTGAAGTATTGAGTCAAGAATCGGCTCACGATTTTGCCGATGTCCGTCGCCGTGAACCGTCTGCTTTCAATCTCTACGTATTGACGGTCGCGCAGCGTGGAGATGATCGACGCATAGGTCGACGGGCGGCCGATGCCGTATTCCTCCAACGCTTTGACCAATGAGGCTTCGGAAAACCGTGGCGGCGGCTCGGTGAAGTGTTGATTCGGCAGCACGGCCGCGAGTTTTACCCGATCGCCCTCCTGCATGGGCGGCAGCACGTGATCCGAGTCGTCTTGGACGTCGTCGTCCAAGCCCTCCTGATAAACGGACATGTAGCCGGGTTTCACCAAAGTCGAACCGTTGGCGCGCAGCACATTGCGCTGCGGGCCCTCGGCCCCGGCGAGCATTTCGACCGTGACGGTGTCGAAGATCGCCGGCGCCATCTGGCAGGCCACGGTGCGCTTCCAGATGAGCGAGTACAGCTTGAATTGATCGGCCTCGAGCTTGTTCTCGATGTCTCCCGGCAACACGCTGACCGCGGAGGGACGAATAGCTTCGTGCGCTTCCTGCGCGTTCTTCGACTTGGTCTTGTAGATTCGCGGCTCATCGGCGAGCCCCTCTTTGCCGTACAGCTGTACCACGACCTCGCGAATTTGCCCGATCGCCTCCTGCGCGAGATTCAACGAGTCGGTACGCATATAAGTGATGAGACCGACAGCGCCTTCCCCGGTATCGACACCCTCGTACAACTGCTGCGCCACGCGCATGGTCTTTTGTGCGCTAAAACCTAGTTTGCGTGCGGCCTCCTGCTGCAAAGTCGACGTCGTGAAGGGCGGCGCAGGATTCCTCTTGCGCTGCTTGCGATCGACCGACAAGACCTGGAGGACGCCGCCGGCCGCTTCCAGCAGGGTGCGCTCGACGGCGTGCGCCGATTGTTCGCTGGTGAAACTGAACTGTTCGACCTTGACGCCCTGAAACTCGACCAGCTTGCCCGGAAACTTCTGCTGCGCATGCTCCAATTCGGCATCGATGGTCCAGTATTCGCGCGCGACGAATGCGGCGATTTCATCTTCGCGCTCGCAGATCATGCGCAGCGCGGGGCTCTGCACGCGTCCCGCCGACAGCCCGGGACGCACCTTTTTCCACAACAGCGGCGATAGATTGAATCCCACCAGAAAATCCAGCGCCCGGCGCGCCTGCTGCGCATTGACCAGATCCACCGAGAGCTGCCGCGGCGTCGCCATCGCTTCGCGCACCGAGTCCTTGGTGATTTCATAGAATACGACGCGGCGTACGTCCTTATTCTTGAGTTCGCCCTTGGCCTTGAGAAGCTCGTGCAAATGCCAGGAAATGGCTTCGCCCTCACGATCGGGGTCAGTGGCCAGGAACAGCGACTTGGCTTTCTTTAGTGCGCGCGAAATGGCATCGATGTGTTTTTGATTGCGCTCGACCACTTGGTACTTCATCGCGAAGTGGCGTTTGGGATCGACAGCGCCTTCTTTCGGCACCAGGTCGCGAACGTGACCGTAGGAGGCGAGCACCTCGAAGTCCTTGCCGAGGTACTTCTTGATGGTCTTCACCTTGCCGGGTGATTCCACGATAACGAGATTGCTGCTCAAAGTCGTCTAATGCAAAGCGTCGGTGCGCTCTTCGAAGACCAAGTCTTCCATTTGAGCGTAAGCGGACTCTTGGCCGGGTTGGCTGAACAGAACCATCAGCACCACCCATTTCACTTGTTCGATATCGATCTCATCGGCCTCGAGCGCCATCAGGCGGTCAATCACCAGTTCGCGCTCGGCACCCGAGAGTATCCGCACGTTCTCCAGGTACATTAAATAGCCGCGCACGTCCGTGTCGAGCCTCGAGAGCTCCTGGCTGCTGAACACGCGTACGGCTCGCGCGGTGGCCTCGGCGACCTTGCCGAGCTGTTCGCCGGAGAGCCCATCCAGCCATGCCAATGCCCGCTCGATGTCGGGTTCCGCGAATCCGGCCTTGTCCAACTCGAGTTTCAAAGTCTCCCGATCCGGCCGCGGTTCATCGTCGGCGCTCATGTAATTCTCGAACAGATAAATGAGTAGATCGAGAACGTTATCTTTCACCTCCGGCTCCTAACGACTCGGGAGTAACGGCCCCCGGGGGCGGCCTGAACGTGGCCTTCGAGCTCGAGGATCAGCATCATCGAGGACACGGCTTCTGGTTTGAAACCGGTACGGACCACCAATAGATCGAGGTCCGCCGGATCAAAGCCGAGCGCATCTAACAAGATTTTGTGCTCCTTGTCCATGCCCGCCGCATTTCCCGAGGGTGGCGCGAGGCTGGCGGAGCCAAGCGCCGGGCGCGCGAAAATCGCCGAAAAGTTCAACTCGCCCAATATGTCAGCCGCGGTCTCGGTTAATTTTGCGCCATTTCGAATAAGTTCGTGGCAGCCGCGGCTCAAGGGATTGCGGATCGAGCCGGGCACGGCGAACAGCTCCCTATCATGGTCGGCGGCCAGTCTGGCCGTGATCAATGATCCGCTGCGCCTTGCGGCTTCCACCACCAGCGTGCCCAGGCTCAAGGTCGCGATGATGCGATTGCGCCGTGGAAAATTTTGGCGCCGCGGCGGCGTTCCGAGCGGGAACTCGCTGACCAAGGCGCCTTGCTGGCGGATCAATTCGCTCAAAGTCCGGTTGTGTCGCGGGTAAATGACATCGACCCCCGATCCCAGCACGGCCACCGTGACTCCCTGCGCCATGAGAGCTCCCCGGTGCGCGGCGCTGTCGATGCCATCGGCAAGTCCGCTGGTGATGCCGAGGCCGCGCGCCGCGAGAGATTCCGCGAACTCGAACGCGATCTCGCGGCCGGCAGGGGAGGGGTTGCGGCTGCCCACGATGGCAAGCTGCGGATCGTTCAAAACGCCGACATTGCCGGCCACATACAGCGCGATCGGACAGCTCGGAAGCTCACGTAGCAAAGCAGGATATCGCGGGTCCGTGAACGGCACGACCTGATGCGCAGGATCTTCCAGCCACTGCCGCTCGGCGGTGCGCAGGGTACGGGCATCGCTCAGCAGATATTCGCGCGACAGCGGCGGAACTCCGGCGCATTGGCGCACGCCGTCCGATGTGTTGATGACGGCTTGGGCATCACCCAACAGGTCCAGCACCTTTGACAGAGTCGGGGCATCGAGCGCGGGGGTGCGCGACAGCGCCACCCATGCAGTCAGCTCTTCGGCGCGCAGCATGCAGCCGATTATGTCCGCGGCAATCTAAATGCGCCGCAGACCACGGCGGTGCAAACATCCAGATTCAGCGGCGCGGTGGCCTCAACAGGCCGCCCGCTTCAGGGGTTCTGGATTTTGTCCCCGACGCGAATCAGGTCGGTCGCTTCCATGATGAGGCCGTAGCTGATGGTGTCGAAGGTCTTGAACACCATGAAAGTGCCGGTCCGTTCGGACGGCAGCTGTACTTTCTTTGCGCCCCACTGATCCGTATTGAAGAAGCCCTTCTTGTCGGTGTCGCGGACGAAGGGCCCGGTGTCGTACACGGCCAATACATTGCCCGGCGCGAGGCCGTCGCGCGCGCCACGATTGACCACCACGACATAGTACTGACCGATGATGCTCACGCCGTCGGCGACTGCGATGATGCGGCCGTTGGTTTTGACCCGCGGCGGGCTGGGAATGAAATCAAGCGGCACATCCACGCCGCCGGGGATCAATTTGTCGCCGGCGCGGGTTTCCAGCGCCGATTCGGTCATGATGAGCGAAACCGTCTCGCCGCCGCGGGTAACGTGCGCGGCCCCGGTGAAGATACCGTTGTAGCCAAGCAGACGCTTGTCGTCCGGATCGATCAGTTTTTCGCCGACGCGGACCACGTTGTAATGAGCGCCGGTTTCAACCGGGCCCGTGAATCCCCGCGCATACAGGGTATTGCCATCGGACATGACGACATGCAAATCTCGCGTCGCCAGCACATACGGCGCATGCTTGATCTGTTCCTGGTCCAGCACCGAGGGCTTGGACATGAATGCTGCGACCGTCGCATAGGGAATGGTCGTGATCGCGGTCTCCAGCGGCTCGCTGCGCACGCGCGGCTCGACTCGAGCCGCATCGCCGCGTTGCAGCAGGATTTGCGGCTTACCTTCGATGAACACCAGGCGCAAAGTGTCGCCGGGGTAGATCAAATGCGGGTTGTGAACCTGGGGATTGACCTGCCAGATTTCCGGCCAATACCAAGGATCGCGCAAAAAGACTTTGGCGATGCCCCAGAGGGTATCGCCGCGCTTCACGACATAGCTGTCCGGCGCGTTCGGCGCCAACGGAATGCCTTGGGCGGGTGCTTCCGAGGTTTGTACTGCGTTGGAGGAAGCGGCCTCGACGGCCGCTTCCATGGCGGTTTTCTGGTCGCCGACCGCCGTGCCTTCCACCGTGGTTTCGGTCGCGACTTCAGGTACTGGAGCCGGTTTCTGGGGGGCTGACTTGCATCCTGCGATCAGCGCAGCAGACACAAATAGAGCTATTAATTGATGACCTTGCATTCGTTTCGCTCCCGTGAGTCAGCTTATGCTCGCAGACTGACTGGTATACTTCCGCCCTGCCGCTTAAGACTGGGACGCATCGCCCGTTTTTGCCGTTTGCCAACGCTGTCGGTTGCCATCAGGCATTAAGTTAAGCAGCGGCGGAACTTTAGCAACATTCCTAAGCCAAAAACACGATATTGCTCTCATAACTCCCATGACAAAGCTCGTAATTCTCGAGTATCCGGATCCCAGGCTGCGCAAGCAGGCCGAGCCGGTGACCGCCGTCGATGACGCAGTGCGTCAATTGATCGACAATCTGCTCGATACCATGTATGCCGCGAGCGGGGTGGGTCTGGCAGCGACCCAGGTGGATGTGCACAAGCGAGTGATCGTGCTCGATGTCAGCCAATCCCGAGACCAGCCGCTGGTGCTGATAAACCCCGAAATCCTCGCAGCGGAAGGCAAGGCCGTGAACGAGGAAGGCTGTTTGTCGCTGCCGGGCATCTACGACAAATTGCCGCGTGCCGCCAATATCCGCGTACGCGCGCTGGGCCGCGACGCTAAATCCTTCGAGATGGAGGCGGATGGACTATTGGCCGTCTGCATCCAACATGAGATCGATCATCTCGAGGGCAAAGTGTTTGTCGATTATCTCTCGGAGCTGAAACGCCAGTTGATTCGGCGTCGTTTGGAAAAAGAGCGCAAACAACGCTCGACGGGCGGCGATGTTCGGGCCAGGACGCGCGGCGCCTCGACGCCCCACTCCTCCACGCCCACTGCGCCGGCTCTTTGAGCCTTGAGCACGGATTCTTCCCTGAAGCTGGGCTTCGCCGGCACGCCTGACTTCGCCGTTCCTGCACTCACGCGGCTGGCTGGGTCACAGCGAATTTGCGCCGTATTTACGCAGCCTGACCGGCCCGCCGGCCGCGGTCAGGCGCTGCATTTGAGCGCCGTGAAACGCCGCGCGCTCGAGCTGGGCCTGCCCGTGCATCAACCTGCGACCTTCAGATCGCCCGAGGTGCTGGAGCTGCTGCGCGGCGCAGACATGGACGCGCTCATCGTGGTCGCGTATGGCCAGATTCTCCCGCCCGCCGTATTGGCGGTGCCCAGACTGGGGTGCATCAATATCCATGCCTCGCTGCTGCCGCGGTGGCGCGGCGCAGCACCCATTCAGCGGGCGCTGCTCGCTGGGGACTTGAGCACTGGCGTCACCATCATGCGCATGGAAGCGGGCCTCGATACAGGTCCAATGCTCGCGGCGCGCGCACTCGACATCGGCGCGCGCGACACGGCTAAAACACTGCACGACCAGCTCGCCATACTGGGGGCGGAACTCCTCGCAGAAACCTTGGACGCGCTGCGCGAAGGCCGGATCCTCGAAGTGGCGCAGCCGGCAGTGGGCGTGACTTACGCTGAGAAAATCAGCAAAAGCGAGGCGCTGATCCATTGGAACCAAGATGCCGCGACTGTTTGGCGCCAGGTGCGCGCGTTCAATCCCTGGCCGATCGCAGAGACCCGCTTGAATGGCGAGCAGTTGCGGATTTGGGAGGCGGAGCTGCTTGATGCCGCGCCGAGGAACGCCCCGGGCACGGTGCTGGCCGCCTCCCCGGACGGCATCGACGTGGCCTGCGGGCAGGGCGCCTTGCGCGTGCTGCGGCTGCAGCTCGCCGGCCGCAAGCCTCTGCCGGCACGCGAATTCTTGCAGGGGCAGCGGCTTGTGGGCGCACGTTTCACGCAATCATGAGGGTTGCCGCCGCCAGCGCGCGCTCGGTGTCGGCACACGCGGTGGCGCGAGTTCTGCGCGAGGGCGTTACACTCGATGCGGCCTTGAAGGATGCACTTGCCGCGGCCGAGCCCAAACTGCACCCGTCGGTGCGCTCGTTGAGCTACGGCGCGGTGCGTGGCTATTATCGACACGAAGCGCTCCTCGGGATGCTCTTGACGCAGCCCGTGCGATCCTTGGATTTTCTGGTGCGCGCCGTGCTGTCCATTGCGCTATACGAACTCGAGGATGAGCGCACGCCGGAGTATGCGGTCGTGGACGCGGCCGTGCAGACCGCCAAGGCCACGGACGCAGCGCGAGCGTCGGGCCTGATCAACGCGGTGCTGCGGCGCTATTTGCGCGAGCGCAAGACGCTGGATGCGCAGATCTCTGCGCGGCCGGCGACGCGCCATGCGGCGCCTATTTGGCTCAGCGACCGCTTGCGCGCCGATTGGCCGGTGCGCTGGACCCAGTTGTTGGCGGCAAGCGACGCCCAGGCGCCGATGTGGCTGCGGGTCAATAGCCGACGCGCCACGGCGGAGGAGTATGTGCACCGCCTTGAGATGGCCGGCATCGGAGCGCGCGCGAGCACCCTGGTTCCTCAGGCGATTGCGCTGCATTCACCCTGCGATGTGAACGCTCTGCCTGGATTCGCCGAGGGGCTGGTTTCGGTCCAGGATTTGGGCGCCCAATGCGTTGCATTTCCCTTGGGTCTGGCGCCCAATCAGCGGGTACTCGATGCCTGCGCCGCGCCGGGCGGGAAAACCGCCCTGATCGCCGAGCGCGAGCCGAACTTGAGCAGGTTGGTGGCAGTAGACATCGATTCGCACCGGCTGGCGCGAGTCCGCGAAAACTTGGGCCGGGGAATGCTCGGCGCCGAAGTGATCTGCGGCGATTCGACCGCCCCCGCTGCGTGGTGGGACGGCGTCCCGTTCGACCGGATCTTGCTGGACGCGCCCTGTTCGGGGCTCGGGGTTATCCGCCGACATCCGGACATACGGCTCCGTAAGTCCCCGTCGGAGATCGACAAATTGCCCGCGCTGCAGGGCAAGCTGCTGCGGGCCCTGTGGGAGGTTCTCGCCCCGGGCGGCCGGCTTGTGTACGTGACCTGTACCATCACACGCAGCGAAAATCGCGATTGTATCCGCGCGTTTTTGAGCGACACACCGGGCGCCAAGGTAATTCCCGCGGCGACATGGGCAGGTTGGCCGGATCTAGGCGAAGAGGACGAATTCGGCCGCCAGATCCTTCCAGGTGAGGCGGGTGCCGACGGCTTCTATTATGCTGCCTTGACCAAACAATGAAAGCGGCACGCTTAAACCTGGGGGGGCTTGATCGACGCAGAACAGGACGCCTGGCGCGGCTGGCGTGCTGCGGATGCGCGGCCGTTGCGGCGGCGTTCTGGGTGTCGCCGCTGCGCGCCGACGGATTGGAGGGTCGCTGCGAGGTGCGCTCGGCCGATCTCGAACTGCTCGACGGCGTGTATCACATGAATGCGCGCATCGATCTGCCGATAAGCGACGCGGTGCGACGCGGTCTGGCCGAAGGGGTGCCGCTTGCCCTCGAACTCGATCTTTCCATCAAGCGCGTGCGCCAGCTGCTGCCCAATTCCACGGTTGCCGAACTGACCCAGCGATACCGTCTGCAGTACAACGCAGTGAGCGGGAGCTACATCGTGCGCAATTTGAATAGCGGTCAGCAGGTGTCCCTGGGCACGGTCGATGATGCGATCGCGCATCTGTCCGAAGTGCGCAGCCTGCCGGTGTTGGACAAAGCCCTGATTGCGGCAAACCGCCGCTACGAGGCCGACGTGCGTGCGAAGATCGATTTTGGCACCGTGCCATTCACCTTGCGCCTGCTCATGTTCTGGGTCAGCGATTGGCATCGCGAGTCCGACTGGTACGCGTGGACTTTTCAGCCATGATTCGCAAGTACGGCTCCACCGTCTTGAGCTGCATCGGCGTCACGCTATGGCTGTTTGCGCTGTGGCTGCTCGCCTCGGCCGCACAAAACTCGGAGAAGTTTGAGAAGTGGCTGCCGTGGATCCTGCTGGTCAACATCACCGGCATGCTCACACTGGCCGTGCTGCTCGCCGGCAAGCTGGCGCGCTTGGTGCGCGACTATCGCCGGCACGTGCCCGGGTCGCGTCTCAAGGGACGCACGGTGGCGATATTCAGCGCGCTGGCCGTGGCGCCGATTTTGGTGGTGTATTATTTTTCCCTGCAATTCCTGAGCCGCGGCATCGACAGCTGGTTTGAGCTCGAGGTCAGCCAGGGGTTGAAGGATACGCGCGAGCTGTCCCGCGCCGCGCTCGAAGTGCGGGAGCGCGAGTTTCTGCAGCACGCGCAACTCGTGGCGCGTTCACTGTCGGCCCTGCCCGACTTTCAGCTGGCGGCGTTGTTGGAGCGCGAGCGGCGCGAAAGCACGGCCATCGAATTGACGGTGATGGGAGCGCAAGCGCAAATCATCGCCACCAGTTCCGACCGTCCGATGGATGCACTGCCGGTGCCGGCAACCGACGAGATGATGCTGCAGCTGCGCCGCGGCCGCCCGTACGTGAGCCTGGACATCGATTCGGTCGGCGGCTACGTGATTCGCGCCGCGGCGCCGCTCGCCGACAGCAGCGGCAGCGGGCGGGTCTTGATCGCGCTGTATCCCGTGCCGCAGCAGCTGAGCCAACTCGCGGACACAGTACAGCGCTCCTACACCCAGTACGCCAACCTGGTGCAATTGCGCCGCCCCCTCAAATCGACCTTCGTGGTGATCCTGAGTTTCGTCGTGCTGATGTCGCTCATCGCCGCGGTTTACGGCGCCTTCTTTGCGGCGCAGCGCCTGGTGCAGCCGGTGCAGGATTTGATCGCCGGAACCCGGGCCGTGGCCAAGGGCAACTACGACACCCGCTTGCCGCTGCCGGGACGGGACGAGTTGGGATTTCTGGTGACCTCCTTCAACGACATGACCAAGCGTCTGGGCCGGGCCCGCGAGGAAACGCGCCGCAGTCAGCAAGCCGTGGAAGCCGAGCGGGCCGGCCTTGCCGTCATTCTCGCCAGGCTCTCAACCGGCGTGGTGTCGCTCGAGGCCGATTTGACCGTGCGCACCGCAAACCAAGCGGCGAGCGCCATCTTAGGAATCGATCTGGAGGCGGCCATCGGCAAGCGATTCGACCAAAGCATCAGCGATAGCCCCTTGTTCAGTCAATTTCTGTCCGCCATCAAACAGCGCCTGCAGCCTATTTTTTTGGATTGGCGCGAACAAATCGAGCTGCTGTCCGATTCCGGAAAGCGCGTGCTCATGTGCGCGTGCACCGCACTGCCGAACGATGTCGGCGGCGCGGCGGGCATGGTGCTGGTGTTCGACGACATCACCACACTGCTGCAGGCGCAGCGCGATGCCGCCTGGGGCGAAGTGGCGCGCCGCCTGGCGCACGAGATCAAAAATCCGCTGACGCCGATTCAGTTGTCCGCAGAGCGCATGCGGCGCAAATTCCTGGGCAGCATGAACGCGCAAGACGCGCAAATCCTCGAACGCGCGACGCACACCATCGTCGCGCAAGTCGACGCGATGAAGCAGATGGTCAACGCGTTCAGCGAGTATGCGCGCGCACCCGATATGCACTTCTCGCGCTTCGATTTGAACCAGTTGATCACCGAAGTCGTGGATCTGTACCGCGTCCAAGACAGCAGCGCGGATCTCAAGTTGCTGCTCAGCAAGGATCTGCCCAATATCTCGGCGGACCGCATGCGCATCCGGCAAATTCTCAACAATCTGGTGACCAATTCGCTGGAGGCGCTCGAGGGCAAGGTGGGAGCCAGCATCGAAATCGAAACTCACGTGGCCGACGATGGTGCAAGACACGGCGCCGCCGTGGCGATTGTGGTGAGCGACAACGGACCGGGGTTTCAGCGCGACCTGATCGGCACCGTTTTCGACCCCTATGTCACCAGCAAGCCGAAGGGCACGGGGCTTGGCCTGGCAATAGTCAAGAAAATCGTGGAAGAACACGGCGGACGCATTGAAGCGGATAATCGGCGCTCGGGGGGCGCTCGCGTGCGAATTCTATTGCCGCTGGGCGATGGCGCGCGCTCCTCGGGCGCACGTGAGCCGCGAAAAGGCGAACACAGGAGAGAACGCGTATGACCGCTTCGAGAATACTGGTGGTGGACGACGAGGCGGACATCCGCGGATTGCTCAAAGAGATTCTCTCCGAAGAGGGTTACGACGTGGACATCGCGGCGGACGCCACGCAGGCGCGTTCTTCGCGGGCCGCTCAGGTCCCGGATTTGGTGCTGCTGGATATTTGGATGCCGGACACCGATGGCATCACATTGTTGCGCGAATGGTCGGCCACCGATGGGTACGACTGTCCGGTGGTGATGATGTCCGGCCATGGTACGGTCGAAACGGCCGTCGAGGCCACCCGGCTTGGTGCATTCGACTTCGTCGAGAAGCCGCTGTCGCTGACCAAGCTGCTGCGCACCGTGGAGCGAGCTCTCGATGCCGGACGCCGCAAGCGCCTCTCGGCCCGCACCCAAGGGTCGGCGCTGGCAGTGCCCATCGGCAAGGCCAAGAGCACGCAAATGCTGCGCGAACAGGTGCAGCAGGCCGCCGGGAGTTCATCGCCGGTGCTGCTCACCGGCGAATTGGGCTCCGGACGCGAGGCGTACGCGCGCTACTTGCACTCCCTGAGTGCTCGGGCAGCGAAGCCGTTCTTCATCGTGGTCGCTGCGAGTCTTGGGCAGGATCCTGCCGCAGCGCTGTTCGGCAGCGAACGCGACGGCAAGATTGAGCCCGGAGCGTTCGATCAAGCTGCGGGCGGCTCGCTGTACTTGAGCGGCCTGGAGGATTTGAACAGCGACGCACAGCGCGCCCTGGTCGGCGCCATTGAACAAAACGGCTACATTCGCATGGGCGGCCGGCAGCGCGTGGCGCTCAATGTGCGTTGGATCAGTTCCGCCCAGGAAGGCTTCGAATCGAATGCTTCCCGCGAGCCGTTTCGCCGCGATCTGCTGGCGCATTTGAACGTCATTACCCTGCGCGTGCCGCCGCTGCGCGAATACGCCGAGGATGTACCCGATCTATTGCGCTACTACGTCGATCGCTTGGTCGATGATCAGCATCTGCCGCTGCGCCGCTTCAGCGTCGCCGCACAGAACCGGCTGCGCAACTACCCCTGGCCGGGAAACGTCAACGAGCTGAAGAACCTGGTGCAGCGCGTGCTCATTTTGGGCGTCGGCGAGGAGATTCGGTTGGAGGAAATCGAGCGCGAACTCGCGGTGAAACTCGGCGTCGACGAGCCGCTCGTCAAGCAGGACTTGCTGGCGCTGCCGCTGCGCGAAGCGCGCGAACAATTCGAACGGGCATACCTGCAACAGCAGCTCCTGCTGTGCAACGGCAAAGTCGGTCAACTGGCGAAGCGGGTCGGCATGGAGCGGACGCATTTGTACCGCAAATTGCGGGCATTAGGCGTCGATTTTCGGCAATTGGGCGAGGATTAGCGTCGAACGTCGGCTAAGTGGTATCGGGAGCTCGAGAACTCCGGCCGAAACTCAAAACCCGCAGGCTCGAGAGCGCGACGTCCGCGAGAGCGGGCATGAAGCTCGGCCTCAAGAGGCCGGCATTGAAGGGCGCCATCCGCCGACTATTTTCGGCATAGCAGTAGGCGAGAAACCGCCGGAACGTGAAATCTTGGAGGAACACGTTGGCCTGCGTGGCCGAAAAATCGCGCCCGTCATTGACCTCCTGTCCGCGGCGAATCGTGCCGATCATGCGGCGCAGCGCGCGATAGTAGAAGCGCGCCGATGTCAGCGCGCGGCGCCACACCGCCCCCTGCCCCTGTCGCGCCGCCTGCCATGCCATCCAATTGACGAAGAACACGATGTGGCGGGTCTCTTCGTACATCAGGGTCTCGAAAATGGCGAACATGCCCTCGGGCAGAAACGCCGACTGCCGCGCGAGCTTGAAGGCGCCGAATCCCAGGAATGAATCAAGGCATTCGCCGAATCCGAAATCCTTGAAGGCCAATTCGACGTCCCCGGCAATCGGCTCGAGCGGCAGCTCGGTGACGGCAATCTGGTAGCGCCGTACCATTTCGCGCAACAAGTCCGCATGGCGCGCCTCTTCGCGTCCTTGCAGGTCGACCGCCTTGCGCACGATGGGCTCGTTGATCGTTGCCGCGAACGCCTGCACGATCATCCCGGCCCGCCGCTCCGTATGCAGCACTTCTTGCCAGAATGGCACGCTGCGCAGCCGCTCAAGATCCGCGGCGGACAACTCCGGCCACGGCAGCGTGGCCGGATCATAGTCGGTGTAGCTGTCAATGAAATCTTGGCAGAACAGCTCGCGATGGGTATCGGAGCCAATC
>Ga0210399_10003068_pt1 | contig 12989 bp, 10 predicted proteins | sample IncBWC14MmetaG_FD_150865 | JGI IMG/M metagenome (GOLD analysis project Ga0210399, IMG submission 150865) | Forest soil microbial communities from Barre Woods Harvard Forest LTER site, Petersham, Massachusetts, United States - Inc-BW-C-14-M | ecosystem: Environmental > Terrestrial > Soil >... | reverse complement strand
CGAGACAAACCCGCCGCGCGGCACAGGCAGTTGCTGCGGGAGCTCCGCATCCATTCCCACGGTGAAAAGCTGGCCGATGAAATCGTTGAATGACTTCATGCGCGAACGAAAAACAATCAGCGGTTTCGTGTTCTCCCACGTCATCACGATGTTGTTTGGGCCCATCCGGTCTGAAATATCGTCGCGACCCAGGGTGGCCGAAGTCGTCAAACGTTTCGGCACGCCGCCTTCGCCTGGCATCACGTAAACCTCGGTGTTTCCGTCATATTGCGAGGTAAATGCGAGCTGCGTTCCATCGGGCGAGAAACGCGGAAACGAGGTGTAGCCAGGGCCGCTTGTCAGGCGTCGTGCCAGGCCACCATCTTTGCCAACGGTGTAGAGCTCGCCAGCGTAACAAAATACAATCTGCCGGCCATTAGTTGTCGGAAAACGAAGCAGCCGCGTCGTGTCCGGCAAACTTTGGGCCGAGGCAACGCTGGCCGGAAGGAGAAGAGATGTGATTGAAAACACCAAGAGCAGAGGACGAGCAAATAAAATACGCATAAGAATCATGACCAAGACATCCAAGCTGCAATTGAATCAGCCGGATGCAACCGCCGGTTCATCCGGACCGCATCATGCCCAAAATAATTGCCGCTGCGCAGCACCGCGCTCGGTTGGATGCCCGAAAGCGCGAAGCATTGGACGTTGGACGTTGGATGTTGGTACCGCGCAGAGGGAGCGGATTTTCCGGAAACTCGCAGCATCGGTGTTTATACGGCGGCATCCGACAAAACCTCGAAAAATCCGCAAAATTGTCTTGACCTTTTTTCACGGAGTCTATAAAAGGCGTGATGTATGGGGACTCAGTCTCAGGGTGTGTACGTACGTTCTTTCAGAATTCTCTCCATTGCTCTGATCACCTTGGTTTTGGTGGCGACATCGGTGCGCGCCGGCTCAACCAATGCTTCGCAGCAGTTCGGATCCTCGTTTTCACACCTTGACATTACGGCTCAGGGTGGCGCCACCAGCGATACGGACACGCACTTTACCAGCTTGACCGCGGATGATCTGGTTTACAATCCAGCGAATCCGGCGCTTGCTCTGACGAATGGCGCTGAATTCAAATCTACTCTGAATCGGGGTAAAATTGAGGCCCGCGATGAGAGTGCTGTGGCGGCCGCTGGCGACGTGGATTCCACTGTGCCTCTCGCGCCCGAACCCCCAGCCTGGGCGATGATGGCCATGGGTGCGGTCGTGCTGATCGGCGCCCAGCGATTGGTTCGGCGGAGAAAAGCTTAACTCCCCCGGAAGTCTCGCCGAAGTGCCGGAAGACAGCCGTCTCGGCTGTCATGGAAGACAGGCTTCCAGCCTGTCGGCTGTGTTGTGACAGGGAAGGCGTCCGCCTAACCACTGCTCACCACACAGGATCGAACTCATGTGGCAATGACGAATGGCGAATGTCTAATGACGAAGGAATGACCAAACCCGAACCCCCGCGCAAAATCTGCGGCTTAGGACACCCGTCGCTACAATGCCCGGGTCGCTCTTGGCGCGCCCACGAAAAAATCGCAAATTTCTTGCTTGTAATTTTTGGACCAATGTTCATTGTTGGAAAAAATTGCGGGGCGTTTGAAAAATAAAAATAACTTGGTCGCCCGAGCCACACTGCTGGCGCTCGCATTAATCGCTGCGTTCGCCTTTAACACGTCCGTTCGCGCCCAAGCGCTGCCCGACAGCCTTTGGTACAACGGCGACCTTAATCACGTCAACGGACTCGCCAACGAGCGGGACAGCTCGCTCGGCTTCGGCCAATACGCCCACGTCTTTGATGATTTCAACGTGCCTTCAGGGCAAACGTGGCCTGTGATCGGTCTCTATTCCAATAACTACGACAGTATGACTGGTATCGTTGGCGTTGAGTGGTCGATCCGCCAAGGCATAACGGCAGGCAACGGTGGTACATTGATTGCCTCTGGTACGGCCGGCCCAGGCGACTTCCAGGTTATTTTCCATAATGCCGGCGACTTCGGTTATACGGAATACACAGTCGTGGCCCAGAACCTGAACATTTTGCTAACTAGCGGAACCTACTTCCTCAATGTCACCCCAATTGGCAGCGGCAATGGTCGCTCCTTTACCTCGGACACCTCGGGCGTAAACTGCATAGGCACGCCCTGTGGCAACAACGGGAATGCCTTCTTCGACAGCAACTTTTTCGGCGCCAACTACCAGCCCACTGGCGATCAGGGCCAACCCGGCGACTTCTCCATGGGCGTCCAAGGCGTCATCGCGCCTGAACCACCAGCCTGGGCGATGATGGCCATGGGTGCGGTCGTGCTGATCGCCGCCCAGCGATTGGTTCGGCGGAGAAAAGCTTAACTCCCCCGGAAGTCTCGCCGAAGTGCCGGAAGACAGCCGTCTCGGCTGTCATGGAAGACAGGCTTCCAGCCTGTCGGCTGTGTTGTGACAGGCAAGGCGTCCGCCTAACCACTGCTCACCACACAGGATCGATATCATGCGGCAATGACGAATGACGAATGTCTAATGACGAAGGAATGACGAAACCCGAACCCCGCGCTCAATCTGCTGCTAAGGAATTCAAACTGGTCCGCGTTTCCCAGCAAAACTTTCTGCCGAAGTTTTCGAATCGCGGTCCTTCTCACAGCAGCTCCAGGCGAGCGAGCAGAGTGGCAGCCGTCGCTCCAAATTCTCTAAATTTTTTGCTGGCAATTTTAGAGCCAATGTTCATTCTCGGAAAAAATTGCGGTGCGTTTGAAAAATAAAAATAAATACTACTCCGTCTCGCGAGCCGGACTGCTCGCGCTCGCATTAATCGCTGCGTTCGCCTTTAACACGTCCGCTCGCGCCCAAGCGCTGCCCGGCAGCCTTTGGTACAACGGTGACCGTAATCACACCAACGGACTCGCCAACGAGCGGGACGACAGCGTCGGCTTCGGCTTATACGCCCACGTTTTTGATGATTTCAACGTGCCTGCAGGGCAAACGTGGAATGTGACCAGCGTCTATTCCAATGACTACAACAACTATATTGAATCAGGAGGTACAACCACCGCCGTTGAATGGTCGATCCGCCAAGGCATAACGAACGGCAACGGTGGTACACTGATTGCCGGGGGTACGGCCGGCCCAGGCAACTTCGCGTTTTTTTTCAAAGATACCGGCGACTTCGGTTTTTCGGAATACACAGTCCAGGCCCTCAACCTGAACATTCACCTAGCGCCAGGCACCTACTTTCTCAATGTCACGCCAGTTGGCAACGGCTTTGGTCGTTCCTTTGACTCCGAGACCTCGGGCTTAAACTGCATAGGCACGCCCTGTGGCAACAACGGGAATTCCTTCTTTGACAGCAACGAGGGTTCCGGATCCCACTACGGGGGGCCCAATCCCACCGACTTTTCCATGGGCGTAATCGGTACGGTGCCGGAACCACCACCCTGGGCGATGATGGCCATGGGCGCGGTCGTGCTGATCGGCGTCCAGCAATTGCGCCGACGGAAAAAGGCTTAACTCCCCGGGAGTCTCGCCGGAGTGCCGGAAGACAGCCGTCTCGGCTGTCATGGAAGACAGGCTTCCAGCCTGTCGGCTGTGTTGTAATAGGCAAGATGCCCGTCGATACCACACTTCACGACACAGGATGGAAGTCATGAGGCAATGACGAATGACGAATGTCTAATGACGAAGGAATGACCAAACCCGAACCCCCGCGCAAAATCTGCGGCTGACGACACCCGTCTCTCCAATGCCCGGATCGCTCTTGGCGCGACGAAAAAATCGCAAATTTTTTGCTGGCAATTTCCGGGTCAATGTTCATTCTCGGAAAGAATTGCGGGGCGTTTGCCAATGGAAACTTGTCCGGTGCCTTACCGGAAGAAAACCCTGAGCAGACTCCAGCATGAAAAATAAATACAACTTTGCTGCCCTGTTCGCGCTCGCATTAGCCGCTGCGCTCGTGCTGAACACGTCGGTGCGCGCACAAGCGCCTCCCGGCAGCCTTTGGTATAACGGCGACTTTAATGGCGAGAACGCCCTGTCTAACGAGCGGAACACTATTGTTAGCCAAGCCGCTGTTTATGATGATTTCGACGTGACCACCCCCCTGGGATGGCATGTGACAGCCGTCTTCTCCGATAATATATTTACCGTTTCCCCCATGACAGTTACCGGCGCGGATTGGGAAATCCGCACCGGGGTCTCCGAAGGGAACGGTGGCACGTTGATCGCCAGCGGCACCGCGAACTTGCCCATAGTTACTCCTACCGGGCGGGGCACGTACAATTTTACAGAGTACATGGTCGAGGTAACCGGGCTAAACATTTTCCTGCCAATGCTGCCCTTAGGCCAACACTACTGGCTCAATGTCACGCCGGTCGGCAACGGCACGGGCCGTTTCTTTAATTCGAACACCAGCGGCGCGCACTGCGTGGGCACGCCCTGTGGCAATGATCAGAACGCCTTCTTCAATAGCACCTATTTTGGGTATTACTTCACGTCCACTGGTAATCCCGATTTGGGACAGCCTTACGACTTCTCCAATGGCGTAATCGGTACGGTGGTTCCGGAGCCAGCAACGGTAACGCTTCTAACCTTTGGACTGGGAGCAGTGCTGATCGCATTCCGTCGTCGGCGCGGCATAGGCAAAAGAGGTCGCGTTTCGGGCAAGATCCTCACGTTATGACGAACAGGATTCGCAACGCCTCAGCCGCGCTCCTTTTTCTCGTCTGCCTTGTCACTCTTACGTCGGCTTTTAATTTGCCGAACAGATCGCCGGACTTGTCGTCGCGGTTGGCTTCCCTCCGCATGGCCGTGAAGCCTAGGCAGCAACACACGATGCTGACTCTAGCTGATCGTATCGCGTATCAACGGGCAATCGAAGAAGTTTACTGGCGTCACCGGATCTGGCCCCGCAGTCGCGGGGAGCGCCCCGATCTCAAGCCCTCGCTCGACGCAGTGATGTCTTCGGCGCAGCTGGAAAAGAAAGTCGAAGATTATCTGCGCGACTCTCAGGCGCTGGAGGATTACTGGCAAGAGCCACTTAGTGCTGAGCAATTGCAGGCTGAGATGGAGCGCATGGCGCAGCACACCAAGCAGCCCGAGGTGCTGCACGAACTCTTTGAAGCACTCGGCAACGATCCCTTTGTGATCGCCGAGTGTCTGGCCCGGCCGGCGTTGTCGGGACGTTTGGCTACCAACTTGTACGCCCACGACCAAAGATTTCACGGCGAGCTAAGACGACGCGCGGAGGCTGATCTGCGAGCGCATCACACCGTGAGGCAGATGAAACAGACCAGTGGGAAGTACAGCGAAATCGAACTAGTCAAAAACGACGACGAAGAAATTGTAGGGCAAGCGCCTCGCTTGCCGAACGAACCATTGGCAGGCGGTGCGCCTGCCCTACAACGGCAGGATGTGACGACGGGCTTAAAGTTGAACAGCCGCGAGTGGGACGCAAACCTGCAAAAACTAGCGAGGCAGTTCGACAACCGGGCAATGGTAGGGCGCGACCGCCGGGCGCGCCTAACTAATCGTGACGTGCTAACCAAGGATGCGTTGGGACAAATTAAGACCGGAGTATTGAGCCCGCTGCAGGAAGATGAGGGACGTTACTACGCGACGGCAGTAGTCAAGAAAACCAAAGACCGCTTGAAGCTTGCTACGGTTGAATGGCGCAAAGAGCCGCTGGAGTCCTGGAGAGCCAGATCGGAGAACCAGACGCCAAAGGTCGTAGCAGCGGCGACTGCTAACTACGCGCTTCCGGCGATATCGGATGGGGCAAACGGGTGCACCGATGATACTTGGACGGCGACCAGCATCACGAATATCCACGCGCCCTCTGGCCGAGATGATCACACCGCAGTCTGGACAGGCAGTGAAATGATCGTTTGGGGTGGGAATGATGGTATGGGCCATTATTTTAATACAGGCGGCAGATACAATCCCGGGACGGATAGTTGGACGGCTACTACCATCTCGAACGCGCCCACCGGACGAGAGTTTCATTCGGCAGTGTGGACGGGGACTGAAATGATAGTCTGGGGTGGAACTCCTGGAACCGGGGTCCTCAACACCGGCGGCAGGTATAATCCTGCCACGGATAGTTGGATAGCCACGAGCAACACCAACGCACCCACTGCTCGAGAAAATCATACGGCAGTGTGGAGCGGCAGTGAAATGATCATCTGGGGTGGATTTATTGGCAGCGGTTTAAACACCGGCGGAAGGTACAACCCCAACACGGATAGTTGGACAGCCACCAGCACGACTAACGCGCCCGCCCCCCGATATTTTCATACAGCGGTCTGGAGCGGCAGTGAAATGATCATTTGGGGCGGAGGGAATAATTCCGGCGCTTTGAATACGGGCGGAAGGTACAATCCCAGTACCGACAGTTGGGCAGCCACCAGCAACGTGAACGCGCCCGCTGCACGATCCGCTCACACGGCAGTCTGGACCGCCAGTGAAATGATCATCTGGGGCGGAGAGAATAATTCCGGCGTTTTGAATACGGGCGGGAGGTACAATCCCGCCACGGATAGTTGGATGGCCACACCTACCAATAACGCGCCTGCCAGCCGCGCGTTTCACACGGCAGTGTGGAGCGGCAGTGAAATGATCGCGTGGGGTGGGGGCAACGATTTCAACACGGGCGGGAGATACAATCCCGGCACCAATAGTTGGACAGCCACCAGCACGACCAACGCGCCATCTGGCCGATCCTCTCACACCGCAGTCTGGACGGGCAGTGAAATGATCATCTGGGGTGGCCTTAGTGCCGGTCCCCTATATTTGAACACCGGCGGGAGATACAATCCCAGCACGGATAGTTGGACGGCCACTGGCCCAGCCAACGCGCCCTCTGCCCGAGATCTTCACACGGCAGTCTGGACCGGCAGTGAAATGATCGTCTGGGGCGGAAGTAGCTTTGGCTTTGTTAACACCGGAGGAAGATATAATCCCGGCACGGATAGCTGGACAGCCACGAGCACCACCAACGCGCCCACTGGTCGATGGCTTCACACGGCAGTCTGGAGCGGCAGTGAAATGATCGTCTGGGGCGGGGATGATAACTTCGGCGCTGTGAACACCGGTGGGAGGTACAATCCCAGCACGGACATGTGGGCAAGCACCAGCACCACCAACGCGCCGTCTGGACGACACGAACACACGGCAATCTGGAGCGGCAGTGAAATGATCGTCTGGGGCGGAAATGATGGCAGCTATTCGAACACCGGCGGGAGATACAATCCCGGCACGGATAGTTGGGCGGCTACCAGCACTACCAACGCGCCCCATGGCCGATTCAGCCATACGGCAGTCTGGAGCGGCAGTGAAATGATCGTCTGGGGTGGAATTGATGGTTCGAACTATTTCAACACCGGCGGGAGATACAACCCCAGCACGGACATGTGGGCAAGCACCAGCACCACCAACGCACCATCTAGCCGATACCTTCACACGGCGGTCTGGACCGGCAATGGAATGATCGCGTGGGGTGGACTTAATAACTTCGGCGACAGTTTGAACACTGGCGGGAGATACAATCTCAGCACCGATAGTTGGACAGCCACCAGCATCACCAACGCGCCCACTGGCCGATACGGTCACACAGCAGTCTGGAGCGGCAATGAAATGATTGTCTGGGGTGGATATGATGGCAGCTCTTCGAACACCGGGGGGAGATACAATCCCAGCACGAACACGTGGGCAGCTACGAGCACCTCCAACGCGCCCACTGGCCGACGTTATCACACGGCAGTGTGGAGCGGCAGTGAAATGATCGTCTGGGGAGGAGCACCTATTACCAACACCGGCGGGAGATACTGCGCACAATCGCAAGCGCCGATGGCGCAAAGCGCCTTCTCGCGAAAGACCCATGGCGCAGCTGGCACTTTCGATATCCCGCTGCCACTCACCGGCAACGTTGGGATCGAATGCCGCAGCGGCGGGGCCACAAACGTTTATCAGATGATTATTAACTTTGCCAACCCGGTCACAGTCGGCAGCGCGGTAGTGACATCGGGGACCGGGAGCGTGAGCAGTTTCAGTGTGAGCGGGTCACAGGTCACGGTCAATCTCACTGGCGTAACCAACGTCCAGAGAATCACGGTTACGCTCTTTAACGTGAATGATGGTACACACATGGGCAACGTTCCTGTTTTTATGGGTGTGCTAGTTGGAGATGTGAACGGCAATTCCCTCGTCAATGCCTCCGATGTCAGTCTGACCAAAGCGCAGGTAGGCCAACCGGTCACGGGCTCGAATTTCCGGGAAGACGTGAATGCCAACGGCACGATCAGTGCCACTGATGTCACACAAGTAAAAGCCAACGTGGGTACCGCGCTGCCGCCTTAACTCCACTATGAAAAATAAATACTACTCCGTCTCGCGAGCCGCACTGCTCGCGCTCGCATTAATCGCTGCGTTCGCCTTTAACACGTCCGTTCGCGCCCAAGCGCTGCCCGGCAGCCTTTGGTACAACGGCGACCTTAATCACGTCAACGGACTCGCCAATGAGCGGGACGACGGCCTCGGCTTCGGGGAATACGCCCACGTTTTTGATGATTTCAACGTGACGGATTCGCCCGGCTGGCATCTGACCAGTCTCTATTCCAATAACTACATGAGCTATATTGAAGGAGGAGGTCCAACCACTGCCGTTGAATGGTCGATCCACCAAGGCATAACGGTCGGCAACGGCGGTACAACGGTTGCCTCTGGTACGAGTACCGACTTCGCCATTACTGTCCATTATGTCCAGGACTTTACGGAATACACAGTCCGAGTCCTCGGCCTAAATATAAATCTGGCGCCAGGCACCTACTTTCTCAATGTCACGCCAGTTGGCAGCGGCCATGGTCGTTCCTTTACCTCGGACACATCGGGCGCAGGCTGCATAGGCACGCCCTGTGGCAATAACGGGAATGCCTTCTTCGACAGCAACTTTTTTGGAGCGAACTATCAGAGCACTGCCGAGCAGGGCCAACCCGGTGACTTTTCCATGGGCGTAATTGGTACGGTGGTGCCTGAACCACCACTCTGGGCGATGATGACCATGGGCGCGGTCGTACTGCTCGGCGTCCAGCGATTGCGCCGCCTTAACCACTATGAAAAATAAATACTACTCCGTCTCGCGAGCCGCACTGCTCGCCCTCGCATTAACCGCCGCCTTCGCCTTTACGACGACCGCCTTCGCCTTATCACCGTACGCCTCCTCCGTGCCGGGCGCCCCCAGCACGCCCGGCTCCAACGGGATACTGCCCGGCAGCCTTTGGTACAATGGCGACCTTAATCACGTCAACGGACTCGCCAACGAGCGGGACGACGGTATCGGCTTTGGCAATTACGCCCACGTCTTTGACGATTTTAACGTTCCGACGGGTCAGACATGGACCGTAAACGGTGTCTATTCCAATAACTACATGGACTATGTTGAATCAGGAGGTACAACCACTGCCGTTGAATGGTCGATCCGCCAAGGCATAACGAACGGCAACGGTGGCACATTGATTGCCTCTGGTACGGCCGGCCCAGGCAACTTCACGGTGCAGTTCCATAGTTTCGGCGACTTCGGTTTTATTGAATACACAGTCCAGGCCCAGAACCTGGCCGTTACCCTAACGCCGGGCACCTACTTCCTCAATGTCACGCCAGTTGGCAACGGCCATGGTCGTTCCTTTGAATCGGATACCTCGGGGGCAGACTGCGTAGGCACGCCCTGTGGCAATAATGGGAATGCCTTCTTCGACAGCAACTTTTTCGGCGCCAACTACCAGCCCACTAGCGTGCAGGGGCAACCCGGCGACTTCTCCATGGGCGTCCAAGGCGTCATCGCGCCTGAACCACCACCCTGGGCGATGATGGCGCTCGGCGCGGTCGTACTGATCGGCGTCCAGCGATTGGTCCAGCGGAAAAAAGCTTAATCCTAACTGTTTTCGCCGCAGTCCCGGAAGACAGCCGTCTCGGCTGTCACGGAAAACAGGCTTCCAGCCTGTTGGCTCTTTTTTTGACAGGCAAGATGCCCGTCTGCCAGGACAGGCGGGACGCCCGTCTTCCGATTCGCGGCCATGCCTGCGTTCCCACTCGATTTGTTTCTGCTCGCTAATTTTTTCATTAGCCGGTAGATAAAGCGCGGCATGTCTGCGCGTTCTCAACCCGTTTCTGTTGTGACCGGTGGGGCCGGTTTTTTGGGCTCGCATTTGACGGACCGACTTCTGGCGGAAGGTCATCGCGTGATCGCGATCGACAATTTCATCACGGGCAGCGCCGCGAACATTGGGCATCTGGCCGGGAACGAAAAATTCAAATTCATCAAGCACAACGTTTCCAACTTCATCTTCCTGCTGGAAGAAAAAATCGATTACGTATTTCATTTCGCTTCCCCCGCCAGCCCGATCGATTATCTCGAATTGCCGATCCCGACCTTGAAAGTGGGCGCGCTCGGCACGCATAACACGCTCGGTCTGGCCAAGGACAAAAAGGCCTCCTTTATTCTGGCATCGACCTCGGAATGCTACGGCGACCCGCTGGTGCATCCGCAAAAGGAAGATTACTGGGGCAACGTCAACCCGATCGGGCCGCGCGGCGTGTACGATGAGGCGAAGCGTTTCGCCGAGGCGATGACCATGGCCTATCATCGTTATCACCGGATCGACACGAAAATCGTGCGCATCTTCAACACCTACGGTCCACGAATGCGCCTCCGCGACGGGCGGGTCGTGCCCGCGTTCATCGGGCAGGCGCTAAGCGGAAAGCCGCTCACGGTTTTCGGCGACGGCTCGCAGACGCGCTCGTTTTGTTACGTCTCCGATTTGATCGACGGCATTTTCAAACTGGCGATGAGCGATTTTCACGAGCCGGTCAACCTGGGCAATCCGCGCGAGATGACGATCACACAATTCGCCGATGAGATCATTCGCATCACCGGGGCAAAATCGACCATCGAATATAAACCGTTACCGGAGGACGATCCGAAAGTGCGCCAGCCGGACATCTCGCGCGCGAAAAAAATTCTCGGCTGGGAACCGAAAGTCCAGTTCGACGAAGGAATCAAAAGGACGATCGAATATTTTCGGGAATCGTTGGCTTCGTTGCGTTGAAGCGTTGAAGCGTTACCGGCGGAGACTACGGACTCGAATCCTCAATTTGGGCCATTGGCATGGCCGCGATCCTCTCTGCGATCCTCATTGCCATCGCCGTTCGCCGCCGCGAAATCGTCCCAATCGAGATTCTGCATGAGATTTGAGAACTGAATTTTTAGGAGTCCTTCTCGATGGACACTTCGGTCGCTTTGATTATCGCGAAGACAGCATCACCCTTTTTAAGGTTCATCCGCTCGACCGAGCCGGTTGTGATGATAGAAGTCACCAGCCCAGCGGCAGTGTTGATGACAATTTCTGAAACGACCTTGTCAGATACAATCTGCTCAATCGTGCCGGGTAAATGATTTCGGATGCTCGTGCTCATAAGAAAAATATCAGCTACGGCTCGGTTCTAGCAAACCGATGACTTCTTCCAAGTCCCAAACATGATCGAAAAAGATCGTTGGCTGGGCGCGCGCGTTGAATCCGAAAACGGAACCAAAAAAAAATCCAACATTTTGAGAAACCGTTAAGACATCGAAGGGTTGAATCGTCGGACGGCGAGGAGTCGGAATGTTGAGATGTTGCGGCGTTGAGCGGGGTAAATTTTCTGAGCACGAGCCGGGCGGGACTGCTCCTGCCAAAGATTTCACTGGCGCGCGCATGGTTTCGGCTGTGAATTCTCTCATGATTAAGCGCGCACTTCTGGTCGTCGGCTTTCTCGCTCTGTGCTTTCCGCTGGCGGCGCAGACGCCTTCGCTGGACGCTTCTTCCGCGTTTGCCTTCTATCGGCCGGAAATTTTCAACACGGTGGATAGTTCAGCTTTAATTGATCGGCTTCCCGTCCTGAACTTTTTGGACGGAACGCGCCTGCCGGTCTCGAGCGAGATGGGCCGGATGGGAACGGCGCCTGTCGAGTTCCCTTCAATCACATATATGAGCCTTGCATACGTGAGCGCCACGAAAGTGCGGAACGGAAATGGTGCTCAGGTATCCGGAAAAGACGGAAAGGATTCGTCCGCTGAAGTGATGAGCGCGCCGTCGAGTCCGTACTATTACGGCGGGGAAGTGGGCTTTATGTACGGGCATTCGAGCGGCAAATTCGGTGGCGACGAGTTCGGCACCTATATCGATGGCACCGTGGGCAACGACAAATTCCAGATCAACGCCGGTGCGTCTTACCAGGAGTGGAATGGGCGGTTTCCACGCCGGATTCGTTAATTGCTCCAAGGTAGTTAAATGGTCAGGCGCGGGTCTTTCGCGCGGTGACTGACGCCCCCTGTCCGACGGATCAAACAATTAATCTGCTCCGAAGTGCCGAGCAGGACGACGAAGGCAGCCTAAGCCTTTACGATTCTGCGCACCCGATACGAGCGTATAGATAGGATATCGCCTACTATTATTATAGGGTAGAAACCTACAAATAATGCTTGCCTGAGCTTTAGTGGTCTCGCAAGATCGCAAGCGATGCACCTTCGTTCGCTAACACCCGGAATGACTGCGCGGTTAGGTGATTTTGTGACGCACGTACATCCCCGTACGGAAACGAGAACTTTAATTTTGATTTGTGTAATCGTTTTGTTGCCGTACGCCGCCAACGCACAAACGCGCCGCGCGCGCGATTTCCAGATCACCAAGATCACGAAGAATTTAATTTCGGCACCGCAGTTTATCTACACAGGTGCGGAACAGTATCAGGCCAACCAGCGCGATCGTTGGTTGGAAGTGGAGGTGGAATTTTCCGCCGCACCGGAATTTACCGATGAGCTGACGTTCAAATACTACATCCTCTTCAATGGCAAACTGCTCACCGGCGAAGTAAGCCACACAAACATCGCGGCAGGCACGAGCAACCGTTCGGTCATGTACGTCTCGCCGCGCACGCTGGCGCGATTCGGCGGGAATCGCCCG
>Ga0210399_10003063_pt1 | contig 12994 bp, 8 predicted proteins | sample IncBWC14MmetaG_FD_150865 | JGI IMG/M metagenome (GOLD analysis project Ga0210399, IMG submission 150865) | Forest soil microbial communities from Barre Woods Harvard Forest LTER site, Petersham, Massachusetts, United States - Inc-BW-C-14-M | ecosystem: Environmental > Terrestrial > Soil >... | reverse complement strand
TGCCAGAAAATCCGAGACAACCTGGGAATGCGTTGCGTTTTGAACTATGGTCCGGGCGAGGAGAATCTAGTCGCGGAGGTTAAATCAGCCAGCGGGGAATCCGACCCCATCGCATACAATGGCTCGCTCGAACAACTCATGGCACTTCTGCGCAACGCGGCCTGCATCGTCGGTGGTGACACGGGACCGCTACATCTGGCCGTCGCGCTTGGCACGCCTGCCGTCGCCTTATTTGGTCCAACGGACCCGGCGCGAAACGGTCCCTACCGCATGGGCGGACGTCTTGGCGACACTGATCACATGGATATTGTTTTGCGCAGCCCGCATGCGGTGACCACCTATAAGCGGGGCGACCAAGCCGATCCATCCATTTTCGAAATTGATGTCAACGCCGTGTTCGAAGCGGTTCAACGGCAAGTTGAGGCACGCCAGTGAGCACGACCAGCAATTTTTTCGTACGCTGGCGCGTACGGCTGGGCTACCCGCTCGCGATCGCGGTTCTCTATTTCTCCCGTCCCACACCTCGCAGTATCTTGCTGGGCGCGCTAGCAGGATTAATTGGTCTGTGGGTACGAGCCTATGCCGCTGGTTATCTTCACAAACAAGAAGTCCTCACCGTCACCGGTCCTTACGCTTACACGAGAAATCCTCTCTATCTCGGCAGCGCCATCCTGGCTTTGGGTGCTGGTATCGCTACGCGCTCGTGGATTTCCGTCTTGCTCCTGATTGTTTACTTCGCGGTGTTCTATTCCATCGTGATGCGGCGCGAAGCGAATGAGCTCCACTCGCGACACGGTGCATCCTTTGAGGAGTACGCTCGTGCCGTCCCTCTTTTTATTCCGCGTCTTACGGCCGCGATATTGCCCGGGGATTCGGCAGGCTCGTTTTCCATATCCCAATACAAAAAGAATCATGAATGGCAGGCCGCCGTCGGCTTACTATTTCTTCTTTTGGCCTTATTGGTGATTTGGCGCCTCCGCATGCACTGATGCTGCGGAGTTTACTTCACCTGGACACGCGACGAAGCAGCTGATCTCCAGCCGCAACCCATCCGTCACCAGATGCACGGCGCCGTTTTGATCCGTTCGTAAAATGCGCACGCCCGCGCTCTGCAATCGATCGAGCAGTTCCGGGCTGGGGTGCCCGTAAGGATTATCTTCTCCTGTGGAGATGATTCCGAACTGCGGCTGCACCGCAGCGAGAAATTCCGTCGTGGTAGAGTTCTTGCTGCCATGATGGCCGACCTTCAGCACGTCCGATCGCATTGTTCCCGAATTGTTTTCCGAAATAATTTCTCGCTCCACTTGTTTTTCAGCATCTCCCGGCAAGAGGATGGTCCGGTTGCCGAAGTGCAGCCGCAATACCAGCGAGTCATTGTTCTTTGCGGATGGCCCAATCTCTTCTGGAGGAATCGCCGGCCACAAAAACTCGCCGTCGACACCATCCCAGTGAAAGGACTCGCCGCGAAGCTCGTGTTCGATCGGTATTTTTTGCTCGCGAGCCAGTTCCTCCAGTCTCACGAGAGCCGGGGAAGAAACTTCACGCCCGATCCATAGTCTCCCAACCCGAAAATTCTCCAGGATTGCAGAGAGCCCGCCGAGATGATCCTGATGCGCATGCGTCAGCGCTACAACATCGAGCCTTTGAAATCCCCGTGACCACAGGTACGGCGACACCGCTTCTTCACCTGGATCGATGCCATTGTGTTCTTCGTGCCCGGGAAATCCTCCGAACGCTCCGCCGCCATCGATCAACAGCGTTTTTCCGCCAGGAGAGACCACGAATAACGAATCGCCTTGGCCCACGTCCAGAACCGTCAATTCCAAGCTTCCTTTTGTCCATTTCTCTCCAAAGGGATAGACGGCAATCGTTAAGGCGCTGGCGCCGAACACCATCCACATTCCCCAAACCGCACTTCGCCGTTGCTGATGTCGTAAGCGCATTTCCGCGGCAAGTAGCAAGGCGGCGCCGAAAAACAATACAACCAGCCACAGCGGCGGCCCGGGAATTCGGTAACTCCATCCGCGAAAATGCGCGAACCACTGCACAACGTGCAAGAGCAGGGTAGTAAGCCAAGACAGCGGAGCCGCAAGCAGTCTCCCTGCCGCCGGGAAGATCAACCCGCAAGCTAGCGTAAGGAAACCAAGTGGCACGACGATCCCCGTCAGCGGAACGGCCGCCAGGTTCACAATCGGCGCCGACAACGGGATGCGATGAAAATCGCGAGCCATCAGCGGCAACATTCCAACTTGCAACGCCATCGTCAGCACCAGCAATTCCCACACGCGAAACGTCAGCGACAATCCGCCAACCACAACGTTTCCCGCTGGCTTGCCCATCCACAGGGGTAGCAGCGAGGCGAGCCATTGCGCCAGCGAGCGTAGATCGATACGGAATTGGATCGCGTTCGGCTCGTGAGCAGCATCGCGTCTTACATCGCGCCAGCCCCGCAGCGCGCGCGCATAGGGCTGCACCGTCTTCGCAAGCCATGGCAGCGCCAGTCCCGCAATGCTGCCGATCGCCAAAAACGTCAATTGAAAGCTGGAATCGCGTAGCGCGAGTGGTCTCGCTGCGAGCAAGATCAGCGCTGCTACCGCCGCGGAATTGAGCAGTTCTAATCGACGAAAGAAAAATCCGCCAAGCACGACGATTGCCGCCATCATCGCGGCCCGCAGAACGGGAGCGCGCTGTTCGACGACGGCCACATAGGCGCCGAGCAGCGAAAGTGTAAACAGCATCGTCCACACTCGCGACAGGCGCAACTTCCGTCCCACCCAGTAAAGAGCAAACGCAATAGCTCCCACGTGCAATCCAGCCACGACGAGCACGTGAAAGACTCCCGTTTTCTGAAAATCCTCAGCTGCGCTGCGGTCCACAAAACTCCGATCGCCCAGGAGCATCGCCCGCAACACGCCGGCGGCCTGCGGAGTGCCCCCAAAAAGCTCGTCGATCTCGTCACGCAATCGCTTTCGTGCTCGCGCCAGGGCAGTACCCATAGTTGAAGTTGGCGGCCCGATTCGCTCAATTAGCTGTGGCGCTCTCAGCGTAACCACCAGATCGATATTCTGTTGCGCTAGATAAGCGCGTCTGTCAAATGCTCCTTCATCCCTGAAAACTTGGGGCAGCTTTGCTTCCGCCAGGACTGCGACGTTGTCTCCCGCATGAAGTTCCGGCGGTGGAGCGCCCTCCGGATGTGCGGTAAAGCTCAGTCGCAACCCGCCTCGCGCCGGTTTTAGCGCCCCTTCAAACTCGACGCCGGAAATCTCGATTTCGTATCCGTAGCCCCAAGGCAGCCGTGTCGGCTCATCTCGCAAGTGGCCGTGCCATCGCAGTGGCGTTTTCACGGGAAGCCGCCCCTGTTCTATGAGCGAGAGAACATGGTTCGCGTCCCGCGGTTGCTCCGCGATGCAAACACCCAGGAATCCGAGCCCCGCCCAGCTGAGAAGGGAAGCGATAGCCGCAAGAATGAGCCGCTCGATTTTTACAAAATACATTCCCGCGAGAATGAGAACGGCTACGATTGCGAACGAACAGGAAAGGATAAAAAAAGAAGCGGCGTTTCGCGCTACCGCGGGATGCAGGCCCAGTAGGATGCCGCTGGCAAATGCCGCGGCAATCGCTACGGCCGGCAGCCTCATGGCACTCTTCGCAACCTCACTAGCGTCTCGATGTGAAAAGTCTGCGGGAACAGATCGAACAGATGCATTTCCGTGATTTCATAGCGGATGCTTGGACCGGTGATTTCCTTGGGTTTCCGCGGTGAGCCCGTCAGGACCGCCAGATCGCGAGCCAGTGTGGAAGGGTCGCAGGAAAGGTACACAATTTCTTTGGCGCCGAGCTCCGCGAGTTTCTCCGCAGCTTCCGCGCCCAATCCTGCTCTCGGCGGATCCAGAACCACGAACTCTGGTTTTTCTTCCGTCTTTTTCAAGAAATCTTCCGCGTGTTCGTTGTGCGTTACGATTGTGACGCCGGCAATTTCCGCGTTCGTGTACAAATCGCGGGTCGCGGCGAGATTGGCATCCACGCTCACCACTCTTTCAAAAGCCTTTGCCAGCGGCAAAGTAAAGAAACCGACTCCTGAATATAGATCAAGTGCCAGCGCTCCATGCGCATTCGCCGTCACCGTCTTCAGTAAATCTTCGATCAGGAAGCGATTCACTTGAAAGAAGGAGAGATGGCTGACGTGGAATTTGTACCCACCGGCTTCATGCGTCAGATAGCCCGGCCCCGTCAATTCAAACCGGTTCTTCTTTTGGTCGAGCAACAGCAAACTTTCGATCTGCGGCAACGCGCTTTGGAAAGCAGCGGCCAGTTCCGCCGCTGGTTTGGGAAATTTCTCGAACGCGACGTTCAGCGCAATCCTTTCGTCCGCCGAGTCGGCAAACGCTTCAATCTCCTGGATACCCTCCGGCAATCTTCCGGAGCGTGCCATTTCTTGCAGTTGCGCAAACGTGTACGCCAGGCGCGGCGAAAGCACGGGACACTCATCGATCGGCACGATCACCGCACTCTCCGGCAAGAAGTATCCCAGCGCCCGCGGCATCCCGCTGCGCACCGCCCACTGCGCCCGGTTGCGATAACCATACGGCTCCGCCGAATGCTCCACGACCGCGCCGTCCCAAGCAATGCCGCCAAGCCGTGAAAGCGTCTCGCGCAGGATTTCTTTCTTGAGTCTCAGCTGCTCGGTTGCAGGAATATGCTGGTAGTGGCAACCGCCGCATTTTTGAAAATGGGGGCACTTCGCTTTTCCGCGCTCTTTCGCCGGAGTTGTGACCTCCACCAGTTCCGTCCAGATCAATTTCTTTTTTCTCGATTTCGCATTGGCGCGCACCTCTTCGCCCGGAAGAACATAAGGCACAAAAACCGTGTTTCCATCCGCGTGCGCCAAACCGTCACCGCCGTAAATCAGCTTCTCAATCGACAACCTTAACTCATCAGGCATATTATTGTCCTATTCTAAGATACTTTGCCGCTGTAGGCGCAAAATAGTTTTGCGTGGTCTTGTTCTTGAGTCCCGGACGGTTTGCTCGCCACCCTATGTTAGGTAGAAAAGGCTCAGTCGCGGCAATCCAAACTCTTCGAGCAACCGTTTCTGCATATACTGTTTCTCGACCATTGCCAGTTGCTCCGCCTTCATCTTCCGCCGGTACATCGCCAGCTGCCCATCCACTTCGCGCCGAATTTTCAGCATGAGTTCTTCCGCCGCATGGCTCATCAACAGTGCATGTATCTTCTCATCTAGAATCGTCAACCGGCGCTCTAAATCTTCCAGGTCCACCGTACCTGGAGTATCGAGCAGAAGCGTACTGCATTCCAGGGATTCCGCGATTTCCCTTAACCGGCCCGCCATTTCCGGTAGTCTCGAAGAACTTTTTTCAGCCGCTCGCTTCAACTGCCCAACGTTTTTGGCGAAATACATTTTCAGTTCCTCCCGCGAAAACGCCTCGCTGGCCGCCGATCCCGCGGTTTTCGGAGCGCTGCCCGCAGCCGCCTCCAATTGTTCCTCAGCTGCCTCCAGTACAGCGTCCGTGCAATATGCCAGATTCTTCAACGGCTTGCCCGCACCTCGCCGTGACCTCTGGTAGCTCTCAAACGCCTTGTCGATCCCTTTCAGCGCCGCTTCCAGCGGCACCCCCGCTTTCTGCCACGCCTCCATGATGGCCCAGTCCAGCGGCGACACCAGCAGATGCGCCCCGCGTTTCTTCCAGAAGTATTCTTCGATTTCCGTCAAATAATTGAAGTAGTTCCAGCCGTCCATTTTGTTGGTAGGTCCGCCCTTGAACGCCCGGTGCTGGCCTCGATGCCATTTGCGCCACGAGTGGCCGCAGCTTAACTCTGCGCCTTCTTTGCCGGCCCCGCAGCTGCGCCCTTACCATGCTCCGCCGGCTGGTTTTTCTCCCAGATCAATCGCAGGCCTTTCAGCGTAAGAAATTCATCCGTGTGCTGTATGTGCTTCGAGCCTTTCGAGACGAGCCTGGCCTGTCCGCCTGTCGCCACGACTTTCGCATCTTCCCCAAGCTCCTTCTTCATGCGTGTGAGCATCCCATCCACCATGTCCACCGCACCGTAGTACAAGCCCGCCTGCATGTGCGTAACGGTGTTCGTCCCAATCACTTTCCCAGGGTCCTTGATCTCGACGCGCGGCAGGCGCGCGGCGCGCGCAAACAGCGCCTCCGACGAAATCCCCAGTCCCGGCGCGATTACTCCGCCCAGGTATTCCCCCTTCGCCGAAATCGCGTCAAACGTAATCGCCGTTCCAAAATCCACCACGATGCACGGCCCGCCGAACTCATGAAACGCCGCCACCCCATTCACAATCCGGTCCGCCCCAACCTCCGAAGGGTTGTCCACCAGCACGGCCATCCCCGTCTTCACGCCCATTTCTACAAACAGTGCCTTCTTCCCAAAATAAATGCGCGACATCTCCGCAAACGTGCGGTTCACCGGTGGCACCACCGAACTGATTGCCACACCGGTGATCGCGCCCCAATCCAGCCCCGCCAGGGTGAATAAATTTCTCGTCAGCACGCCATATTCGTCGATGGTCTGCTCGCGCGCCGTCGTCAACCGCCAATTCGCGATCAACTCTTCTCCGCGAAAAACGCCCAGCACCGAGTTCGTATTCCCCACGTCGATGGTCAGCAGCATCTAGCGTGCCTCCGTGACGTCGCCCGAAATCACCGCCGTAACTCGCCCGTCTTCCCGCTCCACTTGCAGCAATCCCTCAGGCCCGAGCCCCGCGGTCGTACCCGCATAGCTCTCGGTTCCATTTGTCACGCGCACGCGCTTGCCCCTCGCATAACTCGACACCGACTCGAATCGCGCAACCACGCTAGCCACGCCTTCCCGCAGGAAACGATTGTAATCGCTCTCGAATTCGCGCAGCAACCGCACCAGCAATTCCATTCGCGATTGCGCTTTGCCGGTTTCTACGCGCAGGGATGTCGCCACTTGGGCAAGCTCGCCCGGAAACTTTTCCTGATTCACGTTCAGCCCGATCCCCACAATCACGAACCGTACCTGATTCGGCTCCGCGTGCATCTCCGTCAGAATGCCGCCGACTTTTTTCCCGCGAACGAGCAGGTCGTTCGGCCACTTCAAGTCCACCGCCAATCCCGTCACCGCCTGCACCGCCGTGTGCGCAGAAAGTCCTGCCATCATGGTCAGCAGAGGTGCCTGTACTGGCGCCAGTTTTGGCCGAAGCAGCAAGGTGACGTAAATGCCCGCTGCACGTTCCGAATGCCAGCTTCGTCCCGCCCGGCCTCGTCCAGCGGTCTGCTCTTCCGCCAGCACAACCGCGCCTTCCGCCTCGCCAGCATGTCCCAATTCCAGCGCCACGCGATTCGTCGAATCCGTCTTGAAAAAATGAAAGATATGTTTCCCGAAGAGGCTGCCCTTCAGCCGCTGCTTCAACATGTCCGGAGTCAAAATATCCGGCACTTGCTCCAGGAAGTATCCACTGGCGGTCTGGCCCTTCACTTTCACGCCCAGCCCGCGCAGCCGTTCTACCCACCGCCACACTGTCGATCGCGAAACGCCGATCTCTTTCGCAATTCGCGCCCCGCTGATAACGATAGTGGCGTTCTCCGCCAGCAGCGTCAGCAACCCCGCCAGTCGCCGGTCGGTCGTGCCCGGTAAGGATTCCTGAGTCATGTGGATCTTGCCGCGCCCCTGTGCGCCGCCTAAGCTTACGTTTCCTCGAAGCCGTCCACAAGCTGGCTGAGGTTTACGGCCGGCGCCGAGTGCGTGAGCATCCCCGAAGAAAGAAAGTCAGCGCCTGCTTCTGCGTATTCGCGCGCGTTGTCGAGTGTGATTCCTCCGGAAATCTCGATCACGCACCCCGCGCGAATTCCGCGCGCTACCTTCACGCATTCCGCGGCGCGTCCCGGCGTCATATTGTCCAGCAAGACCGCTTCTGCCCCGGCACCGAGCGCTTCGAGCAATTCCTTCTGATCGCGAACCTCGACCTGCACCGGCAACGGTCCCGGCCCGACAACCTCCGGGTCCAGTCCAGCTGCATCGTACGCGCTTGCAGCGCGCGGCGCCGGCACTTTGGGCGAAGCATACGTATGCGCTTTGTCAAGCGCCGCTTTGATTCCTCCCGCCAATGCAATGTGATTTTCTTTTAGTAGGATGGCGTCATAGAGCCCGATGCGGTGGTTTGTGCCGCCGCCCGTCTTGACCGCATATTTTTCCAGCGCCCGCAAGCCCGGCGTCGTTTTTCTCGTGTCCCGAATTCGCGTTTTTGTCCCCGCCAATTGCTCCACAAAGCGCCGCGTCAGCGTCGCAATTCCGCAAAGATGCGCCAGAAAATTCAGCGCCGTCCGCTCGCCAGTAAGAATTGCTCGCGCATTCCCCTTGATCCGCACAATCTCCGCGCCCGGCTCCACAAACGACCCGTCGTTATGCGGGCAGGTGACCTGAATTTCCGGATCCAATGCGTGGAAAACCCTCTCGGCAATCGGCAATCCCGCGCAAACGAGTGTCTGCCGAGCGAGAATGTGCGCTTGCGCCGATGCTTGCGCCGGTACGACGGCCGCACTCGTCGCATCTCCCGCGCCGATGTCTTCCTCCAGCGCGCGTCGTACAAGGTCAGCGATATACTCTGAATTCCAATCCATGGGGCCTCGGAAACTTTGAATTTTATTCGAGTTGATCCAGGCGATCCTTCAGCTTCTGCAGTTCGATGCGCTGTTCTGCTAGCGTAGCTTCCAGCCCTTTAATGATTTTCTCCGGCGCCCGGCTGCGAAACGTCTCATCCCCAAGCTGCCGTTCCTTCGAAGCGATGGCTTTCTCCAGCCCCTCAATTTGCTTCTTCAGCCGGGCTTTCTCGGCCGCTTCTTCCTCGGCGTCCGCACCCGCAATCCGCAGAATTCGGACATCGAATTCCGCCGACGAACGCATGGTTCCGCCCTCCTGTGGTAATTTCTCGCAACTGACTGTTAGCGTCCAAAGATTTGCCAGCCGTTTGATCTCTTCGCAATTTGCCTCAATTATGGCCCGCTTAGTCGAGTCCACGCTGAAGAACTCTCCATTTACGCTGCCCTTGGGGCGTATTTTCATCTGCGCCCGAATGTCGCGCAGGGCTCCGATCACTCGTTGCAGCAGTCCGAAATCACTTTCGGCGCGGGAGTTTTTCCATTCCCTGCGGGCTTCCGGAAACTGATCTAGCGCGATCGATTTCGCTCCTGCCTTTTGTGGCAACTGATGCCACAGCTCTTCCGTTAAGAAGGGCATGAACGGGTGCAACAACCGCAACGCCGCGTCGAACGCCGCAAAAAGGTTTTTCCACGCCACGGCCGCGCGTTCGCGGTCCGCGCTCTGGAGTTCCGGCTTTACCCACTCGATATACCAGTCGCAAAAGTCGCCCCAGAAGAACTGATACACCCCTTCAGCGGCCTCGTGAAACCGGTAATTCGCCAGCGCCTCATTCACTGACTCCACCGTTGCCGCCAGCCGCGCGAATAGCCACGCATCCACCAGCGGAACGCTGCCCTGGTAAGCGTACGGCGCTTTCGCACGCACTTCCGGCGCCGCCAGCTCCTCCAGCTTCGCCCCGCCCTCTTCAAACTTGTCCAGATTCATAAACAGGAATCGCGCCGCATTCCAGATCTTGTTCGCAAAATTCCGCGAGCTTTGAATGCGATCCTCCGTCCAAATCACGTCGTTTACCGATGCCGTCACCGCCAGCGTGAAGCGCATCGCGTCCGTCCCGTAGCGCCGGTTCACGTCGATGGGATCGATTCCCGTGCCCTTGGACTTCGACATCTTCTCCCCATCGGGAGTGCGCACGATGGAATGCAGGTAAACTGTGCGGAAGGGAATTTTCCCCGTGAAATGCATCCCCAACATGATCATCCGCGCCACCCAGAAAAATAGAATCTCGTAGCCGGTGATCAGCACACTCGTCGGGTAGTAGGTCTTGAAATCCGCCGTCTCTGCGGGCCAGCCCAGTGTGGAAAAGGGCCACAATCCGGAGCTAAACCACGTATCCAGCACGTCCGGATCCTGCTCCAGTTTTGCCGACCCGCACTTCGTGCACTTCGCAGGCGCCTCGCGCGCCACGATGATTTCCTTGCAATCGCCGCAATGCCACGCCGGAATCCGGTGGCCCCACCAAAGTTGCCGCGACAACGTCCAATCGCGGATGTTCCTCATCCAATTAAAATATTCCTCGCGCCGGTTGTCCGGAATGATTTGGATCTCGCCGCGTTCCACCACCGCGATCGCCGGCTCCGCCAGCGGCTTCATCCTGCAGAACCATTGCGTTGAAGCCCGCGGCTCCACAATCGTCTTGCTCCGTTCACACAAACCGACGGAATTCGCATGCTCGGTGATTTTTTCGAGTAGCCCCAGCGCTTTCAAATCCTCAACAATCTTCTTCCGCGCCTCGAACCGGTCTATCCCCGCGTAAACTCCCGCCGCCGCGTTCATCTTTCCGTCGTCGGTCATCACGTCAATTTCCGCCAGCTTGTGGCGCCGCCCCACTTCAAAATCATTCGGATCGTGCGCCGGCGTGATTTTCACCGCCCCAGTGCCAAACTCGCGGTCCACCATTGCATCCGCGATGATCGGAATCTCCCGGTTCATCAGCGGCAGCAGCGCTCTCTTGCCCGCAAACTGCGTGTAGCGCTCGTCTTCCGGGTTCACCGCCACCGCCGTATCGCCCAGCATCGTTTCCGGCCGTGTCGTGGCCACAACGATAAAGTCCTTCGTCCCCGCAACCGGATACTTGATGTACCACAGCTGTCCCTGCCGCTCCTCGTGTAGCACTTCCAAATCGCTCAGCACCGTCAAGCATACCGGACACCAGTTCAGCAACCGGTTCTCCCGGTAAATCAGCCCCTCTTCATAGAGCCGTACGAACACTTCCGTAACCACTCGCGACAATTCCGGCGACAAGGTGAACTGCTCTCGCGACCAATCGCAGCTCTCCCCAATCTGTTTCATCTGCCCAGTGATGGTGCCTTCCGACTGTTCTTTCCATTTCCAAACTCGTTTCAAAAACTCTTCACGGCCCAGGTCCCGGTAATTGATTCCTTGGTCCGCCAGTTGCTTCACGACCACCCGCTGCGTGGAGATCGAGGCATGGTCCGTCCCCGGCAAATACAACGTGTTATATCCCCGCATGCGGTGCCAGCGCGTAAGGATATCGATTTCCGTGTGGTCCAGCATGTGCCCGATGTGCAGCGACCCGGTTACGTTCGGCGGCGGAATCACAATCGAAAACACCGGTCCCGGCGCATTCGCATCCGCCTTGAACAGCTCTTCCTTTACCCAGAAGTCTGCCCATCGCGGTTCAATCTGCTGCGGTTCGTACGCTTTTGCTTTCTCGCGAGCCATCCGGTGCACTTCTCCCATGTGAGGGCAGGATCTTGCTCCACCCCTTCTCAAACACTTTCACTCGTTCAGAGTAATCTTTGACTATACGAGGGGAAAAGCAGCCGCGTCAATTCGGCCCTTCGGCCAGGTTTGGCACTCCAAGAAATATGCGAATTTGATAACTACAATGAGTGGATGGAATTCTTGTCTTGCAGGGCAGGGAGCTACGACTTCTTCGACTTCATCTCTTCCTTCACCAGTGCTTCGACGACGGGCTTCAGAATCTCGCGCGTAACCGCCTGCAGAACTTCTGGACTCATCTTTGCCAGCACCCGCGCAACCAGGTCGTCCATGCTGGGAGCCGGAGCCGCCGCAGCTGCCGGCGCCTCCACAAGTGCCTCCGGCGCGTAGAAGCTTGTCCCATCGGCGTTATATTGCTCCGTTGGATGCGTGGCATCTTCGGCGACGTGAGCCGCTTCCTCGCGAATGGCCTCTACCGCTGCCGCTGGCAGTGCCGCTTCCTCGATCACCTTCTGTGTCTCTTCGCTCACAGCCTCCGCAGCTTTTTCCGCCGTGCCATTGCTTGACACGGGAGGAGCTGCCGCCGGCGCTCCAGCATCCCATGCCGATGCCAGTTTGTTGGCCTTCTCGATTTCAGCGTCCCATGGATTTGCCGGAACAGAAAACCACGCTTCCTTACCCGCTTTCGTCTGCGGTTCGCTTGGCGTCGGTACAGCTGCGCTTTCCGCCGCTGGTTCCGGAGCAGAGGGCTCGTGCTCTTTCACGCGCGCCACTTCTTCCACCGCCGTGGCTGTCTCCGTCGAACTCTTCGCAATCGCCACCGGCGAGCTCGACGTAGCCCATGCGTCGCTGGCAAATGGTGTACTCGAGATCGTTCCGCTCAGCGGCGCTGTTTCCGGGATAGTAGCCAGCCCCGCCGTCTCCGGGATAGTAGCCGGTGCCACCGTCTCCGCCACAAGATTGCTCGCCGCTGGTGCCGTCTCAACGACTTCGCGCTTCTCCTCGGCAGGTTCCCACGATTCTACAGGAGTCTTCTTCGCCAGAATCTGCTCGAAGCTGCCAGATCTCCAATCCTTCGCGCTGCTTGTTGCTCCCGTTTCGGCATAGCTCTCCGCGTCCTCGCGCCGCCATGCTGGAGCCGGTTTCTCTTCTTCCTCGTCTTCTTCCGTTTCGTCCGCATTCGGATCGCGCCAGTCGCGCTCCGTCGCCAGCTCGGAAGGCACCGGCGGCATAAAAGCGAGATCGTCTTCTTTCTCCTCCGCGGGTGTTTCCAGCAAGCTGCCAAATGCCACCGTTTGCGAACCGCTGTCAATCCGCACAGGCTCGGGACGCGTTGGCACTTCGTCCACAAAACTTTCTTGATCCAAAGGCGCTATGGGTGGAGCGAACGACGGCATCGGCGGCGGCGGCGTACCCATCATCGACTTACTCGCGCTGCTTGGCGTCAGAAGATCGGTGCCCTTCATTACTTCTGGTTCCGGAGCTTTCGCAGGGCTGACATTCCCGTGGGCCACTCCCGCGCGCTGCAGCGCGGACTTCACCATCGAAATCAAGGGATCCGGGGGAACAAACGGCTTCTTCAGCACCCCGTCGGCGCCTACTCGTTGCGCTTCCTGCTCATCCAGTGGATCAAACGCGCCCACCAGCAGGA
>Ga0210399_10003062_pt1 | contig 12994 bp, 20 predicted proteins | sample IncBWC14MmetaG_FD_150865 | JGI IMG/M metagenome (GOLD analysis project Ga0210399, IMG submission 150865) | Forest soil microbial communities from Barre Woods Harvard Forest LTER site, Petersham, Massachusetts, United States - Inc-BW-C-14-M | ecosystem: Environmental > Terrestrial > Soil >... | reverse complement strand
GTTGCCCAGGTTGAGGTCGGGCACGGTACTCGTGACGCTCGCCGTGTCCGGATATCCGCCGATGGCACCCGGCGTGACAACCAGGGTCACGGTCGCGGTAGCGTTGAGGTTCAAAAGATTGCAGGTCACGGTGGGCGAAGTGAAGCTGCAGGTGCCCTGGCTCGGAGTGGCTGAAACATAGGTGACCCCGGCCGGCAATGTGTCCGTCAATGTGATGCCGTTCGCGACCGAAGGGCCGTTGTCCGTGACCGTGAGGGTATAAGTGAGGTTCTGCGGAAAGAATGCGGATGAACCAACCACACTGATCGACAAGTCTGCCTGGAGCGGTTGGACGGAAACCGCAGCCACCGACCAATTGGAAGCTGCGCTGAGTTGCTCCGAGAGGGGAACACTGGGTGCGCCCGCGCGCGTCGAGCCGGTTCCGTAGACGTCAGGAGGGGACGCAGGAGTGGCTGCGGACGCTAACGCCCACTGCGGTGTCTGACTGGGACCAAAGGCAGTGACCGTTTGTGTGCCGCCGATGGCGAGCGTATCAATTACTATGTCGCCGTAGGCACTCGGCAGGTTTAGTTGCGCGAGGTTCGTGGTCCCATCCGCTGCGAGGAACGATCGAATGGGCTTCGCCTGATCAGCGCCAGTCAGGGTCGTCGCTCCGACCACAACTCCCAGGGTTCCCGTGCCGCCCGGCAAGCTCAAAGTAACAATCACGTTGTTGGTTCCGGCCGCGGGACCGATCAGGTACCACAACTCAACGCGCCGGGTATTGCCGGCATCATTGTGCACACCACTCAGGGTCAGGGCTGCGCCCTGATAAGTAACGCCGGATACGGTGGCACCAATATTGTTGGTAATGTTGATGGAGACCCCAACAACCAGGACGCGGTTTGTTCCGGCAGTCGTGTGGGCCAGAGTGATGGTGGGACCCGCGCCGGCGACTCGCTGAGCGATGAAAGACGTGCTGTCAAAAGCAACCTGCCCAAACAACGTCGACGACCAAAGAAACAGACAGGCCAGAAGCAGCTTGCGCACGGCGTTCAATCCTCGAACCCTTCGCAGCACTGGAAAACTATGAGCAAAATTTGCGGTTTTCAACCGAACCCGGCAGGCGAGAAAATTTAGCTGCGCGCGTCTTCCGCACAGCGGGACCATCCGTGCCTGTCTCCCTACGTTTTCTTCCTTCGCCACGACCTGCCCCACAATTTGCCCAGTGCCCAGGACACCATCCGTCACAGTTCCTGCATCTCCACGGGCGATGAATGCACGCTGTTCGCCATCGATCCATACCACGCGGTGGGCCTTGTATTTCAAGCTGTCGGCAAACAGCACGATGTCACCCTTTCGTAAGGTTTCAACTGCGACGGGCGTTACGTAGAGAATTTCTCCATCCCGAATCGTGGGGTGCATGCTGCGCCCCTGCGCCCGGAAACGAAAGCCGATGCCTTCGGAAAGCAGGCCCTGGATGAGCGAGCCAAACAGCCTCGATTGCGTTTTGTCTTCAACCACGGAAGTTTAGGATCTCCCACACTGCGCTTCCGTCAGGGACGAAGCGAAACAAGTAGCAGGGCACGCGATTCGTAATCTGGTGCAGGAAGGAAAACGTGAAAGCCAGTGATTCCTGGCTGTAAAAGGGCGGGAAGCAACGCGCAAACATTTCAGCCACTGCTCTCGCTTGGGGAAGTCGCCGGAGTTCGTTTCTGTCGCCGTGTTCCAGCACGAAGATTTTGTTAACCTGCGTTTTTTCGGGAGAGGCAAAACCGGACTCTCCGTGCCAGGGCGTTCCGTGCATCCAGATCTCATTCGACTCCTCGCGCAAGATGATACGGTCATCGCTCAGAACACGCGCAGCTCGAAGGGATCTCCACAGGCCCGCCGTCGTACTCTTTCCAGCACCGGAGTGACCGAGAAAAAGATGGCCGCCTGTGCCGTCATCAAGCAGGCCACAACCGTGGACCTCCACTCCTTTACTTCTCGATAACCAGTTGGTCACCAGCAGCTCGTCTAAGGGATACTCGAGCGGATAGACCCCACTCCCATGGGGTAGACATTCCCGGTTCAACAACAACCTTGCATTAGAAAATTCCTTGTCTACTGAGAGTCGCTTGTACGGCTGATTGCCCAATACCGGCGTTGCCAAATCAAAAACATAGCCGTCATCTCTTTCGTGCAAAACCCAGACCGATCCGGAATCAAAGAGCTTCCGGCCATCCAGCTTCGGCAACCGATCAATCCACTGCACTCGGATGTCGATGTCACACCGTGTCGGCGTCGTCCGGAACCGCGCCATTTCCCGGGTTAGACCAACATCGTCTGCTGAATCTGCGCAGAGACCAATTGACACATTGCCGATTCGAACATACGAGCGATGTATCCCAGTGGACTTCGTAAGGCCCACGTCTCGCGTTTCAGCGTACATCCCTGCTCCACGGTTGCTGAGTGCCCGATGACCTCATTTCAGGATCCGGGGACCTTGCACTGGCCCACTGCGACGCAGGACCCTCCAACCGGTCCGGCCGACGACATGTTCTTGCACGATCCCAACACAGCTTCCTCGGGACGCAAGCTGATCACCGAGACTTTCGGCGGCTCGTATGGTTCCTTCTTTTGAGGACCTCCGTTTTCAATCATCAATCACGCTCTTTCATGATCACGACTGCCCTCCGCAGCCACCACAGGCGCTGTAGGACGTCGCGGGAGGGTTATTCAGGATCGGGAGCAGGACTTGCGGGCTGGTCCACTCGTTGACATTGATTGAGGGGAGTCTGCATGCTGCGTCCTGGACCGAGGCGTAATGCCGACCATCCGAGCAGAAATCACATTCACCATGTGCTGGCACTTCGAAACCCAGGGCCATTGCGCGCAAGTGTGCGACCTCACAAAGAAAGTCAACTGGCGATTCTGGGTCGTTATTTTCGAGTTCGCCGTTTGCTGGGCACATGCTGCATAGCGAGCGAATTCGACACTTCTCACATTTGGAGATCCGCTTCTTTTCCTTGGCGCGCACTCTCAGCAGAAATTGCTCCCAGCCTTCCCTCACGGAACCCGAACGAATGTCATAGGTGTCCTGATGAGAGAGCACGCAAATGCTCATGTGTCCGTAGGGATCGAGCGCAAAAGAATTTACCCCTCCACCGCAGGAATACACTGTGTCGTTTTGTTCTGAAACTGAACCTGCCTCTAGATCACGCTTGGCCGCTTCCCGGTGCTCGGCGGCGATTTTCGGCCAATGCAGGTCGAGAGCAACCACTTCTTCAGGGGATAGTCGAACCGCCAGAGGACTCTGCGAGCAGTCGATGCGCGGGTTGATGAGCGAATCGAATTTGAATTCGAGGTGCAACTCCTGCTCAACAAATTCCTTCATGGCCACGACTTCGTGCTTGTTGATCGCAGTCGGAACGGTCTTCAGTTTCAGCGGCAGCCCGCGTTCCCGCAGCAGAGCCACCCCCCGCATGCAGCGGTCATAGCTTCCCTCAGTTCCAGTCAAGGCTTCATAGGTTGCCAGCGTTCGGCCATAGAGAGTGATTTCGATCGCAAAAGGAGGCCAGAGCTGAAGGTAATCTGCGACTCTCTCGGTGATCAAAGTTCCATTGGTGAACAACGTGATCAGGAATCCCTTTTGCTTCGCATACGTATAAATTTCGAGGAAATCCTTGCGCGCGAAAATCTCCCCTCCGGTGTAGAGAAGCCACAAACAGCCCATCTCGGCTAAGTCATCGAGCAGCCGGAAATGTTCTTCCCTGCTCAATTCCCGCTTGCGAGCCTCCTGATCCGCCATGGGCAGGTTGTTGTAGCAGTGCAGGCATTCTAAAGGACAGCGCCGGGTTATCTCGATCGAAACGCTGAGAGGAGCGCGGTTGCCAGAGTAGTAGCCATGTACCAATCGACTGAATTCGCCATATGTTCTTACTTCCATCACCGCCCCCTCAGGCACCACGTGCGCGGCTTGAGAAAAAACGAACGTGTAGGCATTACTCCGGAGCGATGATCTTCCCGGCGCTTTTGTCGTTCCCGATCGCTGGTGTCTTTTCAGGTTCTGCCAAAGCTTTGGCCAGACCAAGCGAACACAGCTCACGCACGAAGACCTTTACGTCCTCTTCCGCCTTCTCCTTGCTTAGGTCGTACTTGCGATCGATCACATCACAGATGTCCTGCAAGCTTTTAGGCGTCTCAAGCGCATCCCAGATTGTGGCTCCGGTCCCGTTGAAGCTGAACAAGCTCGTCAAGTCACCGACGTTCCGCTTCACCGGCATAACAAGCGTCTCCCCTGCTATCAACCGAGAGACGACGGCACTCGCCCGGACGTAGAGCTCGGTTGACAACTCTGGCTGCGAAAAATCGACGGTTGCGTGGTTCGAGACATTCGAGCTATCGCCGCTCTCTTGCGGTATCACCAGCGTTTTCCCCAGTCCCTGAGTATCAGTACTCAAAGCTTTGGGCCGACTGTAGCACGGCTCAGCAGCCATCGTGGTTATGACATCTGTTATCTAGAAAGGTACGTAGATCGGGGGGTTGCGGGTTAGTCTGGCGCCACCATTTGAGCCACGTAAGTCCCTTCCAGTTTCGTGGGGCAGGCCATATATCGTCGAAGCACAAGCGTGACTGAGAGGAAGCTTGTCGTCACAGAACTAGCCCTCAAAACCTCCATTATGGGCTCCGCCTGGTTGGTGAATTCCCGCTGCATGGAAGCAGTGCCGATATTTCGTCCGGCTGTCGACATTCCGACTTCGACGTCGGTTTTTCGCACGGAGGTGGGAGAATTCACAGAAGTAGCAAGACGTCCTGTAACTCGTTTTGAGAACAAAGCGAGACATTGATGCATCGGCGCCGCGTTTAGTAACTCTTCCTATTCCGGAGCGGAAGACCTGCTTCGGGATGCGGAACTTGCCATGTACCGAGGCAAGCGCACCGGCAAGGCCCGTTGCGAGGTTTTCGATGCCACTATGTATGCAACGGCCGTGCGTCGACTGCAGTTGGAAACCGATCTTCTTCGTGAGGAGGGGCTGCTCTGAGGAATTAACCCGACTGCTCTTGGTCGTACTCCAAAATATAGGCGATACCCACGGCGTCGCTAGGTAAGTAGCGTTCAATGAATGACTGCAACCCAGGTGCCGATCCCGTCACCACGATGGATGTGACCCTGCCTTGAGCGTTGGCCGACTCATTCGATATTTCAAGATCACATTGCCGTAGATAAATAATAATTTCCCGGTGGTACTCCGGCTGCCTGAACATGTTCTTCAATTTCGAATTTTTCGACAGGTCGAGTTCGATGCGGACTTTGCGAAACTGATCGCGTGAAAGCGCGAGGCCAGCGGCAGTGGTCATTGAATCCCGCTGGCTACCTGAGAAAAAACAACACCAGCGTTCGATCCAATCATCCGTACTGTGCCGACGACAATCACAAGTATCACTGCAAGCATGATCGCGTATTCGGCCACGTCTTGCCCTTCTGTTTCCCGACAAGCTCCGATTAGAAGCTGGCGAATGGTTTCTCTCATGTCCTGCCCATGATGCCGACGCTCGATCCGGAGGGGAATGGCTAGAACGTGGGGGTACGAAAGTACTTCCCGAGCAGCGTTTCGCTCGCGCCTACGTGACCAACGAGGAGCACCAGACGATCTGACAGAATCGGAGGCCCGCATTCGATTGCTCCGGCTTCCTCAAGGAGAGACCTGATCAGCGTAGCCCCAGCGGGTGAGAAAAAGAAAACATTCGTTTGGAGCGTCTCGTCATGCCATTCAAACAGAGCCGCATCCCGAGGTTTCTGGCTTTTGGTGAACATGAAATCAAATGCCTTCTGGAGCTGATCCGCTTTGCCGTTGCGGCTGCACTCGCAGAGTGGAAGATCTACCCTGTACCAAGCTGGCATGGTGTCCCTGGACAAGCGTAGGACGGCGAGCGGCGAGGAAACAGATGACAGAGGTAAGATGTCTAGAGGTTACTGAGGTTTGTCGCAATATCTGCGTTCTTAATCCCTTGCCGAGCGTCCGATCTACACGGGACTTCATTTCTGATAACTCCTGCGTACCCGGAGTGTAGTCATTAAAGCGGAGGTGCATTCTCTCTAGCACAGGGTCCACGATCCGCCGCCTCTTCCACGTAATCCTGGCGCGCGAAACGTGACGAGTCGGAGGAGCCTTAGCACCTCTCTCGGCTGACTTTGTAGCTACGAGGATTAATTCCCAGCTTGTAGAGCCTCGATTGGAGGGTCGTCCGTTTCATCCCGAGTTTGGCAGCCGCAGCGGATGATCCCGCCAGCCTGCCGTTGACTTTCCTTAGAATGTGGACGATGCAGTCACGTTCGACGGCTTCAAGAGAACGATCGATCTCAATTCTCCTGTTGCCAGTGGATGCCAGTAGGCGTTCGACTCTGTGCTCGCGAGTTACTTCGAACACCACCGCCCCGAGTTCTGTGACACGTCTCGCTGAGTACCTGGTTGGAACGTAGTGGCCAATCCAGTATTTTATTTCGCGGCTTTGGCCAAATCATCTGTCTGACGACATTTCGGCAGGCCGCGGTCAAATGGGAAGTCCGCTATCTAACCTGTTTACTGCAGTGCGAAATCCTGTTCGGATTTTGTAACAGGCTGTCATTCCCACTCTGGTAACATCGTCGCATCAACTATTTTAGGTATGCGTGCCCGAACGAAATTTGGCTTTATGAGACCCAAGGAGGTTGAGTGTCTGCAAGCAAACCTGCTGTCGATGCCCGCAAGCGTAACCCCTACAAGCAACCTGCCATCAAAAAGCTGACCCTGGAAGAAGCAAAGAAGATACTGAAAATCCAGCCCGAGCGAGCGGACGAAAACATCGAGAAAATGCTCAAGGAAATTAGGCGCCTGGAGGGTGAATGACTGACGTGTCCGGGAGCGATCAACTACGAAGGAGTGGTGAAATAGCTGTGGGCCTAAGCGTTCCAAAGGCGAGCGCATTGCGGCATACCGTATTTGTGGTGGTCCTGTTGTGCCTATTCGCGGCCCCAGCGTTTCTGTTTATGGCTGCTCTGTCCACTGATTCAACGTTGCAAAGTGTTTTAGCGCATATGACGCCGTTCGGGTTTCCTTTGTGGAGCGTCTTCTCAGTTTGGGTAACCTTGGATTCATCTACTCTATACCGTCTTGTTGGGGGCCGGCTGGATCCATTCGGGCCAAAAGCTCTCAGCCTGTCTGCTCTGGGTCTTGTGAACATTGCCTCTATGTTGTTTTTTCTAGTTCTGACAAAAGGCTAAATGCGTTGCTCATTCTGGTTTGGAATTCAATAGAGGCAAAGGCGCGTCATTCGAATCGCTACCCCCAACCCAGCAACGCTCACAGCGATGCTAGCCGATGCCCACATCATATTGACTAAGCGCCATCTACAGCGAAGTATTAAAGTCCGCTTCTTCTGCTCATGACGGTCCGGTCCCCTCACTGCTAGTAACAGAACGGATAGTACGGCGTGTTATCAGACAGGCAAGAACGGAGCCGTTTTTTGTTTCAAAAACCGGACAGAAAACTGTCCTCCGAGGGTTACGACTGCCGACCGGTCGGCATTGGTGTAGTCTGGTGGCAACGTGAGCAGACTCAGAATGAAAGAGTCACCGTTCGGTGATCAGATGTTCGCTACTGCTTGGGCCTCGGTATGCGAAACGAGGGCGCTCGCGACGGTCGGTTCCGGCGAATGCCTAGAAAGGGCGAAACCTTGAGCAAGAACGCACGCGTCTCGCGCCTCACCTTGGTCGCCTCAATAGCGCGATTTCAGCGCTCACGGGAGTTCGCAACGATGGGTACTCGTGCCAAGCCCAGACTGTCCGCAGCAGCCCGTGCTCGGATCGCCGCTGCTCAACGCGCACGCTGGGCGAGAGTCAAGGGCGGGAGAATCGTTCCCATCGCCAGCCGCCAAAGGCGCAAGCTGTCCGCCACTGCACTAGCCCGCATCAGAGCGGTTCAAAAAGCAGCTGGGCAAAGTGGCGGAAGGAACACAGCAAGGCACAGCCAAACCATTATGCTTTTTTGTCTCGCGACAGAAGGTCCCAGTAGGCTGAGTCATGCGAATCGCTTTCGTCTAGTCAATGCAGCTTGTTCGCTGTCACACGCATATTCTGAGTTTTGACTTGACTAAGGCTGGTGCAGCCGAGTTATTTGAAAAGGTGACACAGCAGGGATGTGCCGAAGGATCGGCACTAGCGAAACGGCGCACCGTAACGCGCGAGAATTCTTTCTCATTGAGCGGAAAAAGGAGTCGCAGTTCAGCCGTCGTTTTCAGATGTTTTTCAGATTCAAATGACAGCCTGCGACTCCATGGAACACTTTCGAGCCGGGGACAAGGCAGTCTTCTCAGGTGTGTACAAGGCCATCCACGAGAAGGATCACGTGCCACCACACTACGTAACAGCAATCTACGGCGAGATCTTTCCGCACTGAATGCAATGCACAAACCGGGTCCGGTTTGAAATTGCACTGTCTGCTGTTCACGTATATGCGCACACGCATTTTAGACGTAATGACGACCGATAATCATTTTGCTATGCTCGTTGGTTAAGTTGTTGCGACTAATCGAGCGAAAGAAAAGTGCCAAGAGGCGGGCACTTTCCAAGTCCTTGGCCACCTTCGGTCTGAGAGTGGTTGCAGACTCGACAGACTACTAGCAACGAGAGTTCTTGTCCGCTAAAGGTCCATCACCCGCAGATTCTGAAATCAGTTGTCGGGGAGGAAAGCTTATGAGCAGCGCGTCATCGCGGAGTTCATTTGATGAATGTACCGTTAGCGTAGAGCGATTACTCGCGGAACTCCGATTGTGTCCCGGAGTTGGCGTAGCAATATTGGATGACCAACTCCGTTTTCAAACAGTCAATTCAGCGCTGGCACAGATTAACGGCATTCCCGACATTCAACATCTCGGAAAAACACTCGCTGAAGTACTTGGGGATATCGAGCATCAAGTCTCAGCGTTGGCTCGCGAAGTGATGGCAAGCGGACGTCCTGTCTTGCATTGCGAACTCTCTGGGACGCTGCCTACACGGCGCGAAACAGGATTTTGGGTAGGGCACTACTTTCCTCTCAAGGACTGGTCGGGACGTATCGTGCGTATTGGGGCAGTAGTGCTCGAAGTAACCCATGAGCGCAAAGTGGAGCGCTTGATTGCGCCGTTCGCTAGAAGAGAAGCAGAGGTCGACTCGACTCTTGAAGCTGTCGAACGCGGCTACATCATCCACGTTCTCAAGAAGGTGAATGGCAAGATCGCGGGGCGAGATGGTGCGGCTGCCAAGCTCGGAATGAAGCGGACCACCCTCCAATCAAGGCTTTCCAAACTCGGAATTAGTGCGCGTGATTACCGTAGATGTGGATGGGTGCTGTGATTGGAGCCATTCGGACCACGAGCAGTAACTTGGCGGAGGCTGCTCGGACGCGTGTTCGGGTTCCGAACGAGACTGGGGCGGCGGGACAGTTCGGCTCGGAGGGCGGAAAATGGCTCATAGCCATGTTTTCCACAAATACATTCACAGATATTTCGTGATTGTGCCGAGAATTGCGTTGACAGCGATGAAGCAACTGTTTAGCTTGGCTGACGTCGACGGCTGAAAGGATTGGCAAAATAAATCTTGCCAGTCCGAATTAAGCTGAGTGATCTGCTCGGCAGGGCAACCTGAAGGGCAACCAGACCCGAAAAAACCGACTGTTTCTGCGAGGAGCAGTTGGGGTTTGGAACTGCGAAAGCGGTGATCGCATCAAGGGCTGCGACGGTACATGCCTCCACGCTATTGGCTCCCTCGCAGGAGCCGGCGGCTGGAGCATAACCAATGTCGCAGCCTTTTCCATTTTCCAGACACAGATGATTGCGCGCAACCGCACTTGTTTCTTCAGACGGCCCCTATCTACGCCACCTGCGATTCTGTTCGTTGCGTCTCTCCCGGTTTTCAACATGAATTGGGGGTAAGGTTGTTCACGATTCGGGAGCAAAGCCGTCCCGGGTGGCTTTCACTCCTTTACACCAGCGAATGGTCAGCCGCCGTTCGATAAAATTGCACTGCGATGGGAGTAACGATTGAACTGGAGAATCTCGGCGATGTTCAGCTGTCGAAGGAAATCACGGCCTGCATAGAACATGCGTTGAGCGACAGACGAGGGGAGTGGCGAGTGTCGATTGCCGGATCGCGCGCGAGCGAGAATTGGGAACTGCGAGTCCAGGGACCGAACGGCTTTGAGCGGGCGTATACTTTAGCGGGCTCTGACGGAGAACATGAACCTGAGGCAATTCGCAGACGGATTCTCCAGCTCGTACCGGCCAGTTCCGCGTAACTGCTGTCCTTAACACAACAAGTACACCAACACAGGAATGAGCATAACAAATTGGCTTCCAACCCCCAGAGAGCCAAAAATGCGCCAGGTTCCAAATGCGAATCCCCTCGACGAACACATATGGCGCGCCTTGAACAAGATCAGAAAGCCAAGCACGGCCGAAGAAATCACCGACGTGCTCAATCGCGACCTCGGTCCCGGGGATCCTCCTTTCCAAGCGCGAGAAGTGTCAGCTTGGTTCCGGAACGCACACCAGAACGTACTGAATCTGTATTGGCTTAAGACTCGTCCTCACAAATAACTCCTTGTATTGGAAGTTCCGGAGTCGGGCCAGATGCGCCTTCCTGCTGGTTTCGTTAGAATGTCATCCGCACGAAAGGAGCATAAATGGCAAAGAAAAAGATTGATCCGCTCAACAGGAAGCAGTACAGCGCCGTCTCAGCCGCGCTTACCGTCTCCGACATTCCGACGGCGGTGAGCTTCTATCAAAAGGCGTTCGGTTTCGCGAAACGCGGCATCATGAATGGGCCTGACGGAAAACCAATCCATGCTGAACTCACCTTGCGGGGCACGACGCTCATGCTCGGTCCGGAGAACGAGATAATGGGGAGACGCAGCGCAAAGAGCGTTGGCGCCTCTCCGGCTACCCTATACATTTATGTGGACAACGTGGATAAGATCGTTGAAAAAGCGACTAAGCTCGGCGCCACCGCACAAGGTTCCGTGATGGACATGTTTTGGGGTGATCGCTGTGGCACTATTGTTGATCCGGATGGCTACTCGTGGATGGTCGGCACACACAAGGCGGAACCGACAGCCAAAGAAATGAAGAAAGGCATGGAGGACATGATGAAGCAGCAGCCCGCTGGCGCGGCCGCCGCTGACTGACGCCTTCATTCGAAAGCACGGGCTGTGCCAGGGTCCCTTCCGGGTTGCGAAAGTTCCGGAGCATAGGCTCGGTTTCCGAAAGCGACACGTCGTGCTCGAAGATATCCTCGACTGAGATCGATTGTGTAAGCCGGTTGTCGGACTAGTCGAAGATTTGATCCCCCATTTCAGGAAGGCGGAAGAGAGGCAGTTTTACCGCGAGGTTGTGGAGAGCTACCGAGCAGCGGCAAGAGATATTCTGCGAAAAGCATGGTCGGACGACAAGGGCCAAGACATCGCGGAATACGCGGTCATGCTGGCCGTGATTTTGGTGATTGTTGTGGGCATGATCCGCCTCGTCGGGTCCAATGCCAACACGGTCTTCTCGCAAGCGGCCAGTTCGATTCAATGATGCAATAGAAGTTCCTGCTGCATCTCTCGCTGAACTGAAATAAAAAGGCTCTCCCAGGCGAGAGGCTGTAAAAGCCGATAGTCGGAATCCGTGGAAGATCCTAATTCATTTAGGAGGCGCGCTGGCGTTGGAGGAGGTCGAAGCCAACTGATCGAGATTGTTCTTCAAAACGCTAATCTCGACGCGATTGCGATTGCTGCGCTTGGCCGCAGTGCCCTCTTCTGCAGCCGGAGATGCATTCCCCATGCCCACGACATAGATGCGGTAAGCCGGGATCTCATGATTAAGAACCAGGTAGCGTACAACGGAGTCTGCCATTTCTCGGGAGGAGATGATGGCAGCTTGACCCCGGCCAGAGGAGTAGCCGTGCACTTCCAGGACATAACCACGCTGATTCTTCAGCTGGGTCGCCATCTCGTCCAAGGCTCGTTTGGCGTCCTTGCTTAGTACGGTCTGTCCGGGACGGTATTGAATCACTGTCTGCGTACCAGCCTTGTACTGATCGATGCCCCCCACGAGATTCTCAACTTTCGGAAGGCGGTCGTTTACGGAGCTCGCGGTCTGCTGTGCTAACTGTGACTTATTGGATGCATCGGCGGCATGCTGGTCAGCTTCTTTCGTCTTGTCCGACGCCAATTGAATCCCTTGCTGAGTACGAGTATCGGCGTCCTTGGTCATCCTGCTGTTCGACGCATTCAGCTCCTCGAGCTCATTCAGTCGATCACGAATCGGTTGGGTGTGTCGTTGTACGTAGCCTTTGCTGGCGAACGGATGGAAGATGAGCGCTGCAGCGCTCGGCTGGTCGCCTTCCCAGAAGTCGGTATGGGAATCTTGTGCCTTGTCTTTCGAAGAAACGGTCGTGGCTTGTGAAGAGCTGCCGGTATGCTGATCGGTTGTGGTTTGCTGCGCCAGCGCCGGATGCGCAATCGCTATGGACAAGAGCGCGGTTAGAAATATGCGATTCTTCATTTCGGTTTCCTCCCGGTTGGGAAACACCGGTCGCTCTAGTGAGTTGGCGCAAACAGCAACGCTGAGTGGACGAAAGTTCGATCCTGCTTACATCAACACTGAAAAGTGCCCTGTCCTTGTTAGGTTTATCCGAAGTATTGGCCGCGATTTGCCGAGCGAAACTTTTACACCTGTTTCTTGTGCTTTGCAGTTTTGATTTTCGCAGACAGCGGCGTCTTCCTGGCGACTACCACTCAACCAAGGATTAAACCAAGGAGCCCCTTTTCATTGAACAGGCCCGTGGGAATCGCGAAGTAGACGAATGCGCGAGATTGCTCTGGAGCTCACCTCCCTAAATTCGCGAAGCCAGCCGGAGCCTCGGCGTTGGGCCTGCCCGAGAGCTATTACGCTCAGCGAGACCGCAAGCGAGGCGGCCAAGCTGCTCAGCAAACTGCAGCGCACCGGAAGCGGGTTCGAGCGGTGGATAATACAG
>Ga0210399_10003061_pt1 | contig 12998 bp, 14 predicted proteins | sample IncBWC14MmetaG_FD_150865 | JGI IMG/M metagenome (GOLD analysis project Ga0210399, IMG submission 150865) | Forest soil microbial communities from Barre Woods Harvard Forest LTER site, Petersham, Massachusetts, United States - Inc-BW-C-14-M | ecosystem: Environmental > Terrestrial > Soil >... | reverse complement strand
GCATCGGCATCGGCATCGGCCCGGCTGCAAAGCCGATCCGACTCCGCGACCCTCGGCCGGCTGGCAGTCTGGGCGCGGACCAGCCTGCGCAGATTGCTGCCCGTGCCCGCTTGGCAATCTTGCGTATTCCTGTGGACATCTCAGATTGCGAAATGGTGGTATCACCGGCAGGGCGATGACCCACGCCTGGAGGGAAACATGGCACCAAGAAAGGCGAAACCGGCTCCGGCGGTGCAGAAGGCGCCGGCAGCGGCGAGCGGAACGCGCACGACACGCCAGGACGCCGCGTCCGCAACCGGCGGCAGCGACTCCAATCGGCTGCTGCGCGAAGCGGCCTGGAGCCGCATGTTCGGACGAATCGAGGCGAAGAACCCCTTCGCCCGCTAATCGCCCATTGCGGCGACGACGGGAGGGACCGTGCAGCAGCAGCCGGCCGAAGTGCGCGCGCCGGAACAGGCCGAAGTGCGCGCGCCGGAACAGAGCGTGCCGCTCGACTGGGGCGCGGTGCGAGCACACCTCGCCGCCCATGGGCTGCGCCTGGACCATGATCCACCGCCGCGCCAGTTTGCCGGCGGCCTCGCGAACCTGAATTATCTGGTCCATCTCGACGGCAAGCCAGCCGTGCTGCGCCGCCCGCCGCTCGGCGAGTTGCCTGCGGGCGCCTACGACATGGCGCGCGAGTTCCGCATCCTGAGCCGCCTGCCGGATGCGCTGGCCTTCGTGCCACGAGGCCTTTTCCTGTGTGCCGACCCGGCGGTCATCGGCGCGCAGTTCCAGATCATCGAATACCGGCCCGGCCTCGTGATCCGCGAGCATCTGCCGCCGGAACTGCTGGGCCGCCCCGAGGTTGGGGCGCGGCTGTCGCAGGTGCTGCTTGAGACGCTGGCGGCGATCCATGCGGTCGATGCCGAGGCGGTTGGGCTGGGCGATCTGGGTCGGCCGCAGGGTTTTCTGTCGCGCGCGGTGTCGGGCTGGCGCCGGCGCGGCATGGCGGCGCTGGAGGACGGCACCGAACCTCTGCATGCCGAACTGGGAACCTGGCTGGAGCGCCACCTTGTGCCGGACGGCCCGCCGGCGCTGCTCCACAATGACTTCAAGTTGAACAACATGATCCTGAACCCGCGCGACCTGTCGCCTGTCGCGGTGGTGGACTGGGACCAGGGCACACGCGGCGATGCGCTGTTCGATTTCGCCACACTGCTGAGCTACTGGATCCACCCTGACGATCCGCCGGCGATGCATGACATGGAGCAGATGCCGGCCGATGAAGGCGGGTTTTATCCGCGTCAGATGGCGGTGGAGACCTACGCCGCGTTGAGCGGTCGCGACGTGTCGGACTTCCTGTTCCACCGTGTGTTGGCGATGTACAAACTGGGCGTGATCTTCCTGCAGCTCGGCTATCGCTACCGCAGCGGCGCGACCGCCGAACCGCGCTATGCCGGCTTGACGGCAATCGGCACCGGCATCGTCGAGTTCGCCCACGAAATCGCGCAAGGACGCGCATTCTGATGGATTTCTCCCTCTCGCCCGAGTTGCAGGACCTGCAGCAACGGACCCGAAACTTCATCCGGGACAGGATCATCCCGCTGGAAGGCGACAGAAGGCAGACCGCGCACGGGCCGAGCGAGGCGTTCCGCCACGAGCTGGTAGCGCTGGGACGCGAGGCTGGGCTGCTAGCGCCGCATGCCTCGCCGAAGTTCGGCGGCCTTGGACTGAACAATGTCGGCAAGGCCGTGGTGTTCGAGGAGGCGGGCTATTCGCTGCTCGGCCCGGTCGCGATGCACATCTTCGCGCCCGATGAGGGCAACATCCATCTGCTGGAGGTGGTTGCCACGCCGGAGCAGAAGGAGCGGTGGCTGCGTCCGCTGGCCAGTGGGGCGGTCCGCTCCTGTTTCTGCATGACCGAGCCTGCGCCTGGTGCCGGGTCCGATCCCGCGGCGCTCAACACGACCGCGGTGAAGGACGGCAACCACTGGGTGATCAACGGCACCAAGTGGTTCATCACCGGCGCGCACGGCGCGAGCTTCGCCATCATCATGGCAAAGGGCGAGGACGGGGCGGCAACCATGTTCCTCGCCGACATGGACCAGCCGGGCATCGAGATCGTCCGTACGATGGACAGCATGGACCAGGCGTTCGTCGGTGGCCACGCCGTGGTCCGCTTCAACGACCTGCGGGTTCCCGCCAGCGATATCCTCGGCGAGCCGGGCAAGGGGTTCCGCTACGCCCAGGTGCGGCTGGCGCCCGCACGGCTGACACACTGCATGCGCTGGCTGGGCACGGCGCGGCGCGCGCACGACATCGCGGCCGGTTATGCGGGCGGGCGCGAGGTGTTCGGCGCCAGGCTGGTGAACCATGAGGGCGTCGGCTTCATGCTGGCCGACAACGAGATCGACATCCGCATGAGCCGGCTGGCGATCTGGCACACTGCCTGGGTGCTGGACCAAGGCGCGCGCGGCACGACGGAATCCTCGATCGCGAAGGTGTTCTGTTCCGAGGCGATCTGGCGGGTGGTCGATCGCTGCGTGCAGGTGCTGGGCGGCCAGGGGGTCACCGGGGAGACGCTGGTAGAACGCATCTTCCGCGAGGTCCGCGCGTTCCGAATCTATGATGGTCCATCGGAGGTGCACCGCTGGTCGCTCGCCCAGCGGATCGCGCGGCAGGGGGCGAACTGGTGAACGCGTTAGACCTGACGCGGAAGGCTGGCATGGCACCGGGGCAGGTATCAGTCGCGCGGTGGCAGAGACGTCGCCGCACGCCGTGGCCCTGGTGCGCCGTGATGAGCTACTGACGACGCAACACCAGGTTGTTGCGTCGGCATTTGTTCATGCGCGATTGTGGCGTTCTCAGGTCAGACCGCTTGGCCCGTTGCAGGTGTTGGCATTGCCGCAGCTTTTGCGGTCCGGCGCGCCTGTTTCTTTGTCAGCTTCATGGCGATCGTGTCCTCGATGCTTCGCACACTGTCGGGCGCGTCCTTGCCGAACCGCTCAGCGTATAGCGTGGCAATGAATTGGGGCAGCGGCTGCTTCCACCGTTCCTGATTATGGTTGTTCAGGCTGCCGAGCTTTTTCGGATTCATCCCGAGTTCGCGGGCCATCTGGATGACGGCATGCGACAGGTGGAACTTCCGTCGCGCCTCGATCCAAGGCTGCAAGCCTCTGGCGACTGATTTTGCCGTTGCCATCGATCCGACTCGATAAGCTGGTGATGGCGTAGGTTGGACACTGTCCCACGCCTGTCAATCCGCCGCACCCGGTGGCGCCAGTCGCGGCTGGCGCTGTCGCCATCCCAGGCCTGATCGGCTAGCCTGCCGCCATCGGATCAGGAGCCATCGTCATGACCGAAGTGTGCATCGTCGGCTGGGCGCACTCGCCGTTCGGCAGGCTGGAAGACCCCGACATCGAATCGCTGATCGGCCGGGTCGCCGGCGCGGCGATCGAGGACGCCGGCATCGCGCCCGGCGAGATCGAGGCCGGCTTCGTCAGCCTGTTCAACAACGGGTTCTCCAAGCAGGATTTTCCCGCGTCGCTGGTATTGCAGCACGTGCCGGAACTGCGCTTTCGGCCGATCACGCGCTACGAGAACGCCTGCGCCTCCGGCTCTGCCGCTGTGCATGGCGCACGCGATTTCCTCGCCGCCGGCCGCGGGCGTTTCGCGCTGGTGATCGGCGTCGAGAAGATGACTGCGACGCCCGGCGCCGAGGTCGGCGACATCCTGCTGAAGGCGAGCTATCAGAAGGAGGAGTCAGACATCCCGGCCGGCTTTGCCGGCGTGTTCGGCCGCATCGCCGAGCGCTATTTCCAGCGCTACGGCGACCAGTCGGACGCTCTGGCGGCGATCGCCGCCAAGAACCACAAGAACGGCGTCGACAACCCCTACGCACAGATGCGCAAGGATCTCGGCTTTGAGTTCTGCCGCCGCGTCAGTGAGAAGAATCCGTATGTTGCGCCGCCGCTGAAGCGCACCGACTGCTCGCTGGTGTCGGATGGCGCCGCCGCGCTGGTGATGACCGATGAGGAGACCGCGCGCGCCATGGGCAAGGCGGTGCGGTTCCGTGCCGCGGTGCAGGTGAACGATTACCTGCCGATCTCGCGGCGCGACATCACATCGTTCGAGGGCGCGGCGGAGGCCTGGCGGCGCGCACTGGACACGGCGAACCTGAAGTTGGGGGAGCTGTCGTTCGTGGAATCGCACGACTGCTTCACCATCGCCGAATTGCTGGAATACGAGGCGATGGGGCTGACGCCGCCTGGTCAGGGTGCACGCGCGGTGCTGGAAGGCTGGACTGCGAAGGACGGCAGGCTGCCGGTCAATCCGTCCGGGGGGCTGAAGGCGAAGGGCCATCCGATCGGTGCCACCGGCGTTTCGATGCACGCGATCACCGCGATGCAGCTTACCGGCCAAGCGGGCGCGATGCAGTTGCCGAAGGCGGACATCGGCGGTGTGTTCAACATGGGAGGCGCCGCGGTGGCGAACTACGTGTCGATCCTGGAGGCGGTTCGCTAAACCAAAGGAGACTCCGCTATGCAAGACGCACCCAAGGCCACTGCTGCGATCAAAGACTACCACGCGCATGTTTATTACGATCCTGCCAGCAAGGACCGCGCCGCACTGCTGCGCAAGTGGGTCGACGAGCGCTTCACCATGCGCATGGGAAGCTGGCACGACGAGCCGGTGGGGCCGCATGTACAGGCGATGTATCAGATCGCTTTTGCGCCCGAGTTGTTTCCTTCGTTGGTGCCGTTCCTGATGTTGAATCGCATGGGGCTGACGGTGCTTGTGCATCCGCAATCCGGGCGCCCACGCGACGATCATACGCTGAACGCGATCTGGTTAGGTCAGGTGTTGCCTGTGAAGACGGAAGTGCTGCGGGAATCCGACTAACCCCTCTGCGGTGCCGGTGCCAAGCCTGGTCAATACCTGGCACACAATGCTTATCGACTCGAACGGGAGGATGACGATGTCCAAAACGAAGTGCTCTGCGATCATTGCAACGGTCGCACTCGCAGCGCTCGGGTCACACGCTGGCCTGGCGCAGCAACCTCCGCCGCAGTCACCCAACATGACCTTCTTCGTCACCAGCACCGCACCCGGCAAGGGTGCCGACCTCGGCGGACTCGAGGGCGCGGATCGTCAGTGCCAGACATTGGCGCAGGCGGCCGGGGCAGGCAGCAAGACCTGGCATGCCTATCTCAGCACCCAGGCTGTGGGCGACGCGAAGGCCGTCGACGCCCGCGACCGGATTGGCCGCGGCCCCTGGCAGAATTTCAAAGGCGAGGTCGTCGCGCAAAGCGTCGACGATCTTCACAGCGACAGCAACAAGCTCGGCGCACAGACATCGCTGACCGAGCGCGGCACCATTGTCGCGGGTGTCGGCTACACGCCCAACTATCATGACGCTCTGACGGGCACGCAGATGGACGGCCGGGCCTTTCCGCCCGCCGAGGACAGGACCTGCCACAACTGGACGAGCAGCACCCAAGGCGTGGCGATGGTTGGTCATATCGACCGCAAGGGGTTGCGCGACGACGCTGCGTCAAAGTCGTGGAATTCGTCGCACCCCTCACGCGGGCCCGATGGCGGCTGCAGCCAGAACGATCTGAGGAGCACCGGAGGCAACGGCCTGCTCTACTGCTTCGCCGCCAACTAGCGACGCGCTGCGGCGCAAGCGGATGGAGAAGCGTTTCTCCGTTGCGCATGGCAAGCCGGTATGGCTCACCGCTGGGTCCGCAAGTGCAGGCGATATATTGGGTCGCCTGCACCCCGGAACAATTTCCCACACTGGTGCCGTTCCTGATGCTGAACCGCATGGGGCAGACGGTGCTCGCCGGGACAGCGCCTGCAAATCTCGATTTCTGATGCCATTTTCAACAGTTGTCCCAGTGATTGATACGGACCTGATAGCCACCAAGCTGGCCCGTTTTGATTGCCCGGTGTGAACCAGTTCACACCGGGCCGAGCGAATTGCGGGCAAATAGCGTGAACACCCCGTTAAGGCGCCACACCCAGTGCGTTGCGCGGACAGATCGTCGTGAATTATGCTGCTCCTGCGAGGACCCCGCCCTGCGTTCCTGTCGCGCACCCCGATTGCGTCGGAGGAGCCGTGCAGCGGCGCGTCTCCGTGGCACAGGCATGCCGGGGAAAGCATGATCCGAGGCGACTACAGGTCTTCGGTTGCCGGCCGAGCCGGGAGCAGACGCAAAATCGAGCGGCGGCTCGCCGCGGTCCTTGGCGCGGACATCGTAGGCTACAGCGCATTGATGGGACGCGCGGAGGAGGACACACATCGGCGCGTCGGCGCCGAACTCGATCGGGTATTTCGTGAAATCGAGAAGTCGCACGGGCGGGTCTTCTTTTTCGCCGGCGATGGTGTGATGGCCGAGTTCCCCAGCGCAATCGAGGCCTTGAAATGCGCGCTGCGCATCCACGCGGATACCGCGCGGCGCAATGCGAGGCTGCCGCCTGATCAGTGGATCCATTTCCGCGTCGGAATCAACTCGGGCGAAATCATGCTGCAGGAGAACCGCACCGGCGGTACTGCGGTCAATGTCGCTGCGCGCCTGGAGGCGATCGCCGAGCCAGGCGGTGTGTGCCTGTCGGCGGCGGTGTTTGAACAGGTCCGACGGACCGTCGCCGCCCCGTACGAGCCGATTGGTGAGCAACGCCTCAAGAATATTCGCGACCCGGTCATTGTGTACGCCATTCCCGCGTCGGCCTGCTCGTCCTGGATCAACATGCCTGCACTGCCGCGCCAGAGCGTCCCCGACGCGGCGGAGGCGGAGGCCAGTGGTGAGTATCGTCCGTCACTGGCGGTATTGCCATTCCGCACGCTGCAGAAGGACCAGTCTGACGCCTATTTCGCCGAAGGGATGATCGACGACATCATTCGTGCGCTTGGCGGCCTCAAGGATCTGCTGGTGATCTCGCGCAGTTCCACGGTCGGTTTTGCGCGGCTGCCGCTCGATGTGCGTCGGGTCGGTCATGAACTCGATGTGCGCTATGTCTTGCACGGAAGCGTGCGCCGGGCGGGCAACGCGCTGCGGATCGCCGTCGAACTGAGTGAATCGCTGACCGGCAGTGTCATATGGGCGGATCGGTTTGATGGTGACATTGCCGATCTGTTCGATCTGCAGGACCGGATCGCCCTGCGCGTGGCGACAGCCATCGCTCCACAATTACGCGAGCGCGAGCTTGGCCGTGCGCTGCGCAAGCATCCTGAAAGCATGACGGCCTATGATCTGACCTTGCAAGCGCTCGATCGCTTCTACCGCATGGACCGGTCCTCGATCGAGCAGGCACGTGGGCTGCTTGAGCAGGCGATCGTGCACGATCCGGGGTACGCGCCGGCATATTCGCACATAGCGTCGCTTCGCATGCGTTGGATCGCTCAGGGTTGGTCTGCGGATGAAATTGCGGACCGTACCATGGCGGCAAGCGCCGCACGCATGGCGATCGACCGTGACCGCAACGACGCTCTGGGGCTCGCTATCTATGGGCATCTGCAGTCGTATCTGCTGAAGGACTATGATGTCGCTCAGGAGTATCTCGAACGCGCCATGGCGGCGGGCCCGAGCTGCGCCTTTGCCTGGGCCTACAGCAGCCTCACCTGCGGATATCTCGGCGATATCGCGACCGCGATCGCGCGATCTGAGCGCGCTGTACGACTGTCGCCGATCGGTGCCGACAGTTTCTGGCTCGAACACTATTTGTCTCAGGCGTACTATCTCGGCGGTCGCTACCAGGATGCGATCGCGTGGGGTCGCATGTCGGCAGCCCATGCGGGCGCCAACACTTCGAATCTGCGCTCGCTGATCGCAAGCCTCGTTGCGGTCGGCGACATCGACGATGCGCGCAAGCTGGCGCAGCGCCTGATGCAGTTGGTGCCGACGTTCCGCCTGGTAACATTCCGCGCACGAACGCCACTGCGCGGCGAGGTCCGTGACCTGTTCGCAGAGCGACTCCGGCAGGCTGGGGTGCCGGACTGAAGGGGCGCGCCGCCGTGCGTGCCTAACCACGTCAGTCACAGGAGACAGAACATGCCCGCGAGTTTCGATGGTAATGACGGCAATGACGGCAACAGCGCCAACGCCGGCGGTGGCGGCAATGCGACCAGCAGCAGCGGCGGGTGGTTCTTTGCCGACCGCGTGAACCTGCCGCTCGTCACCGCGCGCGATCACAAGCCGGGGACCACAACCTGGAACAAGATGATCGGCACGCTCGACCCCATCAAGATCAAGAATTTCCCCGACCGTAACTGGTCGGCCGACTGGTATGCCTGGCTTGCGCTCAACGAATTCGCGGGCGCGGCATGGACATCGATCGATCCATCCAGCAATGCGGCGACCAAGGCCGAATGGCTGAGCCAGCTGAGCTGGATACCCGGGCTGCCGGTCGCTCCGGGGCATCCGGATTGGTCAGATCCCGCTGTGCTGCCGCACGCAGCCGAGGAAATCCAGCGTCTCGTCACGGCCGCGGCGGAGGAGCGGGCCGATGCGTTGGGCGAGATACTGTCGCAGTCGGACGAGTTCATCAGTTACTTCCTGAACATGATGACCGCGCGACCGGCGGCTTATCCGCAAACCACGCGGCTGCTCGCGATCGCCAGCCTGGTTGGGACGTTTGTCGCGATGTACTTCAAGGGACGGTACGCGCGTCCACGTCCGTCGCAGCTTTGTCCCGCGCTGCTGCCGCCGATCGAGGTGCCGGGGCACGCATCGTTTCCAAGTGGCCATTCGACGCAGGCGCACCTGATGGCGCTGTGCATGGACGCCGTACTAGATACGCTGGTTCAGAAGCCGGTCATGGACGACGATCTGTGGACGCTCGCTGATCGTCTCGCGAGGAATCGCGAGATCGCCGGCCTACATTATCGCAGCGACACCGTGGCGGGCAGGTTGTTTGCCGAGTGCATCATGCTGCTGCTGGCGCCGACGACAACGTTCCAGGCAGTCTTGATCGAAGCGAAGAAGGAGTGGCAGCCATGACAAGCGGGCGCGCCGAGGACCCTAAGTCGCCAAGGGTGCCCGAATGGCTGGTCGAGCAGTTGCGCAAGCGCTTCACGCCCTATCCCCCGCCCGAGCCGAGGCGATTCAATCCGGCCGAAAAGTCGACAGAGGAACTGCTTGAGATCGGCTTGCCGCCCAGACCGGATGCCACTCGGCAGAGGCTGGCACGAGAACTTTGGGACGAGGCCTTCGACAAGGAGGTGACAATCGTTCCCTTCGTGTTCGATGAGGCCATGTTGCAAAGCATCGGGTATCAACTACTAAACCGGCAGGTTGACGCCATGCCGATTGAGGAGACCCGGTTCGAGACGAGCTCCAACTGGTCAGGGGTGTATATCACCGGGAACAGGGACCGTCAATTCATGCAGTTATGGGGCGTCTGGACCGTTCCGGAACAGCTGGACCTACCGCCCGGCAACTACCAGGGACCAGTCGGTCTCCCGTATGTCTGCTCGAACTGGATCGGCCTGGATGGACAGCGTCTGTATCTGGACTCGTCGCTGCCGCAAATCGGCACCGCCAACACGCTCAATCTGCCTGGGCCGCCGATCGTCGTAGCCTGGATCCAGTGGTGGGCACGCGGCAACACCACCACCGTACCCTTGCCCATCGGGCTTACGGTCCACCCTGGGGACGAGGTGCTGGCCGTCCTGACTGCAATCGATCCGCAAACGGTTAATTTCGTGATGGCCAACCTGACCACCGGAGACGCCATGCCGGCGAAGGCGACGGCGCCACCGGTCACCTTACCCAACGGCACCACTGTCTACCCCAGTATCGCGGGTGCCACCGCCGAATGGATCGTCGAACGACCCAAGGTGCTGCACTCGGAGGATCGCTGCAACTTCCCCAACTACCACACCTCCGACTTCAGCTATTGTTTCGCGATCGAGGCCGAGGCGGTGAACATCACCTCGCTGCTCGACGGGATCGTCCAAAAGCTTCGTGGCGAGCGGATGATCCGCATGTTCGATGTCCTGGGTAACCCGCAGCGCACCGCCTTCATCTCCATGCCGCGGAAGACAAGCGACACGTCGATCCACCTCGACTGGGGTGGCTTCTTCTCCTGATCCACGACGCGAGCGCATCGGCCGTGCCAGTGCGCTCGCTTGACAACCCCCCGCCCGGCTTCATCATCCCGTCACATGGGGAGAAGTCCCAAGGGGATGACGAATGACCGCGCTTGACCGTTGCCTGAATGTCTATGACCTGCGTGCAGCGGCAAAACGCCGTTTGCCGAAAGCCGTGTTCGAATTTGTCGATCGGGGCAGCGAGGACGGGATCGCGGTTGCCAACAACAGGAATGCATTCGAGCGAATCAAGTTGCGTCACCGCGCACTGGTCGATGTGTCCGGCCGGACCATGGCCACCACGCTGTTCGGCAAGCCGGTGTCCATGCCGTTGGCCATCGCCCCCACGGGGGCTGCCGGCTTGTGCTGGCACGAGGGTGAACTGGAACTGGCGAAGGCCGCCGCCAAGGCGAAGATACCTTTCACACTGGCGACCGGCGCGATGACCTCAATGGAGAAGATCGCCCAGGAAGCTGGACCCGGTGTCGGCGGACGCCTGTGGTTCCAACTTTATGTATGGAACCGCCGCGAATTCTCCTATCAGTTGATCGAGCGCGCCAACCGCGCCGGCTTCGAGGCGCTGATCGTTACAGTCGATACCATCGTGCCGCCAAATCGCGAGTACAACACCCATAACGGCTTCCTGCTGCCATTCACGCCGAACGTGCGCTTCACACTTGACATCATGCGGCATCCCGTGTGGTTCACCAATGTGCTGATGAAGTACTTCACCACCATCGGCATGCCGCGCAACGAGAACTACCCGGACGAGTATCGCCGGATGTCGCGTAACGATCCCACAACCGCCGAGATGACGCGCCAGGACTCGCTCAACTGGGAGGACATCAGGATCTTCCGCGACAAGTGGCCCGGCATCCTGATGATTAAAGGCATCAACCGGCCGGATGACGCGGTGAAGGCAATGGAATACGGCGTGGATGGCATCATTGTGTCAAATCACGGTGGCCGCAACATGGACAGCGTCGTGGCCTCGATCGATGCGCTGCCGGACATCGCCGAAGCGGTAGGCGAGCGCGGTACTGTCATTTTGGATTCCGGTGTGCGTCGTGGCTCCGACATCGCGAAGGCGCTGGCACTCGGCGCCAAGGCCGTGCTGACGGGACGCGCCACGCTGTACGGCACCGCGGTCGGAGGCGAGGCGGGCGCGTTCAAGGCGATCAATTTAATCCGAAACGAGCTTGACAAGACCATGGCCTATACCGGGTGTCGCTCGGTGGACGAGGTCACGACGGACATCTTCTTTGGCGGACGCCAGGGCAACCGGATGTTCGACCGGGTGATGGATACGGTGTGATGGCGCGCCTCGACCGCTGCCTCAACGTTTACGATCTGCGCGCCGCGGCGAAGCGTCGCCTGCCGAAGGGCGTGTTCGAATTTGTCGATCGCGCGACCGAGGACCATCTCGCGGTGGCCAACAATCGCTCGGCGTTCGAACGGATCAAACTCCGGCATCGCGCGCTGGTGGACGTATCCGGCCGCAGCGTCGCCACCACGCTGTTCGGCAAGCCGGCCAGCCTGCCGATGGCGATCGCGCCCACCGGTGCCGCTGGCCTGTGCTGGCACGAGGGCGAACTGGAACTCGCCAAGGCCGCGGCGCGGTCAAAAATCCCGCTGACCTTGTCACCGCATCGATGACCTCGATGGAGAAGATCGCCGAGCACGGCGGCCCCGGCGTCGGCGGGCGGCTGTGGTTCCAGCTCTATGTCTGGAAGCAGCGCGAGTTGTCGCACCAGTTGATCGAGCGCGCCAACCGCAACGGGTTCGAGGCGCTGATCGTCACGGTAGATTCGCCGGTGTCGGCAAATCGTGAGTACAACACACATAACGGCTTCGGACTGCCGTTCAATCCCACGGTGCGCTTCACCCTCGACATGATGCGCCATCCCGCCTGGGTCACCGGCGTGCTGATGAAATACTTCACCTCGATCGGCTTTCCGCGCCACGAGAACTACCCCGAGGACTACCGCAAGTCGGTGCTCAGCGGCGTCGGTGCGCACGATGCGATGCGGGCGGATTCGCTCGACTGGAACGACATCGCGAAGTTCCGCGACATCTGGCCTGGCATCCTGATGCTGAAGGGCGTCAACCGTCCGGACGATGCGGTGAAGGCGCTGAGCTACGGCATCGACGGCATTGTCGTGTCAAATCACGGCGGACGTAACATGGACAGCGCGGCGGCAACGCTCGATGTGCTGCCGGAGATCGCCGAGGCGGTGGGCGACCGCATGACGCTGATTTTGGATTCCGGCGTGCGGCGCGGGTCCGATATCGTGAAGGCGCTGGCGCTCGGTGCGAAGGCGGTGCTGACCGGACGCGCGACACTCTATGGCACGGCAGTGGGCGGCGAGGCCGGTGCGCTGAAGGCGATCAGCATCCTGAAGAACGAGGCCGACAAGACTATGGCCTATACCGGCTGCCGCACGGTCGATGAGATCACCACCGACATCTTCTTCGGCCAGCGCGAGGGCAACCGGCTGCGCGATCAGGCCGTTGCTGCTTTCTAGAGTGAGCCGCAGATAACATTCACTCTCCGGCTTGGACCCCCGTCATGCCCGGACTGCATCGCTTGCACAATCAATTGTCAATGACGAACGCTGCGCCAGCCATACGGAAAGAGTGCAGACCATGAGCACGATCAAGGTGAAGGACGGAACGCAGATTTACTTCAACGACTGGGGCACGGGACAGCCCGTCGTCTTCAGCCATGGCTGGCCGCTCAGCGCGGATGCCTGGGAAGACCAGATGTTCTATCTGGCCTCGCGCGGTTACCGCTGCATCGCCCACGATCGGCGCGGCCATGGGCGATCGAGCCAGCCGTGGACCGGTAACAACATGGACACATACGCGGACGACCTCGCGGAGCTCGTTCAGAAGCTTGACCTCAAAAACGTTGTCCATGTCG
>Ga0210399_10003060_pt1 | contig 13002 bp, 9 predicted proteins | sample IncBWC14MmetaG_FD_150865 | JGI IMG/M metagenome (GOLD analysis project Ga0210399, IMG submission 150865) | Forest soil microbial communities from Barre Woods Harvard Forest LTER site, Petersham, Massachusetts, United States - Inc-BW-C-14-M | ecosystem: Environmental > Terrestrial > Soil >... | reverse complement strand
GATCCAGAACAAGCACAGGGAATCGAATAGGCACCAGCGGGCGCTGTGAGAAGAAAGAAGGAGTGTCTCTTCTCCCATCTTTTGGTCCGTTGCCTTTGGGGGCTATGGCGATGACGCGAATCTATCAGCAGGCTAGTGGCAGGCAGGAGCGGTGGTACGAATTCGGCATTCGAGTTGGGCAAGCAGCGAGGCGAGCACTCGTGGTGTGTGCTGCTTTGGCGCTTTTGAGCCAGTGGGCTGCGGCGCAAGCAACCAGTCAGTTGAACGGCAGCGTGACTGACCCCTCGGGCGCGACGGTGGCCGGAGCGGACATCACGCTGACCGAAACCGCCACCGGGTTCCGGCGGAATACGACCAGCAATGCCTCAGGACTGTACCAGTTCCTGGAAGTGCCTCCGGGGGATTACAAGCTGGAAGCGGTGGCCAAGGGCTTTGCAAACTATGTGGTCACCAAGATTACGCTCGTTGTCAAATTACCCTCCACCGTCAACATCAAACTTCAAGTCACGGGCGGGACGACCGAAGTGAATGTGGAAGGCGAAGCGCCCCTCATCAACCGCACCGATGCGACACTGGGCAACGTGGTCGAGCAGGAGCAGATTGCGGAGTTGCCTATTGCCGACCGCAATGTCACTTACCTTCTGAGCCTGCAGCCGGGCGTGGCGTACCTGGGGACGGAGATCAACCAGGATACGGACACACGCAGCGGCGCAGTGAATGGCACGCGCAGCGATCAGTCGAACGTCACGCTCGACGGCATTGGAGTCAACGACCAGAATTTTGGTTATGCGTTCAATAGCGTGTTGAATGCGCCGCCCGATTCACTGCAAGAATTCCGGGTTACCACGGCTAACTCAAATGCCGACGTCGGATATTCCAGTGGAGCGCAGGTGTCGCTGGTCACCAAGAGCGGCACGAACGCGTTCCACGGATCGGTGTACGAGTACAACCGCAACACGATTTTCAGCGCCAACGACCCGTTCTTGAAGGCCTCCCAGATCAGCAGCGGCAAGCCCAACAAAGCCCCGAAGTTGTTGCGCAACGTATTCGGAGCAAGTGTCGGCGGCCCGATCATGAAGAACCGGCTCTTCTTTTTCGCCAACTATGAAGGACGGCGCGACGCCGAGGGTAGTAGCGTCTTGCGGACGGTCCCCAGCGCAACGCTGCGTGCGGGCGCGCTTGTGTACAAGTGTGCTGTCGCCAGTCAGTGTCCCGCCAGTAGCGTCCTCGGATCAGATCAAAACCAATACCCTGTGCAGGCCGGTTACTATGGCCTCAATTACCAACAGATCCAGGGAATGGATCCTCAGGGGATCGGAATCAGCCCGGCAGTTCAGGCCGTTCTCGAAGGATACCCGACCTCTAATGAAAATGCAGGGGACGGCTTCAACACGCTCGGCTACCGTTTTGCGCCCACCTCGGACCGTAGCTTCAACACTTACCTTGCCCGGTTCGACTATCACATCACGGCGAATGGGTCGGAAACGTTATTCGCTCGCGCCGAGACGCAGAATTTCAAGGAACCCGGGTCACCGCAATTTCCAAATCAAGCCCCGGCAACCACGTTCTTGGACGACAGCAAGGGCGTGACCGCTGGACTTACGTCGCTGATCTCGCCCAAGCTCATCAACGATTTTCGGTGGGGCTACATCCGCCAAGGTGGGAGGACCGGTGGAAGCTTCCCTTATCCGGCGGTTCTTTTGGACGGCCTCACCCCCTTCGTCCCTTTTAACCCCCGCTCGGTCGCCTCGTTTGTTCCGGTGAATCAGTTCAGCGACAGCTTAAACTGGACCCGAGGCAATCACACGTTTCAGTTCGGCACCGATTTATTTTTCATTCGCACGGATCACACCAGCCTGCAGAACTCTTTCTCGGATGTCCGGACGAACGCCGTGTATCTGAATACCGGTGGGATTGCCGGCACCTCCAGCCCGCTGGATCCGGGCAACAACGGTTATCCCGCCGTGGACGGCAACTTCGGACCCAACTACGACAGCGCCACTACGATCGTGATGGGAATTTTTCCGGAGGGCGACGGTCACTATAACTTCTCGCGCGACGGCACCGCCGTGGCGCAGGGTACGCCCATCAACCGCCGTTACGCGATCAACGACTATGAGTTTTTCGGCCAGGACGCGTGGCGGGTTAAGCGGAACTTAACGGTGACCTATGGATTGCGGTGGGTGCTGGAAGCACCGCCGTATGAAACCAATGGATATCAGGTAGCGCCGTGCATCCAGGCTGCCAGCGGCGGTTGTGCCGCCGGAAGCAATGCCGCCACGTGGTTCAATTCCAGCGCGTCTCTCGCCACTGCCGGGCAACCGGCCAATAGCGCCGGCGAGCTCACCTTTGTCCTCGGCGGCCCCAAGAATCATGGGCCGGGCCTATGGAATTGGGACCATAAGAACTTTTCGCCGCGTATCGCCGTAGCCTGGTCGCCCGACACTGGCGACGGCTGGGCTTCCAAGGTTCTGGGAAAGAAAGATGAATTCTCGATCCGCGGGGGTTACACCCTCGTGTATGACCACTTTGGCATCCCTGTCGTCAACAGCTTTGACCAGAACGGCTCGTTTGGTCTTTCCACGATTCTGGGAAATCCGGCGGGTGTAGTGTCGCCAGGGAATGCCCCTCGGTTCACCTGCCTGATCCCGGGATCCTCGGGCCAATCGTGCTTACCGCAGCCGTGTGCGTCGATCAATGATCCAGGATGCTTGTTTGGACCGGCGCCGGCGGGCGGTTTCCCGTACACTCCGGGCAACACTGCGTTTGCCATTAACTGGGGTCTGGACCAGAGTGTGAAGACACCCTACACGCACATGTTCAATTTCACTCTCTCGCGACAGCTCAATTCGCGATCATCGCTGCAACTGGCATATGTGGGAAGCGTCGGACGGCGGCTGCCGTTGCAGGTGGATCTGGCCATGCCTGTCAACTTGAAGGATGCTGCCAGCAACACCAGATATTTCACGGCTGCCACGATGCTGTCGAAGGCGGCGGCTGGCGGGACGGATGTCAACTCGATCCAGCCAGTCCCTTTCTTCGAGAATGTGTTTCCTGCCTGGGCAGGTGCGGCCGTCCAGGGTGCATTGGGCCAGAACAACCAAACGACAACCAACCCTAGCGGCGACAATTGCGCTCCCGGCACGTTGCCGGCCAGTCCGACAGCCACGCAAAACATTTATGAACTGTGGAACTGCTTCCCGCACAACGAAACGTTCTCGCTGTTCGAAATGGATTTACCTGATGCCATCACCGGCCTAAGCCCCGCGCTACCCAACAGCAAGTTCGGGCCGTACGCCTTTTACCATGACCAGTTCAGCTCGCTTTATTCGTGGAGGAACATCGGAACGTCGGACTACAACGCGCTGCAGGTAACCTACAGCGTCCGCATGTCACACCTGCAGGGGCAGTTCAACTACACATGGTCGAAATCGTTTGACGAGGCATCGGCCGCCGAGCGCATCGGTCCGTATGAAGGAACGGGTGGAACGGGCAACGATCTGAACGGCGGTGGCATCGTCATCAACTCTTACGATCCGCTGTCGCTGCGCGGGTTGTCCGATTTCAACGCCTTCCACCAGGTCAACGCGAACGTCATCTACGACCTTCCCGTTGGCAGAGGCCAGAGGTTCATGGACAACATCAACCCAGTGCTCAACGCCTTGATCGGGGGCTGGAAGGTGTCGGGCATCTTCCGCTGGACCAGCGGCTTCCCCATCACGATTGACAACGGATTCACCTGGGCGACAAACTGGAACATCGAAGGCGATGCCATGCCGAATGGGCCGGCTCCGAAGGCATCCAACCCTAAGCACGCGTTTGTCAATGGCGCAGACGTCGGGCCCAACATCTTCGCCGATCCGGCGGCGGCCGAGGCGGCGTTCCGGCCAGAGTGGCCGGGGGAATCGGGCGTGCGAAACAACGTGATTGGCCAGGGTATGTTCAACATCGATACCGGCGTCTCGAAGAATTTCTCGCTTGGAGAGGGGCGGCGACTGGAGTTCAGCTGGCAGGCATTCAACGCCACCAACTCGGTTCGGTACGACGTTCGGGCGGCTCAACCTTCGCTGTCGGACGACCCCACGCAGTTCGGAAAATACACTTCAACCCTGACCACGCCGCGGTTCATGCAGTTTGCCTTGCGGTTTGTGTTCTGAGGTGAGCAGTCGAGGCACGAGATCGATCACTGGGGCTTCCTGTTTCGGACGACGACGAACAGAAGGCCTTATTTTCTTCAGAAGAGATCGATGTCGCGCGTGATCGCTAAGGCGCTACCCCCCTCCAGCTAGGTAGTGGCCGAATTATTCAAGTCGCCAACGGAGAGATTTCGGTTGTCGTGACCACATCTGGAGAATAAGTCCCCTCCCATTCCTTGAAATTATTCAACCCTTTATCAGGCCTTCCGCGATAGGATCGAAGTTCGCGCGTATCGCGGTCATGTCGCTCTTCGATAAATGTTTTGGTACTGTTTGCTCCTGTGCCGGGAAGCGATTCGGGGCACGTCCGTGCACAGAATTCTTTACTTTCGATGCGTTCATTTGTTGTTCACTTCGCTTGGCAGTGCCTTTTTACTCGTCATCGTAAAGCTCGCATACGATTGGCTCGAAAGGCGAGAGAGAATAACAGAGCAGGATGGTAGCAAAGACTGAAACGGAACAGAGTCTATGTCCGACGCTGCTCAACACGATCCTGAACGACGACGTTATCCGAGACTAAAAGCCAAAATCCCGGTGGAGATACGTTGCGGCAGTTCCGCGGCGATGAGAACAGCAACCGACGAAGTCAGTCTATGTGGTTGCTACATCGAGACGATGTTTACGATGGATGTGGGTACGCGATTGGCTCTGTTATTTTCGTGCGGCGATGTGCACATCTCCACCAATGCCGTGGTTGCGACGAAATATCCGCAAGTAGGAAACGGCATTGATTTCATCGACATGAATGCTGAAGATCGGCTTAAGCTGGGAGAATTTCTCGCTCAATTCGGGGCGTAATACGCGGGCGCAAGAGGATCAAGAGAAACGGGCAAGGCAACATCCCGCCCTGCCCAAGTAGTTTAGTTTTGGGGCAATCCGCAGGGGAAGTACGACGGTGGCGCACCCCCACTCACCACGTTGTTAAAAATGCTCTGGCTCTGTTGCTTGTAGGTGCCATCTGATTACAGGATGTAGTACGTCCACCGTACGCCGCCGTAATTCTGCATCAGGTCGTAGACCTCTTTGTAGGTGCAGTTGTTAACCTGGAGTGATGAACGCAAAGGAACTGCGAGGGATCGAGTTTTCTGTTCCAGGACATTCCAGTTCTCGACGCAACCGATGGCAGCAGCCCAGGCCGTGCAGTTCGGCGGTTCCTGCCCTCGAATCCATTCGATATCTTCCGGAAACACAAGTTGAATGTGTGACCCACCGGCGGCTCCTCCTCGAAACTTGCGAACTATTAATTTATTAATTGACAAGGCAAACCTCGCCGCGGTATAAAATTCGAACTATTAATTAGTTAATTGTTCATTCCCAAGGGGACCACGTTGGCGAGAAAAAAATCACCGAACCTGACGGAAGGCGAGCTCCGGTTGATGAAAGTACTCTGGAAGAAGGGAGCGGCGACTGTAGGCGACGTCGCCGCGTCACTCATCGACGATCCACCGCTCGCATACAGCACAGTGTTAACTACATTGCGTATTCTCGAGGGCAAGGGCTACCTGCGGCACACCAAAAAGGTTCGCGCCTTCGTTTACGAACCTGTCATCGCCCAGGAAGAAGCCAGCCGCACCGCGCTCGGCTATCTGGTCAACCGCTTCTTTGAAGGCTCGCGCGAACTGTTGCTCGTGAATCTTTTGAAAGAAGAAACCATCAGTCGAGCGGAATTGCGCCGCATCAAGAAGATGATCGCGGAAAGTGAAGGAGTGCAGAGATGACGTCCATGAATATTGCCATGACCACTCTTCTGAATGGAATCTGCCTGGGGGCAATTCTGGCGGCGGCCATGATGCTGCTTCTGAAATTCTTTCCGCGATTGAACCCGACGACCCGCTTCACCATACTCTGGATGATCTTGCTTGCCGTCGTCGCGCTGCTCGCCACTCCGCTCACTCCCCGTCCGTCATCGCCGGAGCCTCGAATCGAAGCGCTCGTCGCTGTCTCCCCAAGTCCGGTGGGAATCCCCGCAGCTACGCTGGCACCAGTCTACCGGCCGGGACGCAAGACTCATGCTTCCCACGTCGACTCGGTTGCGGCGCAAAGCCCTGCGTCAACATCCGAGGAGCGTCTGGAAACGCCGCTTTCTCAGAGTGCCTCGACAACTTCCTTGCCCGCGGCATCGCCATCTGAACACTCTCTGATTCGCATTCACTCGGCAAAGTTTCTTCGTGCGCTGGCAATTGTTTGGGTGATGTTCTCGCTCGTGCTGCTGGCCCGGTTGGCAGCGGGATATTGCGTTTTGCGAAGCCTGAAATCGAGCGCAACGCCGGCATCGCCAGATTGGCAGCAGCGCTTCAGTCGTTTGGGCGCGACCCACGGCATCCGCCGTCAGCCGCAATTGCTCGTTTCGAGCCATGTCAGTGGGCCGATGTCGCTTGGCTTCTTCCGCCCGACGATCGTGATTCCGCGCACGCTTCTGGAGACGCTTTCACACTCCGAACTGGAGCAGATCGTGCTGCACGAACTCGCCCACCTGCATCGCTGCGACGACTGGAGCAACCTGGCTCAAAAATTGATTGAAGCAATGCTCCCGCTTCAACCTGCAGTTTATTGGCTCGGCTGCCAGCTGTCGCTGGCACGGGAAATGGCGTGCGACGATTGGGTCATCGCCGCAACCGGGACGCCACGGCCCTACGCCGCCGCCCTGACCAAAGTTGCCGAGCTTTCCCAGTGGCAACGCGCCGGTGTTCTCGCCGCGGGAGCTGTCGGGAACCGTTCGCAGCTCTTCCGCCGCGTCCGTCAGATGCTCGATCGTACCCGGAACGCAGCTCCCAAGCTTACCGTCATTCCGCTGGCCTCAGCCTTGGCCGTCGTTGTGGGGCTCACCTGCCTGAGCGCCCGAGCGCCGCAGCTGATTGCCTTCGCCCAAAGCGTCGCACCCGCCAGCAGCCCTGCGAAACCCATTGCCCCCGGAGCGACACTAGCCCCGCAATCGCCACGGGCTCCCATGACGATGACGGTCGCGGCTTTGGCTCCTCGCGCCCCAATGATCCCGGCGGCTCCGCCATCCGCGATTGCTGCTCTTGCTCCGTCCGCACCACTCGCACCGCAGGGGGAACTATCACCCACGTCACCGCCGAGCCCGCTATCGCCGCCGTCTCCGCCGAGCCCGCTATCTCCCATGTCGCCACCCGCCCCGATGGCGCCCGTAGCGTCGCAGCAGAGTGGCGACTCTCATGTCCACATCACTACGCGCAATGGGTGGACGTCCGTCAGCATAACGATGGACGGCACGGTCGAATTCACCGATGACGACACCGATGTCAAATCTCTCTCGCCCAACGGACGTTTCCGGCTGGAAGATGGTGGCTTGCTCTCCAGACGTGTCTATGAAGTGAAAGCGGATGCGGCGAGCAATCTCACCCGGACCTACTCGGTCGGCTGGAGCACCAAGCCCATGGACGACGAGGGCCGCGCCTGGCTGGCCCGCACGCTCCCGCAGGTGATCCGCGACAGCGGCATCGGAGCCGGACCTCGAGTTGCCCGGATCTTACGTCAAGGTGGTCCGCAAGCAGTATTGACCGAAATCGGACGCATCCAAAGCGACGGATCGAAGCGAGTCTATCTGGAGCAGCTATTCTCGCAAGCCACGCTGAAACCCTCCGACCTCAAAGACGCTTCGAGGCTGATTCGAAGCATCTCTTCCGACGGCGACAAGGCACAAGTCATTATCATCGTCGATGCGAATTACTTCGCCACCGACCTGCGCGCCTACCTTTTTGATGCTGCCGAAAGCATCAGTTCCGACGGCGACAAACGCAGGGTTCTCTCCGACATCGTCAAGAAGGACGGCGGAAGCTTGGAAACGCTCGCGAGCGCCGCACGAGCCGCGAGGCATATCTCCTCCGACGGCGATAAGGCGGAAGTGCTCATCGAGATGGCGACTCCTTATCGCCCGGCAGGCGGCGTGGACATGGCTTATTTTGGCGCGGCCAATTCCATTTCTTCCGACGGAGATAAAGCTCGCGTTCTCTCGAAAATGCTCGCTTCCCACGGCGACGACCGCAACACTTTGACTCGCACTCTGCTCTCCGCTCAGCGGATCTCCTCCGATGGAGATAAAGCTCGGGTTCTCAAAGAGGCCGTTGCTTCCTACAGCGAAGATGCGTCTGGACGCAAAGCCTTTTTCGACGGCGTGAATTCGATTTCTAGCGACGGCGATCATCAGCAGTTGCTCGTCTCTCTCGCCCAGAAACAGGGAATTGGAGCGGATACCGTGGGCAGCATCGCCAATTCCGCTCAGAGAATTTCTTCGGCCGGCGATAAAGCTCGCGTCCTGATCGAACTTGCCCGTACGAACGTCGAACCCGCCCGCGACGCTTTCTTTGCCGCTGCCGATAGCATCAATTCCGATGGCGACCGGAGCCGGGTTCTGATGGTGGTGCTCGACAAGCCCGGGATTTCGAGTTCGCTGGTCATTGCGGCCATCCAATCGGCCATCGGCATTTCTTCCGACGGCGACAAAGCCCGCGTGCTTCTCGACGCCGCCGAACGTTATTCGAGCGATCCGGCAGTCAACGCCGCTCTGCGCAAAGCCGTCGAGAGCCTGCACTCGGATGGCGACTATCGAACCGTGATGTCCCGCATCGGACGTCACGAAGCCAGTCTGTAATCGGCGAGGGAGCTGCGTCGAATCGCGCCAGCCGTTAAAATGTCCCCGCCGGAGAATCGAAGATTCACATGAAGACCGCCGCGATCCCAATGTTCCTGTTAGGGGGTCAGAGCATGTTGGCTCGAATGGCTTTGGGGTTTGTTTGTTCGCTGGCACTGATGCTGCAGAGTTCACAAGACTATCCAACAAAGGGGGGGCGCCTGATTGACCCGTTCGGTGCCGGCGGTGGGCCCGACTTGACGGCCCGTGCCATCGGCCCGAAACTGTCCGAGTTGTCGGGCCAGCCTGTGATGGTCGAGAATCATCCCGGCGCGGGAAGTACTGCGGGGCCCCGCCCTCGTCGCGAAGGCGCCCGCCGACGGTTACACACTGCTCATCAGTACCAGTGCTCAGGCATACAGCGCCGCGTTCTCGAAAGACCTCCCCTATGACCCGCGGAAGGATTTCACTCCGGTCGCTCCGCTGACCAGTCAGCCGTACGTGCTGGTCACCGGAAGGTCGTCTGGCATCAGCACGGTCGGCCAATTGGTTGCGGCCGCGAAAGCGAAGCCGGGTCAGTTAAAGTTTGGTTCCACGGGGATCGGCACAGGCACGCACCTAGGGGTCGAGAAACTCAATCTAGAGGTGGGCATTAAGGCGGTACACGTGCCCGCCCGTGCCGGGGACGCGATCGCTGACACGATCGCCAATGCGGTCGCGGGGCGCACCGATTACCTTCTTGCACTCATCCAGCTCGCCCTGACAGATATCCGTGCAGGTAAGCTCCGCGCACTCGGAGTGACCGCTAAGAAGCGCTCGTCGTTGCTACCAGAAGTCTCAACGATTGCGGAGGCTGGAGTCACCGGTTTCGACTACCCGATTTGGTACGGGTGTGGGTACCCGCTGGCACTCCTGCCGGAGTAGTGGACAAACTTGGGAAGGACATCGCTCGCGCTTTGGCTGCGCCGGATATGCGCGTTTGGATTGCGAATCATGGTGCTTATCCGATGAGCATGACGCAGCCTGAGTTTGCACGCTTCGTGTTGAGCGAAAGTGAAACAGCGTCACGTATCGTCAAAGCCGCTGAGATCATAACTAAATAAGTGCAAGCGGGGCTGGTGTATAGCAGTTCCGTGGTTGCGCTAACTGTCGCTATCAGATGGGATGAGAAGGTCGATCTCCTTTTTCATGGGATTGCACGTTGAGTGCGTTGATCACCGCTAGCTTAACGCCATCCGTGATCGGGGATCGACCTTCTCATCCCATCTGATAACAGAAGTTACCGAGCAACCATTCAGCGTGATGCAGAGAAAAGCCGCTCCGATCAGGCTGCTTGGTGTTTGTTGCGACTCATGCCGGGAAGCCTCTGTGAGCGGGGGTGGCCACAAGAAAGAGCCGCAGTTGCTGCGGCTCGCCTCAGACGCACAGAAGGCTCGAATCAGTCAACCGAAATGCGGTCCCCCGTGACAATACCGGCGACCTCCGTGATGAAGTTGCCGGAGGGGTCGTAGAAATCCAAGGTGAACGAACCACTGTGCGTATTGCCGCCTTGACCCACAGTGACTGTTTCACTGAGGTTGATGGTTCCCAGGAAGTTTCCGTTCGTGTCGTAGTTCCACACGCGGTGAGTGAGCTTGAAAGCGCCGTGCGGAGCGTGTTTCCACACCCCCAGGCAGACGCTTCCCCCTCTCGGATCAACATTCGGGTTGTGAACCTCAGTCCCCCCGGCATTCCAGAGCTGGTACGCCGCCTGAATGGTTTGATCGCCGACCGTGAACTGGATGTGCCAAAGACCAACCATGGATTTGCCGGCGTTGTCCCCGGAAGACGCGGAGTTTGGTTGGATCGGGCGGGTTTGACTATGGACCGAACCGCCCCCTCCAGCCATTGCAGATAGGGAATCGCCGCACGACGCTGACAAAAGTCTGCCGCTGAGAAGCGTTCCTATCAGAATGATTCCCAAGGCTATCGTGGATTTGTTGAGCGCTGGTTTCATGTGATCTCCTTTTGAAGCTGCCTTGAACGCTTTGCAGCTGCGGGAGCGAATCCTGACCTAAGCGGTGCGCATAGGCAAGGACCGGCGGATGAATTTAGATGAAGAAAGGTGAAGCTGTAACGAATTGACACCAAAAGCCTTTACCCACGCGGCCCCGGCAATGCTATAGTTTTTTGCCTCAGTCTTGGGGTGGCATGTCTGAGTCGCAGTACAAATTCGCTGAATTCCAGCTCGATTGCGCCAGCTTCGAGTTGCGCCGCCAGGGACGCGCCCAGAAAAGCGACCGCGTTTCCCTCGAGCGCATCCCCATGGAGCTGCTGATCCTTCTTCTGGAGCGGCAAGGTAGTGTCGTCACCCGCCAGGAAATCGTCGACCGTCTCTGGGGTAAGGATGTCTTCGTCGACACCGAACACGGCATCAACACCGCGATCCGCAAGATCCGGCAAGCTCTGAAAGACAATCCCGAGCAGCCGCGCTTCATCCTGACCGTCACCGGCAAAGGCTACCGCTTCGTGGCGGGAGAGAACGACAACCAGCGGTCCGCCGCCCCGTCGGAAACTCCGACGGTGATACCGGAACGAGAGCCTCGCCCATCCGGCTCAGACGTACCGGAACGCGGACCGGATGCGGTAGTCATGCCAGCGGTTCAAAGCAACCGAGCTAAACTTGCCATCGTCATCGCCATCTGCGTCGTCGTAGCCGCCATTCTCATTTCCTTCCTGCGCCATCGCATCGTCCGCGCCAATCAAGCTTCCCAGATCCACTCCATCGCCGTAATCCCCTTGGCCAATCTGTCGGGCGACGCCGCCCAGGACTACTTCGCCGACGGCATGACCGACGAACTCATCACCGCCCTCGCCAAAAACCGCAACTTGCGAATCGTCTCCCGCACCTCCGCCATGCAATACAAAGGAGTCAAGCGTCCTCTTCCTGACATCGCCCGCGAACTCAACGTTGACGGCATCCTCGAGGGCTCCGTTTCCCGCGTCGGCAACCGGGTACACACGACCGTCCAGTTGATCCACGCTCCCAGCGACACCCACATTTGGGCCGAGAGTTACGACCGCGATCTCAGTGAGGTCATCTTTTTGCCGGAGGAACTCTCACAAACCATCGCGAAAGAGGTGAAAGCGGCTGTTTCGCCACCAACCCGGCAGCGCTCCATCAGTCCCGAAGCCCACGACGCCTACCTCCAGGGGCTGTACTTCTGGTATCGCGGTGACTTCGACCACAGCAAGCAGTACTTTCAAAAGGCGATAGATCTACGGCCCGACTACGCCGCTGCGTGGGCCGGGCTTGGCGACAGTTACGGAGTCCGAGCCGGAGGCGATACTCCTCCACAGGCGGCCTTTGCCAAAAACGAAGAGTATTCCAGAAAGGCCCTGGAACTGGACGATTCGGTTGCGGAAGCCCACAACTCCATGGCTGCCCTCTATTTGTTCCATGCGTGGGATTGGAATCGCGCCGAGGCCGAAGCACAGCGCGCCATCGAACTGAACCCTAATTTAGCCGCAGCCCACCACCTTCGCTCTTACATTCTTTTCGCGCTCAACCGCAATGCCGAAGCTCTGCAGGAGCAAAGACAGGCCACCGAGATCGATCCGTTTGCTCAACCGTGGCATTTGGGTAGGGCCTATCTTTACCTGCGCCAGTATGACGCTGCCATCAACGAACTCAGCGCGCGTGCGGCTGTCCAGAAAGTAGACGGGATCGAATTCATCCTGTCAGATGCCTACCGTTTCAAAGGCATGAATAAAGAAGCGGCTCGGCATCTCGAACTTGGATTTCTCGCCGAGGATGATCAACACTCCGCCGAAGCCGTCCGCCGTGCCTTTGATCAGGGAGGTTATCGCGCAGTAGCGGAGTGGCTGCTCCGGCGCGACCAGGACAAAGCTCGCGAGGAATACGTCTCTCCCTTTTTTCTTGCGCTGGACTATGCCCGTCTGGAACGCAAAGACGACACCCTGCATTTCCTGGAAAGCGCCTTCCAGGAACGTAGTCCAGAAATGGTCTTTCTGGAAAAGAGACCGCACTTCGACTTCCTCCACTTCGACCTGCGCTTCCAGGCCCTGGTAAGAAAAGTTGGCCTGCCGGCCGCCCCATGACCCCAGGGGCAAAGTCAAAATCGGTTGATTCTGAGTCCGGAGCAGGGGGGAGGGTCCATTTTGCCGTCTGTATAAACCACCCCGTCATTTGCTTGAGGGGAGAAGGGAAAGAGA
>Ga0210399_10003059_pt1 | contig 13003 bp, 20 predicted proteins | sample IncBWC14MmetaG_FD_150865 | JGI IMG/M metagenome (GOLD analysis project Ga0210399, IMG submission 150865) | Forest soil microbial communities from Barre Woods Harvard Forest LTER site, Petersham, Massachusetts, United States - Inc-BW-C-14-M | ecosystem: Environmental > Terrestrial > Soil >... | reverse complement strand
GGAGTAGCGCCTTCAGTGGTGCAGCGTCAGATGCGTCACAGCGATGCGCGGATCACTTTGCAGAAATACGCGCACGTGATTGGTGACGCCCAGCGGCGAGCAGTGGACACACTTGCAAGCCGCGTTTTGGAGCTAACCCGCTGAATTGGAGCTAAGTTTCCTGTAACCGGTTGAAAAGTAATGAAGGTTTGGTAGGGGCGGTGGGGATCGAACCCACGACCTTCGGCTTAAAAGGATTCGCCCGCGCTAGCGCATCCGCAACATAAGAGGCGGTTTCTCTCAATCCGGGCGACGCACTCGAGTCAAACTCGAGTTGCGCGGCGCGCGACGAGGCGCAGCACGGCGGCCACACCAACAGAACGAAGCACAGGCCCATCTCCATCTTTCGCATCTTCCCTGCTAATTCGCTTTCGGCTCGGACGCAGGAAGCTCCTCCGGCCTACGACCGAAATTTTCGAGATTGAGCAGCCGCTCGGCCTTCCCCTGATTCGCCGTCTCCTCAATGCGCCGCAGGTGGTCGCCCACGCTCCGCGCCGCCGCCGAGAGGTCCGCCTCGCTACAGATGTCGTACCTCGAAAATATCGCCCGCGTGGTATGTCCGCTCACCTTCATTGCCACCGACTCGGGCACGCCCGCTCTCACCATGGACCTGACGGCGCTCCTGCGAAGGTCATGGCAAACTAGCCCACGGTAGCGAAGAATCGGCTCTTTCTTGTCGCCCACCTTCCGCTTCCCTACTTCCACCATCTCGCCTAGACCCGACGCGCAGCACGCCCGCTTCCAGTGATTGTCGAAGTCGCCGAGCGGGAGCAGAGCGGGGCCGCCCTTCTTCTCGTTCGGGCGCGGCTCCCGGAAGAACACGAACGGAAATGCCGGGCACTTCGCGTCCACGACCTTCCGCTGCTCGAGCAGCAGCGCGAGAGGCTCCGAGGCGACGGGGATTGTTCGAGCCGTCCGGGTCTTCGTGTCTTCGGCGCTGAGTTTGATGAATCCCATTCGCAAGTCAACTTGGTCCCAGCGCAGCGAGAGCAGTTCGCCGCGCCGCGCTCCGGTGTAGAACGCGAGCGCGACGACGGGCCTGACGTGGGCGGGCAGGTTCGAGAGGAGCGCGCGGTACTGGAGCACCTCGATGAATCCCTGACGCGGCTTGTCATAGCCGGACGGCAGAGCAATGTACGGGACGTGCGAAAGCTTCTCGTTCTCGAGCGCAAGGTTGAACGCCCTTCTAAGCAAGCTCAATTCGTTTGCGATGGTGCTGTCCTCAGCGCCCTTCTCGCGCCGTTTGATGATGTACTGCTGTGCGTGAGTGCTCCGTACCGCGCAGGCGCGGAAGCCCTCGCCGAAGAACGGCTTCAAGTGCAGACGGATTCTCGCCTCTGCGTCGCCGCGTGAGGCGTAGTTGTTTACTTCGTAATCGAGGAGAACATCGTCGAACAACTCGGACAGCAAAAGGCGGTCTGCTCTCTGAGGCTCCCTCGCGCCTGCCTTCACCGCAGCGATTCGCGCCTGAAGCCGCGCCACCGCGACGGCCCTGACTGAGGTCCTCGCCGATTCGGTGACCTGCCGTCCGCCCGCGTAGTAGCCGATGTACAAATTCTTGCTGCCGGCAGGCTTGAAGATCGAACCCTCTCCGCTACCGCGCCTCTTCCTCTTTTGCTGGACGGGATTCAAATTCAGTTCGTCTGACATTTCGTCGCCTCCTCTATACCGCCCGAAACCTTGCCGCGGCGTCGCTCCGCCGCCCTCGTCTTTAGTTGGTGCTGCTTCTCTCGAAACTCGGGGGTCTTCCAGAGCCTGAGCAACCGCTCTGAGTTCCGCAGGCTCGCGGCCTGCCGCTTCTCAGGGGTCCAGCCCGCCCGATGCGTCCGGCTCATCTTCTCTTTCGCCTCCGGTGAATGCCTTGAACCTCGCTGCATGTCCGGCCTCCCTCCGTTATTTCATGTGATAAGTATCTACTAGGTACAATAATATATTAACGCCCGCAGCCGAGAACGCAACCGGAATCATTGTGTTTTTGAAAAAATCTTGGCCGCGAAATACAAATCAACGCGAAGTACAAATTCGCCTGGAATACATATTCACCGCTAGAAACACACATATTTTTTGGCCCGCCTGCGGAATCCGCTTGCATACGTTCCCGAATAGACGCGAGCATGTGGTCGTAAGAGCAAGAGAAGCCGGAGGAAAAATGAAAGGACGAAACTGGAGGAATTGGAAGCCAACGCTGCCTGACCCCAAGGCGTCGGGCCTGTCCAGAGCCGTAAGAACATGGCTGAAAATCCCCCTAACCCGAGTCGCGGCGGCGGTCGAGCGCAACTGGACGACGATTGGAGGCTTCGAGACCTCCCGCTCTGATATCGCCCGCGGAACTGAGCGCAACATGCTGCTCTTCTACGCGGAGAAGTTCAGGGAGCGCGGCGTGCCGGTGACCATCCCTGAAGACATCGACCTGCCGGGATTGCGCGTGATTCTGGCAAAGGCACTTCTGTCCGCCCAAGCCGGGAGCGTCACCCAACAGGCGCACGGCGTAGGTCAGGCGCTGGAGGAGTCGGGCGAGGTTGACCTCCTCGAGAGAGTAATCGAGACGACTCTGCTTCTGCCTACCGTGCGAGCGGATTCACCGGGAGTGAACGCCCGCGTCCTGGGAAAAATCAAGGAGAGACGGGACGCCCCGCAGGACCCGGAAGCCGAGCGGAGGGCCGCTATGGAGGCGCGGAAGGCCGCAACCCAGGAGCGCAAGCGCAGGCTGGAGGAGACCCGTTCGCAGGTGCTGGCCGAGTCGCGTGAGGCCCGGAAGCGCATCACTGCGGATGCCCGGCAGAAACTCGAGGCTGCGAAATCGGCGATGAGGGAACAGCAACCGATGGTGGCTCGCAATGAATGATTTGAAGGAGGCCCGGTGCCGGAGGACGATCCGACACCGGGAGATGTGGACATGAACGGCCCAGGGAGGCCGAACACATGAGCATTATACAATCACCGTCCGAAGACCTTGCGCCCGCGTCCGGCGACGCCACACAGCAAGCGCTAGCGAACCTCACGGGTGGAGGTCCGCCTCAGACCGTCAGGGAATCCCGCCACGCCCACGCGCCGCCGGTACCAGCTGAAGAACCGCAGCGGAAAACTCGGAACCGGAAATTCCCCAGCGGCCTCGCGTACACGAAGCGCAGGACATGCCGGACGCGCCATCACGTAGAGCTGTCCGCGGTCGCCCGCCACCTCCACGAAGAGGCGCTGACGCTGACCGCCGAGACGGGCAAAGGAGCCGGGACCACCGACACGGGGAAGTTCCTCTGGGCCAGCGAGGGCAATCTGGCGTGGACGCTCGGCTGCTGTCGCAACAGCATCCATAAGGCGATCGCTGAACTACTCGAAGGAGGCTGGCTGGAGATTCCCGAAGCCGAGCAGCGCGAAGGACAATGCGGCACGAACGCCTTCCGCGTCATGACCCACGCCGAGGTGGTCGCACGCATGGGGAAGAGCCATTGCATCACCGAGAGAAAGAGGCCTGCTAAGGAGGGCGACGATGACGAGGGCTGACTTCTTATCCTGCGCAGAAAATGCACAGGCTAATGAGTCTTATCCTGTGCATTGCTTGCACACCCTAAGCCGCTTAGCCTGCGCAATCGCTGCACAGTCACTGCGCAGAATATGCGCACAAGTATTGAATAGCCTTGACTCTTTGGGGCTCTGGGTCACGGGGCCGCTGGCGCTTCGCGGTTTCCGAAGCGTCCTGCGAGCCCCAAAGAGAACATCTTGTTTTGATGTACGTCCTGTCTTGAGCGCCTCGCGCTGCTCTGCGCGGCACGAAGAACGGCAAAGGCTTTTCTTCTGGGCCATCGGACAAGCGGCAAAGGCAGCCGCTCGCCGATTGCCCGTGACCCAAACACTGGGCACGGAGGGCAAGCAGGGAACAGCAACGGCAAAACCGCGTCCTGTCCGACGACTCACGTTGCCAGCGATCCAACGGAGACCGGGAAGAGCGCGGCGTTCGCGGCGGCCAAGGCGTCGCACGTCCCGACAGGGAATCGACCGCCTCAGAACCGGGCGCTGCGCGAAATCCGGGAGGCGGGCGTGATTACCAGTAAGGTAGCTGAACGACTGTATAGAATCTGCCCAACGGGAGGCGGGAGATGATCTTCAAGGACGTACTCGACAGGAACGGCGGCACCGACCCTTGGGACCTTTCGCACGTCGAGTTCGGCGGGGTCGGCGGCACGCAGCACGACCGGGACTTCGTTTTGCTAGAGGCGCTGACGCTCGGGAGGTTCACGCTCACCCACTCGATGCGCTTCCGGTACGCCGCCTTCCACGACATCGGAGCCTTCATCGCCGTCGTGCGCGAGCGCTACCAGCGACGACTCGGGACCGGGCCTGGGTTCGGCTGGAGCGGCGACGGCGATCCGTGGCGCAGCCATCTCGTCGTCGAGAAGTTCATGGGCGAGGTGGTCGACCACTGCAAGCGGCGCAACGTCTGGTACCACCCCGGCTGGCTCAAGATTCTGTACGAGCTCAGGGCTGGGATTCGAAGAGAGACGGTCAATCAAGGCCGGGGAGGCGACTATGGGAACTAGGCTGCTCGAGATTTTGTACTTCGCGACGGTTTCGCTGGTGCTGCTCCGGTGCGTACTGCCCCTGATAGCGATTGAGGCATTCGGGCCGCGCCGCCCCGAAGACGATTCCCGTTGACTTGTGTTTACCGATGTGATATAGTCCTTCCACAAGTAAGGGGTGTATCTGAGCCCCTAGAAACCAGTGACACGTTTTCTTGCCCCGCGGCATAGGCACCTGCCGGGGTACTTTGCGGGTCGCATCCACCTACAACCTAGAGCGCGGTCCACTTCGGAGACGGGGTGTGCCCGCGCTGAAGAATAAGGAGACGAGCCGTGGCTACTGCTGCGTCCGGAGAGGTCCGGGCGTGCGGCGATGCCCGAGAAGAAACAGCAACACCATCGACGTGCCGATGACCCGGGCCAAGTACCAAATAAAACGAGGCCAAGGCCTCAGGAGGCAACATGGGCGCACCAAGGACGAAGACGAAGAAGAAGGAGGCACCGAGAAGGCGACCGGGACGCGACGTACTGCAAGTGCATCACTCGCTGGTGAGGCCGATGCATCCCTATGCCGACGCCATAGACCTGCTGAACGACGGCATGAACTGGGCTGCCCAGCGGGGATATGGAAAGGTCCTCGCCATCATGGCGAGCGAGGCGAGCAGGCTCTATGAGTCCGCTTGGTTCATCAAACCCCAGCAGCAGGGGGTAGTCGTCTTCTGCATGCTCGACCGCCTGCAGGAGAAACTCGAGGACTTCCGGACTCCGCCGAACTGGGAGGCCCACTTCAAGGCGATCCGGGAGCGGGCCGTTAGACTGTGCAACCTCAAGGAGGCAGTATGAGCAGGCCCAAGACGAGGAAGGTCAAGAGGGACGCGACTGCGATTGAAGTCAAGTCCATAACAAGGGCCGGGAGCACTCAGGGCAAGAAGACTGAGATGCATCCCTACGCCGAGGCAGCCGTTCTGCTCGCCGAAGGCCTGCAGTGTGCGTGGGAGAGGGACCAGAGAGAGGCGTTCGAGGTGCTCCAGGAGAAGCTCCACTACTTCACCCGCAACGATGCATTAGTCGGCTGGCACGACCCAATAGACGTTCTCATCGACGCGATGCGCGGCCAGCTCGGAGACATGGCGTGCACCATCAAGAAGGGCCAGTACGACAAGCGGTGGCTCGGGCGCTTCGACGAGCTCAGGACCAGACCCTACCAGATCACCATCTAACCAGCAGGGGCCGCTCCGATCTTCTCGGGCGCGGCCCCATCCCATCCCACCATCCGCTGCACCCTGTGGAAAACAGCGAAAAATATATGGCGACGTCTACATCTAGTGCTCTATCTCATCCACCCCCATTGACACGCCAGCCCGCCGACCGCACTATCCGAGGTGTGCTCCTTAAGATTCACAATGGAGGAGCACGCCTTGCGACCCACCGGAACGAAGAATCTCATCAGGGCGATAGACGACTGGTGCTCAGTGCTCGAGGCAGGACAGCGCCTAGCGCTCCAGCTGCTCGGCACCGTCGCGCTGATCTACCGCGTCATCCAGGCGATACTGCGATGACCGCTGCATCCCCGGATGACTCGGTGTTGGCCTTCCGCCTCGCCGTCTTCCACATCTCCGTCCGCTTCACCCTCTCCGACGCCTCCCGCCTGCGCTCCGGGTCCTGCCACTTGGCGCGGAGCTTTGCTCTGCTGGCCGCGCTGTGCTTTGTGCCTCGCTGCATTCGGTCGCTCCCTGAGGAAGACTAGCCGTCGGCTGAGCGCCCACCGACTCGACAGCGGCAAGCTCCGCCCTCAGCCTCTCGGCCTTCGTGGCCGCCTTCCTCTCGCTTCGTTCCTTCGCCCGGCTCTCGACCACCGTTCGGACGTGCTCGAGGTTCGACTGCGCGAGCAACAGATTCTCCGCCGCCTTCTCGAGAGCCTTCTCCTGAAACTGAACCTGCCACGGCGACCACGGATACTTCTTGTTCTCCGCTATCGTCGGGGCCGGAAGCTGTCCCTCCACAGAGAACACAACGCTCCCGCTCTCGCCTGCCGTGCTGCTGATGTTCGCTTTCATGACTGGTGCCTTTCTGCGCCCGTGGCGCGACCGCATGTAGTACCTATCGGGTATATAACCTACTGATACATATGTATAAGTCCCAGCGCGAGAGAACGCAACCGATATCTGCCCGGAATCCACAGAAATGTTGCGGCGAGCGCGAGCACCAGCCAGGCAACGACGCGCCAGCAGCACAACTCACGGGGAAAGCACCGAAGAGCACCAGAAGACCACCGAACAGCAGCCGATCCGCTCCGCTCCAACCACGACCTCGCCGAAGACCGGACGAGTGTCGCGGAGCTGAGACACCGATTTTTATTTTCAGAGAGGCCCCTGTTCCCTGTCCTTCGATGTGCGGTTTCGTAAGGTCTGATGAGGTCTGATGAGAACCTTCATGAATCTTCGTGAAGAAACTCAAAGAAGAATCAGAAAGGAAAAAATCTTCTGATGATTTCCAGACCCAAAAAAGAATTCAAGCCGGAAAATTCGGAAAATGGTCAGCACAAACTGGTTAGCATGCGCCAGGCGGGCGAGGTGCTCGGGGTGAGCGAGTGGACCGTGCGGACGCTCTGCTGCAAGGGTGCGCTGCCATGCGTGAGGGTGGGGCGTTTGCTCAAGGTGGACATGGCCGACCTGCTCGCGTTCATAGCGCGGAACAAGCAGAGCAACGCTCCTGCCGCTATGTCGGTCACAGCGCACGGGTTGTGATGCGCTGATGCGGGCGGGTCCTCGTGGCGCGCACATATAAAGGACCGAGAGCTGCCCGCGCGTCGTGCGTGGGGTATGAGTCGAGTTGCGAGTGGGGCGCGTGCCGCCAGGTCCATGTGCTTGCTGCTCAAGCGCATGGCGCGCAGCTGGCACGAGCAGCGTCTGCACGAGACGCCGGTCGTGCGGCGCGTTCGGGAGCGGAGAGCAGTTACCATCCCCCGTCCGGTTCATATAAACACACCCACCCCGTCAGAATCCTCATAATCCCCGCGCGGATTCTGTGCCGTAATTTTCGGCCCGGTGTGCGCACGTTCTGCTTGTCCCGGCCCGGTGGGGGGCCTTAGCTTTTGGCTGTGCGCACACGGTCTGCGCGATGTGCTCACGCGCTGTGCGTACAGGAACTGCGGGATGTGCGTACAGAATTCGTGAGTTGTGCGCACGGGGGATTTCGATGGCTGGTGGGCGTCTTCACGTGAGGGTTGGGGAGGTTCAGCTTCGGCGCTGGCGCGGCGAGGCGGCGCGTGAGGGGATTCCGTTCTCTGAGTGGGTGAGGAGGAGGCTTGACGGCGATGGTCCGGTGGCCGCGTCGGCGTCGTCCGATGCTGCGGTCGGGTCGCCCGAGGGCCGGGCGTTGGTGGCGGACGGGTTCGCTCAGGACGACGGCCCGGTGGAGGAGTTCTGAGATGGGGGAGAGACGATGCTCGTAGCGCTTCATCTGAGCGACCTTGAGTACTCGCTCTGGGCGACCGACGCAGTCACGAGCGGGCTGACGCTCGCGGACTGGATTCGTCGGCGCGTGGGCGCGGTCGAGCCCGTGAGGCGTACGCCCTCTGAAGTCGTTGCGCTTCTTGCGCGCAAGCACGCCGTGCCGGAAGTTCGCAGCGATGACGACGACGGGGATGGGCCGGACGAGATTGCGGACGAGGAGAAGGCTCCCGAGCCTCTGAGGGTCAAATCCACGAGGGGAAGGATCAAGGACATCGCCGGTCAGGTGTTCGGGAAGCTGACCGCTGTCGAGATGGCCGGGCGCTCAAGGGGCGGGAGCGTCATGTGGAGGTGCGTGTGCGAGTGCGGGGCTGAGAAGGTGGTCGCCTCGTCGGACCTCGTGAGCGGCATGACGAAGAGCTGCGGGTGCGGGCGGCGCGGCCCGAGGCCACGGCCTTCGGTCTGAGGCCTAAATACCCTCAGTTCACACCCCGAAATTTCCGGACCGAATCGCGGACCTTATCGGCTTTCGGTCGGAGAAGAACAAACTTTCTAAAGTACAAAGCATCTATCTCGTGAAAAAAGGGAGAGTTGCTGTCGTCATAGAGCAAGAAGTAATTGGGGTCTTTTTTCAAAGCATCATCCTCTACGCGAGCTAGCATTTCGACGTTTGATATGATGGCCGTGTCGAAGTTCTTCAGGGCTTGAATTACAGAAGTAGGCAACTCAGACGAGGCTTCCAACTTACCGAGTCTCCTAATAGTTGAGGAATATGCAAAAGGTAGGACCACTTGAAAAACAGTTGAAGCGTCACCGGTGAGCTGGAAAGCGCCTCCACGGCGACTCAAATGGCCACCCAGACGGTCGGCGACAAGCATCGATTCCTTATCCTGAGCGTAGTGGAGAAGTTCTTCAGACCGTGGCCCCTTGCCTTTGGAATTGGCCACCATGTCTTGGACGAGTTTAATATTCATCCTCATCATTTCGTTCAATCCAAACTCTTCCCTGAGCGTCATTTCATCCGGCTCGCCGATGAACTGGTCCACCTCTCTGAGCGCCTCCGTCTGCGTTTCTGAAATCTTAGGACTACCTGCTTCAGACAGATGCCGATTTATTTCATCCAGTCCCTTTTGGATGCCAGTTAAGTCAGTCGGTTGAGGAGTAATGACCTGGGGCTCCGGTTTGAGTGCAAGCCTTTCGAACTGAAAAAGGCCAACAGCCGCGCCACATGACAGCCCCAAGAACAAAATCCACCTTAATCCCAGATGGCGTATACCCCTGGACATCAGCCAAAAAGGGGGCAAAGAGAGGGGCCACGCGACAAATAAAAGCCATCTCAAGTCTTTCTGCATGGCTGCTATCACCGTAAGCACGATAGCTGCCGCAAGGGAGAGACAGCCCCAAAACAATCCGCGCTCGTACCAGGGGTCAGCCTTTTCGGCGACCTCAAGCGGCTCCGTGCCGTTCGACACCGAACTTTGTTTGGAAATCGCCTTATTGATGGCAGCCGAAATCTGTTTATCAATGCGCGCCTGTTTCGCTCTTTCCACACCCCTTTGATGACTGTTTCCGCCTGCCATAGATATACGACATTGTACGCTTACCCTTGCGTGAAGTATGCAGCCCCAACGAGGGCAGCATTTTCCTTGTCTCCGTCTGCGGAATCCGGTTTGCGATCAGCGCGACGGGTCTTAGCATTTTCCTGCAGGCCGCAAGTGGAATGGTTGCGGCTGGGGCGGGAGGCGCTCATGGCGGTAGACACAGAGTTCCAGTTCGTCGGACTGGCTGAGGAGCTGAGGAAGTCGATCGCGCCGCACCTCGAGAGGCTGATGAGCGGGCAGAGCTTCGCGATGGACTTCAGCTTCCCGATCTCGAAGGTGGACCCGTCGCGGCGCGAGGTCACCGGAATCGCTACCGACGAATCGGTCGACTCGCACGGAGAGATTCTCGACTACGCGGCGAGCAAGGCGGCCTTCGCGGCGTGGGGGAAGAACATCCGCGAGATGCACGCCCCCGTGGCCGTAGGAAGGGCCGTGAACGTCGTCGCGAACGACGCGGCGAAGAGCATCGCCATCACGGCGCGGATATCGCGCGGCGCGGAAGACACTTGGCACAAAGTTCTCGACGGCACGCTGCGCTGCTTCTCCGTCGGAGGCACGCGCCTGCGGAGCGAGATTCGGAGCGACGGCGTGCGCCGGACTTCTGAATACAAGCTCGGCGAAGTTTCTTTGGTGGACGTTGGCGCGAATCCCAACACGAAGTTCGCAATCGCGAAGAGCCTGAACGGGCGGGCCACGGCGACCGATGTCGTCGCGCTCGACACGGAGGCCGACTTCCTCGAGCTCGCCGACGCGGTCGACGCGGTGGCGCGGCAGCTATCGGCAAGGTGCCGTCCGCTTCCGTCTGAAGTCAGCAAGGCGCTGCGCCTCGCTGGCAGCGGCATCGTGTGCGACATGCTCGCCCCTGACGACTTCTCGCAGCGCGGCCCGCAGATAGCGGCGGACTTGGTGGTGTGCGCGAAGGCCTTGAGGCTGGCGTCTGCGCTCGAAGATTTGGAAAAGGCTCGCGGCGCTTCAGCCTTCCTGCTCAGCACTCTCGTGTCGGGCAAGGACTTGGCGAAGGCGAAGCGGCCACGCGGAGACGACCGCGCGGTAACTCTCGCTGGCCTTCAGTCGGAGCTTGCGCGAACGCTCGCGAAGCTTCGCGGGATGCAGGGCACAGAGGACGCCATCGAGAAGATGGAGACCGGAGCGATGGCTCTCCAGGGCGTCGCGTACGTCGCTGGCGGAGTTCAGAAAACGATGTTCACGCGGGAGGAGCTCATCGCGGCGCGGGACGACCTGGCTGGCAAGCTAGCAGACTGGCACGCGAAGCGCCTGCCTCAGAATCTCCCCGCGTACCGCCTGATGTCTGACCAGTATTTCATCGTGAGCGAGAAGTTGAAGTCGGCAAGGTAGTGCGTCCTCTGCTGAGGGCAGAAAGAAGGAGGAGGAGAATCATGGCGAAGCCAGGACCGAGAAGTGCGGAGAGCAAGAACGTCGCGGGGAATTCTGGAAGCGGCGGCCAAGCGGTGTCAACGCACCCGGACACGCGGGCGATTCAGCCGTCGCGGGCGGGCGCTCCGGGATACCAGAGCGTGAAGCCGACGCAGCAGCCGATTCCGGACATCAAGGCGGCGGAGGCGAACCGGCAGAAGGGACAGAGTCCTCTCGTCCCGGTGAACCTCGCGACCGTTGGGAGCGCGACGACGGAGGCCGAGCAGCGGCACCAGCCGAAGCCGGTCACGCCTGACGTTGCAGTCGACACGAAGCACTAGCCATGCGGACGGTCGCCGACATCGTCAGCACGCTCGAAGCACGCGGAATGACTTTCTGGGTGGACGGGATCGGACTGCGGTTCGACTGCGAGGACGCCGCGCTAGAGCCGGGCGACTCCACGCTTGTGGGCGAACTGGTTTATGAGCGCGAGGACGAGGCTGTCGCGTTCATCCGGCGCAGAGAGAAGTTGGACTCGTTCGGGAAGTTCGCGGGTCTGTTCCGCTCTTGCGTGTTTAGAATCTGGAACCCGCCGGGGATGCTTCCGTGGCTACGCGAGCGGTGCCCGAGGCTGTACTCGGAACTGACTGTTCGGCTGCCCGACAGGGTTTGCGAATTGTGGCAGGAGGGTGCGTCGTTGGAAGAGTTCGCGCGGGCCATAAGGGACCTCGAGGAGGTTCGGCTCCGTGCGGTGGGCTTCCATTCGGCGTGCAGGGAGGAGGCGAACGAGAGAGAGGTGCTCCATGCTGGACGAGTTTGAGAAAGAGGATTTCGGCGTCTCCGACGACTTCGGGGCGGGCATCCAGACGCCCGTCCCTGACGCGGACGACTTCAAGATTCCGCAGGCGGCTGATGCTATAAAGCCGGAGCGCAGTGAAGCCCACCGCGAGGCCCAGCGGAAGGGCGCGCTCAATCAGTGGCAGGCCAAAGACCGCAGGGACGGCGTGCCGCAGCCGGTGAAGGACTCCAAGCCGCCGACAGCCGCCAAGCGCGACGCTCTCGAGGTCGTCCTGCTGATGCAGAGGGCCGAGTCGCCGCACATCAAGAAGGCTCTCGACGAGTTCGTGAGGTGCACGGTCGACGACCTTGGCGGATGGCCGAACCTGACGGCGGGCCAGAAGGCGCTGCTGGTCGCCGAGAAGACCGCGCTGCTCATCATCATGGCGTGCGAGGAGAGGATCGTCGAGAGCAAGAGCCTGACGGACGCTGACGGACGGGAGCATGCGCTGCTCAGGATTTTGAAGGACTACTTGGGTGTCTCCCGGCAGAACTTGGTCGCGCTCGGCCTCGGGCTGCGCTCCCGGATGCCCCGCGCCGACAACCTCACCATCGAAAGGATCACGCAGGAGTACGCCCGGCAACGCAGCCAACCGCAGCTGGTCCCAAAGAAGGAAAGCAAGGACAAGGCGGGGTGAGGCTCGCCTGGAGGTCATCTGTAAGAGGTTCACTCGTACTAGTAGCCACTTGTCCGGTTACCGCGTTAATCAGGCACTTGGCAATTAACTGCTGAGATCCTCTGGTCGAGCGGTCCCTGCTAACTACAACCACCATTTTTCTTTGAACGTCATCGGACGCATGTACAGCACTAAAACACCTGGTGTTGGAATGGTGTGGATCTTACTGCAGTCATTTTCGGCCACTATTCCTTTTGATGCGATTTCGTCTAGCGAGTACCGTGATTCCCCAGCGATTTTTATATCGCCGTTGCTTCGACAGTCCACATAAGACGTAAACATCCAAGCCCGTATATCTCTCGAATGTGAATTGCTAAGGTCTACGATGAGTTCGCCCTTGGAATCAGTCCGAAAATCCTTCTGGGGATTCTCACCCAGCACGATAGCCAACCCCTCGTGATTTATTGGCCTACCGTTTTTTCCGTTTAGCAACCGAATGAGGATTTTGCTGGGTTCTCTATCTGGGTTCTCTTTCTGGGGGAATCGTCTGCTGGGCGTTACTCCCGCAA
>Ga0210399_10003058_pt1 | contig 13004 bp, 15 predicted proteins | sample IncBWC14MmetaG_FD_150865 | JGI IMG/M metagenome (GOLD analysis project Ga0210399, IMG submission 150865) | Forest soil microbial communities from Barre Woods Harvard Forest LTER site, Petersham, Massachusetts, United States - Inc-BW-C-14-M | ecosystem: Environmental > Terrestrial > Soil >... | reverse complement strand
GCCTCTTCCAGGGCCGCGACCAGGCATCGGGCACCATGGTGGCCATCTATTCCACACTTCGCGAAGATCTCTATGTCGTCTTTGCGGGGCAGGATAACGACACCAGTTTGCCCGTGGTTCACGCCTTCCTCAACCCGCTGGTGAAATGGATCTGGTTCGGCGGGGTCTGGGTCGTACTTGGCACTCTGCTCGCGCTAGTCCCCAGCCGCAAAGTTTCTCTAGTCTTCGCCACCACTCCAGAGCCAGCTCCTGCCACTACAGTACCCGCCTTAAACTCCACAGTAACCCTGCGAGAGGGCCATGATTAGCGCCCATTCCTCCGTCTTTTGTAGGCGCCGGGCTTTAGCCCGGCTCTTGGGTTCATTCCCGGTGCAAAATGCCCTCTAAGCGCCGCTCCATCGTCGCCTTTGCTCTGGCCTTCCTCTTCGGCCTCGTGCCGCTTCTCGCCCAACAGCAATCCGACCGCGTCAAAACCGTCGGTAGCCGCTTCCTCTGCATGTGTGGTTGCAATCAGGTGCTCACGCAATGCAATCACGTGGGCTGCACCGTTTCCACATCCATGCTGAAGGAACTCAGTGAAATGGTAGGCCGCGGCGATTCAGACTCCGTGATCACCGCTGCCTTCGTCAAGGAATACGGCACTACCGTTTACGCCGAGCCTCCCAAGTCCGGATTCAGCCTCGTCGCCTGGTCCATGCCCTTTGTCTATTTTGTCGTCGGCGCAACCTTGGTCATTTTTATCATTCGCAAATGGCGCAGCCGTCCCGCATCTGTCATGCAGACGTCCCCAGGCGGTATCCCGCTATCCGCGGAAGCGCTCGATCGTGCTCGAGCGCAAGCTGCCCGAGAGACGGATGACTGAGCAAATGTCTTTCTACGCCACTGTGCTCTTCGCTCTTTCGCCGGAAGCCGCCGTCCTCGGTGCCTGCTTCGCGCTCGCTGTGGCTACATTTTTGTTCATCTTTTTCATCCAGCCGGACGCTTCCGACCTCGCGCCGCACCGCAGCCAGTTGGATCAACTCCTGGAGCGCCGTGACGTCATCTATGACAACCTCCGCGATCTCAAGTTCGAGTACCGCGCCGGAAAATATTCCGAAGGGGACTACGAGAGCATGAAGACAGGTCTCGAGAACGAGGCGGCCATCGTTCTCACTGAAATCGAATCGGTCACCGAATCGCAGATTCGCCGCCCACGTCCCTCACGCCCGGCAGCCGCAGAGCGGAGCACTCGATGAAGGCATTCGCGCCGCGCCTCCTGCTAGTTCTTGGCACAACTCTCTTCGCCGCCTCTCTCGCAGCCGCCGGAACCATCACCGGCACGGTGGTCAATCGCACTACGGGGAAGCCTGCCCCCAACGTGCCGCTCACCCTGCTGAACGTCACCGCGAACATGGCCGAAGTGGGCTCCACGAAAAGCGATCCCAACGGCGCCTTTACCATCGATAGCCCCTCCATCGGCGGCGGCCCGATGCTGTTACGCGCCTACTATCAAGGCGTGAATTTCAATACTTTCGTGCCTCCCGTCAATCAGCCGGTCACCGCCGAGGTCTTCGACATCTCGCACGACCCCAAAAGCATCGCTCCCACCACCCACGTGGTCATCTTCCAGCCCGGCGATAATAAACTCATCGGTGCGGAAGAATACATGGTGCAGAACAGCTCCAATCCTCCGCAGGCCTATTTCCGCACCGAGGGCAATTTCGATTTCGCTATTCCCGAAAAAGGTGTGCTCCAGCAGATTGCCGCAACCACTTCCAGCGGCATGCCCGTTACGCAAGCCTCCATTGAAAAGGGAAATGGTAAGTACGCCATCGCCTATGCTTTTCGCCCCGGCGAAACCAGCATTCGTTTCTCTTACGATCTTCCTTATCCCGGGCAGGCCGCCATCCTCAAGCTTCCGGCAACTTACCCCGGTGTAAAGCTTCTCGTCGTTGCTCCTCCCGGCGTCACCGTTTCCGGAGACGGCCTGCAACCCGCCGGTCAGGAAGAGGGCATGATGGTCTACACCCACGAACCCCTCGCCGCAAAAGCTTCCCTGACCGTCAATATCAGTGGAGTCGGGTCGCCGCAACAATCCGCGGGCAATGGAGCGCAGCCGCAACAACAGGAAGGCAATTCGCGAACGGGCGGCGAGAATATCCAGGCCGTCCCCGGACGTCTCGACGACTACAAGTGGTATTTGCTGGCGGGCATGGGATTGCTCTTCGCCATGAGCGCATTTCTACTCTCCCGTAAGCAAATCATCGTTGCGCCTGCGCCTGAACCGATCGCACCCCCCGCATCACTACCAAGCAAACCGAAATCTAAACCCGCGCCAGCACCTGCGCCGACCACCGCGCAAGCCACTCCGCCAATCGCTCCGGTCGCATCGCCAGTCAACGGTGTCGCTGCCGTCAACGAGCAAGTAAACACCAGCCTCGATTCGCTCAAGGATTCCATTTTCCGCCTCGAACTCCGCCACCAGGCTGGCACCATCTCCGAAGAGGAGTACGCCAGCGAACGCGCCCGCATGGAACAACTAATCCGCGACCTCGTCCGTGGCTAACCCAGTAGCGTCGGTGTCCCTGGCAAGCGCGTCGTTTTTTGCGTTGTGTGTCGGCACCGGGGGTCGGAGCTTTAGCTCCGACATAAGGCACTTGGCAAGGAATGGGCTTTAGCCCCTCAAGAAAGCGCTCGTTTTGACGCGCTCAATCTTTCCGAAGAGTTTGAAACTTGGATTTTCGGCCTTTTCTTGTGGAGATTTGTTTTACTCTAGCTTCCAAACATGTCGGGCACTCCTCCAAAATCATCTGCCGCCTTACACGCCTCACCCGCCGTCGGCTTGCGCTTCGACCAAATCGACAAACGCTACGGCGGCCTTTACGCCCTCCGGAGCGTCTCTCTCGAGATCGCCGCCGGTGAATGTGTGACCCTCGCGGGACGCAACGGCTCCGGCAAGACCACGCTTCTCCGCATCGCCTCGCGCCTGGTTCGCCCTTCCGCCGGCAGCGTATCGTTTCCTGACGCCGCCACTCCTTCCGCTGTCCGTCCCGGCTACGTAGCGCACAGCACCATGGTCTACGACGAACTCACCGCCGAAGAAAATCTTATCCTCTTCGCGCGCTTGCAGAATGTCGATCAGCCCGCCGCCCGTGCGGAAGCTCTCCTGCAGGAACTCAGCCTCTACGACCGTCGGAACTCTCTGGTCCGCACCTTTTCCCGCGGCATGCGCCAGCGCATCGCCATCGCGCGCGCACTTCTTCATCGACCTTCAATTCTCTTGCTCGACGAACCCGCCACCGGCCTGGATCCCTTCGGGTTCACCTGGCTCTCAGACACCCTCCGCGAACTCAGCGCCTCTGGCTGCACCATCGTCATGAGTCTCCACGGCGAATCGGAAATCTCCGCGCTCGCCACCCGCGGCGTGCGCCTGGATGCGGGCAAAATCGTGGCCGACACAAAATCCGGTGCATCCCTCCACTCCATCCTTACCTTTGAGGCCTCCTGACGCGCCCATGAGCCTCCTTTCCAACACTGGCGCCCTCCTAGGCAAGGAACTCCGCACCGAATTCCGATCCCGCGAACTGCTCACCACCACGGCCGTCTTCATCCTCGTGGTCCTCATCATGTTCAGCTTCGCCATCAACCCAACCGCCGAAGAGTCTCGCGCCTTCGGTCCCGGTCTCTTGTGGCTAGCCATCCTGTTCGCTGCCTCGCTGATGCTCCAACCCTGCTTCCTCCGCGAACAAACCAACGACACGCTCAGCTCTCTCCGCCTTGCGGTCAGCGACCCCTTCGCCATCTTCCTCGCGAAGCTCATCGCCAACACCTTCTTCCTCTTGCTCACCGAACTGCTCATGCTTCCGCTCTTTGCCGTCTTCTACAACATTCCGGTCCTGCCGCAGCTTCCTTACCTCTTGCTGATCCTGTTCCTCGGCAGCCTGGGCGTTTCCACCGCCGGCACCGCGCTCTCTGCCATCTCCGCGCAGGCTCGCATGCGTGAACTTCTCCTGCCGCTCCTGCTGCTTCCGATACTCACCCCAGTCCTCGTCGTCAGTGCCATCGTCACCGTAAAATTGCTGGACCGCGATCCCGTCGTCGAATGGAAGGGAATTGGCTTTCTGGCGGTTTTCGATGTGGTCTTTTTGACCGCGCTATGGCTTTTCGGCGAATATCTTCTGGAGGAATAATCGAGCATGGCTAAACGCATCCTCCTGGGCACTGTGGCCCTCTTACTGGTGATTGCGTCGGCGTACGCTTCGTTCTACATCGCTCCATTGGAGCGCACCATGGGCGCGCTGCAAAAAATCTTTTATTTCCACGCGGCCAGCGCCTGGGCCGGCATGGATGCCTTCTTCATCTGTTTCATTGCCAATCTCTTGTACGTCTGGAAGCGCAAACCATCCTACGATTGGGTCGCCGTCTCCGCTGCGGAAGTGGGTCTAGCCTTCACCACGGTTGTGCTCATCACCGGGCCGATCTGGGCCAAACCCGCATGGGGCATTTACTGGACCTGGGACGCCCGCCTCACGTCTACCTTCGTTCTCTGGCTTTTGTACGTCTCGTATCTTCTGCTCCGCAGCCTGATCGAAGAGCCTGATCGTCGCGCCCTCCTCAGCTCCATCTTCGGCATCTTCGCGTTTCTCGATGTGCCGCTCGTCTACGGTTCCATCCGCTGGTGGCGCACCCAGCATCCCCAACCGGTAATCATGGGCGGTCCTGGTTCCGGCCTCGAACCCACCATGGCCAAAGTGTTTTTCTTCTCCGTGCTGGCCATGCACGTTTTGATGATTTTCCTGATCCGGGAACGCTACCTCCTGGAACAAACCCGCAGTGAAGTGGAATTGTTGCAACGTGAGGCCGAAGCGATATGAAAAATTTCGACAGTATCTTTGCGGCGTACCTGATCGGGTGGGGCGTGTTCTTCGTCTTCTATCTCACCATCGCCAAGCGCTCCTCCGACCTCCGTGCCGAAGTCGAACGCCTCAAAACCGCGCTAGGCCAAAAGAAATGAGGTGCGACTGTGTAGCGGCGCCTTCCGAGGCGGGCGCTTTTTCGGCGGTGGATTCCGCGCCGCGATTATTGGAACCGGCACCGGGGGTCGGACCTTTTAGGTCCGACAGCTAGCTGATGCTAACAATGGGCTTTAGCCCCTGAGGAATTGTTCCCGAGATGCACACAACACATTCCGCCCCGAAAGAAAAGGTAGGCCACCAAAACACGTGAGCCCCACTATCAAAAAACGCGTCGGCATCGTTCTCTTTCAACTCGGAGGCCCGGACTCTCTCGAAAATGTCGAACCGTTCCTCCGCAATCTTTTCCGCGATCCAGACATCATTCCGCTTGGTCCGCTGAACTTTATTCGCAATCCCCTGGCGAGTCTGATCGCCTCGCGCCGCTCCATCCCCGTAGCGAAGCGCTACGGCCAGATCGGCCGCCGCTCTCCCATCGGCATACTCACCGAACGCCAGCGCTCCCATCTCGTGAAGTCACTCGAACCGTACATCGATCCCGTCGGCGTTACCGCCATGCGTTATTGGAAACCTTTCACCGAAGACGCTGTCGCCGCTCTCCGCAACGCCGGCCGTCTTGACGAACTCGTTCTTCTCCCCCTGTACCCGCACTATTCCTACGCCACCACACTGAGCAGCTTGAAGGAATGGCGCCGGGTCTACGGACCGCCTAGTGAAGATCTTCCTGAGCGCACCATCGAATATTTCTATGATCACCCGCTCTATATCCGCGCGCTTGTCGACAAAATCGGCAAGATGCTTCGCCAGTTTCCAGACAGCTCGCGCATTGACCTCGTCTTCAGCGCACACGGCCTGCCGATGAGCCTCGTCGAAAAGGGTGACCCCTATCCGCTGCACGTAGCCGAAACGGTTCGCCTCGTTTGCGAACAAGGCGCCAGTCGCTTTCCGAATTGGCCGCGTAAACATTTGCTATGCTTCCAGAGCCGCGTCGGCCCAGCCAAATGGCTGCAGCCCTCCTTCGTCGACACCCTCCATCGCCTCGGCCACGAAGGCGTGAAAGAAATGCTCGTCGTGCCCATCTCCTTCGTCACCGAACACATTGAAACCCTGCACGAAATCAACATCGAAGGCCGCGCCGACGCCGCCAAAGCCGGCATCACCCTTTATCGCATGATGCCCGCCGTAGGTGATTCCCCCGTTTTCATCGAAGCCCTAAAAGATCTGGTCCTCCGCGCCGCCGAGGTCCGCACTCAACCGGCAGTCGCCTCTTTGTAGGGGCGGGGCTTGCCCCGCATTCCGAGGTATTTCCCCTTTCATGTCTCGCCAAGGATCCGGGCTCCTCGCGACAAACGTACTTGAATGAACCATCTCGCACCACCGACTTGAGACGCTTGGCCGTGGGGGCATGGGTGTTGTATACAAGGCCGAAGACACCCGCCTGCACCGTGCAATGACATCTCTCTGGAGGCAACCCATGATGAGCGGATTCAAACAGTTTGTTCTGCGTGGCAACGTAGTTGACATGGCGGTTGGCGTAGTCGTCGGTGGCGCGTTTGCGGCGGTGGTCGCTGCGCTCACGAAAGATCTGCTGACGCCGCTGATCGCGGCACTCGTAGGTAAACCCGACTTTTCCGCAATCCGCTTCACGATGAAGGGAAGCGTATTTGCTCTCGGCGATTTCATTAATGCCGTGGTCTCCTTCCTCTTGGTTGCTGTAGTTGTCTACTACTTCGTGATTGTGCCGATCAACGCGCTCACGGCGGAAGGATCAAAGCTAATCCACAAGGTGTTTGCCGATCACGCGCACAGCATGGAGGAAGCGTTATCCTATCTCGACGACTCCGAGAAGGAGACCCTGAGGAACCTCCTGCGAAAGGTAAATCATGCGGCCGAGAACCGCGGCACTGCCGTCGACAGCAAACTTGGTCAAGATCAACAGACAAACAGAGATTGTTCCTGATTTCCCGTTCTAAACCCAATTGCCAAGGAAGACTGAAGCTAACCAGGCGCGGTTTCGACGTGTTGAGCAGGATGGGCGAACCTCCGCCAAATAACACGCAAGGCGGCGACCAACGGCACGGAAAGATAAATTCCGACGACTCCCCCGACCGCACCCCCCACCATGACCGTGAAAATGGCCAGCAGGGGATGGATCTCCAGTTCGTGGCCCATGACCCGCGGGGCAATTCCGTAGTCCATAACCATCCGCCAAAGGCCCAGCAGCGCCGCCATCCAGATCCAGTGGGAGTGCGTAAGCATCCCAACTGTAGCGATGGCGATTAACGAGGTGATCCAACCGGCCACGGGAATGAATTCAAGCACTCCGGCCATGAGCCCCAGGGCAAGTGCGTGCGGGTAACCCAGGAACAGCATGGCGACGGAAGAAAAAATGAACGACAGGACGGCAAGGATGACCTTAGCCCGAATGTAGTGTCGCAGCATGTCGTTCAGGTCCGCGGCTAACGCCTTGATTTCGCCATACGTCTCCCTGGTCGAGACGAGTTGAATGACTCCATTTGCCAGTTTCTCGCCATCACTCAGGAAGAAAAGGCCGAGAATTGGAATCAGTACAATTCCACCAAACGCAACCGACACAAAGCGGCGCACGGATTCCACCAAACCGCGGATACTTTCCCTGCGTTGTTGCAGCAAAGCTTTTGCGCGAAGCGACTGGGCCTCGTTCCAGCCATTCCGGTGTCCCATGTCAACCGCAATATCGCCTGAATAAACATTTTCCATCATCGCCGGTGAGTCCCGGACGAGCTGCTCCACTCTGGGGACGAGCTGTGGAGCAAGCGCGTGGATGATGAGCCCGAGAAGAATCAGCAGCACCAGGTAGGCTTCCGCGACGTGCGGACCCCTTAGATTCTTGAAAAACAGCGAATGGCTCTGCAGAAACCTCACCACGGGATTAATCAGGTAAGCGAACAGAATCGAGAAAGCGAAGATCACGATGACGGCGCGGGCCACATACACAATCGCCAATACCAACCCGAACAGCAGCGCGGTCATCAGTACATTCAAGGTGCGGCGATCCGGGAACGCCATATTTCATCACCCTGCGCGATTCGATGATTGCGTCTGAGACTCGAGTTTCTGCTTGATGGAAGCCAGCGCCTTTTCCAGCGAAGACCGCGTCTTATCGACCGCAACTTTCCGCACAATTCCACCCTTCAAACCGGTCAGGCCAGCCTGTTGCGATCCCTTCATGGTTATCAGGTAGAAGCCGAGATGAGCCGGTTGTTCGTCGTCTCTGACGCACACCGTCAGGTCCAGCGCGCTTTCGAAGTAGTGGCTCGCGTATAGCTGTTTCACGGCTACGGCATACGCGGGCCGCTCCGGCGATTTGCCTTGATAGACGACTGCTTGCACCATGCGCAGGGTCGGTTTGAGTCCAAAATTCACTTTCTCCCAATAGAACTCGGATTGGATATTGCCGGAATCGGCCTTTGGATAATTGAGCAGGTATTCACGCAATTCGGGCAGATACACAGGGAGTGCCTTGGAGCGGCTGAGTAAAGACGCAAACGTTTCCGCCACGACGGCTGGGCGATTTTTGTCGCGATAGGTTCCCAGGGCCGCGTTGCCGCCCTGTTCGTAGTTGAGCAGGGCTTGCAGAGCCATTTGCTGCGCCAGGTGATTGGCCTGGTCGTGGGCATCCGGCGCGGACCAATTCACGGAATGTTGGAACTCCTCCATCGCTTCGGTCGGCAACTGCACCTCGCAATGGTCTGGCTTGCAATTCTTCAGTTGCTCGAAATCTTTTTCATCCATCGTGAAGTCGCTAAGGTCCGAAAGCTGCGGCGGATCGCTGAACTTTCGGAGTGCGATGTAGCTCGGGAGTTTGCGCAGCGCATCGATGTCCGATGCGAATTTAAGGTAATGCTCCGGCGTCGAATTTATGTAGACAGCGCCAAAAACAAATACCTGATCCGCGGTCGGGGAGTCCAATATCTTCGCGATTGCCTTTCCTTCGTGGATTTCCCTGATTTGGTCGTCATTCAGGCCAATGAATTCGTGGAAAAATTTGTCGGGTTGGGCCAGCTTGTCCGTCGACGGAATTCCGGATCCGATGGCCGGGGAAAGTAGCGGGGCGAGCAGAACCACAGTCGCGATTCTTGCGTGCATGGACTGATTCTCCGAATCCCGGTTTCAAAGGGAGAAAATGGCCGTTTTCCTGACCTCGGCTGCCGCTTCACGCTCTAATTCTTAGTCAGAAGAGTGCCACCAAGATTCCAGGATTGCAAGATTGCAAGCCTGCACTCCCCGCACCACACAGAGCTTTAGGACCTGTCGAGGCCCGGGCGTCAGCACAGCGCGTCGCTTGACCTCACGGACATTTCGATTCCGCCAGCCGCCCAGACTCTGCTAAACTCTGCAACCGGTTCAGAGTTTTCGGAAAAACAGTACCGCATCGCCTACTGTATAATCCTGTTTTCGGGTATGGGGCCCGTGGACATGAATCGCAGCTATCATCCGTTTGTCCATCGTTACGCCATCTTCATGGTCTGCTGGACAATCGTCCTTCTCACTGCCGGAGCGCTCGTCACCTCCGAAGACGCGGCCCTGGCCGTCCCCGATTGGCCTCTCTCCTACGGCACCATCACCCCTCCTATGGTCGGCGGCATCGCTTACGAACACACCCACCGCGTCATCGCCGCCGGACTCGGACTGCTCGCTATCGGGCTCGCTGCGCTCCTTTGGCGCACCGACGACCGCCCGTGGATGCGCTGGCTAGGCCTCGCCGCGCTGGGTGGCGTAATTCTTCAAGGCGTTCTCGGCGGCCTCACGGTTATAAAACTTCTGCATTACTGGCTCCCGGTGATGCACGCCTGCACCGCGCAACTTATGTTTGCCCTGCTCGTCAGCATCGCCGTCTTCACCAGCCGTTGGTGGACCGAACCTCTCCCGCAATATCAGGACAAAGGCTCGCCTCCCGTTCACACCGTTGTCACCATCAACGCCGCGGCGATCTTCCTCCAGGTTCTCGCCGGCGCCGGCTTTCGCCACCAATATATTTCCCTTCGCCCCCACGTCATCGGCGCTCCTATCGTGCTGGGCGTAGTCATCTGGACCGCCGCAATCCTCCGCCGTCGCTTCTCGCAAGTCCGGGAAATTTCCCGCGCGCGCATTCTGCTCCACGCTATCGTCGGCACCCAGATTCTTCTCGGCGCTATCGCACTCTATTCCCGCATCTCCACGGCCGACGCTGCGCAACCCATGCCGCTCATGGTCGCATCCACAGTCGTCCACACCGTCGTCGGCGCTATCCTTTTCGCGATTTCGATTGTCACCGTTCTCATTTGCTACCGGCTCGTTCCGCGCCGGGGCGAAGTGGCCGTCCGCGCTACGCCGGAGCAGCAGGTGGCAGCCCAGTGAGCACCGCTCGCGCCAACGTCCTCGCGCAATCCAGCAAATTCAGCGCCTACCTCGCGCTAACCAAGCCGGACGTTTCTTTCCTCGTATTAATGACCACCGCCGCGGGCTTCTACATGGGCTCGCGAGGCCCGATCGATTGGCTTCGGCTGTTGCACGTTGTCTTCGCCACCATGATGATCGCCGCCGGCACCGCCGCCTTGAATCACTACATTGAACGCGCGTCCGATCGCCACATGCGGCGCACCGCCTCGCGTCCGTTACCCAGCGGCCAGCTTGCCCCGCGTGAAGCCCTTCTTTTCGGCGTTGCCCTCTGCGTAGCTGGCGCTGCCGATCTGGCCATCGCCGCCGGTTACCTGCCCTGCCTCCTGGGTGTGTTCACTTGCCTCAGTTATCTGCTCGCGTACACACCGCTGAAAAAGCGCACCGTGTGGGCCACCTTCGTCGGTGCCATTCCTGGGGCGATTCCTCCCATGATTGGCTGGTGCGCTGCCACCGGCAAACTCGACGCAGGCGCCTGGGCTCTCTTCGCCATCCTGTTCGTCTGGCAATTTCCCCATTTCCACGCCATCGCCTGGATGTATCGCGAAGACTACGCCCGCGCAGGCATCCTTATGCTTCCCGTGGTGGATAAAGACGGTACGCGCACCTACCGTCAAATCATTCTGTATGCGGTATCCCTCGTAGCCATCAGCCTGCTGCCGTCCGTCTTGGGCTTAACCGGCGTACTCTACTTTTTCGGCGCACTCGTTTCCTGCACCGCGCTCGTTCAAGTCTGCCTGTGGGCCGCGCACTCGAAAACCAACACGCGCGCGAAATGGCTCATGCACGCTACCGTCATCCACATCCCAGTCCTTCTCGGCCTGATGATGTACGACAAGCTTCCGCGCTGATCTGGATCTTTGTGTAGTGGCCGGCCTTTAGGCCGGTCTTTTAAATGGGTGCCGCACCCTTCGTCGTTAAGGGTGCGGATTTAGATGCAAACGTTGCCGATACCGTACGTGCGAAAGGGAATCGCTCCGAATGTTCTCTCAAGCCGCTCTGAACGCCACCCTCAACGGCACCAGCGCCATCCTCCTCGCCGCTGGCTACACCGCCATCCGCAACGGCAAACGCGAACTCCACAAAAAATTGATGATCTCGGCCTTCGTCGTCTCCACCGTGTTCCTCATCTCCTACCTCATCTACCACTACCGCGTCGGCCACGTCGTCTTTCAGGGCCACGGCTGGATCCGCACCTTCTACCTCGTGCTACTCACTTCCCACACCATCCTCGCCATCGTCATCGTCCCGCTCATTCTCATCACCTTGCGCCGCGCGTGGCTCCAGCGCTTCGACAAACATCGCATCATCGCCCGCTGGACCCTGCCCCTCTGGTTCTACGTCTGCGTCACCGGCGTAATCGTCTATCTCATGCTCTACCAAATCTACGCTCCTGAGGTAAACGCTTCGTGTAGCGGCCACCTTTTTAGCCCGAGCGGAGCGAAGGCCGAGGTGGGCGCCTTTGGTTTGTCCTTGCTTGTGTAGGGATGGCCTTCCGAGGCCGTCCGCCAACGATCTAAAGCCGCCACTCAACCCAACTTGAGGGCGCCTCACCGTTTGCGGCTGTTTGCAAAGCGTGGGCTCTTACGATCTAACGACGACAAAACCTCGGATCTTCTTCCTTCCTTAGACTTGTGTACCGTCGCACCTTTCCGCTACGTTGTCTCATCGAATTTCTCGAGGCTTCAATGAAAATCCTCCTCTTCGGCGCAAGTGGTTCCGCTGGCCACAGCGTACTCGAATCCTGCCTGGCCGCTTCCGTCGTCGACGAGGTCCGCGCGATCGTCCGCCGTCCCCTCTCCGACTCGCACCCGAAGCTGCGCACCATCGTTCACGCCAATTTTATGGATTACTCGCCCATCCAGGACACTTTCCGCTCCATAGACGCTTGCCTTTTTTGCATGGGTATTTCCGTCACGCAAGTTTCCAAAGACGACTATCGCAAAATCACGCACGACTTCACTCTAGCGGCCGCCGCAACCCTGAAATCGCAAAGCCCCAGCGCAGCCTTTCACTACATCAGCGGGCAGGGAACTAGCCCCACCAGCCGCATGTTCTGGTCTCAAGTCAAAGCGCAAACGGAACGCGAACTCAGCGACCTCATGGGCGCGGATGCCTGGCGCCCTGCCTTCATCGACGCCAAGCCGTCATCGACGGTGCCGAAGATCTACGCGATGTTTTCCCCGTTGGGGCGCCTGCTGAAACCGTTCCGGAGCCTGTACATCCACGGACACGATCTCGGCCGCGCCATGCTCCAAGCCACCATCGAGAATATCCGCAGCCACATCTTCGAAAACGCGGAAATCCGCCAAATCGCCGCCCGCGCAAACTTCTAGGTCTAAGTTTTTCTTGGCTTGTGTAGCGGCCGCCTTCTGAGGCGGGCATCTTGGGTTTCACATCCGTCGAACGAAGCCGCGCGATTCTACGCTTCGGCAACGCCGCAAACCGTGTCAGCTAAGATCGTGCCAGTCATGCTTGCAAAAGCGGCACTGCCTTGCTTTTGGAGTCTTGGCCACTTGTCCGCAGCGCGGGCATCGATTTACGTAGATCTCATCCTTATGGTCAGTCCAGATTCTCTCGGCGGTCCTTAACACAAGGCTTTCCATGCCGTCGTGGGCAAGTTCGAGAATCTCC
>Ga0210399_10003055_pt1 | contig 13013 bp, 14 predicted proteins | sample IncBWC14MmetaG_FD_150865 | JGI IMG/M metagenome (GOLD analysis project Ga0210399, IMG submission 150865) | Forest soil microbial communities from Barre Woods Harvard Forest LTER site, Petersham, Massachusetts, United States - Inc-BW-C-14-M | ecosystem: Environmental > Terrestrial > Soil >... | reverse complement strand
GGTTGACGGCGCAGGCGTTATCGCGGAAGGTCTCGACCCCATGAAGCGACTGACGACGCTACGACTTATTGCCTGATCCCTCGTCCCCGCATGCCGGGGGCCAGCGGATCGCGCCGTCGTACGTCCTCTTGCCAAGCAGTCGCGTCATGATCTCCTACATCGCTTCCCTGTTCGCCGGCATCGGCCTGTGGACCGCCATCGGCGTCACCCTGGTGGCCGGCCTGATGCGCGGGTTCGCGGGCTTCGGCTCGGCCATGCTGATGGCGCCGGTCTTCGCCATCCTCTTTGGCTCGGCCGACATGGTGGTGACCGTGGTGGCGATCGAGCTCGTGGTCTCCGTGCAGCTCTTCCCGCAGGTCCGCCGCCACGCCGACTGGCATGTGCTCGCCCCCATGAGCATCGCCGCCTGCGCCGCCATGCCCGTGGGCGTGTGGTTGCTGGCGAGCGTCGACAAGAACACCATCGTGACGGTCGTCTCGGCGGTGATCGTGGCCTTCGTCGTGCTGATGTGGAGCGGCTGGAAATACACCGGCCGGCGCTCGACGGTGGCCGGCGTCGCGGTCGGCGCGGTGTCGGGCGCGATGATGGCCACCACCAGCGTCGGCGGCCCGCCGGTGCTGCTCTACCTGCTGTCGGGCAACGATCCGCCGCAGGTCAACCGGGCCAACGTCGTCACCTATTATTTCCTGACGCAGTTCCTGTTGATCGTGATCGTGCTGGCGACCGGCGTTGCCGGCTTCGACGCGCTGGCGCGCGCCGTCGTGCTGTTCCCCGTCATGGCGCTGGGCGCCTGGATCGGCGGCCGCGCGTTTCATGGCCTGGCCAGCGAAAGGCTTTACCGCAACGTGGCGCTCGTCATCCTGTTCGCCACCGGAATGTTCGGATTGCTGCGAAATTGGCTGTTGGGCTAGGCCGCCGATTTGACACAGCCGGAGGTTGTGTGCGCTAATTCACTGCAGCCGAACAGCCATCCGGTGGGGGTGACGATGGGCGTGACAGTACCCTCGGGGTTTCCCAAGCAGGCCATCGTGGTCATTCACGGCATGGGCGAGCAGAAGCCCATGGATACGATCAAGAGTTTTGCCCATGCCGTGTGGACGGCCGATCGCGACGTCCACGAGAACGGCCTGCGCGACTCGGGCGAGATCTGGAGCAAGCCGGACGATCGCACCGGTTCGCTCGAATTGCGCCGCCTGACGACGCGCGAGAGCACGCCGACGGAAGAAGGCACTTACCCGGACGGCGCGCGGCAGGATTTCTACGAACTTTACTGGGCCGATCTGTCGGGCGGCTCGACGCTGGGCGATGTCCAGAACTGGGTCCGCATGCTGCTGTTGCGCGATCCGTTTACGCACGTGCCGCGCCGCATGATGACCGCCTGGCTGGCGCTGTGGATTGTTGTCCTGGTCATTCTCCTGCTGGTCAGCGCGACGGTGTTGCCGGCGCCGGTGCCGCTTCCTCCCGCGCCGGAACTGTACGACTTCTCGCTGTGGAACTATCCGCCCTACCGCTGGCTGGCGCCCGTTCCGGGCTGGATCCTGGCCGGCATCGTCGCCGTGCTGGGGTATTTCGCGCACACCTGGGTCGTCGCTTCGTTCGGTCGCGTGGTGCGCTACACGCGCGCCCTGCCGGACAATATCGCCGCGCGCAAGGCGATCCGCGAGCGCGGACTGAAGCTGCTCGACGATCTGCATCGCACGGAATACGACCGCATCATCATTGTCGGCCACAGCCTGGGGTCGCTGCTGGCCTACGATCTGGTGTCCTACTACTGGGCGACGCGCGCGGCTTCGCACACCGTCACGAAGGCGGACCCGGACGAATTCACGCTCTTGTGCACGCTGGAGAAATTGGCGGGTTCCCTGGCAACGGAAAAGGAGGCTGCCGGCCGGGCGACCCTGCTCGACCAATATCGGCAAGCCCAACGGGCTTTCTGTCGTCGCCTGCGCACGCGGCCCAAGCCCGCCAAACAAGAGGAACCCGATCGCCGCTGGTTGATCACCGACCTCATCACTGTGGGCAGCCCGCTCGGTCATACCGACTTTCTGCTGGCGAACAGCCCCCAGGACAGGGTCGAACGCATCGCGGCGCGCGAGCTGGCGACGTGCCCGCCGATCCGCGAGGAACTGGATCCCGACGTGCGAAAGGCTGCAGGCGCCGATGGCCTTCCCCTTGCGGGCGACAAGCCGGCGCTGTTTTCCTTTCCAACCAAGACCGACGGCGAATGGCAGCTGCATCACGCCGCGCAGTTCGCGGTGGTGCGTTGGACGAACATCCACGATCCGGCGCGGCTGGTGGCCCTGGGCGACATCATCTCGGCGCCCGCCGCGCCGATCTTCGGCGACGGCGTCGTCGATATCGACTTGCGGAAGCTGCGCGGCCAGTCACTGCGTTTCACGCACACGCGCTATTGGGCCGAAGCCAAGCCCGGAAGAAATACGCCGCCGCATCTCGCCGAGTTGCGGACGGCGCTCGACCTTGCCGGAAAGGCGAAACTCTAGAGGACGCTAGGCCGCCTTCTGCGCCTCGGCCGAGTCCTGCATGATGGTGACGCGCCAGTGGATGCGCTGCTCCTCGATCGGATAGCCGCCGGTCGCCGCGTGCAGCGCGCAGCGATTGTCCCAGATCACGATGTCGCCGACCTGCCATTTGTGCCGGTATTGCGCCGGCGTCGCCACCATGTGGTCGGTGAGCTCGGCGATCAGCCTGTCGCTCTCGGCGTCGCCCAGCCCCTGGATGCGCAGGATATGGGTCGGGTTAGCGTAGAGCGACTTGCGGCCGGTCTCCTCGTGGATGCGCACGACGGGATGCACGGCCGGCGGCCGGCGCTGGTCCTCGGGTTCCAGCAGGTCGAAACCCCTGCGCAGACGGCCGCCATAGGCGTGCTCGGCCTGCAACCCGTCGATGCGCTTCTTCAGGCTCTCGGGCAGCGAGTCGTAGGCCTCGTACATGCTGGCGAACAGCGTGTCGCCGCCGCGCGACGGAATGGCGATGCCGTAGAGCTGCGTGCCCTTGCAGATCTCGGTGTCCCACGGCGAATCGGTGTGCCAGCCGCCGCCCCGGTTGTAGATCGCCTGGTCGACCTGGCCGTCGGGCTTGCGCGTGCCCACCCCCATCAGCGTGAGCTCGGGATGGTCGGGATGGCGGGTTCTCTTCACGCGATGCGGCTTCAGCCGGCCGAAGCGGCGCGAGTAGGCGAGGAATTCTTCCATGGTGAGCGTCTGGCCGCGCACCACCAGCACGATGCCGTCGAGCCACGCCCGGTAGAGCGTGCTCCAGTCGGCGTCCGACAAGGCGCGCACGTCGACGTCGGTGGCGATGGCGCCGATTCGGGGATCCGGTCGTTCGAGCTTCATCGTCCAAGCTTACGCCCTTCGCCGCGCTGGTAAAGACCGGCTGCTTGGCCCAGCATCGGGCCCAGGAAGACCCCGGAGGAAACCGATGCGCCGCATCGCGGCTTTGCTTTTCGCTGTCTTTGCCGCGTTTCCGGCGGCGGCCGAGGACGTCTATCCCGGCCACCCCATCACCCTGATCACGCCTTACCCGCCGGGCGGCGCCACCGACTTCCTGGCGCGCACGCTCGCCGAGGGGATGAGGACTGAGCTCGGCCAGACCGTGATCGTCCAGAATGTCGGGGGCGCGGGCGGCACGGTCGGCTCCCTGCAGGCCGCCCGGGCCAAGCCCGACGGCTACACCCTGCTCTTGCATCACATCGGCATGTCGACCATCCCGGCGCTCTACAAGAAGCTCGCCTTCGATCCGCTCGCCGCCTACGAATTCATCGGCGTGTTCGCCGAGGCGCCGATGATGATCCTGGCGCGCCGGGACTTCGCGCCCCGGAACTTCGCCGAGCTGGTCGCCTACGCCAGGGCCAACGGCGAGAAGTTCACGGTCGCCTCCGCCGGCATGGGCAGCGTCACGCATCTCTGCGCCATGCTGTTCCAGGAGGCGCTCGGCATGCCGCTCACCGTGGTGCAGTACAAGGGCGGCGGACCGGCGGTGATCGACGTGCGCTCGGGTCAGGTTGACATCATCTGCGACCTGCCGACGACCAACTCGGGCGCCATCCGCTCGGGCGATCTCAAGGCCTATGTGCTGACCGCGCCGCAGCGCATGGCGACGCTGCCCGACGTGCCGACGGCGGCCGAGGTCGGCATGCCGAGCCTCGCTATCGGCGTGTGGTTCGGCCTCTACGCGCCGCGCGGCACGCCCAAGCCCGTCATCGACACGCTGAACAAGGCGCTGCGCGAAATCATGGCCGACAAGGCCGTCGGCGCCCAGCTCGAGAAGATCGAGACCTACCTTCTGCCGCTCGACCAGGCGACGCCCGAGGCGCACCGCCGCAAGCTCGCTTCCCAGATCGAGCTGTGGCGCCCGATTATCGAAAAGGCCGGCATCCAGGCGGAATAGGCAGCGGCCTGCCGGCGCGATATTATCGGCTCGCGCCGCCGTCGGGCGGCCGGTTCTTTGGGGAGTGTTCGATGCGTATGGTTTCCTTCGGCCTTGTCTTTTGCGGGCTGGCCTCGGGCCTGTCGACGGTCGTGCGCGCCGACGACTTCATGACGGAGTGCCTGGTTACGGCGGACCAGAGGATGTGCCAGTGCATGTCGGACAAGATCCCGGCCGACAAGCGCGCTGCCGCCATCGACGGGATGCGCAAGTCCAACACCTCGACGCAACCGGGCGGCAACCTGCTCGATCCCTCGACGCTGTCGCAGGAGCAGATGCAGGGTCTCGACGCCGTGGTCATCGCCCAGGCGTCGTGCATGTAGGCGCGCTTCGATCAGGCAGGAATAGGCGTCGGCACGCGCAACAAGGCGAGGGGTGGCGCGCCCGGGTCCGCCCGCCATGACAGGTTGATCTCGAAAAACAGGGCGACTTCGTCGTATCTCGACGTCATGTCGGTATGCAGCGGCGACGTGAAGGGATGCGTGAGGGACGTCGCCGAGCCGCCGAGGTCGAGCCGGATGCTGCCGATGTTCTTCAGCTCGACGATATCGCGGTTGCCATCGGCAAACCCGCGCAGGAACACTTCATAGGACAGGGTGCCCGACGTGACCTGGCCCGGCAGGTCGAGGCGCAGACCGGAGACGATGGGCGATCCGGTGGGTGCCTGTCCCCAGCCATGCGGGCCGACACTGATCGACAGGCAATCGGGCGACTTCAGCACGACGAAGAAAGTGCCGGGCGGCATCGAGCTTCGGGTCTGATCGAACGGGCGGGACGGATCGTAGGCGGCGATGGCGCCGCCGATCTCCTGCCAGGCCGGGTTGCGGGCGACGAACTCGCGGCTGGCATGAAACGGCCCCGTCTGGTCCGAATTGTCCATGACGATGATGCCGCCGGGCCGGAGCAGGCGCGCCGCCATCTGGAGATCGAACAGCGCATATTCATAATCGTGGCTGCCGTCGACCAGCACCAGGTCGAGCGCGATGCGCCGCTGGGCGAGCACGCCGAAGAAGTCCATTGAATTGAGCGGATGGAATTCGGTGATCGCCTGCAGCTCGCCGGGCCAGCTCGCGATGATCGCGGGGCAGCGATCGGCGCCGAACGGGTCGGTCGTGTGGATGACGCCCTCGCCGTTCTCCCACAGGGCGCGCGCCAGGGTCTCGGTCGTGCCGGCGAACAACGTGCCGACTTCGGCGACGACCTTGGGCCGCAGCATGCGGATCAGAGAATACAGGATCGCGCGCGAATGCGGCCCCATCAGCGAGCGGGGCGGGTAGCTCGCGAAGTAGGCCAGCAGCCCGGCATAGGCGGAGCTGCGTCGCCAGGCGGCCATCGTCTCGGCCGTGATCGCGACGCCTCCGGCGAGATCGCCGGCAAGAGGGACCAGCGGCCGGACGCCTTCGTCGGGGGTTGCCTTCGAGATGGGGTCGACCGACGCCGCGGATATATCCATTGCCATGGTGCGGATGCTGCCCGGCCACGCCTCGTCATGCAAGCAAGCTGCGGTTTGTCGGAAATCTGCGTCTTTCGGAGAAGAATGTGCCGCGCTGCCGTGGATCGACAGCGCGGCGACGCGCCTTTACCTCGCGCGGGAGGCCAACTTTCTGGATAATCAACGTCAGTCGCTCACGCGCGCGGCGTAGGGCCACCTCCAATCGGAGCAATTCGGAGCAGGCGTTGGCGCATTTCGCGGCTTGCGTTCAGGCCGCCTTGGCTTCGACCGGCTTGCTCTGCTCCAGCCTGTGTCCGGTAAAGGCGCGTGTCTTCGGCGCCGGAAGTCCGCTGGCCTTGAACTGCTCGATCACTTGCGCCTTGCGTGCGGCCATGCGCTCGCCCAACGCATCCATGTCGAGCCCGGCTTCGCGCGCCTGTGCGAATACTCCTTCGCCCGGCCGCTCTTCTTCCTTGACGTGGTGTTTGATCTCTTCCGAAAGCACTTTCATCTTGGCGTCGTAGAACTGCTGATCGGGGCTGCTGCCGAGCAGCTCGGCGATCATGACCTTGGCCCCGTCGTGCTCGACATAGGCTTCGTTCATCTGATCTTCCTCGACCGCTTTCTTGCACGCCGGATAGAAGATTTCTTCCTCGATCGTCGCATGGACCATCAGCTCGGTGCAGATCTCCTTGGCCAGCGCCGCCTTGCGTTCCGGGCCTTTGGCCGACTCGAACTTCTCGAACAGTCCTTCGACCTTGCGATGATCGGCTTTCAGGAGGGCGATCGCGTCGCCGGCGGGCTTTGTCTTTGGCATGGCTTTTCCTTTTGGTGAGAGCTGGCGTCGGCTTCAGCTGGTCCCGCAGACGCGGCGGCACCGTTTTCGCCGATGTGAGGGGACAACGACACCGCAACGCGTACGTTGCGACGGCGCCGCGCGGATCGCGACGCCCTCTGGCGTCGCCTGCAACCTTTCAAGATCACCGCTGTTGACACGGCACAGGCGGCATTTGCGACGCCCGCGCTCCACCAAGAAGGGAATGCCATGGTCGACACGGTCATCGTCGAGAACGACGCACCCCCCACCTCTGCCGTCTCCTGGCCGGCCATCATTGCCGGCGGCTTCGTGGCCGCAGCCTTCACCCTGCTGCTGCTTGCTCTCGGGGCCGGGCTGGGATTCAGCGTCGTCTCGCCGTGGCGCGGCACGCCCGACATCACCACCACCAAGGCCGCCATGGTGGGCGGCATCTACATGGCCGTCACCGCGGTCATGGCGTCGGCCCTCGGCGGCTACATCACCGGCCGCCTGCGCGTGCGCTGGCTGCGCAGCCCGGCCGACGAGGTCTATTTCCGCGATACCGCGCACGGCCTGCTCTGCTGGGCATTCGCCACCGTGATGGGCGCCGCCCTCCTGGCGTCGGCCGCCACCGTGATCGGCGGCGGCGCAGCCGCCGGCGCCGCTCAGGGCGCGGCGCAGCGCGCCGACGCGGCCGACCCGCTGCTCGACCGGCTGTTCCGGCCCAATTATGCCGCCCTGACCGGCGGGACCGGGCAGGCCGCAGCCGGCGTCTTCGCCGCCGGACGCGACCTCGCGGCCGATCGCGGCGTCGCCCGCCGCATGCTCTCCGGGCTGCATGGCGATCTTTCCGCCGACGATCGCAGCTACCTCGCCGAAATGGTGTCGGCGCGCACCGGTCTGCCGCCGGCCGACGCGCAGGCCCGCGTGGCCGCCATCGAAAACGAGGCGCATGTCGCCGCCGACACCGCCCGGCGCGTCGCCATGCAGCTCGCCTTCTGGACAGTCGCCGCCCTGTTCCTGGGCGCCCTCGCCGCCAGTCTCGCCGCGACCGAAGGCGGCGCGCTGCGCGACGATCGCAAATTCCTGACCACTCACTGAACCAAGGAGAATCCCATGGGTCGTTCCATTCTGCTGTGGCTGCTCGGCGTGCCGATCCCGATCATCATCCTGCTGGCGTTGTTCTGGCATTGATCCTGGCGACCTCTCGGGTCATGCCTTGATGCAAATGCGTCCAGCACCTGGCTAGGCTGATGGCCAAACAACATTCCGCAGCCGCAAAGTATCCCGAGGTCGGCGGGCGGCCGGCCATCCTGATGGCCGAGCAGCGACGCAAGATGGCGCGCTCCGCGCATGCCTATGTACGCGGCGCAACCGTCCGTTTCTACAAATGGCTTGAACAGTCGCACCACGCGATCCCGGACGGTCCGCCGATCTGGATCTGCGGCGACTGTCACCTCGGCAATCTGGGACCGGTCGCCAATTCCAAAGGCAAGGTCGCCATCCAGATCCGCGACCTCGACCAGACCGTGATCGGTAATCCGGCGCACGACCTGATCCGGCTCGGCCTGTCGCTCGCCACCGCGGCGCGCGGCTCGGACCTGCCCGGGGTGACGACGGCGCACATCGTCGAGAACATGATGGACGGTTACGACAACGCGCTCGGTCCGGCCGAGAACAAGGAATGGATTCCGGCCCCCGAGCCCATCGTTGCGGTCCTGAAGAAGGCCTTCCAGCGCCGCTGGCGCCATCTCGCGGAAGAGCGCATCGAGGATGTCGAGCCGACCATCCCGCTCGGCAAGCGCTTCTGGCCGCTGAGCGAGGAGGAACGCGCCGCCATGAAAGCCCTTGGCGAATCGGAGGCGCTGCGCCAGCTCGTCACCCACCTTCACTCGCGCGAGGACGAGGCCAAGATCGAGGTGGTCGATGCCGCCTATTGGGTGAAGGGCTGCAGCTCGCTCGGGCGGCTGCGCTATGCCGTCCTGCTGCGCGTCAAGGGCGCCGACGACGATGCCCGGCTGTGCCTCATCGATATCAAGGAGGCGCTGCATGCCGCCGCGCCGCGTGCGCCGAATGCGCCGAGCGCCGAGCTGCCGGCCGACAGCGCGGAGAGGGTCGTCATGGGCGCCCGCGCGCTGGCGCCCGCGTTGGGCAACCGCATGATCGCCGCCCGGTTCCTCGGCAAGCCCGTGGTCATCCGCGAACTCCTGCCCCAGGATCTCAAGGTCGAGATCGACCAGTTGACCCGCAACCAGGCCTGCAAGGCGGCGCGCTATCTCGGCAACGTCGTGGGCATCGGCCATGCGCGCCAGCTCACGACGGTGCAGCGTCTATCCTGGAAAAGGACGCTGCAGGGTCACCGCTCCAGCGACCTCGATGCGCCGTACTGGCTATGGAACAGCATCGTCGACCTGGTCGGGGCGCACGAGAAGGCCTATCTCGATCATTGCCGCCGCTTCGCGCTCGAACCGGCCGGGCGGGTAGTTCCAAGCGTCGACAATCATATTGCGCACGGCGGCCGCGGCGGCACGTGAACGCGAACCGAACCAAGTCCCAGAAAGCGAACGGCGGACCCTTGCAGGTCCGCCGCCACTTTACCGAACCGATGTTTATTCCACCGGCATTCGCCAATTGGTCGGAGTGAGAGGATTTGAACCTCCGGCCCCTAGCTCCCGAAGCTAGTGCTCTACCAGGCTGAGCTACACTCCGTCAGAAAGCAGAGTTCACCCGGCCGTTTGGCGAGGCGGGTTATAGCCGCCACCCCCCATGGTCGCAAGTATGGGGTCGCAAGTATGGTCGCTGCGGCGGCACCCGCCCGCTATAGTCGCGCGGTTCAAGGCAGGCGGGGGCTGGCATGGCAACGAAGAAGCGGCTGAAAATCGCGCTGATCGGCTACGGCGCCATCAGCCAGACGCTGTTCGACGTCTTTCGCGCAAAGAAGCCCGCCATCGACATCGTGGGCGTGCTGGTGCGGCCGGGCCGCGCCAAGGCGACGCAGAAACAAGTCGGCCGCAAGGTGGCCGTCGTCGAATCCCTGAAGGCGCTCTTGAAGCTCAAGCCCGACGTCGTGGTCGAGGCGGCGAGCCAGCAGGCGGTGCGCGACTGGGGCGAGGCCATCCTGAAGAAGGGCATCGACCTGATGGTGATCGCCACCGGCGCCTACGGCGATCTCAAGCTCTACAGGAAGCACATCAAGGCGGCCGAGAAGAGCGGTGCGCGCCTCAGGCTGCCGTCGGGCGCCATCGCCGGCCTCGACGGGCTGTTGGCCATGCGGCTGGGCAAGCTCGAGCGCGTGAAATACGTCTCGATCAAGCCGCCACACGCCTGGACCGGCACGCCGGCCGAGACCGAGTTCGACCTGCCGTCGATCAAGGAGCCGACGGTGATCTTCCGCGGCAAGCCGGCCGATGCCGGCCGGCTCTACCCGAAGAACGCCAATCTTGCGGTGACGGTGGCGCTGTGCGGCGCGGGACTTTCACGCACCGACATCGAGCTGGTGGCCGATCCCACGTTGCCGGCCGGCACCAACGCCAGCCGGCTGGAGATCGTGGGCGATTCGGGCGAGATCAACCTGCAGCGCCTGGGCCGCTCCATGCCCGACAATCCCAAGACCGGCGTGCTGACTGCGCTCACCATGGCCGACGACCTGATGAAGATGGTGCGCGCCAGCGACTGGTAGCTTGCCGGACTCGGCGCATTCACATGCGCCTGCGGCCTCCAGGCCCGCTCATCTTATGAATGCGGACCTGGAGGTCCGCGGTCCGGCGAGAAGCTTAGCGCGGGCCGTCGTGGTGATGGCCTTCGCGGCCCATCATGCCGCGCGGCCGGTCGAGCACCGCCTTCTGCTCCGGCGAGAGCGTGTTGTAGAAGGCGAGCAAGGTCGGCTTGACGGCCTCGATGCGCTCGACCCGCGCCTTCATGAAGTCCTCTTCCCGGCCCAGGCGATCGACGAAGTTCGGCCGCTCCTTCATGTCCGTCGGCAGGGCGTTGCAGCGCGTCGTCTCCTTGGCGTCGGCGTCGTCGGCGGCCTTGGCGAAGGCGTTCCAGGTCGTCATCTGCTCGGGCTTGAGCTCGAGCCGGACCTTGAGATAGGCGCGGGCGCCGGCGCGATGGGCGACCCGGTCGAGGCAGAAAGCCTTGGGATTGAACGCCGCACGGTCGCGGCGTTCCTGCCCGCCGGCCGCCGGGGGCGGGGCGGCCGGCGGGGTCGCCTGGGCCATCTCCAACGGGTCGTCGGAGCCGCTATCGAGCGCCGATGCGGGGCTCATCCAGGCAAGACCGGCCGCCGCCACGAGGGAGAATACAGCGGTGGCCGGTACGGCCAAAATCAGAGGGCGAAAAGACATCGAATACCTCACCGGAAATGCGTGGGTTGCTTCGATGATACGGGCGAATCGGGCCGAGCGTGCCCCGTGGCCACGTTAAGTTATGTAAAGTTGGGCCGCAGCTTGGTCATCCACCGTGCAAAAGCCGTGCGGAGCTATGCCGGCGGCCAAAGGAGGAACCAGGCGGTCAGCGCCCCTGCGACGAGAGCAGCGGCACTGCTGCCATTGACCACCTTGTTGGCTATGCCACTGACTGTCCGCGAGGCGCTCGTGGTGGCAACGGCAGCCAGCGTCGCCACAATTACGAAGGCAAGGGCCATCATCGGGAATATCACGTCAAGCATTCCTCTCTCTTAACCGGATTGAGGCTGCCCGTTCTGTAGCTTCGATCACATTGTCCGGCGAGGTCGAAGGCTCCCTGTCCCGCGCGATCGTTGTCGGGGCGGCATCTCCAGGTGGCGGCTCCTCGATAAGGGTGGGATATCCCACAGAATACCCAGCTACAGGCCGCCATCATGCTCGATGACACGGAGATTGTTGCGTGTTGCTCGGATGATGGAGATTTGGCCCTGTCTGAAGCCATGCTGATCCCCCGCGTTTTGAAGGTTCTTCTGTCGCTTCCCGCCGCAAAGATCGATTTCTGGGCGCACGGTATGCACGTCTCCGGCGGCGGCTACGTGATGGTGATGTTCTACATTTCGCAAGGTTGGATAAAGCCGAGGCTGGTTCGCTTGGCCTCGCAACTCCCGAAGGGAGCGGAAGCGAAGTACGATCCCAGCACGCACATCCTGTGGTTTCGACGAGATACTTACGGGTCGGGGCCAGACGAGCGGGCAACCATCCTGCATGAGTGTACGCATGCCCTTCGCGACATCATGGCGAGCCCGGCCTTCCGGAACGAGGGGATGTACGGGAGCAAAATAGTCGGGCAGTTGCATTTTGATAACGAGGCGGCGGCGTACATTGCTGAAGCGCTCTTTTACATCTACGACACCGGCGCCGAGATGCCGGTTGGTGAAGGTGACGAGGCCGAAATTTTTAAGGCGGCGAACGCCATCGCGCGCGGACTCAAGGACAAGAAGGGTCCACGCGTTGATGAAACCGATTTTTCAGACTTGAGAGACAAGATTTCGCTTGATCCCATCTACGCCGGTCTCGCCCTTCCCAACGCACCGGACGACATAGGGCGCTGGTAGAACGACTAGTGCGGTTCGTGCTGCGCCGCGACCGCCAGTCGCGGCCGGCGAGTGCCTGGGATGCTTCTCCGGTGGGAACGGCTTGTTGGCCTCGGCAACGATCTCGCAGCCGCATCCCCGGCATCGATAGATGCCCGTATGGAGGGGCGTTTCGTCGGGCTTGTACTCCTTGTCGAACTCCGCGCTGATGCTGACTTCGACGTCGTTGCTGCGCCTGAACAGCGTCACCAATCGTCCTCCTTCGCCGATCACGGTCGTCCAGACTACGCGCAGTGGCAGAAGGCAGCCGACGGACGCCTAGCCAGTTTGCGCCAGTAATCCTGGAGAATAGGTCACAATCTTTTGACGCGGGGCGTGGGAATGGCGTCTCCGGTTTTGGTCAAGCAACGTTGGGCCGCAGCTCGGCCATCCACCGCGCAAAAGCGGTGCGTTCGGCCGCCGTCATGTGTAGGCCTTCCTTGGTCCGCCGCCACAGCACGTCGTCGGGCTCGACCGCCCATTCGTCGCGCATCAGGTAGCGGACCTCCGTCTCGTAGAGACAGCCGCCGAAATGGCGGCCGAGATCGGCCACCGTCTTCACGCCCTCCAGAAGCTCGTCGAGCCCCGAGCCATGGCGGCGGCAGAGCACGCGCACGAGCATCTTGGGCAGGCCGGGCTTCACCGAGGCGGCGCTGTCGGCGTAGCGATCGAACGCCTCCTCGAAGGTGGGCGCGTCGGCCAGCTCGCCATCGGCGACCGCGCGGGCGGCCGTCCAGGGCAGGCCCATATGGAGATAATAGGGGGCGAGATCCCTCAGCGCGTGCTCGGCCAGCCGG
>Ga0210399_10003052_pt1 | contig 13015 bp, 9 predicted proteins | sample IncBWC14MmetaG_FD_150865 | JGI IMG/M metagenome (GOLD analysis project Ga0210399, IMG submission 150865) | Forest soil microbial communities from Barre Woods Harvard Forest LTER site, Petersham, Massachusetts, United States - Inc-BW-C-14-M | ecosystem: Environmental > Terrestrial > Soil >... | reverse complement strand
GATAGGCCGCGAAGTCACGAGCGTGAAAGAAGGCGACTTCGTCTCGGCGGAGATGCACGTAAACTGCGGCAAGTGTTTGCAATGCCGCACTGGCGAAGCGCACATCTGCCAGAACGTGAAGATTATTGGCGTCGATGCTGATGGCGCGTTCGCGGATTACGTAAAGATTCCCGAATCGAATATTTGGAAACTCGATCCGTCTATTCCTGCCGACTATGCCTCGATCCTCGATCCGCTGGGGAATGCTGTGCATACGGTTCTCGCCGGCGAGATTGCAGCCAAGACCGTCGCGGTGATTGGCTGTGGTCCCATCGGGCTGTTCTCCATTGCCGTTGCGCGAGCGGTTGGAGCTTCACAAGTGTTTGCACTCGAAGTGAATGAGCATCGCCGAAAGTTAGCGAAGGCGATGAAGGCTGACCATGTGTGCGATCCGAGCAAAGGTAACGTGAAGCAGTTTGTTCTGGAGCGCACCGACGGAACCGGTGTGGACGTAGTGCTCGAGATGTCGGGACATCCAGATGGCATCAAAACGGGATTCGATATTTTGCGTCTTGGCGGCCGTGTCTCGTTGCTTGGGATTCCTTCAGTTCCGATCAAAATGAATTTCGCTGAAGATCTGATCTTTAAGGGCGCAATCGTGCAGGGCATCAATGGCCGCCTCATGTACAAGACCTGGTACCAGATGCAGGCTCTGCTCAAGGCCGGCAAGCTCGATCTTTCTCCGGTGATCACCGACCGCATGCCTCTGAAAGACTTCAGCAAAGGTATGGAGCGTTTGAAGACCGGTGAGGCGAGCAAGATATTGCTCTATCCGAATGGGATGGAAAGATAACCCCTCCAAACTACAGAGGACACAGAGAGCAGAGAGGGGGTTGAGGGTCGGCTGGGACTTATGTTCATTTTCCTCTGTGTTCTCCGTGTCCTCTGTGGTTAGTTGAACCACCGTTCATGACATCAGCTGCCCCATTCAAGAAGATCCTTATCGCGAATCGCGGCGAGATCGCGGTGCGTGTTATTCGCGCGTGCCGCGAGATGGGCATTCCTTCGGTTGCCGTTTTTTCCGATGTTGATCGTGCTGCGCTGCACGTGATAAAGGCTGATGAGGCTTATCACATCGGTCCTGCTGCTGCCGCCGAATCCTATTTGAATATTCAGCGGATTCTCGATGTCGCCAAACGAAGCGGCGCCGACGCCATCCATCCTGGCTACGGATTTCTTTCCGAGAACGCGCAATTCGCCAAGGCTTGTGGCGAAGCTGGCGTTAAGTTCATCGGACCCTCACCGGCCGCCATGGAGGCAATGGGATCGAAGACGCGTGCACGCGAAGCTGCCGATCGTGCCGGGCTCCCGCGTGTTCCCGGTTCGGTACGCGCGCTGGAGTCCGTGGCAGAAGCAGAAAATGTGGCAGCGTCGGTTGGGTATCCCGTGATGCTTAAGGCGGCGGCTGGCGGAGGGGGCAAGGGAATGCGTCGCGTTAACAAGCGCGACGAGTTGGCCTCGGCGTTCAGCGCCGCGCAGAGCGAGGCTCTACGGGCCTTTGGCAACAGCGATGTGTACATCGAGAAGCTGATTGTCCAGCCTCGTCACATAGAAATTCAGGTGCTCGGCGACGAGCACGGCAATCTTATGTATCTCGGCGAACGCGAGTGCTCGGTACAACGGAGGCATCAGAAGGTAATCGAGGAAGCGCCGTCTCCGGTTGTTGATGGAGCCATGCGTCAAGCCATGGGTGAGACCGCAGTGGCCCTGGCGCGAGCCGCTGGATACTACAACGCGGGGACCGTCGAGTTTCTGGTTGACCAGAACATGAATTTCTACTTCCTGGAGATGAACACCCGTCTGCAAGTGGAACATCCGGTGACGGAGCTAGTGACGGGACTCGATCTCGTGCATTTGCAGATCTTGATAGCCGCAGGAGCGAAGCTTCCGTTCGCGCAGAGCGATCTGCAGCTTCGCGGACACGCTATCGAAGTGCGAGTCTACGCAGAAGATCCGGACAACAACTTCTTTCCCTCACCTGGGAAGATCATGCGCTTGCTTACACCCTCTGGTCCAGGAATTCGCGAGGACAGTGGCATCTACGAAGGCTGGACAGTGCCGCTAGACTATGATCCGATGCTGGCAAAACTCATCGCGTATGCTCCAACACGCGAACAAGCAATTCGCCGCCTGCGACGCGCTCTGGATGAATATTTCGTTGGAGGGATAGCCACTAATCTGGGACTCTTTCGAGAGATCCTCGATGATAGCGAGTTCGTCGCCGCAAAGATCGACACTGGTTACCTCGATCGCCTCATCCCAGCTCGCACCGCATCGGTATCTCCGATGAACGATACAGGGGAGAGAGTGGCTGCAATCGCTGCCGCGCTAATGCAATCAGCCCAGAATGGCAAGGCGTTGTCTACGAATAACGGGGTGAACGGCGGCAGCCACTCTCCGAGCGATCGGTGGAAGCGCGTTGCGCGCCAGGAGGCGCTGCGCAAGAGATGACCTTCGATGTGACGGTCAACGGCCGCGATTACCGCGTCGAACTGGAACAAGCAGAGACTGGAAGCTGGGCGGCCCGCGTAAACGGCGAGCAGGTTGCAGTCAACGCCGCGAATACTGCCGCTGGAGTGCTGTCCGTGCTGATCGGGAGCGAGTCTTACGAGATTGTTGCCAATGCTGCTCAGCAGCAGATTGCGATTGGAGGCGTTCGTTATTCAGTTGAAGTTCGCGATCCGCGATCCTGGCGTACACGCCGCGCGCGTGCCGGCGGTCAGGATGGGGCAAAGAAAATCACAGCTCCCATGCCAGGGAAGGTTGTCCGCATCATCGCCCAACCGGGCACCGAGGTGGAACAAGGCTCAGGCGTCATCGTGATCGAAGCAATGAAGATGCAGAATGAGCTCAAATCGCCGAAGAAAGGTATGGTTGTGAAGATCCTTGCCGCCGTGGGAGCGTCGGTCAATGCGGGAGATGTGTTGGCGGTAATTGAATAAGAACCGCACGCGAATTTGGAACCGATTCCCCTTGAGGTCAGCGCGTCGTTGTCCGATCCGGCTTCTGCTTTGTTCCTCCTGAATGATCTCGAAGCCAAAAACGCGACAAGAGCTGCTATAAGGCACATCACCGGAATCACAAAGATGTCGATCCTGATGTTGTAACGGGCAGGCACGGTGGCAACGCAACACCATCCAAGCAGCCAATTAGCACCCACGATAAAGATCGGGTGAAGAAACAGCTTCGGCCGGTAATGTGTTCCCTGGTAACCGCGCCTTATCCCATCGTAGAGTGCCTGGATCGATGCATAGAAAACTGCACCGAGGAAAGTTGCGAAAAACGCGGCGCAAACAACATCGTTGTTTTCCATGCTCCAGCTAACGAACCGTGCCCCAACTAGCGATTGCCACTTTCATCATGACAACTTTCAACTCAAATCTCTTCCCGGCTTCCGCTTTTGACACTGCGATAAGCAGCATCGAGCACCTGCTGGTTACGCAGTCCTTCGGTTCCCGGCGCCACGAATGGAATCCCTTGTTCTACGTGAAGCGCGAAAGCGTCCACCTGATCCGCATACGTTGTGTCGTTGGAGATGTGTTCGGTGGAGATCTCGCCGCCAATCGGTCTAGTGTGCAGTGCAATCGCGTGATCGACGGCCAGGGCATCTTCAGCTCCCACCAGTCCTCCGTCTCCCATAATCCATAGTGGGCTGCGGTATTCGCCTCGCGTGGAAACTGTTACAGCAGCAATCGGTCCTTTCTGGAACTCCAGCACCAACGTTGCCGCCGACTCTACCGCTCCTGATTCATTGTCGTAAAGAGCCCGAGCGAATACTGCACTGACTTCGTCCTGAAGGATGTATCGAAGAGCATCGATGCAGTGGACGCCAACGTCTCCCACAGGACCACCGCACGCCAGGCTCGGGTCTGAGATCCAGGTCCTGGCATGCTGGCGGGTGTAGTAGTGAAATTCCGAACGGGCGAGCAATGGCTTGCCGATCGTGCCTGCAGCGACAATCTCGCGAATCCGGTTGACACTCGGTTCAAAGCGAAAGTTTTGCGCAACGCCCAGCGGCACTCTGGCGCCTTCTGCAGCGGCAAGCATGCGCTCGCACTCCCCTGCATTCATCGCCATCGGTTTTTCGCACAGCACCGGTTTACGGTGCTCAAGCGCAACGAGAACGTGCTGAAGGTGTAGCGCGTCTGGCGATGCGACGAAAATTGCGTCGACGTCTGACGATGCGCAGAGAGCTTCCGGAGAATCGTAGACCTGAAGCGGGAATTGACTGTACTCATTTCTCGCTTCCTGCGCTTTTCGCTGATCTCGGCGCCAGAGACCGGTCACTGTGCAGTGCTTCGCCTGGGAAAACCCCGGCATAAGTCGCTTGACTGCGTGAAGGCCGAAGCCCAGGATTCCGTAGCGGATCACTTCACGTTCTTGAGCAGATCTTCGGCGTAATAGTTGGAGATCTTCGCCTCATTGTGCACGACGTCGTAGTAGGCAGCCTTCAGTAGCTGCTCGCGGCCGTCGCGCAGTTGTTCGCGGACGAATTGCTGCACGCGCGGATCGTTGAGTTCGCGTTGCCCTGCGGGTTCCTTCGAAATCAACCGAACGATGCTGTATCCGATGGTGCGTTTGCTGGCGCCGTCGACCATGGGAAGAGGATGACTCACCTCGCCCGGCTTGAGTTTTGAGACAGCAGCATAAATCTCGGGATTGGTGCGCAACTGCGATTCCGAGATCATGCCCATGTCGCCACCGTTTCCCGCAGTATCGGGCTGCTCGGAGTAGTTCATCGCGACCTGGGAGAAGTCATCGCCGCTTTCAAGGCGGTTTTCGATCATCTGGATCTTCTTGCGAGCATCAGCCTCGTTTTGCGCTTTGTCGTTCTTGAGATTGCTCACCTGCTGCGCCGGCTGCGCCGTAACCACGATCTGCGCGAGATGATAACGCGGCTCGATCAGGTTGAACTGCGCCTTATTCGCGTTGTAGAAATCGGTGATCTCTTTGTCGCTGATGTTGATCTTCGAAGTAATTTCTTTGTTCAGGACCTTCTCGATGGTGAGATTCCGCCGCACGTCGCGCTTCAGATCGTCGAGCGACATGTGGCTGTCCTTCAGCTTCTGATCGAATTGTTCTTTGGTGTATGGAGCTTTCAGCTCGTTAAGCTTGCGATCAACTTCATCGTCCGTGGCGAGCAAGCCCAGCTTCTCCGCGCGCTGCATCATGATCTCCTGATCGATAAGCTGTTTCAGGATATTCAGCCGCAGGCTGTCTGCCTGTTCGCCAGTGGGCTTCTGAGGGGCGCTGGACGATTGGTTTTCGTAGTACTTGTCCACCTCAGCCCGGCTGATGTTGCGTCCGTTCACCTTCGCCAGAACGTCGGCGCCATGTTGCGAGCTGCCGCAGCCAGCGAGTATCGCGCAGAAAAAGAGGATTGGAAAGTAAGAATAGCCGCCAAACAATTTCAAAGGTCAAGCTCCACAGTACGCACATTCCATGGGACGAATGAGGGGAATTGTACAGAGGATTCGCGAATTGTGTAATTCGCGATCGCGTATGCGCTGGTGCGCGATTCCGCTATTTCGCGCAACGTTCCCGTACAAAATTTACCAGATTGCGTAAGTCTCTCAGCCCTATTGGTTGTTCGTCTTCGGCTCTGGACTTACTGAAGTTGCCGGGGACGAAGTGGCGGCAGATGATGTGGGAGCCGGAGGCGTCTGCCCGGCATCCTTCAAGGCCCGATCAATCACATTGCGTAGCTCAGCGTCTGGCACAGCCCCAAACAGCCGTTCGCCATTGACGAACAGGGTAGGAGTTGCATCCACCCCCAACTTGTCGCCCTCGGCCATTGAGGCTCGCACGGGCGCCTCATCCTGTTTCTTTACGCAGGCACTCAGTTGCGCAATGTCGACACCATGCTTCTTGCCGATGTCTTGAGTGATCTGGTCGAGCTTCTCGTACTCTTCCTTGATATCGCGCTTTTCGCCGTTGATAGTCTTCTGATTGGCATGAGCGTAGTCGGCGAACGCCCAATAGGCATCGTTATTCTGTGAAGCTAAGCAGTTCGCGTTGATAGCTGCGTGCATGGCCCAGGGATGAATCGCCGTGAGTGGATAATCCTTGTAAACGATCTTTACCTGATTGCCGTAGGTCTTAATCAGCTCAGGGAAGAGTGTCTGGTGCATCTTCGAGCAGAAAGGGCACTGGAAGTCGTCGTAGTTTACGATGACAACTTTGGCGTCCTTATTTCCGCGCTCCGGACGTCCATTCATGTTGATGGACTCCATTACGTCTTTGCTGATGTCAAGCTTTTGCCACTCGATGAGCGTCTTGTTGTCCTTGGAAACGAGGAAGTCGTGCGTGGTGCTGCGACCGTCTCGCGAAAGCGTGACGGGAACCTTGTCGTAGCCGGGAATTTCGCTGGCTTCCCGTTTGCCTACTGTGACGCCCAGCGTCGGTGGCAGGCTGAAGGTGCTCCGCACCTTCTGCTCAATCCTGCGGTTAACCGCAGCAGTGTCATCCGCGGGCTTGCTGGACTGCGCAGAACAGCCGAGCGTACATAACAGAGTAGAAACAAGAAGCAGTCGAAATTTCAACAACGAGAGTACCTCTGGAGTGGCAAGACGCCACTTCGATTATCTCACGCGAAAAAAACCCTAAAAGACACGTTCCTGGCGCCTGAGGTTACCAAAGGTCCCGATGTTGGCGAGACTAAACGCGAATCGATATTGGCTCTCGTTGCGCACTGGTCCCAACACAAAGCGGCGATATTCAAAGTTGAGCCCGCAGCAGTCCCAGTTGTAAGAGGTCTGAACGGCTGTGTACTGCAAAGAAGTAAGGTTCACGTCGTAGCCGACGTTCCCTGCCAGGCTGAGTCCGCGCCGCGAAGGGCTGCCGATCCCGGCAGTTGCGCGAAACTGGTTGAATTTCTCCACTGTCGGCGTTGAACTCGACAGGAAGACTTCACCCGGAGCGTGCAGCAGTGCATGGCTCCCGCCAACGAAGTAGTGTCCGACGTGATAGTCAAAAAAAACATCACTGGCATTAATGCGTCCCTTTTTAGGATCGTAATCGAGCAACCATTGCAGATCGGTATGCTGGCTGGTCCGAATGTGCAGCCTCGACGTCACGGGGGAGAATACCCTCGGTTCCGTTAAAAAAGCGATTCCTGAAAACTCGACTGTAGTCTCCAGAGCATTACGCACTCCCGGCACTAGCGCTCCGCCAAAGCGTGGATCGATGAAGTACTTTTGCGCGACCTCCCAACTCAGTAATTCTGTCGCAACATGAGAGCACGGCGTATTGGGATCGTTGTTCTCGCATTTTTGATTTCGGGGCTTGATGTAAATGCGGTTTGTGAGCCCATACTCGACTTCATTCGTATTGCTGACCAGGTCAGTGCTATCGAATCGGATTATGCCCAGGAAATTATTCACCCCTGTCACGTAGCGGTAGGTCATGCTTGGCTCGATGGTGTGCTTCAGCGGTTTCCCAAAAATCCCTTTCTCATAGATCTTTTCCAGCCGGGGCGGACGAACTTCCAGTTCGCCTTCGAAGTCTTTGCGGTTTAGAGGATCGTTAATCGTGGAGCCGATGTCCAAAGCGGTTTCCGGAGTTTTGTGCTGACTGTAAAAGGTGTCGCGGACTGCGACCGCCGGACGAAAGGTCCAGCCCCGAAGAAGCAACGGCAGAGCGAGCCGCGGATGGGCGTCGAGTCGGGCTACGAGGTTCGCTGAACTAAAAGTCGGACTGCGGCGAGAGAGCCCGGTAGCGGAGGCATCGAACCCGTAGAAGAAAGGCGTGCCAAAGAGTTGGCGGTCGACGGAAGAGGCATCGATGCTGGGCACGTGCAAGATGCTGAAAGAGTCCCCCTTAGTCGTGCTCTGAAAATTCTGGTAGCGCTGCGCGAGAATGCCGAGCGAGTAGCCATTGTCATTGCGGCTGGCGAACACGTCGGATTTGACTTCAGAATTGACAGCTGTGGTGAAGGTCTCGGCAAAGGCAACGCGAAAGAGATAACTGCTGAGGTATTCAACATTGGCCACAGCGCGCACGTTTTGAGGGAAGTACTGCTCTGCCTGGATCTTTACGTCCTCTCCACCCTGATCGACATGCGTCGGGCCCAAGCCTCGGTCGATCACACCGAAATAGGTGGCGGTTAGATGAGAGTTCTCGCTGGTGACCGCGCGGAAGTTCGCGTGTTCGGCGAACCCACGCTTGGAGAAATATTCAAGACCAAGGGTGGCGTCCATGCTCCGGTTAATCGCCCAGAAATAAGAGTCTCCGAGTATGGTTCCCTTTACTGATGATTGGCCTACGCTTGGTATCAGGAATCCCGACTGCCTTCCAAGGTGCTCGACGGGATGCTCAGCGAACGGCAGGTACACGACCGGAATGGTGCGTATGCGGAACGTCGACTGGTGCAGCTTGGCCAACCCTCCCACTTCAAAGTTGATGCGTTCGGCGGTGAACGTCCACTTTGGATGCGGTAGTTCGCACGACGTGATCGAACCGTGATGCACTACGAAAAGGTTTGGTCCGGTCTTGTCTACCTGTCTGCCGGCAAAAGTGAATGGACTTGAAGTCGTGAGCGTCGTGCGGCGCGATCCCAGTTTGAGTCCCGTGGTTCCGTGTACGCCGTAGAACTTCCCCGTGGCATTGGTGACGTTGTACTCCGCACGCGCCGCCTCCATATGAATGTTGTATTCGCCGCCCTGCAATTTCACGTGACCGGTGGCTACTGCTTCACCGGAGCTTGAGTCGTAACTAATCTCATCGGCGTAGAGGACGTAATCGCGAAAATCAATTTGTGCATCGCCATGCAGCATGTAGCTCGTTCCCGACTGCTCGAACTGATCGGCGACGATGTACACAAGCTCGTCCCGATATTTCAGAGTTGCGGCAGCACGGCCTTTAAGCTCGGGCGGCTGTGCTGGTGGGTGTGCCTGGCTGGATTGCTGCGAATCTGGGGAGATCGGCGAGCTCGCAGAGAAAGAAGAAGCCGCCGTGGAACTTGCTTGCATTAACGGAACCAGCAGTAGCACCTGACAAATCGCTAGTGCCGTGTTAACAAAGACATTGCGGCGGAAATTCATCCGAATCGCTGAACTTAGCATGCCGGATGTGACGCGTGCAAAAACTGGCACGCGCTCCTGCCGCAGCATCCAACACCAGTATGGCTTGTCCGCGATGTGGTAGCGATTGCACTTGTGCCTGCTCCGGCGCTCCGATTCCCTCGCAGGATTGGCGCCGCCAAGTCTCCCTCCAGGTTCGAGCGCACAAGGTGCGCAAACATCGCAGACTCGATCCTGATGCTCCGCAGTTCGACTTCGATGATCGGGCTCCTTTGCAACTTGGAGAGACCTCGACCGCAACAGTGCGAAATTCAAGCTGGCGCTGGGATGAAGGTGTGGTTGCAACCACTGCTCCGGCTCCGCCAGTCGCTGCCGAGAGCATTCAGACTCCGAAACCGGAAGTCCATGCTCCACCTTCGCGCAAGGAAACTATTTCCTCACAAGCTCCCAGGATCGACTACTCCAGCGACTCCACGGCCGCTGCTTTGTCTGAACGTCCACCGCTCGCGCCTTTTCCGCGTATCAACACGCCGGTGCCGAAGATCATCGAATTCCCGCGCCTTCAGGCGCGTCAGTATGAGTTGGCAGAACCGGTCGCAGATCAGCTAAGGATCTTTGAAGCGGAGGAACTGCCGCCACCGGCACCGAGCCATCTAAATGAGATCGAGATTGCTCCTGCAGAGCCCACGCACGTCGGATTAGACGAAATCGAGATTCCTTTGCAGACTGCTCCGCTCGAGCAACGCGCCTATGCGGCGGCCGTAGATGTTGCGATTCTGATCGGCGCTATGGGCCTCTTCGGCATCACCGCAGAATTTTTTGCGAACTCGTTGCCGATGACGAAACCTCTGATTGAGAGCGTCGCAATCTGTGGCTTCCTGCTACTTACGATCTACTATCTGCTCTCCCTTTCGCTGGGACAGGGCACGGCCGGCATGCAGGCGTCCGGGTTGCGAGTCACGACTTTCCTAAACGAGACACCATCGCGAAACCTGATGCGCTGCCGCGCTTTGGCGACTGTGCTCTCCTATGCCGCGATGGGAATGGGATTCGCGTGGGCCCTTGTCGACGAAGACCGTCTCTGCTGGCACGATCGCATCACCCGCACCTACTTGACCTCGAAATAATCCCTGCCATAACGGAACTGCGCTCTTCAGCGTGGTGTCTATGGCTTCGTATGCTCGAAGCCCGCAATCTCACAAAGCGGTACGCCGCAATCGCCGCGGTGGCGAATGTGAGCTTCACTATTCGTCCGGGGCAGATTCTCGGATATCTGGGTCCCAACGGATCAGGCAAGAGCACCACGGTGAAGATGCTCACCGGGCTCATCGAACCTTCAGACGGCGAAATCTTTTTTCGCGGAGAGAACGTGCTGAAGAACCGGCTCTGGTTTAGCCGTCGTTTCGGATACGTTCCGGAAGAGCCCCATCTCTACACCCACCTGACCGGACGAGAATATCTCCAACTCGTAGGCCGCTTGCGTGGAATGGAGAAAGCAACTCTGGAACGCAGGATCGACGCAATGCTCGATCTCTTCGGATTGACTGAGTTTCGCGATACGCAGATGTCGTCTTACTCGAAGGGCATGCGACAAAAGGTGTTACTTTCAGCTGCACTACTTCATGATCCCGACGCCCTGATTCTCGACGAGCCATTTTCAGGCCTCGACATCACGGCCGCCCTGGTCTTCCGCACACTGCTGCAGGCGCTGGCTGCGGAAGGCAAGATGATCCTGTATAGCTCGCATGTGCTGGAAGTAGTGGAGAAGGTCTGCTCGGAGGTCTTGATTCTGCACCGCAGCCGCGTCGTGGCATACGATTCGGTCGCACGGTTGCGGGACTTGCGATCGTCTTCTTCGCTCGAGGACGTGTTTGCGCAACTCGTGATGCACGAAGATGCGAGCGTTGTGGCCTCGCAGATGATTGCCGTAATGCGAGGCTGAACATGCGCGAACGTTACAGGGCATGGCTGGAAGCCACTCATAGCGCTTTGTTTGAGCTGCATCGGCATTACGCGCGGCAACTCTTTCAGAGCGATCTCATCACTTCGCCCGAAGACCTCCGGCGCGTCATCATCACTTGCCTCGCCGGCGTCGCGTCAATCGGGTTTGTAGTTCCCAAACTCTATTACAAAAAGTATGAGTATCTGGGACTTGGTCCAAACGTAGATTTGTATCGCCGCGCGATCTACTCCGATCAGCTTTTCTTTGTGGTGATGACGATGCTGGGCATCGCAGCGCTAGTCACTTTTCGCTGGGATTCGCTTTTTCCGAATCGGGAAGATTATCTGATTCTACGCCCACTCCCGCTTAAGCTGTCGCAGATTTACTTTGCCAAGCTGACGACGCTTAGCGCTCTGACGCTGCTGGTAATCGCATTGCTCACAATCCCCTGCGCTTTTTCTTTCGCCTGCGTCATTTCGGGCAACCATGATCTCGCGCCCTCATGGCAGGAGATGGCAGCGCAGGTTGTTGCGACATTCTGTGCCGGCATCTTCGTGGTCTTCGCACTCGCGCTGTTGCAGGGGCTGCTCATGAACTGCGTCCCGCTGAGATGGTACGCGCGAGTCTCGGCCTCGATGCAATCCCTGCTGCTGGTTGCGGTTCTCTGTGCCATACCGTGGGCGGTCGATCTGCCCAATGCAGTGCAGTCGATCGATCTTCGCCCGGCGTGGAGCTCGTATGCGCCGCCGCTGTGGTATTTCGCGATCTACGAAGAGTTGCTCGGCCGCGCTGACTCTTACGACAGCTCGCTTGCGGTCCGTGGCGCGGTGGCTGCGGCTCTAGCGCTGGGAGGCACGATCCTGGTGAGTGTTGTCTCTCACCGGCGTTATGCTCGACGAATCTTCGAATCCGAAGCCCGGACACGTCGTTCGCGACTAAGAGCTGTCGAGTGGCTTGCGGAACGGATATCACGTGAATCACGCGAATCGGCGATCTTGCTGTTTGTGCTTCGCTCGCTGGATCGCATGAAGCAGCACCGCATGATTCGCATGGCCTATGCCGGTGTGGGCTGCGCCCTGGTTCTGGAGAGTGGTATCGGAGTAATTCTCAGCGGCGCTCTCAGCAAGGGACCGATTCACCGTGGCGCAGTCCTCGATGCTGTCTTTGCGCTCCCTCTGATGTTGTTCTTCTTTCTCTTCACCGGATTGCGTTATGCATTTCGCATCCCCGTGGATTTGCGGGCGAACTGGCTTTTCCGGTTGACCGCACAGAATGCCATTACGGAAAGAAGAAGGGCCGTCCGTCTCATCTACATTGGCTTTGCGTTGTTGCCGGCGCTGGCAGCCACCGGCCCGTTCCTACTGATGGTCATGGCGCCTTGGCGCGGCCTCTATGCCATCGCATTTGCTGGATTGATAGCCGTGCTCATCATCGAGAATGAGCTCGAAAATACCGATACGATTCCACTCACCTGTTCTTATCTCCCGGGTAAGCGGAACATCCTGCACACAGGAATCATTTACTGGTTCGTGGTCTTCGTGATTACGACGGTGCTCACAGCCCTCGAAGCGGTTGGCGGAGCCAATCCCGTGCGGGCCGCCCTCGTAATCGTGATGCTTTCGCTTTTCGCCTGGCGACGGCGACCCACAGTGACGGTCGATACACTCGAGCTTCGGTTCGACGATCTTCCTGAACCCGCCGTGGCTACGCTCGGCTTGTCGGGGGAATGACAACGGGCGAAGCGCTATTCGCTCAATTCGATTTGGGCTTAAGCCGATCCTCCGCCAGGCACTGTCTTCCCTCACTCCGCAGCGACGCTTGATGCTGTCAGAAATCTCAACGCGCAGTGGGGGACTGCTTTCTCTCGATGAACCCAAAAAAAGCAGATCCCCCGCGCAAAAAACCGCGCGAGAGATGACAGTTTAGACGTTGTTTGGGATTTCAAATTTTGGGTCAATCATCAACCGACGCACGAACCCAACGGTAATGAGGCCTCTCCACATACGCGCTCGCT
>Ga0210399_10003051_pt1 | contig 13016 bp, 11 predicted proteins | sample IncBWC14MmetaG_FD_150865 | JGI IMG/M metagenome (GOLD analysis project Ga0210399, IMG submission 150865) | Forest soil microbial communities from Barre Woods Harvard Forest LTER site, Petersham, Massachusetts, United States - Inc-BW-C-14-M | ecosystem: Environmental > Terrestrial > Soil >... | reverse complement strand
GATCACGGCGGCATCGATCAGTGGCAGAAAGTCCCGATGTCGAGTGGTGAGGTGCGATTCGGAAACTCCCGTTTGGGCGGCCTGCTTCAATCGATGCGCGTCATTTTCGGCCACGAACAATTCGGCCGGCATCTCGCGAAGATTGCGCAGATGGTTGAGACCCCAGCGGCCGAGGCCAAGCAGCAATACCTTTGTCACCCGCCGGATTCTGAGGAAAACGTTTGCGTCAGCAAGCCGTTTCTTGCCCGGCGAGTGTCAAACAGCGGTGGCTCCAAAATTTGCCAAAATCAAAAAAAGTTTCAATAAGGGGCTTGCGTCGCATGGCCGATTCATGCAGACTCCTGGCCGTAGCGCGGTCTGGGAGACTGTTGCGGAAAATTTGATTCGGGCGCAGAGCGTTTCTCACGCGGGATTCCCCATCCCCACCACCTTGGCGTCTGTAGCCCGAATCTCTTTTTTCGGAGTGGCGTTGCGGCAGTCCATTTTTGAGGGAATCAACAATTCCGTTTTCTTGCGATCCTCAACCAAACGAAGGCATATTCGGTTGCATTGTGAAGCACTTCAAAGCCATCGCCGCGATGTCCGAGAACCGGGTGATTGGCGCGGGCAATCGGATTCCTTGGCATTTGCCCGAAGATTTCAAGTGGTTCAAAAAAATGACCACCGGGCACGTGATCGTGATGGGACGCAAAACGTTTGAATCCATCGGCAAGCCACTTCCCAATCGCGAGACGATCGTGCTGAGCCGTTCAGATTTCCAACATCCAGATGTGCGCGTGGTTGGCGACCTTGCGGAGATCGACCTGCAACGCGAAGCCCGCGAAGTATTTATTTGCGGGGGCGCGCAGGTTTACGCACAGGCGTTGCGCCTGTGTTCCGACCTATACCTTACGCTGGTAAAGCGCGTGGTGGAGGGCGACGTTTTTTTTCCGCTGTTCGAAGACCGTTTTGAACAGTCCGAAGAATTGCTGGACGGGCCGGAATTCAAAATTGTGCGTTACCGGAATACACGACTGATCCAGGAATAAGGCTCATTGCGACTCGGCCTTTGGCGAGTGAAATGGTTCGACCCGCCGCGGCGGCGGCGCATTCGTTTTGGGTGTTTTGAACGCCGAGCGCAACAGCCAATGACGCTTGAGCCCCTGGATGAACTGATCGCTGTGAACCACAATATCGGAAATGTGGGTGAGGATGTTCGAATTGACCTCGACTTGATTATTCAAGTTGCTGGTGATGTTGGCGAGGTTGTCAAGGGAGCGGCTCAATTCTTCCGCGAGGTTCGCTATGTTCGTGTTGGCGGTTACAAGTGTGGCGTTGGCGTTGGTCAGCGCAGTGTCCAGTTGCGCGTGCGTGTTGGTCGGGATCAGCCACTCGCCCAATGATCCCTCAGGGTTGCGGAGATTCGCAGTTATAAACGAGAGATTGGTAACCAGCGGACGCGCATTCTCGGCGACGACGTTCAGGTTGGACGTCAGTGTGGTGCTGTTCGACAAAACGCGGGAGATGTCGTTCGTTAGCCCCAAAAAGTTCGGCAACGCGGCCTCAACTTGCGACACGAGCCGTTCGGCCCGCTCGCTCAGGGCGGGGGATTCGTCCGTGGGCATCCAATAAATCTTCCCCGTGAAAACGTCGTAAGCAGCGGTTCTATCGTTCCAAACACCGGTGATTCTTCTTCCTTCCTTGCGCGAGTCAGCCACCCAAATTTGGTTTGTGTAAGCCGCCACTTTTTGCAGTAGATCGTGCGAGAGAGGCTGGTACGCCTTGAGGACCACGTTGGTGGTGGTGGCATCGTAGATTTCCTGGGCTAACAGCCACTTGTCCAGATCCGGCGTACTCTGGGCGTCTGCGACCGCCATAACCCGGAGTGGATTAAACAAATAAATCGGGTAGCCGTTCGTTCCCCGGGTCACTTCTACCACCCTCTTTCCAAACAAATCCGCGGAGGTCAGTTTTGCGCGCGAGCCTTGGGTCCAGAGATACCCGATGTATTTGTCCTTGTGGTTGTTCTTGACCACGAATTCCAGATAAACGTTGTGTTCCCAATCATCGGCTGCCGCAGCGGTCACCTTGGTAATCTCTCCGACATCGAAACCCATCATTTGGACGGGATCGCCCGCTTTCAAACCAGTTGCGCGGTCGGCCCACATATAAAAAGGCGCTTTGGCCTCAAACCATCCTTTGCGCTCGGCGGTTTTGTACAGGTAATAGCCAAATCCAAACAACAGGAGCAGCGTTGCCAGCAGCACGAACCATCCCACCGCCCTTTCCATGCGATTCAGCCGGGTCCGCAATTGGGGAGTGAGGTCCTGGAGTGCCATACGGGTTAAACTTTCGTGGTCGCTTCCGCAAGCAATTCCCTCACCAATGATTCCGTGTGATGTTCCAGTTCGCGCGCGCCGCCCACCCCGGTGAAGCGTTTGTCCTGCAAGAACGCGAAATGACTCGCGCGTTGCCGCCAGGGCCGCAGGTCCTCCGCAGTGACTACAATAGTCACTGGACGTCCTTCCATGAAGCCCTTGCCCGTCGAAAGCTGGTTGAGCAGGTTCATCCACCAATTGATCTCCCGCAGATCCACGCCCGCCACAGGATTGTCCAGCAGCAGTACCTCCGGCTGCAAGGCGAGAGCGCGCGCCAGGCCGGCGCGTTTTTGCAAATTGCGTCCGAGATTGACCGCCGTCACGTTGCCATACTGTCGCAATTCGGTCAGGTCCAGCAATGCGCTCACGCGTTCCTCCAATTCGCGCCAGTCGTCGTGTTTGTGGTAGCGGAACGGCAGGGCAATGTTTTCCCGCACCGTCAAATTGTGAAATAAATGTCCGTCGTCAAACACCAATCCGATCCGCAAACGCTCTTTCAAAAGTTCGCCTTCGAAGATCGGCATTTCGAACCCAAAGAGGCGGTAGCAACCGGCTTGCGGCGGCGTCAGGCCAGCCGTCATGTACAGCAGGTCGCTTTTTCCCGATCCGTGCATTCCGCCGATTGCCCAGAAATCGCCTTTGTGGACCGTCCAATTGACGCCCTCCAGCACAAGGGATTGCAAATCCCTCAACGTGCCCACGGTGACGTCTGTCATTTCGATGACGGGCGGCTCCGGGTTGTTGGGTGGCTTGTCCATTACACCGCGAGATAAAGAATGATGAATAACGCGTCGATCACGACGCACGCAATAACGCTTTGGGCGACGGCCCGAACGGTCGCGCGCGAGATTTCGTCGAGGCGTAACGGCTGCGCCAGCCCGTGATAACAGGTGATTACCGCGATCGCGACGCCAAACAACGCTGATTTCAGCGCCAGTACTACGAAATCCAGAGTGGTCAGCGATTGCGCAAGCTGCTGAAAGTAATCACCCGGCCGCAGGGGGACGTTTTGCAAAAACGCCCAAAGATAACCGCTTACCAGCGAACCAATGATAAAATAGACTGCGAGCGAAAAAATCCCGATGGCCATGCCCATCACGCGTGGCACGACGAGGTAATGCACGGGGTCGATTCCGAGCGCTTCGAGCGCTTCGACTTCGCCGAGCGCGCGAGCGGTTCCCAGTTCGATTACGTTTGAGGTGCCCGAGCGCGAAAGCGCGAGCAGCGCCGTCACCATGGGACCAACTTCACGCACAACCACCAGCACCATCACCGGCCCGAGGAACTGCGTCGCGCCGACCTTCGAAGCCCACGAAACGGTCTCACCGATGACCACAAGTCCGAGAACCAGCGAAATAAATACGAACATTGGAAACAGCCGGACGCCGGAACGCGACACTTCCTGCAAGGCAAGGGGCATCGTTACCGAACGCGCGCTCCGCATTTTTCGGACCATCACTCCGAGCGTGATCAACGCGAACGCCCCGATTCCCTGAATGGTCAGCAAAAAAAGGAAAAACTTCCGCCCGATGAAATTTGTGTACGACCGGGGCAGCGGCGCCTGCATTATGAAGCTGAAACGCGATGCCGGCGCGCCTGTTCCACTCACGTTTTCTTCCACGAAGTGAACGTACGGTTTTTGCCAAAACGGGTCAAAGGGGTTTTTCCCTTGTCACTTCGCCCGCGCCCGGGCGATCTGATCAACGGCGACAGCGATAATGATGATTGCGCCAATCACGATGAGTTGGATGTGGTCGTTGATTCTCAGAAGTACGCAACCGTTGCGCAGAAATGCGATCATCAGCGTGCCTATGATCGTTCCAAGAATCGTTCCACGTCCGCCGGACAGACTTGCGCCGCCGATCACCACTGCCGCGATGATGTCCAGTTCGAGGGAAATGCCCGCGGTGGGTTGGGCCGAGACAGTGCGGCTGGTGGCGATCATCGCAGCCAGCCCCACCAAAAGTCCAGCCAGCGTGTAGATAATCGTCAGGTTCCAATCAACATTGACTCCCGCATGGAATGCCGCATCGCGGTTCGAGCCAATGGCGTAGGTATAACGCCCTAACGGAGTATAACGGAGTACGAGACTCGCCAGCACGACCACAACCGCGGCGATCACGATGGAAACCGGCACGCCAATGAGTCGTCCGTCGCCAAGGTAGTTGTAATTCGGCACGTTGTACGGCTGGCCGTCGTTCATCACGTACGAAACTCCGCGGAACGCGCTCATGGTTCCCAAAGTCACGATGAACGGCGGAAGTTTCAGCCGCGTGATCAACAGTCCATTCAGCAATCCGGACACGGTTCCCGCCAGGACGCCCGCCGTCGTCCCCACCACCATCCCGCCCATCGTCAAACTGTCCCCGCACATCCTCAGCATGGTCCATGCGCCCGCCATTCCCGCGAATGCCAGCATGGATCCAACCGAAAGGTCGATGCCGCCGGAAATGATGATGCCGGTCATGCCCACGGCGATGATCGCATTGGGACTGCACCGCCGGAAAACGTTCAGCAGGTTGTCGGCCGTAAGAAACGCATCCGGCCGTTTGATGCTGACCACAACGAAAATCAGCAGCAAGCTGGCGAACGGCAACAGTTTCCGGATCAATTTGCTCATGGTGTTCGGTTATTCCACCGCCGCCAGATGCATTACTTCGTTTGGGTTCGTTTGTTTCGTCGCGAGATTGCCGACGAGCCGCCCGCGACGCATGACCAGAATCCGGTCGGCCACACCGAACAACTCCGGCAACTCAGACGAAATGAACAGAATTGCTTTGCCCTTCGCCGCCAGCGCGTTCAGGAGCGAGTAAATCTCCCGCTTCGCGCCCACGTCGATGCCGCGCGTCGGTTCGTCGAAAATCATGAAGCGCGACTCCGCAAGCAGCCAGCGAGCGACCAGAAGTTTTTGCTGGTTCCCGCCCGAGAGCGAACTGGCGGGCGCTTGCGGCGACGCCCATTTCACGTTCATCTGTGCGCCGACCTGCGCGGCGGTCGCCGCTTCCTTCGACGGCTTGACGATCAGGTTCATCCCAAGCACGCCGAGGTTCGGCAGCGTCACGTTCCAAAAGCACGGCAGGTTCACGCACAAGCCGGTCCGCTTGCGATCCTCGGTCAGCAGCGCGATGCCATTGCCGATGGCGTCGGCGGGTGATTTGATATTCAACGGCTTGCCGTCGAGCGCGATCTCTCCCGCGGTCTTCGGTTGAACGCCGAAGATGGCGCGCGCAATCTCGGTGCGCCCGGATCCCATCAAACCGGCCAGGCCAACAATTTCGCCGCTTCGAATCTCAAACGATATGCCGCTTATACCTTCATCGGACGCCAGATCCTTTACTTTCACGCGCACGTCGCCGATCGCCGCGTCTTTGGCGGGAAAGAATTCATTGAGTTCACGGCCAACCATGTGGTGGACGATCGAAGCGATATTGAGCTGGGACGCGGGCGCAGAATGAACCACTTTCCCGTCGCGCAGAATGCTGATGTCATCGGCGAGATCGACCACTTCTTCGAGCCGATGCGAAATGTAAACTATCGCCAGGCCGCGCTCGCGCAACTGACGCACAACGGCAAACAATCGTTGCGTCTCCACCTCGGTAAGCGAAGACGTCGGTTCGTCCATCACGATGATGGATGATTTCCTCCGCAACGCCTTGAGCAACTCGACGATCTGGCAATCGCCTGTCGAGAGTTCGGCCACCGTCGCATTAGCATCGATGCTGAATCCGTACTGCGACGCGAGTTCGGACGCCTGAGTGAACATCGCCCGGCGGCTGATCGTGAACGGCAGCGCTCCGCGCGGTTCGGCTCCGAGGAAAATGTTTTCCGCCACGGCAAGATCCTCTGCGAGATCGAGTTCCTGGTAGATCATCGAAATCCCGGCATGAAGCGCCTCGCCCGGAGCGGTGAAGCGGCATTCGCGTCCGTTCAATTCGATGACGCCGGCGTCCGGTTGATGAACACCGGCGAGGATTTTCATCAACGTGGATTTGCCCGCGCCATTTTCGCCACACAACGCATGGACGGTTCCTTTGCGGACACTGAACGTCACGTCCGACAGCGCTTGCACGGGACCGAAGCGCTTGGAAATTCCGCGCATTCGGAGAAGAATGTCGTCGTCAGGACTCACTGCAACTTCAGCATGTCCTTGATCTTCGGATCGCTGAGCGAATCCTTCGTGATCACTTCCACGCCGGTGTCAATTTTCTTCTCGACCGGCTGGCCTTTGATTTTGGAAACCACGGCTTTGACGCCTTCGTAACCCATCTTATACGGATTTTGCACGACCAACGCGTCGATCTGCCCGGCCTGTAAACCGTTGATCAGAGCCTTCTCGGCGTCGAACCCAACCATCTTGACCTCGGGACGTTTCTGGCTTTGCAATGCTTGAAACGCGCCTACGGCTGTGGACGCGTTGCACGCGAAGAGACCTTGCAGGTCGGGTTGCTTGGTCAGCAGGTCTTCGGTCGCCTGAAGCGCCGTCTCGACCGTGTCCTGGCCGTACTTGGTATCGACGATTTGAATGCCGGTGAATTCCTTGCCGATCGTATCAATGAATCCGTTTTCGCGTTCTGTGGTGGAACCGGAGCCGGGAACGTACTTGATCACCACCACCTTGCCCTTGCCGTCCAGGATTTTTCCCATCCGCCGCGCGGCGAGCACGCCACCCTGGTAATTGTCCGTCGCGGCATAGCAGACGTATTTGTCGGTCTTGATTCCCGAATCAATGATCGCGCAGGGAATGTTCAAATTGGCCAGCTTCTCCACCGACGGCACCAAAGCCTCGCGATCCAGCGGCGCCAGCACGACGCCATCGACTTTCTGCACGATGAAATCCTCGATGATTTGGATTTGCCGCTCGCGATCGGTTTCGCGTTCAGGACCGTTCCAAAGAATCTCGTAGCCGAATTCCTTCCCGGCGGCGTCCGCGCCGGCGTGGACCGATTGCCAGTAAATATGAGTCGTGCCCTTGGGAATGACCGCGATCGAATACTTCGCGGACCCGGCGGCTTTGCCGGACGAATCATCGGACTTGTTGCCGCACCCGGTCATCAATACCACGCAGGCAGCGATGACCGAGGCCGAAATCAGCGTTCGTTTCATAAATTCATTCAGGGACAGCGATTGAAGTATGAGTTTTCAAGAATGCGATGGCAACAGCTTACTCGATTAACCACCGGTTCGCGTTCTGTTTGAAACAGTGACGCACAATGATTAATAATTATCAGTCCATCATAACCCGTCAATAGCACGGTGATCATTTTAATATGTGACTTTATCCGCTGATTCGGTCCGCTGCCGCGCATTTCGAACTTATTAAGATTTGAGCGTTTCAAACCGTTCCAACCCGTTCCAACCCGTTCCACGAAGGGGTTCAAGACCGGTGAACTACCGGAGCAGAACAGGTCCCGCAACCGGGATTCAGCAACAAACCGCTGGATGAAAGAGCGTCCGTCAGAAATCCGATTTCGAGCGTCAGTTTTCTCTTCCCGGCCTCTTGTGCTGCCGCAGCCGCTTCTGAGCGAAGGCGGATCTGATACCGGACTTCTGATTTCGGATTTATTAATCACGGCTTCATCATCGCGCACCTTCGGGAGAAAATCGCGCGAAGTAGCGAAGATGTTTTGGGGCGGATGGCTCGCAATCGGATCCGGATTCTTCACAGAAGGCAACGAAGCCAACATTGGTCATTGGACATTTCGGCGCTTCCCCCGCGCCGACCCGTGACACCCGTGAACACCCTGTCTTTTCTTAATCTTAATCATCTTACTCATAATCTTAATCTTCGCTTCCCCCTTTTCATTCTGCCCGTTTTTGGCTTGCCACGTGCTGCATACGACAACGGTCGTCTGCGGGAACCCTGTGAATCAATCATGAGAAAGCGATTCTTTGCCTTTGCGCTGGCAGCCGGACTGGGAATAATCGCCTCCAGGCCGCTCGCGGCCCAAACCTTCACGACACTGTACAATTTTTCGACAGTGGCAGGCGTTTATCGTTGGAGTGGGACGAATAATGATGGAGGCGTTCCAGTCGCCACCCTGGCTTTGTCAGGCAACTCGTTGTACGGCACGGCTGCAGTCGGAGGCACCACGGCCAATGGCACGGTGTTCGCCGTGAACACCGACGGCTCGGGCTTTACCAACTTGCATAACTTTACCGGCACCGGCGACGGGTCCAGTCCCTACGCTCCCCTAATTTCGTCCGGGAGCGTTTTGTACGGCACGGCGTATTACGGCAGTAGCGAGGGCGGGGGCAACGGGACCGTCTTCAGTCTGAATGTCGATGGCACTGGTTTCACGAATCTGGCTACTTTGGGAGGCCCCCAGGGCTTGACTTTGTCGGGCACCAACCTCTATGTGGTCATGGCTCCGTTCCCAAGCTCGGGCGCATTGATGAAACTCAATACCGACGGGACGGGCCTGACTACAGTGTACGCCTTCACGGGGGCGACGGAGAATTCCTACTATACTTACACCAACAGCGACGGTGACGGTCCACTCAATCCAGTGGTCATTTCGGGTGATACACTCTATGGCACTGCGGTGAATGGCGGCCTCTGGGGTAATGGCACCGTGTTTAAGGTTAAGGCCGACGGCACTCGTTTTGCAGTCCTCTACACTTTCTCGACAACATCCGGTCTTTATGACGATGGAACAAACAACGACGGAGCTGTCCCTTGGGGCGTGATTTTGTCGGGCAACACTCTTTACGGAGTTGCCGACCGTGGCGGCCGCTCAAGCAACGGCACGGTGTTCGCTGTGAACACGGATGGCACTGGCTTCGCGGTCCTGCATCCATTCCCGCCGACCTTCGGCCCCAATTCCACCAATATCGACGGCGCTAATCCGGCTCCGTACTTGCTGTTGTCAGGAAATACGCTCTACGGGATCACGCAGGTCGGCGGAAGTTTCAGTAACGGCACCGTGTATGCCGTCAATATTGACGGCTCGGGTTTTAAGGTTCTCCACACTTTTTTGGCGACCTCCGGGCCGAACCTCACCAACAGCGATGGAGCGTCTCCTTACGGCGGACTGATCATTTCAGGCAACATCCTGTACGGTACGACACGCAACGGCGGCACCGGCGGGTCCGGAACGATCTTCAGCATTTCATTGCCGCCGCAACTCGCCATTACGGCTTCCGGGCCAAATGTCATTCTGACCTGGCCGACAAATGTCGCCGGTCTGACGCTGCAATCGACGCCAAGCCTGGTTGTGCCCGTCGCGTGGACGCCGGTTTCTCCGGGACCGGTGGTGGTGAACGGGCTGAACACCGTGACCAATCCGATGATCGGTTCCCAGCACTTTTATCGGCTGAGGCAATAGTGACCACCGATTACACCATGACAGCCAAGATCAAACATTTCCTGCTCGTCTCGATGCTGATTGTCAGCGTTACTTTGATTTCCGCCGACCGGCTTGGGGCGCAGGTATTCAAAACGCTCTATACCTTTACTAACAACATCGGATCCAATCCTGTTGGCGGTTTGGTTTTGTCGGGGAATGTCTTGTATGGGATGACAGGGTCAGGCGGGGGCGGAGGTCAGGGCGCGGTTTTCGCCGTCAATACCGACGGGACAGGTTTTACGAATCTCTACACGTTTACCGCCGGCAGGGACGGTGCCGACCCGTACAACGGGTTAATTTTGTCGGGAAATACTCTTTACGGGTCGGCACAGGGGAACGTTTCCAGTTATACAATATTCAAGCTCAATACGGACGGCACAGGCTTCACGAACATAGCGGACTTGCCCGGTCCTCTCACCTTGATGGTGTCGGGCAACACTTTGTACGGGGCCGCAGCCACTGCCACCGATTCGCTATTGTTCCATGTCAACACCGACGGCTCGGGATATGAAAATCTTTACGCGTTTACAGCCAACATTTTTGGCTATCCTTATGACTTTGGTACAAATAGCGACGGCGCAACTCCATACGGCGCGCTAGTTCTGTCGGGTGACACCCTGTATGGCACTGCGTCTAGTGGAGGCCTTGCAGGCAACGGCACGGTTTTTAAGGTGGGCACAAATGGGGGCGGCTTCCTCGTCCTTCACACATTTACAGCGTGCTCCGGCATCGGGAACGATGGAACCAATAGCGACGGAGCAGGCCCCGGCGCGGTAATTTTATTAGGCGATTCCCTTTATGGGACGACGTCTTATGGGGGCAGTTCGAGCAATGGTACCGTATTCAAAATAAGAACTGATGGCTCGGGATTCACGGTCCTGCACACCTTCACGAGCGACAGCAAAAGTTTTTCGTATGGCTTGTCGTTATCGGGGTCCACTTTGTATGGGACCACAGATTACAACGACCTGGCGGGAACCGGAACAGTGTACGCTCTCAATACTGATGGCTCAGGTTTCACAGTTCTGCACAGTTTCCCGGCCATTTCAGGTCCGAACACGATAAATAGCGGTGGCGCTGGCCCCTTCGGGGGACTCACTTTGTCAGGCAATACCGTATACGGTACCACACTGGTAGGCGGAAGCGGTGGGGGCGGAACGATCTTCAGCATCTCGTTGCCGCCGCAATTGGCTATTACGGCATCCGGCCCAAATGTCGTTCTGACGTGGCCGACAAATGTCGCCGGGCTGACCTTGCAATCCACGCCGAATCTGGTTTCGCCCGTCGTGTGGACGCCTGTTTCTCCGGGACCGGTGGTCGTGAACGGGTTGAACACAGTGACCAATCCGATGATCGGTTCCCAGCAGTTTTATCGACTGAGCCAATGAACAAGCTTTTATGAAAGCTAATTCTCAAAAAACTCGTTTTCACGCCGTTTCAATAATCATTCTCTGCCTCACGTCGGCAATCGGCGCGCTGGGACAGACCTTCACGAACCTTTACACATTCCCGATTAACGGTGCTGCAAGTGGCCTGGTCCCGTCGGGCAACGTACTGTACGGAGTGACAGAATTTGGAGGTGTGTCTGGGCAAGGCAGTGTGTTTTCGATCAACACCGACGGCACCGGTTTTACGACGCTGTATAGCTTCAGCACGCCGAGCGGCACCAACTCTTCTTACGGAGTCACGAACACGGATGGCGCCAACCCAGCGGGGACATTGGTTTTGTCGGGTACTACACTGTATGGAACTGCCGTGGGAGGCGGCAGCTCAACCGACGGTACGGTTTTCAGGGTCAACACCGACGGCTCAGGTTTCACGAATCTCCATAATTTCAGCGGTGCTGACGGGGTCACGCCGCTCGCTGGAGTGGTTCGGTCTGGAAACACACTTTACGGCACTACCTGGCATGGCGGGATTGGTGCCGGGAACGTGTTCGCAATCAAAACCGATGGTTCGGGCTTCCAAGTCCTCTATGCGTTTACAAACAACGCCGACGGCTTTGGTCCGATCGCCCGGTTGGCGGTATCGGGTAACGTTTTGTATGGAACCACACAATATGGCGGCTCATGGAACAGCGGGACGATCTTCGCTATTGACACGGATGGCACGTCGTTCACGAACTTGCATAATTTTTCGGCCAGGAATTATTCCACAAATAGCGACGGCGCAAATCTTCAAGACGGATTGACCGTATCCGGCGGCACGCTTTACGGCATCGCTGCCTATGGTGGAGCTGCAGGAAACGGCACAATCTTCAAACTCAACACCGACGGCTCGGGTTTTAGCACGCTCTATAACTTTTCGCCGGCTGTGGATTACGTCAACGCGGACGGAGAGCTTCCGTTGGGCGGACTGGTTTTATCCGGGGACACTCTCTACGGAACCGCTGATCTCGGGGGCACTGTGGGCGACGGGACTGTGTTCCAACTCAAGACCGACGGCACGGGTTTTCTGGTACTGCATACGTTCGCCGGCGGAAGCGATGGATATGGTCCGGCTGGAGTGACGTTATCCGAAAATGTTCTCTACGGAATCAGTTTCGGTTCTAGTGGCCATGCGAGGATGTTCAGCCTCACCTTGCCGCCAATCAGCGGACCGCCGCTCGGCATTACCCTCTCCGCACCCAACGTGATCCTCACCTGGCCGACCAACGTCGTGGGATTCACTTTGCAATCGACGCCAAGCCTAACTGCGCCTGCCGTCTGGACACCCGTCTATCCCGCACCGGTCGTGGTCAACGGGCTGAACACCGTGACTAATCCGATGTCCGGCGGCCAGCAATTTTATCGCCTCAGCCAGTAATACCTCCAATCGAACCGTGACTTCTAAGACTGAAACGCGGCGCTTCGCTTCGGCTTGCATCATTGGGGTCTGCCTGATGCTGGCAATCAGCGCGCCAGGGCAGACGCTCACAGTTCTCCACAACTTCCTTACGAATTCGTACCGCTTTGCCGATCAACCGATTGGGATGGTGCTATCGGGCAACGTTTTATACGGGGCGGCCAACGGCGGCGAGGCGAGTAACGGCATCGTATTCTCCATCCACGCCGACGGCACGGGTTTTGCAACCTTGTACAGATTTGGAGCAGCCTCCGACGGAGCCGAACCCAATTCTCCAATGGTCTTGTCTGGTCAGACCTTATATGGAACTACTTTTTCCGGTGGCGCTTCGGGTGCCGGCGTGATTTTCGCCGTCAATACCGACGGATCTGGCTTTACGAATCTGCATAGCTTCGACGTGGGCAGCAATAACGGGGGCGATCCACGGGCTGGGCTGGTCCTCTCCGGCAATACACTGTACGGGACAACC
>Ga0210399_10003049_pt1 | contig 13018 bp, 14 predicted proteins | sample IncBWC14MmetaG_FD_150865 | JGI IMG/M metagenome (GOLD analysis project Ga0210399, IMG submission 150865) | Forest soil microbial communities from Barre Woods Harvard Forest LTER site, Petersham, Massachusetts, United States - Inc-BW-C-14-M | ecosystem: Environmental > Terrestrial > Soil >... | reverse complement strand
CACTCCAGCGGCACGTGACAGACCTCGGCCTGCGCCGCCTGCGGCCTCAGCCCAGGCGCTTCTCGAGCGTGTCGACCTGCGCGGCGAGGGCGGCGGGCAGCCGGTCGCCGAACTTGGCGTAGTACTCGCGGATCAGCGGCACCTCGGCCCGCCAGCCGTCGTCGTCGACGCGGAGCAGCTCCTCCATGTCGTCGGGAGACACGTCGAGGCCGTCGATGTCGATGGACTCGACGGTCGGGACCGAGCCGATCGGTGTCTCGACGGCGGGCGCCTTGTCGGCGACGCGGTTGAAGACCCACTCGAGCACCCGTGAGTTCTCGCCGTAGCCCGGCCACAGGAACTTGCCGTTCTCGTCCTTGCGGAACCAGTTCACGTAGAAGATCTTCGGCAGGACGTTGCGGTCCGGTGCTTCCGCGCCGATGCGCAGCCAGTGGGCGAAGTAGTCCGCCATGTTGTAGCCGCAGAACGGCAACATGGCGAAGGGGTCGCGGCGGAGGTTGCCGACGGCGCCGGCCTGGGCGGCCGTGGTCTCGGACGTCATGATCGAGCCGAGGAACACGCCGTGCTCCCAGTCCCGGGACTGGAAGACGAGCGGCACGACGCCGGCGCGGCGGCCGCCGAAGAGGATGGCGCTGATCGGGACGCCGTTGGGGTCCTCCCACTCGGGGGCGATGGCGGGGTCCTGCGCGGCCGGTGCGGTGAAGCGGGCGTTGGGGTGCGCGGCGGGCGTGTCCGAGGCGGGCGTCCAGTCGTTGCCCTTCCAGTCGGTCAGGTGGGCCGGCTTCTCGTCCGTCATGCCCTCCCACCAGATGTCGCCGTCGTCGGTCAGCGCGGTGTTGGTGAAGATGCAGTTGCCGTCGAGGGTCAGGATGGCGTTGGGGTTGGTGTGGCTGTTGGTGCCGGGTGCGACGCCGAAGAAGCCGGCCTCGGGGTTGATGGCGTAGAGGTGGCCGTCGGCGCCGAACTTCATCCAGCAGATGTCGTCGCCGACCGTCTCGACCTTCCATCCGTCGATCGTCGGGATCAACATGGCGAGGTTTGTCTTGCCGCAGGCCGAAGGGAAGGCACCGGCGATGTAGCGGGTCTCTCCCTCGGGGGACGTGAGCTTCAGGATGAGCATGTGCTCGGCCAGCCAGCCGGCGTCGCGAGCCATGACCGAGGCGATGCGCAGCGCGAAGCACTTCTTGCCGAGCAGGGCGTTACCGCCGTAGCCCGAACCGAAGCTCCAGATCTCGCGGGTCTCGGGGAAGTGCACGATGTACTTGTTCTCGGCGTTGCACGGCCAAGGCACGTCCTGTTGGCCGGCCTCGAGCGGGGCGCCGACCGAGTGCAGGCAGGGCACGAACTCGCCGTCGTCGCCCAGGACCTCGAGCGCGCCGTTGCCCATGCGGGTCATGATCCTCATCGACACCGCCACGTAGGGCGAGTCGGTGAGCTGCACACCGATGTGGGCGATGTCGGATCCGAGCGGGCCCATGGAGAAGGGGACGACGTACATCGTGCGGCCCTTCATGGCGCCGCCGAACAGACCCTTGAGCTGCGCGCGCATTTCGGCCGGGTCGCGCCAGTTGTTGGTCGGGCCGGCGTCGATCTCCTTGGCGCTGCAGATGAACGTGCGGTCCTCGACGCGGGCGACGTCACCGGGGTCGGAGTGGGCCCAGTAGCTGTTGGGCCGCTTGGCGTCGGACAGCTTGGTGAACGTTCCGGCGTCGACCATCTCCTCACAGAGGCGGTCGTACTCGTCGGCCGACCCGTCGCACCACACGATGCGATCCGGTGTGGTCAGCTGCGCGACCTCATCGACCCAGGCCAGGAGTTTCGCGTGCTTCGTGGGCGCCATTTCGGGGGGATCAGCTCCTTGTTTCCGACCGATTTTGGTGGGGCTCAATGCTAGGCATGATGCCGTGGCATCCCCCAAGCCCCGGCGTTTCACGCATCTCGCCAGTGAGGACGAGATGGTTCAGTCTATTCGGGGGCGCCTCGGAAATGAATTTGAGCTCTTCGGGTTGAAGGACGACGCCGGTGTCGTCCTTCTTCCCGGCGGGGAATCCCTGGTCGTGTCAGTCGACAGCGTGGTCGAGGGCGTGCACTTCGACCTGTCGTTTTGTGCGCCGTCTGACGTGGGTTGGAAGGCTTTGATGCAGGCCCTGAGCGATCTGGCCGCGATGGGTGCTTCGCCTGTGGGTGCGTTGATCGCATTGGGCGTGCCGGGGGCCCGGGGCGACCTCGAAGAACGCGACGACCGCGATGTCGATGTCGACGTCGGTTTCGAGGACGAATCCGGGGCCGCCCGAATTGGTGGCGGCGGCGAGCTCGCTCTGGGCGTGACCGACGGCGTGGCCGAGGCGTCGACGGCGAGCGGATGCCCCGTCGTGGGCGGAGACCTGTCGGCGGCGGGGCAGCTCGTCGTCGCGGTCACGGTGCTCGGGACCGTCGCCGGCGGGGGCGCGCCGGTGTCGCGTTCGGGAGCCCGGCCGGGGGACATCGTGTTGGTGACGGGCCCCTGCGGTGGATCGGCGGCGGGGTTGCGCGAATTTCGAGCGGCCGATCCGAAGGCAGATGCCCGCCGTGCCTATCGCCGGCCCGTGGCGCGTTTGGCCGAGGGCGACGTCGCTCGGCGCTCCGGCGCCAACGCCATGATCGACGTCTCCGACGGGCTGGCGCTCGATCTGCACCGCCTCGCCGACGCGTCGGGCGTCGGGTTCTCGCTCGAGGACGTGCCCGTGGCGTCGGGCGCGACCTTCGAAGAAGCGCTCGGCGGCGGAGAGGACTACGAGCTGTTGCTGGCGGTCGCCGAGTCGGACTTGCAGGCACTCGAGGCGCGGTTCGACGAATCGGGTTTGCGCGAGCCGATCCGCTTAGGTCGCGTCGTCGACGACCCTGAGCTCAGGGTCTTGGGGACGAGTCCGCTCGAGCGGCTGGGTTGGCAGCACCGGATCGGCTGATATCCCCGTTCGGACCGCTCGCCCACTGGGCGAATGGCCCGGTCAAAACCGACGCCAATTCGTCCGACATATAAGGCCCTATGGCCCTGTCGCGCTCGCAACTCCCCTTGTTAGCCTCGCCCCCAGTGCTATTGGCGAGCACGGAGGTGGAGTAGGGAATGTTGGTGATCGTGGGCGGTGCAATCTTTTTCGTGGCTGGAGCCGTCTGTTTGACGCTGGCCGTGTGGCGGAGCCGTTCACGCTCGCAATTGATCACGTCCGAATCGGCACAAGTCCGCAACAACCCCGCCCCGCGGCAGGTAGCGACGACGAAAGTCGCCGCCGCACCGCATACCTCGGCCCGTGCGTTCGCCCCACCTCGCGAGAGCTACTACGCGCAGGCGCCACCGAGCCGGGCCAAGGGCCGCCCGATGGGCTGGTACTCGGTCGGGGGCAGCCTTTCGGACGAGCGCTTCTGGGACGGCCGCACCTGGACGGCGCGGCGCCAGCTCGTCGAGGGCACCTGGGCGCCCGTCCCTCTCGCAGGCTGAACGCCCGAGGGCGCCAGAGGCGCTGAACCTTCGCAGGGCGAGAACCCAGCCCCCTCGAAGTAAATCCTCAGCTCGACCCAGGCCTCAGGCCTCAGGCCTCAGGCCTCAGGCCTCAGGCCTCAGGCCTCAGCCGGCCGACCCCGACGTCGATGCGAAGTTCCGGCGCGGCGGCTTCGTCACCTTGCCGGCCCGGATGCAAGATGTGCACACGTGAAGCCGCTTCGGCGCCCCGTTCACGACGGCGCGCACCCGCTGCACGTTGGGGTTCCACCGCCGCTTGGTGCGCCGGTGCGAGTGGCTGACGTTCATGCCGAACGACGGCTTCTTGCCGCAGATGTCGCACACAGATGCCATTGGGGTGAACCTTCCTGAACAAGCCGGACGGAGAACCGTCGGAGGCCGCGGCCAAGGGACCAGCTAGGCCTTCGAGAACGGCCTAAAGGTTAGCATCACCTGCCATGACCCCTCCGGCCGCCCCGGCATCCCCGGCGGGATCCCCGGCGGGATCCCAGGCGGCCCAGGCGCTGCACGCGGACGACCTGCGTGCGGTCATGGAGGGCTACCGAGATGCCCTCCGGCTCCACCAGGCCGACATCAACCGCCTCAACGTCTACCCCGTCCCCGACGGCGACACCGGCACCAACATGGCCCTCACCCTCGAGGCCGTCGTCGCCGAGCTCGACACCACCCCCCACGCCGCCGGCCTCCCCGAGGTCTGCAAGGCCATCGGTCACGGGTCCCTCATGGGCGCCCGCGGCAACTCCGGCGTGATCCTCTCCCAGCTCCTCCGCGGCATGAGCGAGCGCATGGGCACCGCCGGTGACGACGGTGTCGGCCCCGCCGCCCTCGTCGACGCCATCACCCACGCCGCCGAGCTCGCCCGCAAGGCCGTCGTCCGCCCCGTCGAGGGCACCATCCTCACCGTCGCTTCGGCCGCCGCCGCCGGGGCCGCCCACGCCACCGCCCCGAGCCTCCTCGCCGTCGTCGAGTCCGCCCGCACCGAGGCCGCCGACGCCCTCGCCCGCACCCCCGAGCAGTTGCCGGTCCTCGCCCGGGCCGGTGTCGTCGACGCCGGCGGCGCGGGGTTCGTCCTCCTCCTCGACGCGTTTCTCTTCGTGTTGGACGGCCGCCCGCTGCCGCAACCCTCCGGCGTGGCGGGCCCCGACCTTTCCGCCCTGAACGGCAACAATCCCGGCCACGCCGACGAGGGCGCAGCCGGCGCCGGCGACGACGGGTACTCGGTCGGCGACCTTCGCTACGAAGTCATGTACATGCTCGCGGCGCCCGACGAGTCGATCGAGGCCTTCAAGGACGTCTGGGCGGGCATCGGTGACTCCATCGTCGTGGTGGGTGGCGACGGGTTGTGGAACTGCCACATCCACACGAACGACGTCGGCGCCGCCATCGAGGCCGCCTTCGACAGCGGGCGACCCTCGCGCATCCGCGTCACCGACCTCGAGGAACAGGTGGAGGAGGAGCGGTGGGTCCGCGAGAGCGTCGGCGCCCCCGGCGCCGGCCCGAGCACCGAGGGCGCCGGACCCCCGGCCGTCACCGGCGTCGTCGCCGTCGTCTCGGGCGACGGCATCGGCCGTATCTTCCACTCGCTCGGCGTGCACCATCTCGTCGTCGGCGGCCAGACCATGAACCCCGCCACCGCCGACCTCGTCAAGGCTGTCGAGGCGGTGGGGTCGGACCAGGTCGTGATCCTCCCGAACAACAAGAACATCCGACCCGTCGCCGAACAGGTCGATCAGCTGAGCGACAAGCGCGTGCAGGTCGTCGCGACGGGCTCGATCGTCGAAGGCTTCGCCGCACTGCTCGCCTACGACCCCGCGGCCGACATCGAAACCAACGCCGCTGCCATGAGCGATTCCGCCTCCCGCGTCATCCCGGCCGAGGTGACGCAAGCCGTCCGCGACTCGACGACCGACGCCGGCGAAGTGCACCAGGGCGACTGGATCGGCATCTCCCGCGATGGTGTCGTTGCCATCGCCGACAACGTCGTCGTCTGCACGCGGCTCCTCCTCAGCCGCCTGCTCGACGACAGCCATGAGTTGGTCACGCTTATCGAAGGGGAGGGCGCACGCGTGGCAGACACGAGGCGCATCGAAGAGTGGCTCAACGAGGAGCACCCCGACGTGGCGCTCGAAGTACACCAGGGCGGCCAGCCGCTTTACCCGTACCTGCTCGGGATTGAGTAGCGCCGGCCGCACCCTGCTCGCCCTGCGCGCGATCGAAGTCTCGCGGCTCCACGGTGTCTCGGAGCGGCGGACCAAGGCGCTGGGCGAGCTCGGGATCGACAACGTCCTCGACCTCCTCACCACCTATCCGCGTCGTTACATCGACCGCACCCGCCAAGCCGACGTCTCCGATCTCGTGATCGGCGACGAGGCCGCCGTGCTCGCGGCCGTCGAGTCCGCGCACTCCCGCCCCACTCGCCGTGGTGGTCGCGCCATGGTCGAGCTCACAGTGCGCGACGACACGGGACGGCTCAACATCGTCTTCTTCAACCAGCCCTGGCGGGCCAAGCAGCTCGAGTCCGGGACCGAGGCCATCTTCTTCGGCAAGGTCACTGAGTACCGGGGGCGCCGCCAGATGGCCAACCCGGTCGTCGACGTGATCGCCGGCTCAGCCGAGCGTCGCACCCTGCGCATCCTCCCCGTCTACCCGGCGTCGGCCAAGGTCGGCCTCACCAGTTGGGAGATCGGCACCTTTGTCGAGGAGGCGCTGAGGCGGGCCGGCGATTTCGCCGACCCGGTGCCTGAGGACCTGCGAAGCAGCCTCGACCTGTGGGGCCGGACTGAGTCCTTCGACGCCATCCACCGGCCCGAGTCGTTCGAGTCCAAGGACCGGGCCCACCGCCGCCTCGTCTTCGACGAGCTGTTCCGCCTGCAGCTGGCGCTCGTCCTCCGCCGCCGCGCCTTCGAAGTGAATGCCCGCGCCATGCGCCACGACGTCTCGCCCCTCGAGGTCACCGGCGGCGTGTCCGACACACTGGTGGCGCGCTTTCTCTCCGGTCTGCCGTACGAGCTCACGACCGCGCAGCGCCGCGCTCTCGCCGTCATCGTCGCCGACATGGCGGGCCCTTTCCCCATGCACCGCCTGCTGCAAGGTGACGTCGGCTCCGGTAAGACGGTCGTCGCGCTCGCCGCGCTCCTCGCGGCCGTCCAGAGCGGGCACCAAGGTGCGCTCATGGTGCCGACCGAGGTATTGGCCGAACAGCACATCACCGCCGTCCGGGCGCTCCTCGGCGACCTCGAAGGTCCGGGCGGCATGGCCGGTGGCCTCGTCCGCGTCGAGCTGTTGACGAGCAAGGTGAAGGGGAAGGCCCGAACCGCCGTTCTCGAGGGCCTTGCGTCGGGCGGCATCGGTCTCGTCGTCGGCACCCATGCGCTGTTGACCGAAGAGGTGACGTTCCACTCCCTCGGCTGCGTGGTGATCGACGAGCAACACCGCTTCGGCGTCGAGCAGCGGGCCACGCTCAGGAGCAAGGGGGCGGACGGCGACCCCGACCTGCTCGTCATGACGGCGACCCCGATTCCGCGCACCGCCGCGATGGTGATCTTCGGCGACCTGGACCTCACGACGCTCGACGAGCTCCCGCCTGGGCGCATGCCCGTCACGACCGAGTGGTTGCCCGGTGACGGCGCAGCCACCGAGGCCTGGGAGCGCGTCCGGGCCGAGGTCGGCCGGGGTCACCGGGCCTTCGTGGTGTGCCCGCTGGTCGGCGAATCGCCCCGGGTCGAGGCGAAGTCCGCTACCGAGGAATACGAGCGCCTGTCGGCGCACGAGCTGTCGGGCCTCCGGGTTGGGCTCATGCACGGGCAGATGGCGGCTGCCGCCCGTGAGGAAGTCATGGAGCGTTTCCGCTCGGGCGAGATCGAGGTCCTCGTCGCCACCACGGTCATCGAGGTTGGTGTTGACGTGCCCGAGGCGACGGTGATGGTCGTCGAGAGCGCCGACCGGTTCGGCATAGCGCAGCTCCACCAGCTCCGAGGCCGTGTCGGCCGCGGCCAGGACCCGAGCTGGTGCTACCTCCTCGGCGGGGAGGACGGCAACGAAAGACTGGCCGAGGTTGCAGCCTCGACCGACGGCTTCGCGCTGGCCGAGGCCGACCTTCGCATCCGGGGTGAGGGCACGCTGCTCGGCGCCCGGCAGAAGGGCCAGAGCGACCTGCGACTCGCTTCGCTGAGCGACGAGGGCGACATCGCGCTCCTCGGCGACGCCAAGAAGGCGGCCGAGGAGATTGTGGACGTCGACCCCCAGTTGGCCGAGCACGAGGGTCTCCGCGAAGAGGTGGGCTTGATGCTCAGCGAGGACGAAGGGGAGTACCTCTTCAAGAGCTGAGGCCGGCGGCATTCGAGGTCGTGTCCTCGGGCTTGGGCCTGGTCATTGGAGGACACTTTGAAGCCCGCGCGGTGGCATTGCGTTAGGGGTGTTCGTTCTTTCGAAACCAAGAACGGCGTCGTGTTGGCGACTTGGTCGAACGATCACGCTAACGCGATTGCTCCCTCGCAAATCGAAAATTGAGCACTTCTAGGTGTTCATTCTGATTTCCTCAATCACTCTGACGTGATCGGTCCCTTGAGAACAAACACGGCAAACTCAATGCTCCCGCACAAAGAAAAGTCCGACCCTTCTCCACCATGAATCCTGATCGCGAAATGGCTCGTCGGTTGCTCGACAGCCGGCTTGTCGGGCTCGAAGAACGAGTCGGAGAACGTCCCGCACACGGATGGGTGAGGGAGATTCGAGTCGCTTTGGGCATGTCGACGTACGAGATCGCCGCCCGGTTAGGAATTGCGCAATCCAGGGCATGCAAGCTCGAGCGGGCCGAAGTGGAGGGTTCCGTTCGACTCTCCACCCTGGGCCGGGTTGCAGAGGCCCTCAACTGCCGCCTGGTCTACGCCATCGTTCCCGACGAGTCGCTCGAGCACATCGTGCGATACCAAGCTGAACGCAAGGCGCAGCTGGCACTCGGCACTGACACCTGGGACCAGTCCGGTGTGGGAACTCATCCGCTTATGGCCGACGTGATGGGTGAACGATTGGTCGCGATGGCGTACTACCTAGTGGACCGCCGGGGGTTGTGGCGAGACAATCGATAAAGGCTTGGGTCGCCCTCGATCGGAGCGACGCGGCCGACGCACCGATCGAGTGACGCACGCGCCGTAGGGTGGATCAATGCGGGTCATCGGAGGCCGGAGCCGCGGGCGCCGGCTGGCAGCCAAACTGCCCAAGTCCGTGCGGCCGACCTCGGACCGGGTGCGGGAGTCGATCTTCAACATCTTGGGTTCTCAAGGCGGCGTCGAAGGCCTCCGCGTCATCGACCTCTTCTGCGGCAGCGGTGCCCTCGGCGTCGAGGCGCTTTCCCGAGGCGCGGCCTCGGCCACCTTCGTGGACCTCGATCCCGACTCCCTTGAGGCCGTCCAGCAGAACCTGGACGCGGTGGGCCTCGCGGACGCCGACGTCACGTTGGTGCGGGCGGTCCTGCCCGGGTGGCTCAGCACCCGCAGCATCGGGCATCCGGGCAGCGGGCGTGCCTACGACCTCGCGCTGTGCGACCCGCCCTACGAATTCACGGACTGGCCGGCGCTCCTCGAGGCGCTGGACGCCCAGACGGTGGTGCTGGAATCGTCCTCGCCCATCGCGGTCCCCGACACCTGGGTGGTCGCTAGAGAGCGCCGGTACGGCGGTACGCTCATCACCGTGGCTCATCACAGTGGCGACGCAGGAGACACCGGAGAAAACGGATGAGAGTCGGCCTCTTCCCAGGCTCCTTCGACCCCTTCCACAACGGGCATCTCGAGATCGTCGAGCGAGCCTCCAAGCTCTTCGACAAGGTCGTGGTCGCCGCCGTCCGCAACCCGCAGAAGGGCGCCGCCCTCTTCGACCTCGAGGAGCGTCAGGAGTTACTCGTCGAGGCCACCGCGCACATCCCGAGCGTCGAAGTCATTTCGATGTCGACGCTGACGGTCTGGGTGGCCCGTGACGTCGGCGCGGACGCCATCATCCGCGGCCTGCGAGCCGTCTCGGACTTCGAGGCCGAGATGCAGATGGCGCAGATGAACAACCACCTCTCTGGTGTCGAGACGATCTTCATTCCGACCAGTCCCGAGGTGTCCTTCATGGCCTCCAAGTTGGTGCGAGAGGTTTGGCGCTTTGGTGGGGACGTCTCGGCCTTCGTGCCCGAGCCGGTCGCCAAGGCGTTAGCGGCGAGGTACAAGGAGGGAGGGGGAAAGCGGTGAGCGACCGCTTCCTCGATGTCGACGAAGAGCAGCCGGTAGAGGAGGTTGGGATCGAGTCGATCCTCAACCAAATGCTCGACCTGATCCACGCCGCGAAGTCGATGCCGCTCTCCTCGTCGGTGATGGTCTCGCGCGACGAAGTCATCTCCCTCGTGCAAGCAGGTCTCGAGAGCCTGCCCGACGAGCTGCGCCAGGCCCGCTGGCTCCTCCGAGAGCGCGAGGAGTTCATGGCGGAGCGCAGCCGCGAGGCCGAAGCGCTCATGGACGAGGTGCGTGCGCAGGCCGAGCACATGGTGCAGCGCACGGAGATCGTCCGACAGGCCAACGCCGTGGCGCAGCGCATCCTCGATGACGCCAACGAGGAGGCCCGGGCGCTGCGACACCAGGCCGAGGACTTCGTCGACCAAAAGCTGGCGGGGATGGAGATCGTGCTCGACCGTCTCACCCGCACCGTCCAGGCCGGCCGCGCCAAGCTGGCCGCCCCGACGATCGAAGCGCCGGGCCACGTGGACGAGGCAGCCGGATTGGAGGAAGACGGCTTCTTCGACCAGGACCAGTCGTGACGGCCGCCGACCCGTTCGTCGTCCACGTCGCCCGGTTGCGGCGAAAGAGCGGCCAGCACATGCACGAGGTGCGACGGGGCGAAGTCGCCATGGCCGGCCCGCTGCGCGAGAAGGGCATCGACGAGGGACGCAGCGTCGTGCCGGCGGGTGCGGAGGCCGAGGTCGAAGTGGAGCTGGTGTCCTTCGAGGGCGGGATCGAGGCCGAGGGCATGGTGCGGGCGCCCTGGGTGGGCATCTGCCGGCGCTGCGCCGAGCCGGTGGGCGGCGAACTGGAGATCCCGGTGCACGAGCGCTTCGCCGACGCCGCGGTCGCCGGTCCGAGCGACGAGGATCTCTACCCGATCTACCTCGACGCCATCGACCTGGCCCCGCTGGTGCGCGACGCGGTGGTGCTCGAGCTGCCGATGGCGCCCTTGTGCAAGGAGGACTGCGCCGGCCTCTGCCCCCAGTGCGGAGCCAACCGCAACGAGGACGACTGCGGCTGCGTTGCCCCACGGGACCCCCGGTGGGCTAACCTCGACGTGCTCCGGTAGCCGTTTCCGGAGGGCTTGCACAGTCCCAGAGCGCCCACCTGTGCTGTTGGGCGTACCCGGAGCCACCCGAACCGATCGTTGGAGTCCGTTCATGGCAGTCCCCAAGAAGAAGAAGTCCAAGGCCAGGGGCCGCAGCCACCTGGCTGGCGCCTGGCGGCTCAGCCGGCCGCCGCGCAGCGTGTGCCCGCACTGCCAGGCCGCGAAGACACCGCACGTGGTCTGCCCCAGCTGCGGTTGGTACAAGGGTCGCCAGGCCGTCGAGGTCGACTGACTTGAGCCGCCGGGGCGAGCGTCCGTCGCCCGAGGCGCTGGCGAAGCTCCCTGTCGCCGTTGACGCCATGGGTGGCGACAAGGCCCCGGGCGAGATCGTCGAGGGCGCCAAGCGCGCCGCCATCGAGCACGGCATCGGCATCGTCCTGGTGGGCCCACCCGAGCAGGTCGGCGACACCATGGGGCTCGAGCTCGTGGCGTGCACCGAGGTCATCGCCATGGACGAGGACGCGGCAGGCGGCGTCCGGCGCAAGAAGGACTCGTCGCTGGTGCGGGCGGCCGAGCTGGTGCGCGACGGCAAGGCGTCGGCCATGGTCTCGGCCGGCAACACCGGGGCGACCATGGCCTCGGCGCTGCTGCGCATGGGACGGCTCCCCAAGGTCGTCCGGCCCTGCATCGCCACGCCGCTGCCCCGGCTCGGCCGCACACCGGCCGTGCTGGTCGACGCCGGTGCCAACGCCGAGTGCACGCCCGCCATGCTCGTGCAGTTCGCGCAGATGGGTGCCGCTTACGTGTCGGCCCGCTTCGGGACCGAGTCGCCGAGCGTCGGCCTGCTCTCCATCGGCGAGGAGCCGACCAAGGGGACGCCGCTGGTCAAGGAGACGCACCGCCTGTTGGTGGAGGACGCCACCGGCCCGCACGGGACCTTCGAATTCGTGGGGAACCTCGAGGGCCGGGACCTCCTGCCCTCGCCGGCCGACGTCATCGTGACCGACGGGTTCACCGGCAACGTGACGCTCAAGACCCTCGAAGGCTCGCTGCGCTTCCTCTTCGACACGATGCTCGGCGTCTTCGGCACCAACGACGACACCAGGACCGCGGCGGAAGCCCTGCTCCCACACCTGCTGCCGCTGGCGGCCCAGTTCGAGCCGGAGAACACCGGCGGGGCCATGCTGCTCGGGACCGACGGGGTGTGTGTCATCAGCCACGGCTCGTCGAACGCCACGGCGATGATGAACGCCGTGCTCGTGGCCCACGAGTGCGCCACGAAGGGCCTGGTCGACCAGGTGGCGGCCGCCGTGCGGCCGGTGGAGGAGGGTGACGGAGGCGAGGGCGGCGAAGGCGCCTGAGCGGCGGCGGAGGGGCGGCGGAGGGGCCGACGAGGACGCCCGGGAGGGGGCCCGGCGGTGGGGCGGGGCCGGCCGGAGGCGAATTCGCGAATTTGCGGATGGGGTCAAAGGGCCAGCTCAGGGTGGGTAAACGGGCAGTTCCACGCGCGTGACACCTACACTGGGCGGCGTGCCAGCCGAGACCCACACGAACCAGGGGCCCCTCGATCGAAATGGGGTGTTCGAGCTGATCAGGGACCAGTTGGCCGACATTTTGGAGACTGATCCCTCGTCGATCACCGAAGGTGCCTCCTTCGTGGAGGATCTCGACGCCGATTCGCTCGCGTTGATCGAGCTGGTGGAGGCGCTCGAGGAGGAGCTGGGTGAGCGCACCGTCGGCTTCCGCATCGACGACGAGGATCTCGAGGACCTGCGCACGGTCCGTGACGCCGTTGACTACGTCTACGCCAAGCTCGAACAGGGATGACGCGGGCGCTGGGGGCGCGGCCGTCCTGGCCGCACGGCTAGGCCACACCTTCAGCGACCTGAGCCTCCTGGAACACGCCCTGGCGCATCGCAGCTGGTGCGGCGAGCAGGAGGGTGGCGCGCCGTCGAACGAGCGCCTCGAGTTCCTGGGCGACGCCGTGCTGGGGCTGGTGGTGGCCGAGTACTGCTACGAGCGGTATCCAGAGTTTCCCGAGGGCAAGCTGGCGAAGGTCCGCTCCGCGGTCGTGAACGCGAGGATGCTGGCGCTGGTCGCCGGGCGTCTGGGCGTGGGTGACGTGCTGTTGCTCGGGCGGGGCGAGGAGGGGTCGGGCGGGCGGACGAAGGCGTCGATCCTCTCTGATGCGTTCGAGGCGATCTTGGGGGCGGTGTATCT
>Ga0210399_10003048_pt1 | contig 13021 bp, 9 predicted proteins | sample IncBWC14MmetaG_FD_150865 | JGI IMG/M metagenome (GOLD analysis project Ga0210399, IMG submission 150865) | Forest soil microbial communities from Barre Woods Harvard Forest LTER site, Petersham, Massachusetts, United States - Inc-BW-C-14-M | ecosystem: Environmental > Terrestrial > Soil >... | reverse complement strand
GCTTGGGAAGGTTCATGCGATTGAACAGAACGTCACCCAGCTGCTTAGGCGAGCCGACGTTGAACTCCGTTCCGGCAACTTCGTAAATCTCTCTCCCTTTGGCGGCGATCTCGCGCTCCATTTCGCCGGACATCTGCGAAAGCGCGGCCGTGTCGATTTTCACTCCAGCCTGCTCCATGCGCGCCAGCACCGGCACGAGAGGCAGATCCATTTCTTCGTAGAGCTTGACCAGCCCTGCCTGCTCGACGTCGCTGCGCAGTGCGCTCGCCAGGCGTCCGGTGATGTCGGCAGACTCGGCCAGTTCGCCGGCCAGCTTCAAGTTAAAACGGCGCAGAGCCATGTCCGCCAGCCGGTGCGACGAGTAGGTTGGATCAAGCAGGTACGAATACAGCATGGGATCGTGGCGCACGCCCGCGACCGAAACTCCAAGCGGAGAAGTTCCCCGTGGATTCAGAGCGTGAATCGCCGCCTTGTAATCGTGCAGGGCTTTCGGTACGCCAGCGTCCGTCAGAACAGCCCGCAGTTTTTCGGCAGCGCCGGCCGAGTCGAGCTTGACGATCATGGCCGTCCCGGCTGCGGCAGAGATGGCTGCACGCCGCACCACGGGCTCGGGAGCCGCCTTGACTATCGCCTCTGACAAGCCGCCCATCAAAGACATTTGAGCGTCTGGCGCCGCTTCTTCTTTTTCTTCTTCCTCCGGCGCCGCAGCGGTTTCTTGCTGCTCGACTGCCACGGCGAGCAAGCCCCCGGCCGCGACTGCGTTAACTACACTCTCCACGTCCGCGGCCGACGCTGCCTCCGAGTAGTGAGTCTCGCCCACCTCGACCACCGGCAGCAGCTCTTTCAGCAGCGAGGTAAATTCCAACTCGGTAAAGAGCGCGCGCAGGTCGTCAAGGTCGGGCTCCCCGGCGCGCATGGATTCCACGTCCAGCTCGATGGGAACATTCGTGTCGATGGTCGCCATGCTCTTGCTGAACAAAATGGTCTCGCGATTGTTCAGCAGCGATTCGCGGTAGGTTTTCTTTTCGACTTCGGCGGCGCGCTCCAGCGCCTGCTCGACCGTGCCGAAACGCTGGATGATCTCCACCGACCCTTTGTCGCCGATGCCCGGCGCTCCGGGAATATTGTCGATGGCGTCGCCCCGCAGCGCCATCACGTCGACCACGCGCTCGGGCGGCACGCCGAGAATTTCTTCGACCTTCGCGGAATCACAGATCAGGTTGTCCTTCGGCGGATTCAGAATCTGTACTTTGTCGTTGACCAGTTGCATCATGTCCTTGTCGCTGGAAACGACATAGACAGGATGCGAGGCCTCAGCCGCCCTGCGGGCCAAGGTGCCGATCACATCGTCGGCCTCGAAGCGCGCCAATTCCAGGATCGGAATCCGATACGCCTCGAGCGCTCGCCGAATGTAGGGAACCTGCTGCACCAGATCTTCCGGCATGGCCGAGCGGTTGGCTTTGTAGCCTTTGTATTCCACTTCCGTGAAAGTTTGCGTCTTGATGTCGAACTTGCGGATGCTGGTCACGGCCTCCGCCTGCTCGTCGCGGAAGGTGGGTCCGGCGACGTCGAACACCGCCGCCAGATATTGGGGAGAGAAATCTTCGCGCAGCTTGCGCAGCATGTTCACAAAAACGTAAGTCGCGGCCGTCGGGAGCCCGGTCTTGGTCGACATGGAACGCTGCCGCGCCATGGCGTGGTAGGCGCGGAAGATGAAGGACATGGTATCGATCAGGAAGATGCGGCCATGCTCCGGCGCAGCCTGAGACGGCTTGCCAGCCGCGGTTTTGCGGTTCGAATCGTTATCGCGTGAGAAGCTGTCGCGCGAGTCGCCACCGCGTGAATCGCTTTCACGGGAGTCTGCCGCGGGCGGCGCCGGAGTCGGTGATTTCTTACGCGGAGGCAACCCGCATAGTTTAGCAGCAGCGCACGCGCTAGAAATCCACGCGGAAGTTCGCTTCCACGATTCGGGCGCCCTTGTTCCCGCCCGAACTGCGGAAGACCAGGTAGTACTTGACCGGCGTTTTCATCGAAGGTGGAAGGTCAAAGTTGGCGGCCTGGTTGTGGGACGCTTCGACGGAGAACATAGCGTCGCTGGGGCGGTTGCTGGCGAAGTCGGCTTGCTGATCCTCGTTCAGCAAGAGCAAATCGATGTTGGCGCTGTCGTCGGACGCGCCACGCCCCGGGCCCGCGAACGACTCGAAGATTCCGTGGAGATGCGGCTGGGCAGCGTGAGCGGGAATTTCGAAGGGAAATATGGCAGAGGCTTTCAGGTTGAAGGTCTTCTCGACGATGGTCTGGGTCGCGCCTGCTGGCGAGGGCGTCATGGGCCCCTTCGGCGACACATAGTCCGTGGGTGCGATGGCCTCCGTCTTTGGTGGAGGATCCTTCGTACACGCTGCGGCAGCCAGAAGGAGAATCGCCAACAAGGCGGCAAGATGTCTGCGCTGGGGTCTCACGCGTCAGTGCCCCTTCGGCTTTCCATATTCAGTATTGAAGTGGAGCTGAATTGTCCCGCACGTCCCCTGCTCGGGCGAGTACACCACGCAGGTATCGAAGGGCCGCGAATACACGTGCAGGCTGACCGCGCGCTGGTTGAATTCGCGGGGATTCACCACGCGATGAACCGGATCGGCCGGGTCGACGGCGCAGGGATGCGAGATATTCATCTCAACCGTGTTGGTGGGTTCGAGCCGGCAGGTTCCACAGTCCAGATCCTGATGGACGAGGTGAAAGTTTTCCACGTGCAGGCGGCCGATGGGAACGGCCATCCAGCAATTCTGGTCGCGATGATTGTGCACCGAACTGGCCTGCCCGACCTCCCAGCAAATAGCCATCAGTTCGTAAAGCGGAGTCCGGTCGATGAGATTCCGGGTGTAGTGCTGCCGGTCCCAGTTCAGGTAGGGAGCGAGCGAGTCAGCGCTGACCGGAGCGTCCTGCAGAAAACGGCGTACTGGCTCAGTCGGCACGAAGGCAGACTCGGGCAGTTGGCGAAGGCCATCAACGAAAGTCTGGATGGAAACCGGCTTTACAGCGGTGGTCACTGAGCGCTCCGGAAAACGAGTATAGCGCAGCGGGCCTTGGACCTCGGACTTCAGACCTCGGACCTCAGGCCTCGGACCTCAACCAGCGACTTACGGCTCCCGGCCCGCCCCCAAAATCTCCTTGCTCTCGCCCTGCGCCACCGCCGGGAACACCGCGCCCTTACGCCGCCGCAAATCCCCCGGCAATTCCGAGCGCAGCAGCCACAACCCGGCCGCCACCGCCGCCAACCAGGTAATCGAGACCAGCGCCAGCTGAGTCAAGTCCGCCATGCGACTGCCGCGGCCCCTGGTTGCCAGCGGGACAATCTTGGCTACTTCAAAGCTGATCGCGCCCGCGACCACGGCCACTATCACCGCTTTTCCTAACTCGCGCCATCGCAACTCGCCGAGCGGAACCAGTTTTTTGTAGTGCAGCAGGCCTGCCAGAGCCAGCAGATTCACGCCAATCCCGATATCCGACGCCCACGCCAGCCCGATCACGCCGAAGGAATGAAACAAAATGGAATAGATCGGCAGCGACGCCGCTGTAATCACGCTCACCGCGACCATTGGGGTAAGCGTGTCTCCGGCCGCGTAGAAGGCGCGCGCGTAGAGTCCCTGCGCCGCCCAGAGCGCCAGCGAAAGCGAGAACCAGAAGAAATAAATCGCCGTGGTCTGTGTGTCCGCGAAAAGGAATCTTCCCCGCCGGTATACCAGATCGATCAAGGGAAGCGCCGCCACCATCATCCAGCCAGTCGCCAGAAACGAGGCCGCCGACACGCGGTACACCGAATCGTTCACCGTGACGGCGAATTCCTTCAGCTTCTTCTTGTTGAACAGCCGCGCAAAAAATGGCAGCGACGCCTGCCCGGTCGCCTGCCCCAGTACCGCGATGGGCACGGCAAACAGCCGCTTTGCATAGTTGAGCCGCGCGATGTCGCCCACGCCGCTGGCCGCATAGTGGCGGAGAATCCAGTCATCCGCGGTTACCAGCGACACGCCCAGCATGAGCGGCACCGACAGCTTCACCCACTCGCGAAACGCCGGATTCATTACCTCAAACGACGGCCTGTAGCCAGTCCCAATGCGCGCCGCGCCGATCACGCTGGCCAGAAACGGACCCACAACGCTGCCGATCAGCGCGCCATACGCCAGCGAAGCGATGCCGAAATGCCGCCCACCTACGACCCCGCCGAGGATGATGAATATGTTGTAGAGCAGCGGGCCAAACGCCGGCAGGAGAAACAAGCGGTGCGACAGCAGAACGGCCGAGACGACTCCGCCCACATAAAAAAAGATCTGCGCCGGCAGAAGGATTCGAGTGAGGTGAACGCACAGCTCGATCTGCTGCGGCGAAAACCCTTTCACGAACCAGCGCACAAATTGGGGCGCGAAAATCTCCGTCAGGATGGTCCCTACGATCATTACCGCAGTCATGACCGTGATGATGATGGAGAAAGTCTTCTGCGCCTCGGCGTCGCGCTTCTCGGCGAGAAAGCGCGTGTAAATCGAGATGAAGGTGATGGAAGCCGCGCCCCCGGCCACAATGTAGTTGAGAAAATCCGGCAACGTGAATGCGGCAACGTAGGCGTCGGTCTGCGATCCCGCGCCGAAGGCGAAAGCGATGTAGGCCTCGCGAGCGTAGCCGATGACACGCGACAGCATCACCGTCCCCATCAGGAGCAGGGTCGCGGAAAATGCGGTGTGCTGATGCGAGGGCCGGAAGAAGCGCAGAAGTTTCGTCATTGAGACCCGACAGGAACGTTCAATCTTATCGGAATCTCAATCCGTCAGACAGTTGTGGGGCGGGCACGTGTGGGGCGGACACTCCTGTCCGCCGCCTTTGACTTTGATCTTGATTTTGACTCTCCTGTCAGGAGCGCCGAAATTCTCCCTTACTTTCCTTCGGGCGAAATCCAAACTCGGCCCGCCGATATCAAATCCACCTTCGGCACTTCGGTCCTGAGTTTCACCGTCTGCCATGCCGCCTTCTTGGGTGGCTTGGCCAGGAATGTCAACAAGTACTGATGGCTCAGCCGGCGCGTGAAGTCATCCAGGTAGGGAGTAAACGCGACAGGCGGCCCACTGAACCCGATGTAATACGCTTCACCGCCGGTCATTTCTGCCAGCCGCGCCAGATAAAGCTGGCCCCAATAGGTCTGCCAGTAGCTATGACCAAGATGGCCAACCCCAGGCGTATAAATCGCAGAAACGAGAATCCCGGCGCGCTGCGCAACGTCGATGGCCTCGTCCAGATACGGATCCTGAAGGTCTCCAGTGCCGTAATAGAGGTCGATTCCATCGGAGGCCATAATGATCTCCCGGCGGGCGGTGCTTGCCGGCCAGCGTTTGATCAGGTCGGTCAGCGAAAAATACGGGCTGCCATTGGCTCCACGGATTCCCAGCGGCAAACGAAGCGCCTTGGCCGCCAGGGCATGATCGCTGGTCAGATTCTGCTCGACCTTGGCGATCCCATTCTGCATGTAGGCCACCCCAACCATGGTGGTGGTCGGCTGTTCGTTCATGAACTTTCGCAGATCCTCCAACTGCGTGCCCAGGCTGACGTTGGATCCGTCGTCGAGCAATACCATCAACTCGAGAGCTGCGTGGTCTCCCTGTGCCGGAATCCATTCGGTGACCGTATCGCGCTCTTTTCCTTCGTAGACCATGACCTCCTCACGGTTGATGACCGGTACGTCAGAACCGTGATGGGGCTCAACCGTGACCACCAGATGCGCCGGAATGCCGCTCTCTGAGGCCTGCTGAGCCGAAAGGCTCTGAACTCCGCAAAGCCAGACCGCTAAGACAAACATTGCACCGGCCATAAAACGATATTTGTTCATGGAAGCTCCTTTCAAAGAACCGCCTTTGACTGACAGCTTTAAGTCAGCCCAAGAGGCAAGGTTCTAAGGTTTTAGATGTTCCCGAGAGGCAAAAAGTATGACCGAATGATAGCTCCACCCGCCGAGGCGAAAAAAGATTAACGATCCAACCTGGGATTCTTGCGGCGGACTCCGGATGCGATAATTCAGGAGTGGGCGACTCCACGACCATCCAGGCCCGCTCCGCCGTGCTCCGGCGATCTTTCCGCAGAGACTTTCCTGCGGCGGTGCGCGGTGAAGGCGTCTACCTGTGGGACGCCGACGGGAAGAAGTACCTTGATCTCGCCGGATCCGCCGCCGTGAACTTCATCGGACACGGCGTGCCGGAAATCTCCGCCGCCATGTCCGCGCAAGCCGCGAAGCTCGAGTTCGCCCACACCAGCCAGTTCACCACGCCGGTTGCCGAAGAGTACGCCGAAGAATTGCTGGCGTTCGCCGGGTTGAACTCAAGCGACCATTTCCGTGGCGGCGCAGTCTACTTTACGTGCGGCGGTTCCGAATCGATCGAGACCGCATTGAAGCTGGCCCGTCAATATCAGGTCGAAATCGGTCAACCCGCCCGCCATCAGATTCTCAGCCGCCGGCAGAGTTATCACGGCTCGACGCTGGGCGCGCTGTCGGTGTCGGGCAACCGGCGCCGGCGCGAAATCTATTTGCCGATGGTGCGGGAGTTCGCGCACGTCGGCATGCCGTACTGCTACCGCTGCGCTTTCGATTGCACCGACGGCTGCCACAACTGCGGCCAGCAATACGCCGCCGAACTCGAGCGCTCCATTGAAGCTTCGAACGGCGAAGCTGCCGCGTTCATCTTCGAGCCGGTCAGCGGAGCCACGCTCGGAGCGGTGGTTCCTCCGCCTGGATATCTGCAAGCCGTGGCCGAGATCTGCCGCCGCCACGGCGTGCTCCTGATCGCTGACGAAGTCATGACCGGCATGGGCCGCACCGGCCGTAACTTCGCGGTGGAGCACTACAATGTCGCTCCGGATATTCTGGTCACCGCCAAGGGACTCTCCAGCGGCTATGCCCCGCTCGGAGCCGTGATCGCCAGCAAGAAAGTCGTCGACGCGATTGCCGACGGCTCAGGCGTCTTCCTGCACGGCTTCACCTACAACGCGCATCCGATTTCCCTCGCCGCCGGACGCGCCGTGCTGCGGCATCTGCGGACGAAAAAATTAGTCGAAGCCGCCGACTCCAGCCGCCCCAACAGCCCCGCCGCCCACTTCAAACAAGCCCTGGAGAGCCTGCGCAACGACGAAGCTGTCGGAGACGTTCGCGGCATCGGCCTGCTCTGGGCCGTGGAATTCGTCGCCGACAAAGCCAGCAAACGCCCGTTCCCGCCCGAGCAGAACTTCGCCGGACGAGTCGCGGCGGCCGCCCTGAAACGCGGCCTGCTGGTCTATCCCATGCAAGGCAGCCTCGACGGCATTTCGGGCGACCACCTTCTTCTGGCGCCCCCCGCGATCATTACCAACGAGCATATCGACTGGGCCGCCGAGCAGCTGCGGGCCGCGGTGCACGAGGCATTTACTTCGCTCTGAAAAGCACTGGGCAGGAGAGCGAGGAACGACCTCTCTGCCTCATTGATGCCGACGCCAGCTTCGCTGCCAGCGTCGCAAAGCGTAGTACTCGTTGATGGGCCGGTCGTCGCGCAGCGCAGGCGTGGTGGGAGAGGCCGCGATCATCTTCTCAATCGGAACCTCATTGTCCAACACAGTATCAAAGGCCTGAAGCACTGCCGGACTGCCCCCTGGCGGCGGGTCCCATTCGGTGAGATCAGCGGCGGCATCGGGCGGCAGCTTGCGCTGTAGGTCTTCCGCCGTGCGCTGTGGAAGGGGCTGTTCGCTGGCCAGAAAGTGGAAGCCCCAGCCATCGACGCTGCCGAACACGCGTACATAGGGGAACGAGTTGTGGAGGGAGCGTGCGACTGCGGCGAAATCTTCATTGTCGCCCTCGGGCAGCCACTGCGCTAGAATGCCGCCCGGTCGCAGCCGCTTCCGGGCCGCGGCATAAAACTCCTCCGAATACAGCATGCTCGATCCCGCCGCTTCCACGGGCGGCGGAGGATCAATCGTGATGAGGTCATATTGCTGCGTTGTGCGTTCCAGGTAGCGACGGCCATCGTCGATCACCACATGCCCCAGGGGCGATTGCAGAAGCTCGGCGCCATCGCTGTGAAAATAACTGAACACCTGCGGCACGCTGGGCACCAGCTCGACCGCTGTGGCATGGATCTTCCAACTGAGCAGCGAGCGGAATGTCGTTCCCATGCCGAAACAGATGTCGAGCGCATCCTGCGGCGGACGGTCGAGGAACGCCAGCGGGAGATGCGCCATCATCTTCGTGATGGGGGTCAGCGAGGTCATGCCATATCCGTTGACCAGGAGTTCTCTATCCATCCCGTCCCCGGTAGCGATGACCGTAGCCGTAGAATCGCGCCGCACTTCCTCCTGCGGGTAGGCCTCGTCGTAGCCCTTGCCAAAGTAAATCAATAGGCCCGCCAGGGGCAGAAGAGCATACGCAGCACCGCTCGCGAAACGCGTGACCCCTGGTCGCGGGCGCAGCGCCCGCAAACCAAAAATCAGCCACGGCAACGTGAGCACGATCAGCGACCAGCGTTCGCTCAAGTAAGGCAACAGCAAGAATCCCGCCAGCAGCGGCCCCAGAATGCATCCCACGACATTGACCGCGTACGCGCTTCCGGCCTTGCCCGGATCTCCGGCCGACCGCCGGTCGACCAGCATCGGAGTAAGAAAGCCGAGCAGGCCGGTGAAGGGTGCAACGCCCAGCACCAGCCTGAGACCCTTGGACCAATGAATGCCCGGATTTGACGTCACCAGCGGAAACAGCGCGGCCAGCGCCAGCAGCGTCCACAGAACTGGACTTTCCGCGGTGGCCCCGGCGGAATCGCCAACCTGCCGCGAACTCCACCGCCGGTAAAGCCGCGAACCGGTGAAGGTGGCCGCAAGGTAAACGCACAAAATGCTGGCGAACGCGTAGACGACGGTCCCCAGATACGGCGTGAACTGGCGCACCCAGACCAGTTCCATCCCCATGCTCGTCAGACCGCTCAGAAAGAGGAGAATCAGAATGCTACGGCCGCTCGCGGCATTCGGAGTTGGTTTGGTGAACGGTTCGGCGTCTTCGACCCTGGATTCTTGCGGAGAATTCGAGGAGCCCGAGAGCACAACGGCCGTGGTCGCAATCGCGCAGTTACATGCGGCGCCCACCCACAGCGTTCCGCGGAAGCCTAGAAGTTCGACCAGCAGCGGAGGCAAGACCGTTCCCACGACCGCGCCCGCGACATTTGCGGTGTAGAGAGAGCTGAATGATCGGCCAGATTCGCGGGGCAGTGTCTGTCGAATCGCCCGCATCCCGATCGGGATCGTCGCCCCCATCAGCGCGCCCCACGGAATCAGCGTGCATGCCACCCACACCCCGGACGCCGAATAGTAGGCGGGCGACGACGAAAGCTGAAGCCCTTCTAGAATGCTTCGACCCCACCCCAGCTCATAGGGCACCGCGATGCCCGAGATTCCTATCAGTAATTCGGCCAGGGCATAAAGACGAAGCGCCGGAAACGGCAGGCGGTCGCCCCTCCGGTCGAGCCACGCGCCGCTCGCCCAGGATCCGAGTCCCAGGCCGGCCATGAACACCGACAGCACAATCGACACCATGGCCGTGGTCACGCCGAACTTCGCCATCGCCAGGCGCAGCCATACCAGTTCGTACAGGACGCTGCAAAATCCCGAGACGAAGAAGAGAGAAAGAAAGAGTTCCCGAAAAGTCTTTTGCGATGGATGGTTGGGCAAGCGGTGACCGGTGTCCGGTATGGGAATGAAAGCACAACTGAGCGAACCAGGGCAAGTCAGACAAGCCAAGTCAGACAAGCCAAGTCAGCCCTCACTGGAAATGATCTGGCGCTGTAAGCGTCAGCAACAAAAAGACTTCTCGGATGACCTGAAGTTGAGCCGCGAATGACCGCCAGTGCATTGCAGCGCGCTTCCATCCGCACCTAAAGTGGCGAGCAAGCGGTTCCTGGAAGTGAAAAGAGCCGGGCGCGCAGACGAACGGGAAGGGCACGGCTTCAGCCGTGCCGTTAGGGACGCAAAAAATCCCAGGCTTTAGCCCCTGAGGGTCGCTGCCAGACCGCCACGGCCGTGAAGCTCAATACCGACGGAGGCCATTTATGGCAAGCCCCAATTCGAAAACCATGACGGAATTCTGCGAGCAGGTCAACCCGCGCGTCCTGCTTGTTCTACGAGATGAAGAAAGGCGCCGCACGCGTCCCTTCCCTGAGATGCTGCGGGTGCAGGAAAGCTGGGTCGCGGCGGCAGAAAAACGCGCCCTGCTCTGGCTAGCCGAGCGCACGCCGGACCGCATCGGCCCCGACCATCTGACAATTCTCGGCCTGGCGGCCCAGATCGGCGCGGGAGTGTGCTACGCCCTGGCCGCATGGAACCGCTACGCGCTCCTCGGCGTGATCGCCTGCCTCGCGCTGAATTGGCTGGGCGATTCGCTCGACGGCACGCTCGCGCGCGTGCGCCAGCGGCTGCGTCCGCGCTACGGATTCTACGTCGACCACATGGTCGACAGCTTTGGCGCGCTTGCCCTGATGGTCGGTCTGGCCCTGTCGGGATACATGCATCCCTGGATTGCCATCGGCCTGCTGATCGCGTTCCTGATGCTCTCGATCCAGTCGTACCTGGCGACCCACGCCCTCGGCGAGTTCCGGATCTCGTTCTGGCGCTTCGGCCCGACGGAACTGCGCATCCTGCTGTCGGCCGGGAATCTGGCTCTGTTCTGGAAGCCGGTGGTGCATCTATTCGGCGGTGTCGGTGTCTATCGCCTGTTCGACGTGGGCGGCGCCATCGGCCTGGCCGGCATGGGACTGATGGTCGTGGCCTTCTCGCTGCAGAACACCATCCGCCTCTATCGCGAGGAAAGGATTCCGCAATGACGACTAGGACGACAGTGATGATGCCGACGGCGAATTCGTGCGGGCGCGATGCTTCACCGTCTAAGCTGGTGCGCTGGTGCAAGTTCAACTTCGTCGGTGGAATCGGCATTCTTGTGCAGTTCGCGGCGTTGTTCCTGCTGAAGAGCGTGTTGCAATTCAACTACCTCGCTGCGACCGCGATCGCCGTCGAAGCCGCGGTGGTCCACAACTTCGTCTGGCACGAACAGTTCACCTGGGTGGATAGAATGCAGTCACATTCTGTGGAACCGCGTTGGCGCCGCTCGTTGCCGAGGCTCATACGTTTCAATCTCACCAACGGAGCCGTCTCCATCCTCGGCAATCTGGCCCTGATGAAAGTGATGGTCGGCCAGGGCCACATGAACTATCTGCTGGCCAACGCCATCGCGATCACCTTGTGCTCAGTGGCGAATTTCCTGGCGAGCGAAACCTGGGTGTTTTCGCGAGAATGAGGCAAGTCAGCCTCGGAGGAGAAAGATGAAGTGGCGATTCGTGAGGGTTAGTCTTACAAGATCAGCAGCTCTAGTCCTGAGCGGAGTCGTCTTCGTTTGCGCTGCGCGTGCGCAAGAACCAGAACCATTCCCCAGCAAAGACCGTCCGCTACTGGAAATAGACCTGCGCAGAGTTGGGTATGACACCTCCAGCGCTACAAAACGTCTACAAAAGTTTGTCGATTTCACGGACGCAAGTCATCTGGCAGTCGCATGGGTGACGCTTGACGATCCCACGGTGGCTGATAAGACCGGCCCGCTCACTGCAAGGCCTGCACACCTCTATGTTCTTATCCTTGACGCCAAGACAGGCGAGAAGTCTGACGTGCATGCCTGGCCGACGCCCTCTACCCATGTCCGTTTCCTCGGAGCCCGTGACGGAAAGTTCCTTACGTGCACTGGAAGCGTGCTCCGCCTGTTCTCACCCAACTTTGAAGTGATACAGGAACAACATTTACCGAACGACCGGGCCTGTCAAGGCCCTTCAGGAAACGGTGCATGGGGTATTCCTCAATGGGGGATTTCCCCAAGCAGACGAACTCTCCTTCTTTCCTCTCCCGCAGGGAAGGTCTCCGACGACACGCTGCTGGAGGTAGAGACCTTCGCTGTTGTTGGGAGTTGGACCGATGCCGTCCGAACCAAGAACATCTCGGACCATTGGCTCTTCGGATTTTGCGGCCAAAGGCAAGAGGCGTGCATTAGGAGGATTCATGAAACCTGGCGACCTTTCCAATCGACTGGGTCAGACGTGAAGGTGAACGGTTTTTCTAACCGCTTCGTTAACGACGACACATTGGTGATGGGATGGAACCAAATCACGGTGGTCACGGTCGAAGGCACGCAGCTTTTCCAGGTGGAACTGCCCAAGAAGCGACCAGTTGAGGGGACGGTGACATCGAGCGGAGGAGAAAGATTTGCGGTCATCGAGGATCGGGAAAGAGGACTGACCAGCAAGCCTCTCGACATGGACGCGTTCCTCTCCAACGACAGAGCAGTTGTTTACAGTATTCCGGATCGCCGGGCAGTCTACTCTGTGAAGGTCAAAGGCACTTCGCCGTGGCCCCCGTGGCAATCTCATGCGAATCGCTTGGCCCTTTCGGCGGACGGACGCCTTCTGGCTGTGCTCGACGGAGCGAACCTCAAAATCTATCGCCTTCCGGAGGACAAATCCGCGCATTGACTGGGCCAACGACGGATCTAACTGTCACGCGATCTTCAGCACCACCTTGCCGTAGTTCTTCCCGTCTTCGAGCAGTTTGTACGCTTCCACCGCGCGCTCCAGCGGAAACACGTGCCCGATCTGCGGAGTCAGCTTGCCTTGCGCGATCCATACCGAAAGCTGCTGCCAGGCCGGCTCCATGATCTCGTGCTTCTGCGATAGATACGTCAGCCACAGGCCTTGCACGCTGGCCGACTTTGCGTACATGGCGCGCAGGTCGAGTTTCGGAGGCTTGCCCGTCGCTGTGCCGTACTGGATGACGCGTCCAAAGTCGCGCAGGCAGCGCGTGCTCTTGGCGGTGTGGTCGCCGCCCAGCATTTCGAAGACGGCGTCGACGCCTTCGCCGTGCGTCAGATTCTTCACGACCTCTTCATAGTCGTGCTGCTTGTAGTTGATGGCGTGCTGCAAGCCGAGCGCTTTCACGCGCGCGA
>Ga0210399_10003047_pt1 | contig 13025 bp, 10 predicted proteins | sample IncBWC14MmetaG_FD_150865 | JGI IMG/M metagenome (GOLD analysis project Ga0210399, IMG submission 150865) | Forest soil microbial communities from Barre Woods Harvard Forest LTER site, Petersham, Massachusetts, United States - Inc-BW-C-14-M | ecosystem: Environmental > Terrestrial > Soil >... | reverse complement strand
GTCCGGCGACACTTGCAGCTCCGCGATGCGATGCAGCTTGATCATGTCGTCAAAGGAAATGGGATGCCTTGCCGCTTCTTGCGCGGAAACGAGAAACGCGCACCCCAGCAGCATCGAAATCGCAAGACCGCATCGAAGATAAAAATATTTCATCTCTTGCTTCTCCCTTGAAAGACGGTGAGCCGCAAACGTGCGACTGATTCGGGCATACAAAGTCACGCTTTTCAGAATGACGGATGATGTCACGTTTCGCAGTCGAATCCAATAGCCCGGACTGCACGAACGCCGCGGGTGCGCTGATGCGGCACTCGACTCTGCTACAATCCTTTGCCGGACATCTCATGGCGACAAGCAGCGGACTTTTCCCCCGCAATTTCAAGAAGAACTTTCCTTTAGCCTCGCGCGGGGAAGGTTGCTGGATCATCGCCGAGGATGGCCGCCGATTTCTCGACGCCTCCGGGCAGGCTGCAGTCGTCAGCATCGGTCACGGCGTTCCTGAAATTGGACGCGCCATGGCTGAACAGTCCTCGCAGATTGCTTTCGCGCACACCTCGCAATTTCACACTGCGCCCGCAGAAAGACTTGCGCAACGATTGCTCACGATGGCACCGGCGAATTTTCGCAACGGTGGCCGCGTGTATTTCACTTCGGGCGGATCGGAAGCCACTGAAACGGCGATAAAACTTGCGCGCCAGTTTCAGCTCGAAAATGGGCAGAAGAATCGCTTTCGTGTCGTCTCGCGCAGGCAGAGCTACCATGGAAGTACTCTTGGCGCGATGTCCGTCAGCGGAAACGCCGCTCGCCGAGCGCCCTACGCGCCACTCCTTGCGGAGTGGGGGCACATTGCTCCGTGCTTCTGCTACCACTGCCCGTTCGAAAAAACTTTCCCGCAATGCGAACTTGCTTGCGCCAACGATCTCGATACGTTTCTGCGAGCAAATGATTCCGACGCCGTCAGCGCGTTCATTTTCGAACCGGTTGTCGGCGCCACTCTCGGCGCCGACGTCCCACCCGAAGGCTATGCGGCGAGAATGGCCGAAATCTGCCGCAAACATGGACTTCTACTGATCGCAGACGAAGTGATGAGTGGAATGGGGCGCGCCGGAAAACCATTCGCAGTGCAGCACTGGGGCGTGGAACCCGACATGATTCTGGTGGGAAAAGGAATCGCCAGTGGTTATGCCCCACTCGGCGCGGTTCTTGTTTCACCGCACGTCGTCGAAGCATTCGAGCGCGGCTCAGGCGCTTTCATGCACGGGTTCACGTACCAGGCGCATCCTGTTTCCACTGCCGCGGGCAACGCGGTTCTCGACTATCTCGAAACGCATAAACTCCCCGATCGTGTGGCCCCCGCCGGGGAGAATCTGCGCGCGGCTCTTGCTCCGATCGAATCGCATCCAAATGTCGGCGATGTTCGCGGGCTCGGACTGCTTCTCGGAGTTGAATTCGTGAAAAACAAAACTGCGCGCGAGCCTTTTCCTAGAGAACAAAACATTGCCGAGAAGATTCGCCAAGCCTGTTTGGAAGAAAATGTGCTTACGTATCCGACGCAAGGTTGCGTGGATGGCTTGCGCGGCGATCACATCCTTCTTGCTCCGCCGTTCACAATTTCGCGGGACGAATGCACGATGATCGCTCGCGCGCTGCAATCGGCAGTTGCGAAAGTGTTTTCGGCGTGATTCACTCCGGGTCAGGTATGTCCGTTGCAAGACAATCACTCTTTCCCTGGAGAACGAAATAAATATGCCGCGTCCTTTGCCTACTCTCGTGGCCTCATTCGTTTTTTTCCTGATCTTGCCCTTCGCGCTTTCCGCTCAGCTCAAGCAGGATGCCCCTCCCGAGTCTTCGATTTTCGGTTTTTCGCCGGCGCATGCCGCCACTGAGCACCAGCTCGAAACCGCCTTTCAATCGATTCCCTCTCCTGAGAAAGCGCGCGAATGGCACCGCACGTTCACTGCCGAACCGCATCCTGCCGCCTCCGAGCGAAATAATCAGCTTGCCGATTTCGTGGCGGACTCATGGCGTAAGCAAGGATGGGAAGACGTCACACTGCGCCGCTACGATGTTTTGCACTCGCGCCCGCGCAGTGTGTTGCTTGAAATGACCGCGCCGGTCCAATTCACCGCCTCTCTGCGCGAAGATGCTTACGACGTCGATCCCGACACGAAAAATCCCGCGGTTTCCGGCGCGTACTTTGGGTACTCGGCTTCCGGAGATGTCACCGCCGAACTAGTCTACGCGCACAGCGGCAACCCCGAAGATTACGATCTGCTGCGGAAGAACGGCATCAGCGTCAAAGGCAAGATCGTTCTCGTCCGCTATTCCAATCCTTACAGTTATCGCGGATTCAAAGCGCTCACCGCTGAACGCGAAGGCGCTGCCGCCCTGCTCATCTATTCCGATCCCGCGGAAGATGGTCCTACGCGTGGTAAAGTTTTTCCCGACGGCCCTTGGGGACCGGAAAGCCACATCCAGCGCGGCGCCATCACTTACGATTACATCGTTCCCGGCGATCCCACAACGCCGGGTTGGGCTTCCGTTCCCGGAGCAAAACACATCGCTCCGGAAGAAGCGCGCTCACTTCCGAAAATTCCGGCGATGCCTCTTTCGTGGCGGGATGCCAAGCCTCTTCTGGAAAATATGAACGGACCCGAAGCGCCGAAGGACTGGCAAGGCGCATTGCCTATCACGTATCGCTTCACTGGCGCGGTAAAAGTCCACGCGAAAATCGACATGGACACCAGCATGCAGCCTTACACCGTGGTCGAAGCGCGCATTCGCGGCGGCGAGCTTCCCGATGAATGGGTGTTGCTGGGCAATCATCGCGACGCGTGGGCGTTTGGCGGGGTGGATCCTTCGAGCGGCACGGCTTCGATGATGGAACTGACGCGCTCGCTCGGCGAACTCAAGCAGCGAGGCATCCGGCCGAGGCGCACGGTGGTGGTCTGCAGTTGGGACGGTGAAGAATACGCGCTGACGGGCTCGACGGAATGGGGCGAGCAGTTCGCCGATGATTTAAAGAAAAAACTTGTTGGCTATCTCAATGTCGATGAATCCGTCGCGGGAGCCGCGACCACCGCGGGTTCCGAGGGTTTGAGTTTTTCGCCGTCGGCGGTGGCTTCACTCGCGCCGATGCTGGTGCAAGCCTCGAAAGAAGTTCGCGGGCCGTCGGGGAAATCTTTGTACGAAGCGTGGCGCGCCACGGCGATGCGCGATACGAAAGCGAGCGCGCCGCCGCTCGACAGCGCGCTCGTGGAAACGCGCATTGGCAGCGGCTCCGACCACACCGTGTTCCTGAATCATCTCGGCCGCCCGGTGATCAACCTGGGTTTCACAGGCGACTATGGCGTGTATCACTCGATGTATGACGATCACTACTGGATGGAGCACATCGGTGACCCGTCGTTTGAATACCATATCGCGCTAACGCGGATTTGGGGAGTGGTCGCTCTGCGGCTGGCGAACGCTGATCTCCTGCCGTTTGATTTTGGCTTCAACGCGGCGGCCCTGGGGCGATTCCTGCGTGAGCTGGAGCAGAAAAACAAATTCGATTCACGGCATCTCGCGTTGAAACGGCTCCACGGCCGAATCGCGGAGTTCGAAAAAGCAGGCAGCGCATTGCGTGAAGCGGCCTCTCACGATCTACTTTCAGCAACGGCCTCGCCGCAGAAGATTCAGCGCCTCAACGAACAGTTGCTGCAAGTCGAGTCCAACTGGCTCGATCCCGCGGGCATTCCCGGCCGGCCGTGGTTTCAGCATCTTCTCTATTCCTCGCGCTACACATATGCGCACCTGGAATTTCCCGGGCTCACTGAAGCCGTGGAAAAGCAAGATTGGAAATTAGCAGGCGAACAGGCGGTAGTGCTCGAAAGAGCCGTCGAGAAAAACACCCGATTGCTGAAATCGGCAAAATCATCCTGGGAGAAAAACAAGTAATGATTCATGGAAACTGTTTTCGCGCGCTGATCATTTTTCTTTGCTCGCTCACGGCCATCTCGTTGGCGGCAGGCCAGGCGGCGCCGCCTGCCAAACCACGCGCGCGCGATCTCGGCGTTCCCTTTGACGGCACGCCCGGACTCTTGGATGCGATCACCGATGTTTCCGGGGTGACCGTCGGGCATACTACGCTCATTTCCGGCGAAGGAAAACTTGAAGTCGGTAAGGGACCGGTTAGAACGGGCGTCACGGCGGTTCTTCCTCGCGGCAAGGACTCGATGAACAACCCGGTTTTCGCCGGCTGGTGGTCGCTGAACGGCAATGGCGAAATGACCGGCACCACCTGGGTGGAAGAGTCGGGATTTCTGGAAGGCCCGGTGATGATCACCAACACGCATAGCGTCGGAGTGGTGCGCGACGCCGTAATTCAATGGCGAGTGAATCACGGCCAGCCCGATCCGACCGGTTACTGGTGGTCGCTGCCGGTGGTCGCAGAAACTTGGGATGGCTGGCTCAACGACATCAATGGATTTCATGTGAAGCCGGAGCACACCTTGAACGCAATCGATACCGCAGCGTCCGGCGCCGTTCAGGAAGGCAACGTTGGCGGCGGAACGGGGATGGTCTGCAACGGGTTCAAAGGCGGAATCGGGACAGCTTCACGCAAGCTCGACGCGAAAAACGGCGGCTACACTGTTGGGATTCTTGTGCAATGCAATTACGGCACGAAGGACAATTTGCGGATTGCAGGAATCCCCGTGGGCAGAGAAATCGCCGCCGATGCTCCCTACGCGAGCACCTCGTTCGTCAACGACGACCACGGTTCGATCATCGTGGTTGTTGCGACGGACGCGCCGCTCGTCGCGCATCAACTCAAGCGGCTGGCTCGCCGCGTCTCGCTGGGGCTCGGCCGCAACGGCAGTATCTCCGGCAATGGCTCCGGCGACATTTTCATCGCGCTCTCGACCGCCAATCCAGGCGCGGCTGCGACAGACCACGTCGTCGAACTAAAAATGTTGCCCAACGACAAACTGGGACCGGTCTTCGCCGCAACGGTACAGGCCACCGAAGAGGCAATCATTAACGCGATGATTGCCGCCGAAACTATGACCGGCATCGAAAATCACAAAGTCATCGCGCTGCCGCACGACAAACTGCGCGAAGTTCTAAAGAAATACAACCGGCTGGCACCGTGAGCCGGCGCAACAGAATAAAGATCGCCAGGGCGCTCCGTTTTGATTCGTTACATGAAAAGTGGATGACATAATGGGTATAGGAAGCCTCTGCTGATGCTGCGCTTAAAAGACGTTCAATTGCTACGCGAACGCGTTGTTCGTTGGGATGAGTATCCTTTTAACATTGCGCCAATTGCGTCGCTCTATCTGAATGCTCTGTTTTCCGATCCTTCTGATCCGGAGTAATCAATCCTGTGAGCCCTCAAATCACCGGAACCGCAGTCTTGCGTGGCGGGTTGAAAAACGGCATGGCGACGACCTTGGCGGAAACGGTGTGGCGCGCGGCTTCGACCGTCATTTCCATTTTTAGCGTGGTGCCGACGGCCGAGTGCTCGCGGCTGACGCAGGCGAGGGCGATCATTTTTTTCAGTGTTGGGGACCATGTCGTTGAAGTGGCCTTGCCGATTTGTTTTCCGGCGCGATAGACAGGGACGGCGGTGCGCGAGGCCATGCTGGGAACTTGCGGCGCCATTTTTAGTTTGTCGTAGAGGGCTTCGACTTCGTTCCAGTTGATTTCCAGACCGACCATGGCACGCTCTGCGCCTTTTTTTGCTTCGAGCGCCAGTGCTTCGCGGCCGACAAAATTTTCCTTCTTCAAGTCCACCAGCTTGCCCAGCCCGATTTCTGATGGAGAATATTTCTGCGATTCGATCAATGACTTCTTGCTCGAGATGTAATCCACTTCGATCAGAATCAGGCCGGCTTCGATGCGCGCGATGTCCAGCGCGATCATTCCCGCGGGGTGAATATCAAAGGCTTTGCCCTTGGCGATCAACGCGTCCCAGACTTTGACCGCGTCCTTCCACGGCATCCAAACCTCGAATCCTAGATCGCCGGTGTAGCCGGTGCGCGAAATGTCGACGGGCACGCCGGCAATTTTTCCATGCGTCACGCGAAAATATTTCAGGTTGGTGATGTTGGCGTCCGCGGCGGCGTGCAATAGTTTTCCGGAAGTCGGCCCTTGCAGTGCCAGCGCCGCGGTCTGCTCGGAAATATCTTCAATTTTCACGTCCAGCCCGAGTGAATTCTGCTGAAGCCATCGCAAGCTCGGGTCTGCGGCCGTCCAGCGATAATCGTTTTCGCCCAGCCGAGTAATCGTGCCGTCGTCGATCACTTTTCCTTCCGGATCGCACCAGCAACAGTAGATGACCTGGTCTACGGCAACTTTATTGATGTCGCGCGAAATCACGCGATTGACGAACTTCGTGGCATCGTGGCCGGTTACGCGATATTTGAAGAGCGGGGAAATATCGATCAGCGCCGCGGAATTGCGGATGGCGTTGTATTCGTGCTCGTGGTGCATTTCGTACACGCTGACGGTGTAATAGCCCGACCATTCGCGATAGTTCAGGCTTTCACACAACGCGAGCGTTCTCTCATGAAACGCGGTTCCGACGGGCAAGGATCCTCCTGCTGCATCCGCAACTGACAACAACGCGAAGCATTGAATTATAGGTGCGAACTCGGCGCCGTCGCAAGGAACGAGCGCACAGGATACAAACCTATCAGAGGAGGGTTGATTGTAAATATGCCCATTCCTGTTGACCACCATCGCTGCTTTCCATTGCAATGTCGACGCGAGAACACAAGGGAGCCGGCCGGCTCCGCTTTACAGCTGGTCGCAGCAAGCCCTATAGTCATCTGGCGAACCTCTTCGCACACTGCATGCAAAAAACCCGCCTCTTTCGAATCGCACTGCTCGCCTGGCTATTTTTGCTCAGTGCGAGCCTCTGCGCTGCAGAAGACATCAAGAAAATTCACCCGACCGGCTACGTGAGTGACTTGGCAGGCGCGATTACACCAGACGCAAGGACGCGGCTCGAAGCGTTATGCGCGGAAGTGGAGCAGAAGACGGGCGCGCAGATGGCGATTGTGACAGTCAGCTCGCTCGAGGGCGAAAGCGTCGACAATTATGCAGTGGATCTGTTCAAGCAGCTTGGAGTCGGAAGCAAGAAAGACAATCGTGGCGTTTTGTTACTGGTCGCTCCTAAGGAACGCAAATATCGCATCGAAGTAGGGTACGGGCTGGAGCCGGTTATCAATGACGCGCGTGCCGGAGACGCAGGGCGAGCGATGGTGTCCTTCCTGCGCCAGAGCGACTACGGCAAGGCAGCCGAAGCCGGTGCTTGGCAACTTGCCAGCTATCTTGCCGCCGATTCGGGCGTAACGCTCAGCGGGCAACCTCCGTTGCGCCCAACTCGAGTTAGCCGAGATGACGGCGGAATTGGCGGACTCGGGCTTATCTTTGCTCTGATAGTGTTCCTTGCGGTGGTCGGGAGCTTGATTTCGCGCGGTGGTGGACGCGGAGGCGGAAGCGGCTGCCTCTGGTTTCTACTGGGAATGTTGATGAACAGTGGCGGGGGCAGATCGGGCGGAGGCTGGGGCGGAGGAGGCTTCGGCGGAGGGGGTGGAGGCGGAGGGTTCGGAGGATTTGGCGGCGGCAGCAGCGGAGGCGGAGGCGCTTCAGGAAGCTGGTAACGCTGGAGGAAAGGGATGGTTGCGAAATGCTTTCCACGGAAATGAAACTGACGGAGCTGGTGAGAAGGCTGAAGGAATTTGCGGCCACAAACCTCGAATGCGTGATTTTGTTCGGGTCGACGGCGCGCGGGGATTTTCACGAAGGACACTCGGATCTCAACGTAGTTTGCATCCTTCACTCATTGAGTGTCGAGGAATTGGGACGCATCGCGCCGGTGGTGAAATGGTGGTGCGCCGATTTGAGAGAGCCGGCGCCGCTTTTCTTCACGGAAGAAGAGCTGAAGCATGCCGCGGATGTCTTCGCGATCGAGATTCTGGACATGAAGCACGGGCGGCGGGCGCTCTATGGAGCGGATGTGGTCGCGAAAATTGATGTGCCGATGAACCTGCACCGTGTGCAAATCGAGCACGACTTGCGCACTACCGTGTTGAAACTGCGTCAACACTACCTGCGGGCGCCGGGGGATTCGAAAGAACTAGCCCCGGTACTGAGGAAATCGTTTTCAGCGGTGCTGACGCTGCTGCGCCACGTGGTGATTGCATTCGGAGAAGAGCCGCCGGTCGCGGCGCATGATATTGTTGCGCGAGCAGCGGCGCTGACAGGCTCCAACATGGCGGCCTTCGGCCCCCTGCTGAAGTTGCGCGAGACGGGCGAATTTCACGACGAAATTGTTCCGGTGTATGGTGCGTATCTGAAAGCATTGGAGAAAACTGTGGACGCGCTGGAGCATCATCTTCCTAAGAAGGAATGGCGACGCATGAAGAATGCACATTCGTAAATCCAACTGATTCGAGGCGGATATGAAAATAGCACTGATCGTTTTGGCAGTTTTGCTGATCATCGCGCTGTTGCTGGGGAGTTCGTTTGTCAGCCGCAGGAATCAGATGGCGATAAAACGCGAGGCGGTAAATGCCGCGTGGGCGCAGGTGGACGTCGTCCTGCAACGCCGCGCCGACTTGATTCCTAACCTCGTGGAGACGGTGAAGGGATTTGCGGCGCAGGAACAGACCGTGTTCGGCGATATCGCCAAGGCGCGTTCCGCCCTTCTTGGGGCGCATTCGCCGGCTGAAAAAATCGCGGCGAACGGACAATTGGATTCTGCTTTGGGGCGCTTGCTCGTGGTTGTTGAAAATTATCCCCAACTAAAATCCAATGAAAACTTTCTGCGACTGCAGGATGAGCTAGCGGGCACGGAGAATCGCATCGCTGTGGAACGACGTCGGTACAACGAGACGGTGCAAGACTTTAACACGTTTATTGCGCTCTTTCCGAACAGCCTGGTAGCAAGCATGGGCGGTTTCACTCGCAACGATGCCTATTTCAAAACGGAAGAAGGCGCTCGGCAAGTACCCAAAGTAAGTTTCGGAGCTCCCTCTGCGACGCCACAACCGGCGCCTGCGAAACCCTGACGCGTTTGCTCCGACAGGCCGCGAACTTCAAGATAGTGCAAGCCGCCTGCGGATTTCGGCGACGATTTCGTCCGGAGACTTGGCCGCGTCGATGGTGATGGCATCTTCAGGCTCCTCAAGATCGGCGAATTGACCGGCCAGGATGCCTTCGCCGGCAAAATGGCCGTGGCGCTGGTGGATTCTATCGGCGAAAAGCGCGTAATTCCCTTTTAGATAAATAATTCTTACTTCGGGGCTGGGACGAAGCTCTTGGCGATAGGCGCGCTTGAGGGCGGAACACGCAAGAACGACGTTTTTGCCGGCGGCGATCCATCCGAGGATGGCTTTGCGCATCGCTGCGAGCCATGGAGCACGGTCGGCGTCATTGAGCGGAGTACCGTGAGACATTTTTTCGATGTTGGCGAGCGGATGGAAAGCGTCAGCGTCGGCAAATTGCCAGTGGAGCTGACCGGCAAGCATTGTGCCGATGGTAGTTTTGCCGGCACCGGTTGTACCCATGATAATCGCGATCACGGTCCCCTTTCGCGGAGCCGGCCGTCAGACTTGGCCGAGGAATTCGCCGAGCAGCATGTGAAAATGGTGAACGCCATTTTCGCGCTTGACGGAGTAGCGGCCGCGATCGTAGGTCGAAGAGCGCAAACCACGCTGGACATTTTCGCAGAGGCCGATGTCTTCCTGCTGGACTTCATCGCTGAAGGCCACCGAGCGTTTGATGCGCTGCTGATTTTCTTCGGTGGCGATATCGTGAAAAAACCATTCAAAGACGGTGAGCGTTTTTTCGTGCGAGAGAGGCACGATCAAATTCGTCGAAATGTTGTCAGGATAAATGTTGAGCATGAGGTTCGGGAAGACCCAGAAGTAGAGGGCTTGTTGCAGACCGGTGCCGGGAGCGTAAAGACGCTCGGCGGCGTCTTCTGCTTTCATGGCGCGGATGGGCGCGAATTGCTGCGAATAATAGCGGAAAGTGTCGGTGCGGTATTGCGCGTAGTCGATCTCCTTCATTAAGCCCGGATGGGCAATGGGGATGTGGTAGCCCTCGAGATAGTTGTCGACGTAAACTTTCCAGTTGCAATTGATGATGTAATCGCGGCGCTCCGCGAATTGCAAGCCTTCGAACTGAAAGCCGCGCGCTTGCCGGGGAATCTCGCCGAGGTAAGTTGAGAGCGGCTCCGTTTTCAAATCGAAATTCACAAAGATGAATTGTTCCCACGTTTCACAGTGGAGCGGCACCATGCCCATGGTACTGCGATCGAAAAATTCGATGCCTTCGACGTCGGGCGTGCCGATCAGGCGGCCGTCGAGCGTGTAGGTCCAGCCGTGATACTGGCAACGCAGGACATTTTTGCAACCGCTGCCGAGGGCAATTGGCCCAGCGCGATGGCGACAAACGTTGCTGAAGGCGCGCAGCATGCCGTCTTTGTCACGAACGACGATGATGGGCTCGCCAGCCACATCCGCGGTGAAGAAACTTTCAGGGTCGGCGATGGTGCGTTTCACTCCGTTTACTTCGCCGCAGGATTGGCTGAGGGTTCCGACCATTTGCCAGGTGCGCTGGAAAATGCGGGTCTTCTCGATTCCCAGGATGGCGGGATCGGTGTAGAAACGCGAGGCGAGTGTTTGCGCGCACTCGATTTGTTCGTGGACGTCAAGGTGAAGAGGTTTCGTGAGCATGGTTAGAACTTGCGGGTTTCCTGGCGCGACCAGCGCTCGACTACGATCTTGGATTCGGTGAAGAATTCGACGGCGTCGCGTCCCTGGCCGTGAAGGATACCGAAGAAACTTTCTTTCCAGCCACTGAAGGGGAAATAGGCCATGGGGGCGGCGACGCCAATGTTGATGCCGATATTTCCGGCGGGCGCTTCGTAACGGAATTTGCGGGCGGCGGAGCCGCTGGTGGTGAAGAGCGACGCCTGGTTGCCATAGGGGCTGCGGCGGAGAAAATCCATGGCTTCGTCGATGGAATTGGCGTGAACCAAACTGAGCACGGGGCCGAAAATTTCGGTATCGGCGAGCTGGCTGGTTGACGGCAAGCCATCAAGAATAGTAGGAGTGACGAAATTTCCGGATTCGTATTTGGGAATTTTGGTGTTGCGGCCATCGACGATGGGTTTTGCGCCTTCGCCAACGCCAGCGGAAATCAGCGATTCGATGCGTAGCTTGCTTTCCTTGGTGATGACTGGGCCCATTTGCACGCCGGCGTCAAGGCCATTGCCAACGCGGATTGAAGAGGCGGCTTGGGCGATGGAGTCGCGAAAAGTCTTTTGCGCATCACCGATGGTGACGGCGACGGAAACGGCGAGGCAGCGCTGGCCCGCGCAGCCAAAGGCGCTGTCGCTGATGATCTGCGTGGCGAGTTCCATGTCCGCGTCAGGCAAAACGATGACGTGATTCTTTGCGCCGCCCTGGCACTGCATGCGCTTACCGCTGGCTGCAGAGCGCGTGTAAACGTGTCTGGCGACGGGAGTCGAGCCGACAAAACTGATGGCGCGCACTTGCGGGTGGTCGCAAAGCGCATTCACCACATCTTTGCCACCATTGACCAGGTTGACGACACCCTTAGGCAGGCCAGTTTTTTCCAGAAGCTCGAAGGCGCGATGCATCGAGAGGGGAACGCGCTCGGAGGGTTTCAGGATGAAAGTATTTCCGCAAGCGATGGCATAGGGCAAAAACCAGTACGAGACCATCGCTGGAAAATTGAAGGGCACAATGGCAGCGACAACTCCGAGAGGCTGGCGGATTTGCATTTCGTCCACGCCGGGCGTCACGTCCTCGAGATTGTAGCCCTGCATCATCATGGGAATGCCGCAAGCGACTTCCACGTTTTCGATAGCGCGGCGCAGCTCGGCGCGAGCCTCCGGGAATGTCTTGCCATTTTCGAGAGTAATGATTCTGGCGAGTTCGTCGAGATTTTCTTCGAGGAGATTCCTGAGCGTGAACAGATATCGAACGCGCTCGCCGGGAGGCGTGCGGCGCCAAGCCGGGAAGGCATCGGCGGCAGCCTGAACGGCCGCGTCGACGTCTGCCGAGGTCGAGAGTGGCGTACGGGCGAGCATTTCGGTGGTCGCAGGATTGATGACGTCGGTGTATTCGGTGGCGGTGGATCGGCGCCATGCACCATTCACGTAGTTCTGAAGATCTGTGACTTGGGTGGTGACCGCACTGCTCATACTTAGCTCCTTGGCCTTTGTGCGGAATAGGTGATGTATCCCAAAGGGCCAACTCGTTGAAGAATTGGAACAGTGTAGTTTACCAAACATTTGTAAACAGCAGCGGGGAATAGCGCGAATCTGCAGGAGAACGGACTACAGGGATCTTGGACTCTGATTTGAGGTGGAGTCTTGGCGTAGGCGGTAGGCTAGCCAGGCGATGGTGGCGAGCATGCCGAGGTAGCCGAGGATGCGCATGGTGGCGCCGATTTTCTGGTCTTGGGCCAGGAAGCCCCACTGGGTGAAGAGGATTTCCCAGTCGGAGTCGCCGGAGCCGACTAAAGGCAAAGCTGCGGTGCGGGCGTCGGCCATGTAGGTGCCGATGTAGGGGAAATTTTCGAAGAACCAGAACATGCTGAAAGCAAAGCCGGTGGTTTCGCGCTGGAAGAAAAAGTAGGCGGCGCAGAGCAGAGGGACGAGGAGCTCGCCGAGGGTCCCGCCGAGGATGCGGATGGTGTCGCCAAACCAACTGAAGAAGAAATGGCCGCCTTCGTGGATGATCAGATTGGCGTAATCGAGGATTAGGAAGCCGGTGCTGCTGGTGACGGCGTAGAGAAGGAATAGGGCGTAGAAACAGAGCCAGGCGATTCCGGTGATGCGAGAGACGGGCTTCCAGTCGCCGAATTTTTCTTCGAGGAAGGCCATTGGAACAAGCGTAGCAAGCTTCGCAGACGGATGAAGCAAAAAAACAATGCACAGCTCGCAGAGAGCACGGAGGACTCAGAGAGGAAAGGACCGAGTGGCGGTGCTAGCGCTCGTC
>Ga0210399_10003045_pt1 | contig 13027 bp, 10 predicted proteins | sample IncBWC14MmetaG_FD_150865 | JGI IMG/M metagenome (GOLD analysis project Ga0210399, IMG submission 150865) | Forest soil microbial communities from Barre Woods Harvard Forest LTER site, Petersham, Massachusetts, United States - Inc-BW-C-14-M | ecosystem: Environmental > Terrestrial > Soil >... | reverse complement strand
AGGCGAACGCTTGGCCAAGGGATTTGGTGACTTCTTCGAATCGACCTTTACCGATATTGCGGAATAGATGGGGCGGCATGGCGTATTTCACATTGGCCTGCACGCGCTGGATATCGGCATCGATGTGGCCATTCGCCACCAAAACATCGGGCCAGCCATCGAGATCGTAGTCGAAGAAAAAGCAGCCAAAACCGAGCGTCAGGAGAGAATTGCGGCCGATTTCGGAACGCGGAGCTTCGTCGACGAAGAGTCCTTTTCCTTCGTTGTGATAGAGCGAGAGCATCTGGTTCGAGAAATTCGTGATCAGCAGGCTGGGGAAGCCGGAGTGATCGTAATCAGCGGCGTCCACTCCCATGCCCGCGCGAGCGACGCCGTCTTCGCTGAAGGCGATTCCGGCGACGACCGCTTTTTCGGTGAACGTGCCGTTGCCGTTGTTGCGATAGAGCTTGTTCGGCTGGGTGTCATTGGAAAATAAGAGATCGGGCCAGCCGTCATTGTCGAAATCGAGAACGGCCACGCCGAGAGTTTTCGACGTGGGATCGCCAAGGCCGGACTTCTGAGTCACATCTTCAAACGTGCCGTTGCCGCGATTGTGCCAGAGGCGGACGGAAGTGCCCTTGTAGGATTCTGGCGTGCAGTACGATTTGCTTTTGCCGTCGAGCGTGCAATAGAGATCCGTCTCCGGCGTCCACTGAACATAATTGCCGACGACGAGATCGAGTTTTCCGTCTTTGTCGTAATCGACCCAGGCGGCGCTGGAGCTGAATTCTTTCGGCCCAAGCAAGCCGGCTTTTTGCGTGACATCCGTAAATGTGCCGTTGCCGTTGTTGTGAAAAAGATGGCTCTGGCCATACGCGGTGACGAATAGATCATCGAAGCCGTCGTTATCGTAGTCGCCGACGGCTACGCCCATTCCAAACATTTCCACGTCGAGTCCGGCCTTGTGGGTCACGTCGGTGAACGTGCCGTCATGATTGTTGTGATAGAGCTTGGGCGTCGAATGCTTCTGACCATGGCCGGGCCAGTCCATGCCATTCACGAGGAAAATATCGGGCCAGCCGTCGTTGTCATAGTCAATGAAAGCCACTCCCGGTCCCATGGTTTCCGGGAGGAATTTCTTCCCGAACGCGGCATTGTTGTGAGCGAAGCGAATCCCCGCGGGTGCCGTGACATCACGAAAAGTGATGGATCCCGCATCTGGCGCCGCAGGAACCGCATCGGCGGACTTTTGCACCATGAAAATGGCGGTGGCGACGCAAAGAAGTACAGCCAGGAAAGAGCGCTTCACTCGGGCCTCGCGATAGGGTCGCGCCCAACGCCAAGCGCGTCGGCGACCTTGTTGATGTAGTTGAACCACGCGGCAATCAGCGTGATCTGAAGAATGCCTTTGTCATCGAAGCCAACGGCGCGCAATTTGACGTGGTCCTCTGGCGAACACTGCGTGGCGTCCTTTGTCAGCTTCACCACGTAATCCAGCATTACGCGATCCTGTTCGGCGATCGGCGCGGTGCGATAGTCCTTGCGAAGAGCGTCCACCATTTGTTCGTCCAGCGTGACTCTACGCAGAAACTCTGCGTGAGACTCGATTCAATAATGGCACCGGTTGGTGAGCGAGACGATCGTCGCGATCATCTCGTGCTGGTGGCGCTTCAATGGCAGATCGGGCGAAAGCATGGCGCCAAATGCCGAAAAGGAATGGAAGAGCGCGTCCGGAATCAGCGAATGCGAAGCCGTGATGCTGCCTTCTTCGCCGCGGTCCACCGCTGGAGCAGGTGTGCGATATTCCTGAGGATAGAGCTTGCGCTCCGCCTCAATCGCGCGTTTCACGAACTCGTCTTCGTCCATGCGAAGAGTTTTGATCCAGGTCATCGGGCCTCTCGGTTCAATGGGAAATCGATGCGAGAAATTATTGTCCACCGCCGGGCTTCACGCTGTCTTGCGCCTTGGTCTTTGCGGCAACCTTCGCTGATGGCGTTTTTTTCTGGGGAGCCGAGCCGAGCGCGACGCTGACGTGCTCGTGAATGGCCTGCCGCTCGTTGTTGTCTTCGGGATGAGTCTGACGGTACGGCCCGGTGATGGCTTGCGCCGATTCGTCCGCCTTGAATCGCAGATAGCGCGCCTTGTGTTCATTGGCTTTGGCGTCGTCGCCGAGTCCGTTGTAGCACAGCATCAAATTGTAGTGTGCTTGTAAGTCTTCGGGATCGATCGAAAGCGTCTGCTCGAATTCCTTGACTGCGTCGGCGTAGCGCTTCTGCAGGAAGAGCACGCGGCCCAGCTCGTTGCGCACCACACGGTCGCGGGGGAATTGTGCAAGAACGGTCTGCAAGTGAGCTAATGCACCGTCGTAGTCGCCGTCTTCCTTGAGCGCACGCGCGTAGAAGTAATTGGTGCGCGCCAACTGCGGATTGATGGCAAGTGATTTTTCTAGAACTTTGCGCGCGCCCGCGGTATCACCCTCCTGCAACAGGGCCCGACCGATGTTGGTCCAGCCATCGGGATTCTGTGGATCGGCCTCCGTGATTTTCTCAAACGCCGCCGCCGCGGCTTTCAAGTCGCCCTGCAAAAAGAGTCCGATGCCGTAGTCGTTCCAGCGGGTCCAATCTTCCTTGGTGCTGATTGTCTTGGGTTGCGGGACAGCAGCGCTTCGAGGCAGAACGCGAAGGGTCTTGGTGTCCTCAGCGACTACGGTGATGGGAAGTTCAGGAATCGTCTTGAGATTGCCAGACACTTTGGAAGTGTCTCCATTGAATGCCCATTTGCGGTCGTCATAATCCGGCGTCGTTGCCGCCGTTGTGCCTGATGCCGGCGTACTTGCTGGATTACCTTGTGCTTCATCGCGCGCTTCAACGCCTGCGAATGAGAAATGCGTATTAAACCAGCCGAACTTGCGATAGTTGAGCTTGGCATGCAGTGTAATTTTGTCGCCCGCATTGTCCGGAATGTGCAGCCGAAAGTGTGCCGTGTCCGCCGCGCCCGGCGGAATCAGATGGACGTACACAACTGAACGCGTCGCCCAGGCGTTTCGTTTGTTGATGGGATTGCCGTGTCCATCGATTTGCAGCGAGCGATAAAAGTGCGCCCCCGGCTCGACGGGTCCTCTCCCGTCGTCCTCCACTTTCCCACTCCAGAAAATCGTCTGGCCTTTTTCATCTGTGGCTTGCAGCTCGAGCCACACATCGAAAGCGTCCACGGTGCCGCCAGGGAAGAAGTGCCCGACCTTGCGTGTCCGCACAACCACATCCACGCGAACGTCGTCGCCCCGCCGCAAGACCGCATCAGTGCGATCGATGGGAGCGGTAATGGGGCGAACTTCTCCCGCGGGGCCTTTCGGCAATGAAATATCAGATTCCTCGCCCACCGCAAAGGTCGTCGAAAGTTCCGCCTTCCCCATTTCGCTCCGTGCTGGGGCGTTCGTTTCTTTCCCCGCTGGAGAAATCGCGAAAATATCCACACTCAGCTGCTTGTCCTGCAAAAACTTCTTGGCGAATTCATATTGCGCCTGATCCTGATTCGCCGTCGGCACCGCCGTATTTGCTCCGGGGAAGCGATGCGAGTGGACCAACCCGTTCACATTGCCGTCATCGCCCGAAAGCACTTGTGGCATGTGGCAATCCGCGCAGTTCATGGGCGACTTCGGATAATAAAAAGCGCGCGCGCCTTGTCCGGATACGCCGCTGGCCTGCCAGTTGTCATATTCATTGAAGCCGCGAACCCACCGGTAATGATTTACGGGGACATCCAGGTGCACCTTGTGGCACGAAGAGCAGAACTCCGCGGTGTCCGCGCGCATGAACGGCTTCAGGAAAGTGCGGCGGTGCGGTTCGGGGTTCAAGCGAACCACAAAGTCATGCAGTTTGCGGACCAGCGGGTTCTCGCTGGCCGCCATTTCGTGGAGCTTGGGATACTCCAGGAAAAAATCGCCCTGGCCCATGGTGCTCTTCACTTCCACGATGCTGTGGCACATCATGCAACCAAGGCCCGCGCGCGCTTCCGGCCGGTCAACAATCTGCTTGATCGGCGTGTCAAACAATCCGCTGTAGAGCAGCGCAGGATCGTGGCAGCCCGCGCACCATTTCGACGACCGCACGCCCGCAACTTCCTGCATGTACTCTATGCTCTTGCGGTACCACTGGTTGTTGAACGAAGAGAAATGATGCATCGAGCTGTCCCACTGCTTGTAAATATCCGCGTGGCAGCGTTGGCAAGCGTCCGATTTCATGAAGTACTGAGAGGGAATATTGATGCCTTGTTTGGTTTGCGCGGAGCTGGGGAAGAATTTTCCTTGAGGGCCGTCGCCTTCGCCGTCCATAGTCTCCGCGGGCATGTGCGGATTGGAAATGCGATTCGCGTTCTTCCAGGCGACTGTCCGCGTCCACCACGTGCCCCCCGCAATGCCCGTGGTCAGCAGTGCCAGCGCGGCGAATCCTAATCCACGCCGAAGGAAGCCGTCACCCAGCCACCCTTTTGAGATGAGCCGGGATGTTGCCAGAAAAAGTACGCCAACAACGCACAGGGTAATATGCGCATAAAGCCACTGCTTCAGCCGAAGAGGCGTGCCTATCTTGATCAACACCAAGCCAAGAATCGTTCCCAACGCCAGCGAGATCCATCCCAGGCATGCCAGCAGCGATTCTTCGCGCAGCAAGCGTCCCGCGAAAACCAGGAGCAGAATCGCCACGACGATGCCGATCGCGACATGCAACAAATCCACGACAAAGTAGAGAATGATGGCCGAAGGATATCCGTACAGATAAACCGCGCTGAGTGTCAGCACGACCAGGATTCGCGATAACCACCGCTTTACAAATTCAATCTGCATCATCTCCACCTGAGTGCGCGGTTTGTGGTTATAAAAACAGCGGCCGGATGTCTAGGTAACATCCGGCCGCAATTCAGTTTGGGGTGCCCCGAAGCGAGCCAAGATTTGGCGGTGCTAGAGGCGATGTAGCTTGTGGGCATATTTATATGCGCTGGCGCACAGGCTGGCAATACTGCAAAAGCATTAGAAACTCGATGATAATGCAAAAGGATTAGAAAGCTCACAATAATGCAAATCTATTAGAGGTCAGATTGAGCTTCTATCCCTTTTGTTTCCAGGCACTTATAGCTCCTCCCGACGCGGAGGTCCTTGTATTCCTCCGTGCGGCCGCTGGGCCAGTCGATCACCACGCGATCGATTTTGTCGCGCTTGCCCAGTCCGAAAGTTACTGGCAATTCCGATTGCGAAAGATAGCTGGAGCCCGCCCGCACCATCCGCGATTGCGCTTGCCCCTCGTGGAAGATGCGGACAGTGGCGCCGATGGCGTCGCGATTCGATTTCGTGCCGGTTAAGCGAAATCGAATGCTCCGGAAGTTGGCCGTTAGATCATTGCGATATAAATACGCCGGACCATTGTTCGTGGTCAGCAGCAAATCCAAGTCGCCGTCACGATCGAAATCGCCGTAAGCCAATCCTCGTCCAACCTTTGGAGTCTCAAATCCTCCGCCGGCGGCATCCGCAACATCGCGAAACTTCCCGTTTCCCTGGTTCAGGAAAATTTGCGGCGCTTGCGCGTATCCGGTGTTGCCGCGGATATTTCGCACCGTTTCATCGATGTGGCCATTCGCCACCGCCAAGTCCAACGCGCCATCGAGATCGATATCAAGGAACATGCAGCCAAAGCCGAGAGTGTTTCTCGATGCCGCTCCGATTCCCGATGGAATCGACACGTCGTCGAAAATTCCCGGAGCCGTTGCGCGATACAGACCGATCATTTCGTTGTCGAAGTTGGTGATGGCCACACCAGGCTTACCCGAGCCATCGAAATCTCCGGTGTCGACGCCCATACCGGCGCGCGCTTTTCCTTCCGTGCTAAACGCCAGGCCGGCTTCCACCGCGACGTCCTTGAATTTGCCATTCCGCAAATTCCGGTACAACTTGTTCGGCTGCGTGTCGTTGGCCACGAGCAAATCCGGCCAGCCGTCCTGGTCGTAATCGAACATCGCCACGCCGAGAGATTTCGAGCTGCTGTCAAAAATGCCGCTGGTTGCGGTGACGTCTTCGAACGTTCCGTTCCCGCGATTGTGGAAGAGCCAGCAGGTATCGCCGCGATACGCTTCCGGGGTGCAATACGACTTATGAGTACCGTCAAGGCTGCAGAAAACATCGTGCTCGGGTGACCAGCGCACGTAATTGCAGACGAAAAGATCCAGCAATCCATCGCGGTCATAATCAAACCACACCGCGGAGGTGCTAAAGCCCTGACGCCCGAGCAGACCGCTCGAGCGCGTGGCGTCCACGAAAGTTCCTTTGCCGGTATTGCGAAAAAGCCGGCTTTGCCCTACGCAGGTGATGAAAACGTCAGGAAAACCGTCGTTGTTGTAATCGCCGACGGCTACTCCCATTCCGTATAGTTCGACATCGAGGCCAGCGTTCTTTGTCACGTCCGTAAAAGTGCCGTTGCGATTATTGTGGTAGAGCTGCAGCGCTGAGCGCTGGCGTTTGTGTCCCGGCCAGTCCATGCCATTTACGAGCAGAATGTCTTGCCAGCCATCGCCGTCGTAATCGAGGAACGCGCAGCCCGAGCCCAGCGTTTCCGGCAGCAGCTTGCCGCCATAGGCGCCGCTGTTGTGCCGGAACTGAATCCCGGCCGCGTTTGTAATATCCGTAAGGTGGAATCCCAGCGATACGGCGGGATCCGCGCGTGTCCAAGCGGGCGCTGCCACTGTGGCGATTCCCGCGCCCAATGCTTTGAAAAGAAAGTCGCGCCGGTTCACGGCAGATTCACCAGCCCATTGCGAATCGCGTAGACCACCAGCTCCGCCGTCTTGTGAATCCCGAGCGTATCCATAATATTGGCGCGATGCACTGCGACGGTATTCACGCTGAGATGCAAATCCACAGCGATTTCCTTGTTGGATTTCCCAGCCACAATGTGCGCCAGAATTTCCAGTTCGCGCGGCGTCAAACCGCCTCCGCGTTCTCCCTTGAGATTGTCCGGGCGCGACACTTGCGGGTCGAGCACGGTCTTTCCTGCCGCGATGCTCTTGACCGCGCTCACCAGGTCGAGGTCCATGGCGTTTTTCAACACGTAGCCGCGCGCGCCTGCTTCGAGCGCCTGGCTTACTAATGTTTCCTCCGAATGCATGCTCAGCATCAGGATTCCCGCTTCAGGAAATTTCTCCAGAATTCTTCTCGTTGCTTCGATGCCGCTCAGTTGCGGCATCGCGCAATCCATCACGGTCACTCGGGGGCGCAGTTCGCAAGCCAGCCGCACCGCTTCTCTGCCGTCGCTGGCCTCTCCCACGACGGAAATTTCCGGATCATCTTCCAGCATGCGGCGAAATCCGCGGCGCACCAGCGCGTGATCGTCCGCGAGCAGAACCGTAATCTTAGGCGCCGTTGGCATCGACTTTTGACCTGGGAATCTGGAGGCGGACCTTCGTACCGCCTTGCGGCCTCGGCGAGATTGCCAGCGTGCCGCCAATCAATTCTGCGCGTTCTCGCATAGCCACCAAGCCGATCCCGCGCTGCATTTTTTCCGCGACGAAACCCGTCCCATGATCTTCCACTTCGAGCTCCAGCGAATCGGGCGAAAATTTCAGCCGGATCCAGGCGTCACTCGCTCCGGAATGCCGGCTCACGTTATTCAGCGCTTCCTGCAGCACGCGGTAGATGTGCACGCCGGCGCTCGTCTCCACGGCGAAAGGCTGGCCCGTTTTCTCGTAATGCAGTGCAATGCCGGTCTGCCGCCCCACCGTTGGAATATACCAGTCCAAAGTGCTTTCCAAGCCGGCTTCTTCGAGTAGCACCGGATGAAGGGCCTGCGATAGCGTCCGTATGTTGTTCAGTGTCGATTGCGCGATCTCCTGCACTTCTTTTAGATCTTCCCGTAACGGAGAACCTTCCGGAGCGTGTTTTCCCGCACGGCCCAACATTGAACCGATGGCCGTCAGCACTTGCCCGAACTCATCGTGCAACTCACGGGAAATATGGCGCAGCGTCGATTCCTGTGTCGATATCAGTTTCTGCGCCAGGTCGCTGCGCTGCTCGGAAAGCTCCGCCAGGCGCGCAAAAATGTGGCGGTTGCTGCGAATCAGGTACAAGCTCGTCAGAACAATCGCGATGAGCGTTGCAGCCAGGAAAAGATAGAGTTGGCGCTGCACTCCATCGTAAATTTGCGCAATGCGCGCGGCCGCCTGCTCCTCGCCTTCGTTATTTCCCACTAGTAGCCGCGAAACTGCCGTGCTGAGGGCTTGTTGCCGCGCCTGCAGCGACAAGCGAATCTGCTCGCGCGCCTCCGCATCTTTCCCGATCTCCGCCAGCGCGAACATCCGGTTTACGGCGTCCCAAAACTGCGAGACGGATTGCGTGAGATACAGCCGCTGCTCCGGCGTGCGGTTCGCTCCGGCCAGACTCTCTTCCAGTTTCAAGCCGGCGTCCAGGTCCTGACGAATGCGTTCGAATTGCGCGGTCCAGGCCTTGAGCGGGTAAGTTTCCGTGGTGTCCAACATATCGCGCATGGCCAGGGCGACGGAATTGAGGTCATTTTGCACGCGTAACAATTGCAGCGAATCTTTCCGGTTGCGATCGACCATCTCGCTCTGTAGTTTTCTCAGGCCGGCCAGCTGAACGGTGATGTAGAAAGCGTACGCCAGCACGGCGGCCAGCGTAATCACAAGTCCTAGCAGCAGTCCGTTCGTGGGTGAGCGTTGCGAGGATGCAGCATTCGGCACGGGCTAAGAATACCTCAGGCGGTGGTCTGCCGCCGTAGCGACAGCACCAGGCCAATCATGATCAGCGCACAGAGCAACGGGACCAGCAATCCAATTCGCAAGCTACCAGAGAATTGTGAGACAGATCCGACTAGCCATGGCCCGGCGGATCCTCCCAGTGAAGCCAGAGCAAAGAGAACACCCCCGATTTTCTTGGCGCGCGCACCGTACCATCGCGAGAGCCATGCGATGTAAATGGGGTAGATGCTGGCACAACCAAGGCCTGCAAAAAAGACCGCAACGATGGCCATATATATACCGGGAGACACGATAAGGAGAGCATCTCCGGCGGCCGCCAAGGCCAATACGCCCAGCACGAGGGTTCTTTCCTTCAGGTGGCGCAATGCCAGGGGCGCACTGCCGCGCCCGATGGTTAGCCCGCCGTAGAAAAACGTCGGAGCGAGAGTGGTCAAGCCGGTGATGCCATTCGCCAGACGTCTGGAATATTCAGCCGCCCAAATTCCAATGCCGTTTTCCATCGCGACATAAATAAAAAACAAAGTAGCAAGGGCGAGAGTGACGTGGAATGCAGGTCCCGCGCCTGCGGTTTCGGCGACATTTGCTTCATGAGGCCTTTCATCCGCGCCAAACGATGTGAAGAGAAGCCCAATGACCATCACAGCGCCAAACGCCGCACACCCTAAAAGAGTGAGACTGATTTGGTTGTGCTTCAGTGCGAAGGCGATTAGCAGGGGACAGGTCATCGCGCCAACGCCCCACATGAAATTGAGCAAGCTTACAAGAGAGGCGCTTCGCTCGCCTCCGAGCTCTGCTACCAGCAGATTCGTCCCCGCGGTGAGCAATCCGTAGCCAAGTCCGAAAGTAGCCGTGGCTGCCAGGGCAAGCATGTGAGTGTCCGCATTCAGAAAGGCCAGCCCGCCGCCCATTAGCGCATAGCCTAATACCAGAGCGGGACGATAACCGCGCCACGAAGCGATGGCGCTGGACGCCAGCGTGCCGATCCACGCAGCCATAAATTGAACCGTGGAGAAAAGTCCGGCTTGGCTGTCATTGAGAGACCATCTGTGGATAAAGACGGGCAGCATGGGGCCGACGATGACGGTTGCGATTCCACTCAGTACAAAGCCTGCGAAGAGCAGCACGAGCAGGTTGCGGTGCCCGCTTGTTTCTGTGACAGCAGAGTTTTGCTCGCTCATGAGTAAGCTATCATTCTGAGGGACGCCGCCCATCCTAGCAACTTCGCGCTTCTGCAAAATCCTCCTGCCTGGAATTCGAAAGTTCGATACTCTTTAGCCTTCACTTTTCAGGAAAGATGGCTACCCATGATTGAAGTCGGGCTTGTTGGATTCGGTCTCGCTGGCCGCGCGTTCCACGCGCCGGTGATTCGCGCTGTGCCGGGCCTGCACCTCGCCGCGATCCTGCAGCGGAGCGGCACAGAAGCGGCGGAGAAGTATCCCGAGGTTCGAATCGTGCGGAGCATGGACGAATTGCTCGCCATCCCGGAAATTCGCCTGGTCGTGATTGCGACTCCCAATGCCACGCACTATCCGTTCGCAAAGCAATGTCTACAGGCCGGCCACGATGTGCTCGTCGATAAGCCGTTCGCGACAACTTTTGAGGAAGCTAAGTCGCTTGTGGAGATTGCCGAGGAAACCGGCCGCCTGCTCACCGTGTATCAAAACCGGCGATACGACGGCGACTTCCAAGCTATACGGCAGCTGGTCGAAGCCGGCACGCTAGGACACATCGTGTGGTTCGAAACGACTTACGACCGTTTCCGCCCAAACCTCAAGCCTGGTGCGTGGCGCGAGACCACGCAACCCGGCAGCGGAATCCTATTCGACATCGCGCCGCACCTGATCGACCACGCGTTGATACTTTTCGGTTTGCCGGAAGCTGTGACCGCCGACGTGCGAACCGAGCGCGAACACGCCCTCGCGGACGACGCCTTCGATATCACGCTGCACTATGAAAAGGGCATGCGCGCCATTCTTCGTTCCAGTATCCTCGCTGCGGCGCCGCGCCCTCGTTTCGTTCTGCTCGGCACGCAGGGCAGTTTCGTGAAGCAGGCCTTTGATCCGCAAGAAATGAATTTGCGCCGCGGCTTCATTCCCGAGGGCAAGCCTTGGGGATACGAGCCGGAAGAAAATTGGGGCGTCCTGACCATCCCGGCCGGCGAATCGTTTGAACAGCGGCGCATTCCTTCGGCTGCTTGTGATTACCGCGATTACTACGCAAATCTCCGTGACGCCATTCTAGGAAGAGCCGCTTTGGCTGTGACTCCCGAATATGCGCTCGATGTCATGCGGATGCTCGAGCTGGCACGCGCGAGCAGCGAACGCCGATGCACTCTTCCATGGCCCTCCACAAACATCTAAATGCTTTGCAGATGCGTCGATTCAGAAGTGAGTGCTTTCGCCAGTGCGCGGAAACTCCGATTGGGCGGAGCGCGATTGCGGAGGACGCGGAAGTTCAGTTCGTTAGTGAGCGGTCAAAGTTACATTGAAGACGGCGTTGCAATTGGTTGATGGATCGTCCGCGACGGTGGTGGATACGTCGCCGCTCTTGATAGAAAAATCCAGCGGCCGCTTCGGCAAATTGGGCAACCCAGTGACGCGGGCCTTGCCATCACTATTAGTGCCGATTTCGACTTCCGACTTGCGCTTGCTCAGGAATCCGTACTTGATCGTAAGACTGATCTTCGCATTAAAAATCGGTTTGTCTGCGGCATCTTTCACAAGGAAATCGGCGCGGCAGGAACCTAGGCCGGCGTCCACGACGGGAACTTCCGGCGAATCGGCAGTGGTGGTTCCTTCGCAATGCATGAAAACAAGGATGGCGCCCAGCGATAGAACGATTCGAAACTGCCACAGCCGCATTGTTGACATAACGCCTCCGCTCTCAAAATCTACGCCGGTACGCACGCGGTTGCAATTCACTAGTTTTAGCCGTGTGGGGCTCGTTTGACTCACACTTTTCACTAAGCATTGAAGGACTTCCGCGTATAATCTGATTTCTCTAAAGAACGGGAGGAGACCCACGCCGGACATGGCCGTCGAACTAGCACCATCCATCTTGTCAGCAAATTTCGCGCGGCTGGGCGAGGATGCAAAAGCGGCGCTGGACGGCGGCGGCACCGTCCTTCATGTTGACGTGATGGACGGCCACTTCGTGCCGAATATCACGATTGGGCCTCTGGTTGTGGCATCGCTTCGAAAAACTCTTCCCAACACCATTCTCGACTGCCACTTGATGATTGAAAACCCCGACGACTACATTCCTGCGTTTGCGGAAGCCGGAGCGAGCTGGATCTCCGTGCACCAAGAAGCTTGCGTGCATCTCCATCGCACGCTGCAACTGATTGGCGCGCACGGTTGCAAGTCTGGCGTCGTGTTGAATCCCGCAACGCCGGTGCACATGGTAGATGAAGTTTTGGAGATGGTGCACCACGTTCTGATCATGTCCGTGAATCCGGGATTCGGCGCACAAAAATTCATTCCCGGCGCGCTCCACAAAGTCAAAACGCTAGTCGAAGTCCGCGAATCGCTGGGGCTGTCTTTCCGAATTGAAATCGATGGCGGCGTGACGCTCGATACCGTCGGAGAGATTGTGCGCGCAGGCGCGGAGTTGCTTGTCGCGGGCAACGCCGTTTTCAACAAAGGCGACATCCGGGAAAACGCGAAAAAATTATTGGAAGCGGCGCGCGCCGCGACACTCACCCGCACCTGAGTCCGATTGCGCTGCAAAACTCAACCGCGCCTGAGTTTCTTGATTCCCGCGAATATTCACCTGACCACGGATATTTTGTTTCATTCTCCTTATCCGTCCATGCCTGCTCCCTTGCTGCGTGCTACTGCTCCTGATAATTCCAGGTTAGGCCGCCAGTCCCGACAAGGTCGGGATTTTCGGTTGAACGGCTATTAGGGCGAGTGAAATGTTTCTGATGTGGCGAGACGGACAAGGAAAAAAGCAAAGTCAGAAGCAACTCCAAGACCCAGGTTCAAGCACGACGAACTTGGGCACCTGCGGCATGGGAGAATGGGTGGTGGCCTATAGAAAATGCTGACACGGCAAATACTTGCATTGGCGGCACCGACGGTGGCGCAGACCTTCCGGCGGTGGATCTTCCACTTGGGTGGATTGGGCTTTATTCCGCTGGGGCTGCTGGACAGCTCGCTGATTCCGCTTCCGGGAAGCATGGATGTGCTGACGATCGTCTTGTCGGCGCGAAAACGAGATTTGTGGTTTTACTATGCCGTGATGGCGACGATTGGTTCGGTGATAGGGGGCTACGTCACCTACCGGCTGGCAC
>Ga0210399_10003043_pt1 | contig 13031 bp, 11 predicted proteins | sample IncBWC14MmetaG_FD_150865 | JGI IMG/M metagenome (GOLD analysis project Ga0210399, IMG submission 150865) | Forest soil microbial communities from Barre Woods Harvard Forest LTER site, Petersham, Massachusetts, United States - Inc-BW-C-14-M | ecosystem: Environmental > Terrestrial > Soil >... | reverse complement strand
CGAGCCTCGGGTTGAACGGCGCCCCGACCGCGGCGGACCGCGCCGCGGCGCAGCGCACGCTGGCGCGCTTCGGCCTGACACGGCTCGCGCGGCGCCCGCTCGCCGAGCTCTCCTATGGCCAGTCACGCCGCGTGCTGTTTGCCCGGGCGTGCGTGCGCCACCCGAAGCTGTTGCTGCTCGATGAGCCCTTCGCCGGCGTCGATGCGCCGACTCGTCAGGCGCTGATGCGGCGGGTGGCCGACCTGGCCGCGCACGGCACCGCCGTCGTGGTGACCACGCACCGGCTTCCCGACTGGCCGGGCTGCGCGACGCACGAGCTCGAGCTGACGGGCGGGCGCGCCCGCTATTGCGGGCCGCTGCGGACACGGCGGGCGCATGCGCTGCGCACCGGATCCAAAGGTGCGGGATGAGGCGGCGTCGCGCCTTGCAGTGGGCAGCGCTCGGCAGCGCGCTCGGCGTGTTCAGTGCGCTCGCAGCCTTCATGGGGTCGCCACTCTTCTGGGAACGCTATCTCGGTGCGCACCTGCAGGCGCGGGAGCGTGTGCCGGCGTGGTACCAGCCGCGCGAGCGGGTCGCCGGCGCCGAACAGCCGCCCGCGCCACGCGTGGCTCCCGAGCTCGAATCGCTCGAAGCGCGCGCGCTCACGGCGGCGGCCGCCTACGCCGCCGCGCACGGCTCGCTCGCGCTCATCGTCGCGCGCCATGACCATATCGTCTTCGAGCGCTACTGGCAGGGGAGCGGCTTCGACACGCTCATCGATGCCCAGGCGTTTACCCGGGTGCTGGCGGCGCTGGCGACCGGCAGCGCGATCTCGCAGCGCAAGATCGCCGGGCCCGACGAGCCGATCGGCTACATCGTCCGCGAGCTCGCGCACGACGCGCGCGGCGCGATCACCATCCGCAACCTCATGCAACTGTCGAGCGGCCTCGCGTCCCCCGCCCCGGGCGCTGCGCCCTGGGGTGCCGCGGCGCGCGCCCGGTTTGGAACCGACATCGTGGCGGCTGCGCTCGCGCGGCCGCTCGCCGGCGCGCCGGGCGCAAGCTTCGCGCCGCAGCCTGCCGACCCGCAGCTGCTGTCGCTCGCGCTCGAGCGCGCCACCGGCGAGCGCTATGCGAGCTATCTGTCGCAGGCACTGTGGCGGCGCATCGGTGCGAGCGACGCCTGGCTCTACCTCGATCGGCCCGCGGGGGCCGCGCACGCCGACTGCTGCATGCTCGCCCGACAGGGCGACTGGATCCGCGTGGCGGAGCTGCTGCTCGGCGACGGCAACTACCGCGGCTACGAGATCATCCGCCCGGGCTGGGTGCAGGCGCTGCGCCTGCCAGCGCGCGCCAATCACGACTACGGCGAGTATCTGCGCCTGAGCGCTGCGGCTGCGGGGGCGAGCGAGCCCTACGCCGCGCCCGACACCTATGCGGTCGACAATGACGGCGGCAACCGCCTGTGGCTGATTCCGTCGTTGCACCTCGCGGTGCTGTGCAGCGCGAGCGCGCCGCGGGGCGCGGACTTCGACGACGCCCGCATTCCCAACCTCATCGTCGGTGGCGCCACCGACTTCGTGCCGCCGGCCGCGCGGCCCGGCGAGCTCTCCAAGATCGTTCCCGGTCATTAGCGGGAGGCTCGCGCGCGGTTGAACAAGCGTCTTGGGGCACTGTTCCTCTTCAGCATTATCGACACGCTGGGGTTCGGGATTCTCATTCCGCTCGTGCCCTACATGGCCGATCGTTTCGGCGCGGAACCTGAGCTCATCACGCCGATTCTCGGCAGCTATTCGCTGTGCCAGCTGATCGCCGCGCCCTGGTGGGGACGGCTGAGTGACCGTTACGGCAGGCGGCCGATTCTCATGAGCAGCCTCGCCGGCGCGTGCCTTTCTTACGTGGTCCTCGGGCTGGCGCACAACCTCTGGTGGCTGCTCGCCTCGCGCATGCTCGCCGGGCTCATGGCGGGCAACATCGCGGCGGCGTTCGCCTACGCATCCGATGTCAGCACGCTGGAGAAGCGCGCCGCCACCATGGGGCTCGTCGGGGCTGCGATCGGCGTCGGCTTCACGCTCGGGCCGCCGCTCGGGGGCCTGCTGGCCGGGGCCGACGCGCGCAGCGCGGATTTTGCCGCGCCCGCCGCACTGTCCGCAGCGCTCAGCCTGCTCGCCATCCTCCTCGTGAGGTTCGTGCTGCCGGAGAGCCACACGCCTGGGCAGCGCCGCGCGCATCGGAACGAGCCGCGGCGCGGGTCGGCGAAGCTGCTGCGCGAGCGGCCGCGGCTCGCCTTCATCGCCGCGGCCACGCTGCTCGTCACCTACTCGCAATCGATTCTCGAGTCGATCTTCGCGATCTGGGCGCTGCATCGCTACGGCCTCGGTCCGCGCATGGTCGGGCTGCTGCTGTTCGGGGTCGCGCTGCCGGCTCTGGCGATGCAGGGGGGACTGGTACGGGTGCTCGCACCCCGTCTGGGTGAGGCGCCGCTCGCCATGTGCGGTGCACTCGCCTACGTCGCAGGGCTCTCGACCCTGGCGATCGCGGCGACGCTGCCGACGACGATCGTGGGTCTCATCGCCTGCGGCGCCGGGCTCGGCGCCTACAACCCGAGCGCGTTCGCGCTCGCCTCGCGCCAGGCGGGTGTCCACGACCGCGGCGCGGTGATGGGTACCTACGTGGCGAGCGCGAGTCTGGCGCGGGTGTTGGGGCCCTTGACGTCGGGGGCGATCTACACGCTGTGGGGGCCGTCTGCGCCTTTTCTCGTGGGAGCTTGCGTCACGCTGCCCGCCACCTGGCTCATCGGACGCCTGCGCGTCGCGCGCGCGCCGTGAGTCCCCGGGCGCGGGCGGCCGCTCAGGCGGCCGCCGGGCGCACTGCGACCTCGATCGTCTCCTGCACCAAGCGCACGGCGTGGGTCGGCAGCGGCACTTCGGCCGGGGAGCCGAGCACCCGGCCGTCGCGCACGTCGAACGAAGCGCCGTGCAGCGGGCACACCAGGCGCGTCGCGCGCAGCCGCCCTTCACTCAAGCGCGCGTGCGCGTGCGTACAGATGTTGTCGAGTGCGAACACGCCCGCGCGCGTGTGGCAGATCACGAGCTCGCGCCCGTCGACCGTGCAGCTGCGCATGCCGCCGAGCGGAAGCTCGGCGAGCCTCATTACCGCCGCGAATTGCGCCATGCGCTACAGCGTCATCTGCGTCTGGAAGATCTCGACCGCCTGGCCGCGGATCCACACGCCGGCGAGCTTGCCGTCCGAGAACTCGAGGTCGACCTCGACGCGTCCGGGGCGGTTCACGTAGTGTCCCTGGATGCCGGAGAAGTGCGCGCGGTCGTCGGTCGGCGTCAGCAGGCGCAGCTCCGCCAGGTAGGCGCCGAGCAGCCCGTGCGCGTTACCGCTCACCGGATCCTCCGGGATCCCGAGCGCCGGGCAGAACATGCGCGATTGGACCTGGTAGTCCGCGCCGACCTTGCCGAGCGTAAACACGAAGTACCCGGCGGCCCCGAGCTGCGCCGACAGCGTGGTGAGGCGCGCGAGATCGGGCTTGAGGTGCCGCAGGGGCTCGGCCCCGCGTACCCCTATCAGCAACCGCGCACCGCTCCCCCCGGCGATGCGCGGCGCGATGCGCGTGTCGAGGCTCTCGGAGGCGAGCGCCAGCGCATCGAGCACCGCCAGGCGCTCGCGATCGTTCAACTCGCGCCCGAGTGGCGGGGCGCTGCGCCGGATCGCGATGCTGCGATCCGCGTCGGTGCCGTGTACCTCGACGTCGACGCTGCCGGCCTTGGACTTCTGCCGCTGGCGGCGCGGCGCTTCGGGGTGGCGCGACAGCACGTATTGGGCCGCGACGGTCGCGTGTCCCACGAATCCAATCTCGGTGCGCGGGGTGAAGAAGCGCGCGCGCACGCTGTGATCATCGCCGTCGGCGGCGAGGATGAAGGCCGTCTCGGCGTTGTTGAGCTCGCGCGCCACCGCGAGCATCTGCGTGTCACTGAGCGCGTCGGCGTTGAGCACCACACCGGTCGGGTTGCCCGTAAAGGGCTCGCGGGTGAAGGCATCGACCTGATGAATCTCGATCGTTCGCGTCATCGTTCCCGTCCGGAGCTGCGCTCACACCAATTCTAGTCCTATCGGATGGCTTCGCGTGCAATACTCCGGCCCCTCGCGGCAGGGGGCGGAACATGGACATCGGCGTCGAAATCAGTCTCTACCCGCTCATAGAGGACTACATCCCGTCGGTCCACCAGTTCCTCGCGAGCCTGAGTGCACACCAGGGCCTGAAGGTCGTCACCAACAGCATGAGCACACAAGTGTTCGGCAGCTTCGAGGAGGTCATGGACGCATTGCGTGCAGCGCTCGCGGCCAGCTTCGCGCCGCTGGCGGCCGCCTCGCAGCGCGCCGTGTTCGTGATGAAAGTGATCGGGCCGCTGCCGGGCGCCTGAGGCACGGGCCTCGCGGCGCGCCTCTGGCGGCGCGGGGGGCGAATGGGCACACTAGCCCTCGGCACGCCGCTTTCGCAGAACAAGCCGCAATTGGGGATGTTGCATGACGCTCTTGCGAGTCGTGGACCGCGACGGGATCGAGCACGAGGTGGAAGCTAAGACCGGCCTCAAGGTGATGGAGAACTTGCGTGAGCTCGACTACGGTGTCGCGGCGATCTGCGGCGGCATGTGCTCGTGCGCAACCTGCCACGTCTATGTCGATCCCGAATGGCAGTCGAAGCTCCCCGCCATGATGTCGGACGAGCGCGAGCTGCTCAGCGAGCTCGCTCACTACCGCGAGAATTCGCGCCTGTCCTGTCAGCTCGACTTCACGCCGGCGCTGGCCGGGCTGCGCGTGACCGTGGCGCCTGACGAGTAGGTGCGACGGTGTCCGCGGCCAACGTCCAGGTCGAGACCCACGGCGCCGTGGCGCTGGTGACACTCAACCGCCCCGAGCATTCCAACACCCTCAACCTGCAGATGGCGATGGACCTGCTGGCGGCCGCGATGGCCTGCGCGCGCAACGCCGCGGTGCGCGCCGTGGTGCTCACCGGCGCCGGCCGCAACTTCTCCTTCGGTGGCGACCTGCGGGCCATGCGCACGCGCGAGCACGCGCTCGACGACCACGTGCGCGAGCTCACCACCTACCTGCACGCGGCGATCTCGCACTTCGTGCGCATGGACGCCCCGGTGATCGCCGCGGTCAACGGCACGGCCGCCGGCGCCGGCGTGGGACTGGTCGCGATGGCGGATCTGGCGCTGTGCGCGCGCAGTGCCCGGTTCAACCTGGCCTACACCAGCGTCGGACTCACGCCCGATGCCGGCACGACCTTCCTGCTGCCGCGCGCCGTGGGGCACAAGCGCGCCATGGAGCTGCTGCTGCTCAACCGTGTGCTCGACGCCGAGGAGGCGCTCGCCTGGGGACTCGTCAACGAAGTGGTGGCCGACGAGCGGCTGCGGGAGCGTACGCTGGAGGTCGCCGAGCGGCTGGCGCACGGGCCGGCCAGCGCCTATGGCGCGACCAAGCGGCTGATTGCCCATTCCCTCGGCGCCTTCGAATCACAGATGGTTCTCGAGAGCGAGACCATCGCGCGGCAGGCCACCAGTGCCGATGCGGCGGAGGGCGTCGGCGCGTTTCTCGAGAAGCGGCCGGCGCGCTTTCCGGGCAAGGGGCCGCGCTGAGGCGCCGCGCAGCCGGAGCTCTCCAATGGTGTCTTTCGCTGCGGCGCTGGCAGTTGCCCTGGTTCTGATCGTGGTGCGCGTCTACTTCAAGCTGCGCGCGGCGCGCCGCGACCGCGTGGCCAGCTGGGACGCACAGCTCATCGAGCGGCTGCGTTCGCGCGGCTACGTGCCGTTCCAGGATTATCCGGTGGATTTCTTCCTCGCCCTGCCGGACCAGTCATCCTGCCAGGACGTGCGCGCGCGCCTCGAGCCCGAATTCAGCGTCGACGTGAAGCCGATGCAGGATGAGGCCGAGTTTGCCTTCAGCCTGCACGCCACCAAGAGCATGCGCCTCATCCTGCCCGACATGCAGGCTCTCAGCGCGCGCATGACGGCGCTCGCGGCTGAGTTCCATGGGCGCTATGACGGCTGGGCGGCGTGAGCGGGCGTGGCGCCCGCCCCACCGTCAGCGTTTTTCGGTCTGGCGCTTGACGGCTTCGGCGGCGGCGGCGATCGCGGCCGGGTCGCCGAGATAACGGTTGCCGCACGGCTTGAGCTCCGCGTCGAGCTCGTAGAGCAGGGGCACGCCGGTCGGGATGTTGAGCTCGACGATCTCGCTCTCGCTCACCCGATCGAGCATCTTCACCATGGCGCGCAGGCTGTTGCCATGCGCGACCACCAGTACGTTGCGCCCGGAGCGCAATTCCGGGGCGATGCGCGCATGCCAGTAGGGCAGGACGCGCGCGAGAGTGTCCTTGAGCGACTCGGTCGCCGGCAGGTCGCCGGCCGCGACGCCGCTGTAACGCGGGTCGAAGCGCGGATGACGCTCGTCGTCCGCCGCGAGAGCCGGCGGCGGGATGTCGTAGCTGCGACGCCAGACTTTCACCTGGGCCTCGCCGTGCTGGGCGACGGTCTGCGCCTTGTTGAGGCCCTGCAGCGCGCCATAGTGGCGCTCGTTGAGCCGCCACGAGCGCTCGACCGGGACCCACATGCGGTCCATCTCATCGAGCATGATCCACAGCGTGCGAATCGCACGCTTCAGCACCGAAGTGAAGGCGATGCCGACCTCGAGCCGCTCCTTGAGCAGCTCGCGGCCGGCCTGGGCCGCCTCGGCCCGGCCCTGACCCGTCAGGTCGACGTCGGTCCAGCCGGTGAAGAGATTCTCGAGGTTCCAGGCACTCTGGCCGTGACGGACCAGGATCAGTTTTCCGGGCATGGTCAGTTGGCGAGCTTGCGGACCGTCTCCACGCCGACGGTCAGCGTAGCGAAGTCCGTGGCACCGGCAGCGCGCATGTCGGTGAGCGTGCGCTGCCAATGGGCGAGCTCCTTGCCGGCCGCCTCCATCCAGGCGCCGACGCGCGCACTCGCGCTGCCGCGCTCGTGGCGGCTCAGCACGCGCTCGGTCAGGCGCCGGTGCACGCGCAGCGCGCCGTCGCGCAGCCCGGTGCGGGCGATCGCCTGCCACGGCCCGTCGACGCTCAGCTTCTCGATGCGCGTCCGCAGCCAGTCGATGCCGGTGCGCGTTCCGACCTCGAAGTAGACGCGCGCGGTCTCGGTGACGCTCACGCGGTGTGCCGCGGAGATCTCGGCGATGTCGAGCGCCGCGTTGAGCGCCTCGAGGCCGGCGATGCGTGCGGCGAGCTGCGGCGGCAGTCCCGCTTCGGTGTAGCGTCCGCGCGCTTCGCCGAAGCGCTGCAGCTCATCGCCGGTGAGCAGCTCGGCGGTGTGCGCCTCGAGCTCGTGTACGGCGCCACGGAATTCCTTCACCGCGGCATCGACCTGCAGGCCGCGGCGGCGCGCGCCGAGCAGCCAGTAGGTCGCATGCCGCAGCAGGCGGCTCGTCTGATACGCCGCCTCGTACTGCAGCTTCGCGGGCACCCGGTTGTCGAGGCCCTCGATCTGCTCCCACACCTCACGCATGGCGAAGATCTCGCGTGCCGCGGTGTAGGCACGCGCAATCTGCGCCGGCTCGGCGCCGCTGTCCTCCTGCGCGCGCGTCACAAAGGTCGGCCCCATGCGGTTCACCAGGCTGTTGGTGGTCGCGGTGGCGATGATCTCGCGGCGCAGCCGGTGGTGGGCGATGGCGCGCGGGAAGCGCTCCTGCAGCGGCGCGGGGAAGTAGCGCTCGAGCTCGCGGGACAGGTACGGGTCCTCGGGCACGTCGGAGGCCAGCAGGTGGTTGTTGAGCCAGATCTTGCTGTAGGCGAGCAGGATTGCGAGCTCGGGGCGCGCGAGTCCAATGCCACGCTTGCGCCGCTCGAGCAGCTCGTCGTCGCTCGGCAGGAACTCGAGGCCGCGGTTCAGGTCGCCGGAGCGCTCGAGCGAGCGGATCAGGTGCTGGAACTCCTGCAGGCGCGCCGCCGACTGAATCTCGAGGGTGCTGATGGCCTGGCCCTGCAGGTAGTTGTTGCGCAGCACGACGTCGGCCACCGCGTGCGTCATGCGCGCCAGCAGCCGGTTGCGCTCGCCGCGCGTGAGCTTGCCTTCGGCGACCTGCGGATTGAGCAGGATCTTGATGTTCACCTCGACGTCCGAGGTGTTGACGCCGGCGGAGTTGTCGATGAAATCGGTGTTGAGGCGGCCGCCCTTGAGGGCGTACTCGACGCGGCCGCGCTGCGAGAGGCCGAGGTTGCCGCCTTCACCGATCACCCGGGCGCGCAGCTCCCGGCCGCTGATGCGCACCCCGTCGTTGGTGCGGTCGCCGACCTCGGCGTTGCTCTCGTCGCTCGCCTTGACGTAGGTGCCGATGCCGCCGTTCCACAACAGGTCGACCGGGAGCTTGAGGATCGCGCGGATGATCTCGTTCGGAGCTGCGCTGCCCGCTTCGAGCCCGAGCAGCGCGCGTGCCTCCGCCGGCAGGGTGATCGACTTGAGCGTACGCGGGAATACGCCGCCGCCGCGCCCGAGCTTCTTGCGGTCGTAGTCATCCCAGCTCGAGCGCGGCAGAGCGAAGAGGCGCGCGCGCTCGGCGAAGCTCACCGCCGGGTCCGGGTTCGGATCGAGAAAGATGTGGCGGTGGTCGAAGGCCGCCTGCAGGCGGATGTGGCGCGACAGCAGCATGCCGTTGCCGAACACATCTCCCGACATGTCGCCGATGCCAGCCACCGTGAAGTCGGTCTTCTGCGTGTCGATGTCCATCTCACGGAAGTGGCGCTTGACGCACTCCCAGCCGCCGCGCGCCGTGATGCCCATCTTCTTGTGGTCGTAGCCGGCCGAGCCGCCGGAGGCGAACGCATCGCCGAGCCAGAAGCCATAGTCGGCCGAGATGGCGTTGGCGATGTCGGAGAACGTGGCGGTGCCCTTGTCGGCAGCGACGACCAGGTACGGGTCGTCGCCGTCGCGGCGCACCACTCCGTGCGGCGACACGATGCGGCCGCCGACGATGTTGTCGGTGAGATCGAGCAGCCCGCGGATGAAGGTCTGGTAGCAGGCCACCACCTCGGCCTGGATCTCCTCGCGCGTGCCGGCGAGGCGCTTCGGCACGAAGCCACCCTTGGCGCCCACCGGCACGATGACCGTGTTCTTGACGTTCTGCGCCTTCATCAGGCCGAGAACCTCGGTGCGAAAGTCCTCGCGCCGGTCCGACCAGCGGATGCCGCCACGCGCGACGTCGCCCATCCTCAGGTGCACGCCCTCGACGCGCGGGCTGTAGACGAAGATCTCGAACTTCGGCTTAGGCAGCGGCAGGTCCGGAATCTGTGCCGGGTCGAGCTTGAATGACAGGTAGCTCTTGGGACGCCCGTCGGCGCCCGCCTGATAGAAGTTGGTGCGCAAGGTGGCGCGCAGCAGGTTGAGGTAGGCGCGCAGGATCCGGTCGTCATCGAGGCTCGCCACGCCGTCGAGCCCGGCGCGCACCTGCGCCGCGAGGCTCTCGGCGGCGCGATCGGCGCGGGCGTTGCGCGCCGTGCCGGGCGCGAAGCGCGCCTCGAACAGGCGCACCAGGTTGCGCGCGATTGCCGCGTTGCCGGACAGTGTGCGCTCCATGTAGATCTGGCTGAAAGGCGCGCCGGTCTGCAGCAGGTAGCGGCAGCAGGCGCGCAGCATCACGATCTGGCGCGCGCCGAGGTCCGCGCCGAGTACCAGGCGGTTGAAGCCGTCGTTCTCGACGGCGCCCGCCCAGACGGCGAGGAATGCCTCGCGGAAGCGGTCTTCGACGCGGGCGATGTCGATCAGCAGGCGGTCGCGGTGCTCGAGCTCGAAATCCTGGATCCACGCCGCGCCGCCTTCGGGCCAGGCGAGCTGGTAGGGCCGCTCGGAGATGACCCGCAGGCCGAAGTTCTCCAGCATCGGCAGGATGTCCGAGATCGGTACCGGATCGCCGATCTTGGCGACCTTGAGATGCACCCGCTCAGCCCTCTGCGCGGCCGGCCGGTAGAGCTTGAGGCGCAACGCCTGCGGCTCGCGGCGCAGCGCCTCGAGGTCGGCGAGGTCATCGAGCACCGCCTGCGGTGCAACGTCGTCCTGGTAGGCGACCGGAAAGGCATGGCGATAGCGCGCGAGTAGCGCGAGGCCCGCGGCCTCGCCACGCTCACTCGTCAGCACTTCGCGCAGGCGATCGGACCAGGTGAGCGCGGCGTCGGCGATACGATGCTCGATGGCGGAGAAGTCGGGCTTGTGGGGCCGGGTGGGATCGGTGCGCACCACGACGTGCACGCGCGCGTGGCTCGAGCCCGAGATCTGCGCGTTGCTCTCGACGCTGGTGCCGGCGAAGCCCTCGAGCGTGAGGCGCTCGATGCGCTGGCGGACCTCGGTGTTGTAGCGATCGCGGGGCACGTACACCAGGCATGAGTAGAAGCGCTGATACGGATCACGGCGGACTAGCAGGCGCACGGTGCGGCGCTCGTAGAGATTGACGACCCCGCGCACGATGCGGACCAGATCCGGCACGCCCGCCTGGAACAGCTCGTCGCGTGGATAGGTCTCGAGGACGTTGAGCACTTCCTTGCCGTCGTGGCTCGCCGGGTCGAGGCCAAAGTGCTCGATGACGCGCTCGACCTTGCGGCGCAGTACCGGGATCTCGCGCGGGCTGCCGTGATAGGCGGTCGAGGTCCACAGCCCGAGGAAGCGGTGCTCGCCATCCACCTGCCCGCGGCTGTCGAAGGTCTTTACCCCGACGTAGTCGAGAAACTCGCCGCGATGCACGGTGGCGGTCGAGTTCGCCTTGGTAACGATCAGCAGCTCCGGCTCGCGCGCGCGCATGCGCACGTCGCCGCGCAGCACCGTCGCGGCGGCCCGGCCTCCCTTGCGGTGGCCGCGCGAGAGCACGCCGAGGCTGGAAAGCATATCGGGCACCAGCCGATCCTCGGAGCGGCCGCGCTCGAGGCGGTAATGGCGGTAGCCGAGGAATACGAAGTGCCGGCCTTCCATCCAGTCGAGCAGGTGGCGCGCCTCGTTCACCTCGGCGGCAGGCACCGGCGGCGGGTCGGCCTCGAGCCGCGCGATGATCTCGCGTACGCGCTCGCGCATCGGCATGAAGTCGTTCACGACGGCGCGCACGTCGGCGAGCGTGGACTCGAGATCGCGCCGCAGTTTCTCGAGCTGCTGCGGGTCGGTGACGCGGTCGATCTCGTAGAGCTGCCACGACTCGGCGTGCGTCGCCCCCGAGCCGTTGGCACCGAGGTCGGTAAGCCGCCCGCGTCCGTCGCGGCGCACCTGCAGCACCGGGTGCACGATCAGGTGCACGGCGAGTCCGGCGCGATTCAGCGCCATGCCGAGCGAGTCGACCAGGAACGGCATGTCGTCCGTGACGGTGAGCACCAGCGTATGCGGCGACTCGAAGCCGTCGGTGTCCGCGTCCGGGCTGAAGACCCGTACCAGCGCGCGCCCGGAGGTGCGGCGCGCCGCAAAGGCGAGGTGCGCGAGCGCCGCCTTGGCCAGCGGCCCCGGCGGATGCGCCGCCAGGTCCTCTTCCGCGACGCCGTGGAAGTAGCTGCGCAGGAAACGCGGCTGCAGCTCATTGCGGCCGCCGCGGCCGCCCGCCGCGCGCGCGATGCGCTCGATCAGCGCGACCCGCGCGGCGGGAATGCTGCGCAGCAGCCGGCTGTCTTCGGGAGCAACGTGCGCGTGCATGGAGGCGCGCGATTATACATGCGGGACGCTGCCGGCGGCCTGCATGCCGCGGGGCGCCTATAATGCCCCTCATGAGCGACCTGCACGACAACCCGATGGGCACCGACGGGTTCGAGTTCGTCGAATACACGGCGCCGGATCCGCAGTTGCTGCGCACCCTGTTCGAGCGGCTCGGCTTTCCGGTGGTGGCGCGCCACCGCTCCAAGAACGTGACGCTGCACCGTCAGGGCGAGATCAACTTCATCATCAATGCCGAGCCGGCTTCCTTTGCACAGGGATTCGCCCGCATGCACGGGCCCTCGGCGTGCGCCATGGCCTTCCGGGTGCGCGACGCGGCGGGTGCCTACCGCCGCGCGCTCGAGCTCGGGGCGAAGCCCGGACCGCAGAGCGCCGGCCCCATGGAGCTCAACATCCCCTGCATCGAAGGCATCGGTGGCTCACTCATCTATCTCGTGGACCTCTACGGCGAGCGCTCGATCTACGACGTGGACTTCCGCCCGGTGGCGCCGCCGGCGCCGGCGGACGGCGCGGGGCTCTCGGTCATCGACCACCTCACCCACAACGTCGGGCGCGGGCGCATGGACCTGTGGGCGGGCTTCTACGAGAAGCTGTTCAACTTCCGTGAGATCCGCTACTTCGACATCGAAGGCAAGCTCACCGGGCTGCTGTCGCGCGCCATGACCAGTCCCTGCGGCAAGATCCGCATTCCGATCAACGAGTCGCAGGACGACAAGAGTCAGATAGAGGAGTACCTGCGCGAGTATCGCGGCGAGGGCATCCAGCACATCGCGCTCGCGACCGCGGATATCTACCGCACCGTGGACGTGCTGCGCGGTCACGGCGTCGCGTTTCAGGACACGCCGGAGAGTTACTACGACGGGATCGCGGCCCGCGTCCCCGGACACCGCGAGTCGCTCGGCGAGCTGCGGCGGCGGGGCATTCTGATCGACGGCAACCCGGCCAAGGGCGAGGGGGTGCTGCTGCAGATCTTCACCCAGAACGTGATCGGTCCGATCTTCTTCGAGATCATCCAGAGGAAGGGCAACGAAGGTTTCGGCGAGGGAAATTTCAAGGCGCTGTTCGAGTCGATCGAGCAGGACCAGATCCGGCGCGGAGTTATCTAGGCGCTTTGTTTAGCGGGCAAAAGCCCCGCCTTTTGCCCGCGGGCTCGTGACAGCTGTCAGGTTGGCCTGCGGAAAACGCCGCAGGCGTTTTCCGCCGAATGAAACTAGGGCTTGTGCTCGCGCGCCAGGTACGCGGTGCTCTGCATCTCGATGAGCCGGCTCACGGTGCGCTCGAAGGGCGCGGCCAGGCGCTCACCGCGATAGAGCCCGGGCGCGGCGGCCGCCGC
>Ga0210399_10003042_pt1 | contig 13032 bp, 8 predicted proteins | sample IncBWC14MmetaG_FD_150865 | JGI IMG/M metagenome (GOLD analysis project Ga0210399, IMG submission 150865) | Forest soil microbial communities from Barre Woods Harvard Forest LTER site, Petersham, Massachusetts, United States - Inc-BW-C-14-M | ecosystem: Environmental > Terrestrial > Soil >... | reverse complement strand
GGCGGCGGCGTGCCGTCCGATTTCGTCAACGTCTGGGCTGCCGGGCGGATGGCGCTCGCTGGCCACGCTGCTTCGGTCTACGACTGGCCGGCACATAAGCTCGTCGAGGAGAGCGCTGTCGGGCATGGCTTCGACGGCTATTTCGGCTGGCATTATCCGCCAACGTTCTTGTTCGTCGCCGCCGCGCTGTCGCTCATTCCCTACCCCGCCGCGTGGGTGATCTGGACCTTCGGCACCTTTCCCGCCTACCTCGCGGCGATCCGCACCATCATCGGCGATCGCGTTGGCTATTTCCTCGGCGCCGCGTTCCCCGCGGTGTTGGCGAACTTCATCGTCGGCCAGAACGGATTCCTCACCGCCGGACTGGTCGGCGGCGCGCTCACTTTGATCGAGCGGCGACCGGCGCTCGCCGGCGTCCTTATCGGGCTGCTGACCTACAAGCCTCACCTTGGCTTGTTGTTTCCGATTGCTCTCATTGCCGGCGGGCATTGGCGCGCGTTCGCCACCGCCACGATCGCAGCAGTGCTGATTGCGGCCGCGTCGTGGCTCGTCTTCGGCAGCGAGAGCTGGAATGCCTTCTTCGCCAGCATCGGCCACACATCGCAGGCGTTTCTTTCCGACGGCTGGGCTGACTGGAGCAAGCTGCAGACCGCGTTTGGCCTCACGCGCACGCTCAGCGGCAGCGAGACGCTCGCCTGGACCATGCAGATCGCGGTCGCGCTCCTTGCCGCGGTCGGAGTGGCCGTGCTGTGGCGCAGCCGCGCCGGCCACGAGATCAAGGCCGCGGCGCTCGCAACCGCAGCGTTGCTGGCGACGCCTTATCTCTACATGTACGACTCGGTCGTGCTGGCGGTGCCGCTGGCGTTCCTCTGCCGTCTCGGTGCGCGCGGATTCCTGCCGCATGAGCTCCCCGCGATCGGTGTCGCCTGCCTGCTGATATTTATCTTTCCCTTCATCAAGGCGCCGCTTGGGTTCGGCGCCGTCGTCATCGTGGGCGCACTGATCGTCCGCCGCGCGTTCGCGCCGCAGAGCATCGCGGCATGAGCGCACACGAAGCCGCCCCCGCTGCTGCGCAAGGGCGTGGCGGCGCGCCGGCCGACACCGGAGCGCCTATATCGCTCCTCGGTTTGACTTTGGCGCTCGGCTATCTGGCCGTGCTGGTCACCGCCGCGCTCGGCGGCAACTTTTTGCTCGACGGCCAAGGGCGGCCGATCGCCAACGATTTCGTCAATGTGTGGGCCGCGGGACGCCTCGCCCTCGACGGCAATCCCGCTGCCGCCTACGACTGGACCTTGCACAAGACAGCCGAAGTGCGCGCCGTCGGCCACGACTTTGCGAACTACTACGGCTGGCATTACCCGCCGCCATTCCTGTTCGTCGCTACCGCGCTCGCGACGCTGCCTTACCTTGTCGCGGCTCTCGTCTGGCTCGCGGCAACGCTCACCGCCTACGCCGCGACGCTTGGTGGAATTCTGCGAAGCCGCGCCGGCATCCTCCTCGCGCTCGGATTTCCGGCTGCGCTCTGGAACGTGACGGCGGGCCAGAACGGCTTCCTCACCGCAGCGCTGATCGGCGGCACGCTCGGGCTCCTGGAGCGGCGTCCGGCGCTTGCCGGTCTGTGCCTGGGATTTCTCAGCTACAAGCCGCAATTTGGGCTGCTGTTTCCGATCGTACTGATCGCGGATCGGCGCTGGCTGACATTCGCGGTCGCGGCGCTCGCTGCGGGCGGTCTCGCGGCGGCATCCTGGCTCGCGTTCGGCAGCGCCAGCTGGGAGGCCTTCCTGCATTGGATGCCGATCACCGGCCGCGTCGTGCTCGGCGAGGGGGCCGCCGACTGGAGCCGCCTGCAAAGCCTGTTCGGCCTGATGCGCGCGCATGGCGCGGGTGAGGCCTGGGCATGGACCGTGCAGTCCCTTGGTACTTTTGTGGTGGCGGCCGCGCTCATTCTGCTGTGGCGCAGCCGCGCCTGCTACGAGATCAAAGCCGCCGGCCTCGCCATCGGCGCGCTGCTCGCGACGCCTTACATCTATATGTACGACCTCGTCGTGCTCGCCGTCGCCATAGCTTTTCTGCTGCGCCTTCCACTGCGACGCGGATTTTCCGCTGCTGACATCGGCGCTCTTGCCGCTGCCGGCATCCTCATTCTTACGTTTCCTTACGTGAAGACCCAAGTCGGCCTGGCAGCCGTTCTCATCGTCGCCGCCTTGGTCGTGCAGCGCGCCCTCGCCGACAAGAGCCGGTTTTGGGGGGAAATTGCAGCTTGGCCTACGCGATGAACAGACCGGCGATCAGGCGGCGACAATACCGTCCTGCTGCTCGCCAGCCTTGAGCAGCTGCGCTGCCGCTTCGCGGTGGTGAGTTCGTACGCGAGCCGCGTCCGGTCGCCGTTGGCGCGGTCGAGCGCAGCCCGAAGCTTGGCGTTCTCGGCCTTGGCGTGATTGTCGATCTCCGTGACGACAGCGTTGCGCCGCTCGGCCTCGGTTTTGAGCGCGGCGTCGATCTCTTCGCGCAGCTGCTTGCGCTCGCATTCGCTTTCTTCCAGGAGCCGCGACTGTTCGGCGAGGCGGTTTTCCAGATCCCGCGCCCGGCGGGCAAGATTCTTGTCTTCGCTGGTCTGCTCCACCAATTGCTCTACAAGCTCGGCGACGCGACCATGGAAGCTTACAAATCTGGCCCGTTCTCCCATCACTCCCTGGATCGCTGCATCAAGTTCGAGCCGCTCGGCAGCGCGTCGGTCTTCCACCGCCTGCAATTCGTTGTCGGCTGCGTCGAGGCGCTCTTTGATGGCACCGACGTAAGCCTTGAGTGCAACAAGCTCTTTCGCCTGTTTGTCGGCGATCGTTGAACGCTCGTTCAACTCGCCGGTGAGCCTGGCGAGATCCGCTTCCTTCTCGGACAACGCCCGCTCGGCGTTCTCCGCCGCGACGGTCAGCGCATGGCGGTGATCCTCCGCCGCAGTCAGTGCGTTGCAAGCCTCGTCCAGGCGCCCGGTCAGGGTGTGAACCTCGGCCTTGAGACCGAGCATCTCATTCGTTTGCGCCTCACTCAGCGTCGAGCGCGAGTTCAACTCGCCGCTGAACCTTGCGAGCTCCGATTCCTTCGCAGACAGCGCCCGCTCGGCGTTTTCCGCCGCAGCGGTGAGCGCATAGTGGCCATCCTTGGCCGCACTCAGTGCCTTGCCAGCCTCGTCGAGGCGTCCGGTCAAGGTCTCAACCTCCGCCTTGAGAGACACGATCTCATTCGTCTGCGCCTCGCTGAGCGTCGAGTGCACGTTCAGCTCGCCGATGAGCCTCGCGACTTCCGATTCCTTTGCGGACAACGCCCAGTCGGCTTTCTCCGCCGCGCTGGTCAGCGCATGGCGTTGATCCTCCGCCGTATTCAGTGCCTTGGAAGTCTCGTCGAAGCGTGCTGTGAGAGACTCAACTTCGGCCTTCAGACCGAGAATTTCGTTCGCCTGCGCCTCGCTCAGAGTCGAGTGCTCGTTCAACTCGCCGGCGAGCCTGGTGAGCTCCGACTCCTTCGCGGACAACAGCCGCCCGGCTTTCTCGACCGCGACGGTCAGCGCGTCGCGGCCATCATCCGCCGTATTCAGCGCCTGGGAAGTCTCGTCGAGGTGTTCTGTGATAGATTCAACTTCGGCCTTAAAACTGAGGATCTCGTTCGCCTGCGGCTCGCTCAGCGTCGAGCGCTCGTCCAACTCGGCGATGAGCCGGGCGATCTCCGATTCCTTCGCGAGCAACGCCTGCTCAGCGTGCCCTGCCGCGGCGGCGAATGCCTGGCCGCGATCCTCCGCCGCGTTCAACGCCGCGCAAGCCTCGTTCAATCTTCCTGAAAGCGTATCGACCTCGGCCTTGATAACGAATATCTCATTCGTCTGGGCCTGGCCGAGCATCGAGCGCTCGTTCAGCTCGCTCGTCAGCCGGGTGACCTCAGATTCCCACTTGGACAAGACCCGCTCGGCGTTCTCCATCGCTGCAGTCAATTCATGGCCGCGATCTTCTGCAGCCCTCCAGGCCCTGTGGGTCTCGTCCAGCCTGCCGGTCAGCGTATCGACCTCGCCCTTGAGAGTGAAGATCTCATTCGCCTGGGCGTAGGCAAACGCCGCGCGCTCGCTCAACTCGCCGACGAGCTGGGCCGCGTCCAAATCCTTCTCGGACAAGATGAGCTCGGCTTTTTTGATTGCTGCCGTCAGCTCGTTGCGGTGATCTTCTCCCGTCTTCAACTCGCCGCTGGCCGCGTCAAGCCGCCTTCTCAGCGTCTCGATCTCACCGTCGAGCGTGACGATCCTCGCCTTTTGCGCATCGCTAAGTACCGTCTGCGCGTTGAAATCGTCCGACAAATTGGTCAGCTCGGCTTCCCTGTCGGCCAGGGAACCTTCGGCCTTTTGCGCTGCGATGGTCAGTTCGTCGACCCGTGCCTGGAATTCGATCTGCTCGGCATCGCGGCATTTGTACACGGCCTGCAACTCGTTGCTGTTCGCCTCCAGCCGGAGTTTCAGCGCTTCGACCTGCGTCTTGAGGGTAACGATCTCGATCTTCTGACCGTCGGAGAGGATCGACTGCTGCTCCAGGTCCCACATCAACGTGGCCAGCTCCGACGCCCTATCCGCGAGGGCGTGTTCCGCCACCTTGAGCGCGGCGGATTCGCTGGCAAGCTGCTCATCGGTGGTGTGCAACCGCTCGCGTAGCGCGTCGAGTTCGATCCGGAGATGGTTGACGGTGTTGCCGCTCTTCCCGAGTTCCAGCAGCTGGTTAGCGCCCTTGCCCTTGAGCTGATCGACCTTCATCTCCAGATTCGCGTCGACATGGCGAACTCGGCACGCAGCAGATCCTTGTCGGCTGCGATTTCCGCCACTGACGACGGCATCGTGTCCGCAAGCTGCCGGGTGGTCAGCCGGACGGCGCGGGTGTGAACGATGGGCACGACGGCCAGCACGCTGATCGACGCGGCCAGAAACCCGATGCCAAGATACATGATGGATTCGATCATCAACGCCATCACCCACTAAACGCACGCGCAAAAACCGACCTCCGCGGCAGGCGCGCCAAGGACGGCGCCAACCGGCCGACTGCGTCGGTCTGCTCCAAATTGCGTCTTAGGGATTAAATATTGCGAAACCGTCACCAGACCGCGCATGGTTAACGGCAGCCCCTATCCGACTACCCGGACGGGGGAGGCACTGCGAAGCTTTGCTGATTGCGGCGAAAAAGGAAGGGTTTCGCTCTCCTTAGCCCATCCTGCGAACTCGGATCACAGGGAAGGCTGGTGACGGCTAATTGGTCACGACCACGCGTCCGCCGACCGGCACGCGCTGATACAGATCGACGACGTCGTCGTTGACCAGGCGGATGCAACCAAACACCGCCGGATTGCCGATCGCCTTCGGGGCGTTGGTGCCGTGGATTGAATTTCCGTCTTCGAGCGCGAGAAGGCGCGCACCGAGCGGGTTGCCGGGACCGCCGGGCATGACTCCGGCCGGAGCAAGCCTGCGGGCGACCAGTTCCGGCGTAGGCTGCCACGCCGGCCACTCGGCCTTGTTGGAAATGCGCCGCAGCCCGGCGAGATCGGTGCATTGGCTGCCGACAGCGATGCCGTAGCGCAACGCGACGGATTTCGGTTGAATGAGGTAGAGGAAGTGCTGCGGCTTGTCGATGATGATGGTCCCGACCGGGTGGGTCGTGCGGTAAAAGACCGGCTGCCGGCGAAACACGTACGACACCTCGGCATCGCTCGAGCCGCCGTCGACGCCGGGCGCAAGCTCGCCTTCGGGTAGTGACGCTGCCCTCAACCGGCGCTTCCCGCGGAATACCGGCGTGCCTGCCGGCGCTTCGTTTTTGCTAGCCACCGGCGACGAGCGATCTTGCGGGGACCGCGCGCTCCATAAGGCGTAGGCCGCCGCTATGGCCACCGCGACCGCGACGGCGAGTGCGACTGAATATATGGGCCTGGCCGAGATCCAGGCCGCTATCCCGCCACCGGCCTTGTCTGCCGGTTCGGTCGCCAAGCGGGCTCGGCGGGCTTGCCGGTATCCTTCCTTCGGTGCGCCGCCGCTCGCGCTCGTTTGCTGAAATTCGGATTCGATGGTCTCGATGGCGGCATCGAGCGCCGCCAATTGCCGTCTGCCGTCGTTGATCGAAACCTGCGACGGTCGCGCACGCAATTGCTGCAGGAGCATCTGCCGGGTGCGCCCGTAGACATCGCGACGCCAGCGCTCGTCTGCGGCATCACCTCTTCGCAAGGCTCGCGACAAGATTTCGTAGTAGTTCGCCATCGAGCCCTTTACGCCCCGCGACACATCCAGATGAAACTCCGTGCTCTCAGCAGACCAGATTGTCGGGCCATGCGCAATTCGCCCCGCGAGAAGCCGAAGGCAGGGTGCAGTCCGGACCGAGCGAGCCGCGACCCGGTTGAGCGACGGTGAAATCCCAGGTCGGGCGGCGAGGATGCGCCGCCATTCCGGCGCATTTCGAAGGGAACGCCAATGATCCAGCGAAACTGTTTCAGCCCGGCGCAAACGAGCGTAGCTTGGCGTAGTGGCGAGTTAGGGATTTAGCATGGTTTCGGCCGCCGCTGACGCAGACGAACCCGATCCGGACCGCAGATGCGTCCTCGGCGGTCTGACGACCGGGGCCATACTAGGCACGACAGCCTACGCCATTCCGCAGCCGGCCGTGGCGGCCTCTCCGTCGGATATCGTGATGATGGATGCCGCTTCCCTGGAAAGCGTCATCCACTCGCGAAAAGCCTCATGCGTCGAAGTCATGAGCGCGTACCTCGATCATATCGAGAGGCTAAATGCGAAGGTCAACGCGATCGTCGCGCTGCAAGACCGCGCTCAATTGCTGGCGCAGGCGCGGGAGCGCGACGCCGAGCTGGCGCGCGGCGAGTCGAAGGGGCCGCTCCACGGCTTTCCCCATGCGGTCAAGGATTTGCTGCCGGTCAAGGGCATCCGCTCGACGTGGGGCTCCCCGCTCCTGAAGAATTTCGTACCGGCGGCGGACAGCCTCTTGGTCGAGCGGCTGCGCAACGCCGGCGCCATCATCGTCGGCAAGACCAATGCGCCGGAGTTTGGCCTCGGCTCGCACACCTACAATCCCGTCTATGGCGCGACCCTCAACGCCTATGACCAATCGCGCTCCGCCGGCGGCAGCAGTGGCGGCGCCGCGGTCGCCCTTGCGCTGCGCATGTTGCCGCTGGCCGACGGTTCGGATTACGGCGGCAGCCTGCGTAATCCCGCCGGGTGGAACAATGTCCTCGGCTTCCGCACGAGCTTCGGCCGGGTGCCGGTAGACGGGCTCGACGTCTGGCTCCCCTCGATGGGCGTGGCCGGACCCATGGCCAGAAACGTCAGCGACCTGGCGATGCTGCTTTCCGTCCTGGCCGGCTTCGACGCGCGCGCGCCGTTGTCCATGGACGACGACGCGAGCGTCTTTCAGCGGCGGCGATTGGAACGGGAGTTCAAGGGAACGCGCATCGCCTGGGTGGGCGACTTCAAGGGCTACACGCCGTGCGAACCGGAAGTCATCGAGGTCTGCAAGAGCGCGCTGAAGGCCTTCGAATCGATCGGCTGCGTGGTGGAAGAGGCGGTGCCGGACTATCCGCTCGATGCGGTTTGGCGCGCAGTGATGAAGTTGCGCGCGTGGCAGGCGGGCAGTGGGCTGCTCGCGTTCTACAACGATCCGGCAAAACGCGCCCTGCTCAAGCCGGAGGTGATCTACGAGGTCGAGAGCGGTCTCAAACTGTCGGCCTACGAGGTCACCGCGGCGTCGGTCGTGCGCACCGAATGGTACAAGGCAGTGCGGGCGTTTTTCGAGCGGTACGACTATTTCGTCGCCCCGACCGCGCAAGTGTTTCCGTTCGACGTCAACATGCGTTGGCCGCAGGAGATCGCGGGCAAGAAAATGGAGACGTATCACGAATGGATGAAGGGGATGCTCCTCATCACCATGTCCGGCGGTCCGGCATTGGCGGTGCCCGCGGGCTTCAGCAGTCAGGGCCTGCCGATCGGCATCCAGATCGTGGCTCCCAACCACGATGAGCTTGCATGCCTGGAACTCGCCTACGCCTATGAGCTGGCGACGAATTGGACGAGCACGCATCTTCCATCGTTGCTCAGGCCGACCTGAGTGATCGCTCGGTGGCGGCCCAGATCGATTGTCCTCTATGAGACAGCGTCATAATCGGCGCGGACGCAATCCCGCCTTGGGCATGGGCGCGCTGATAACGCGCCGCGATTTCCTCAACGGCGTGTCCGTGGCCGTGGGCGGCAGCATCGCCGGCGGGCTGCTGCCCGGGCTTGCCATGCCTGGCCGGGCAGCTGCGGCGGCGCCGCAAGACCAAGCGGGCTATTATCCGCCGGCTCTCACCGGGCTGCGCGGGAGTCACGTCGGCAGCTTCGAAGTCGCCCACAGCCTGCGCGACGGCAGTGTTTGGTCGCAATCCGGCAAGATCACCGATACCGGCGAGCGCTACGATCTGGTAGTCGTGGGCGGCGGCATCAGCGGTCTGTCAGCCGCGTACTTCTATCGCGCACGTCGCAGAGACGCGCGCATCCTCATTCTCGACAACCATGATGACTTCGGCGGCCATGCCAAGCGCAACGAGTTTCAGCTCGGCGCCCGCCTGGCGCTGATCAACGGCGGCACTTTCCAGATCGACAGTCCGCGGCCGTACAGTGCCGTCGCGGACGGCCTCCTGAAAGAGCTTGGCATCGATCCCGTGGTTCTCGCCAAAAAATGCACCGACCGTGACTTCTATCGGTCGCTTGGCCTGGGGCGCGGAGTGTTCTTCGACCGCGAGACCTTCGGCGCCGACAAGCTCGTGGTTGCCGGCGGCGAGGCGTCGTGGACGCAACTGCTCGCTCAGTCCCCGTTGTCGCCGCAGGCGCAGAGCGACATTGCCCGCATCGAGGAAGCAAAGATCGATTACCTTCCCGGCCTGTCGTCCGCGGAAAAGAAGTCGCGGCTGTCGAAGATGAGCTACCGGGATTTCCTGCTCAACGTCACCAAGGCGGACCCCGGCGCCATCGCCTTCTATCAGGCGAGGACCCACGGCGAGTGGGGCGTCGGCATCGACGCGGTCTCGGCGCTCGATGTCTGGGCGTTCGGCTTCCCTGGCTTCCAGGGCCTGGAGCTTGCGCCCGGCTCGGCACCGGGCATGGGATACACGGCTGCGGGCTACGCCGACGGCGCCTCATATACCTTCCATTTTCCGGACGGCAATGCCTCGATCGCGAGGCTTCTGGTCCGCAGTCTCGTCCCGGAAAGCTTGCCGGGCCGGAGCGCCGAGGACGTCGTCTCCGCGCGGCTCGACTATTCCCGTCTCGATGATCCGAGGTCGCCGGCGCGCATCCGTCTCGGCAGCACCGCGGTACGCGTGCGCAATGTCGGCGATCCGGCATCGTCGGCGGAGGTCGAAATCGTGTACGTGCGCGGCGGCGAGCCTTACGCGGTGCGCGCCGGGTCATGCGTGCTGGCCTGTTACAACATGATGATCCCGTATCTGTGCCCGGAGCTGCCCGAGCCGCAAAAGGAGGCGCTGCGCTACGCGGTCAAGGTGCCGCTTATCTATGCGAGCGTGGCCCTGGCGAACTGGACGCCGTTCAAGGCCTTGGGCATCTCGCGGGTCCATTCGCCCGGTTCATATTTTTCCTCGCTCTTCCTCAATCAGGTTGTCGACATCGGGGAGTATCGCAGCCCGCGTTCCCCCGCCGAACCGGTGCTGGTCCAGATGACGCGCACGCCGGTTGCGCCCGGCTTGCCCGAGCGCGATCAGCACCGGGCCGGGCAGCTCGATATCCTGAGCACGAACTTTGCGACTTTCGAACGCAACATTCGCGGCCAATTGGCGCGCATCCTTGGCCCCGGCGGGTTCGACTCCGAAAGAGATGTCACGGCGATTACCGTCAACCGCTGGCCGCACGGTTACGCCTACGAATACAATCCGCTGTTTGACCCGGACTGGCCGGAAGGTGCGGCGCCGCATGTGCTTGGCCGGGCGCGTTTCGGCCGCATTGCCATTGCCAATTCCGACGCCGGCGCCGCCGCCTATACGGATTCGGCGATCGATCAGGCGCACCGGGCGGTGCAGGAGCTCTTGCAGAATTAGTTTAGAATGGGTTCGAGAGCCGACAAGCCGGGGCACGAGACCACGCAGCAGATCGGCAGGCTTCGCACTGGGAGGATGCGCATGGCGCACATTTGGGAAAAATCGTATCCGCAGGGCGTATCCTGGGACGCGCCGTTGCCGCCCCCGGTGCCGCTCGAGAGTCTGCTGGAGAGCGCGGCAAGCAAATGGCCGCAACGCATCGCCCTAGACTTCTACGATCGCACTTTCACCTTTCGCGAGTTGTATGGCCTTGCCGCGCGGGCCGCGAGAGGGCTGCAGGCGCTCGGCGTCGGCCCCGGCGTGCATGTGGGCCTGCACCTGCCGAACACGCCGCACTTCGTGATCGGCTTCTTCGCGGTCCTGATGGCCGGCGGCCGCGTTGTCAACTTCAGTCCGCTCGCCGCGCCGCGCGAGCTGCAATATCAGCTCGCCGACTCCGAGGCGCAGGTCATGATCACCCTCGGGCTGCCGATGCTCTATCCGCAGATCGCGGCGCTCAAAGGCACAGGGAAGTTCCAGACGCTTGTGGTCTGCAGCATCGAGGACTTTTTGCCGGCGCCGGTCGCGCGCGCCTTCGGCCCCGCGGCGGATCGTATCGCCGGGGCCGGCCGCGAGCTCGATTTTGCCGCGCTCCTCGCCGATGACGGCGCCTTCACGCGCCACCCGCACGGGCCGCTCGAGGGCGAGATCGCCGTGCTGCAATACACCGGCGGCACCACCGGCCAGCCCAAGGGGGCCATGCTGACGCACGCGAACTTCTGTGCCGTGATCAACATCTTCAACCACTGGACCGGACGAAGCGGGGACGAAGAAGCGGACAAAGCGCTCGCAGTATTGCCGCTGTTCCACATCTACGGGCTGACCTTCATCATGCTGCTCACGGTCGCCAACGGCGCGCAGGCGGTGCTGCATATCAGGTTCGATCCTGACCGGGTGCTCGCCGACATCGCCCGCAAGAAGATCACCGCATTCCCGGCAGTGCCGACCATGTACACCGCGCTCGTCAACCATCCGAAGGTGAAGGAGTTCGACCTCTCCTCGGTTGCGATGTGGAGTTCGGGCGGCGCGCCTCTGCCGATGGAAGTGCTGCAGCGGTTCGAGGGTCTCACCGGCCACTCACCCCGCGAGGGCTACGGCCTCACCGAAACCGCGCCGCTCGGCACGCTACAGATCACCGACGGACCGGCCCGGCAGGGCAGCGTCGGGCTGCCGGCGCCGCACACCATTCTGGAAGTGGTCGACGTCGAGACCGGCACCAAGGTGCTGCCCGTCGGCGAGAGGGGCGAAATCTGCTTTCGCGGGCCGCAGATCATGAAAGGCTACTGGAAGAAGCCCGAAGCGACCGAGGAAGCCTTTCGCGGCGGCCGCTTCCACACCGGCGACATCGGTTTTCTCGACCAGGACGGTTTCGTCACCCTGGTCGACCGCAAGAAGGACATGATCCTCTCCGGCGGCTTCAACGTGTTTCCGCGCAACATCGAGGAGGCGATCTACGAACATCCAGGCGTCGCCGAGGTCACCGTCATCGGCATCCCGGATGCCTACCGCGGGCAATCAGCCAAGGCCTTCATCGCGCTCAAGCCCGGACAGGCGCCGTTCGGCATCGACGAGCTCAAGGCGTTCCTCGCCGACAAGCTCGCAAAATACGAGATGCCGACCGAGATGGAAATCCGCGCCAGCCTGCCGAAGACGCCGGTCGGCAAGCTCTCGAAGAAAGAGCTTGTCGCCGAGGAGATGGCCAAGAGGCAGGCGGCCGACCCGCCGCCGGGCGCCCCCAAGGTCGCCTGAGCAGTCCTTTCCCGGGTGATCCGGACGGCGGCGTTGGCGCACCGTCAAAGCCACTAACGCATCGCGATCAAGGCGTCACGAGCTGGCGGCACGCGGCCGGCATGCCCGCGAGGGTCATTTGATGTTTCGGCGACGAGGGCGCGGCGGGCGGTTGGGGATGCAGCGTGGATTCCTTGAACCAGGAATCAAGCTCGTGCCCGCAACCCGCGTCACTGCCGACTGGCGGCTGCGGCTTGCACTCGGAGCTCTCGGCCGGGCAGTTGAGGCGTACATGAAAATGCTCGTCGTGATGCCACCACGGCCGCACCTTCGCGAGCCACGCATTGTGCGCGCCCGCCTCACGGCACATCGCCTTCTTGATTGCCGCATTTACGAAGATGCGTGAGACGGCGCGGTCCTCCGCTGCGGCGCGGACTACTTCGGTATGCGCGTGCGTCCACAGCTTCGGGTCGACATCGCGCCGATCTTCGGCCACCACAACCGGCGACAAGTCAAATTCGCGCTCCTCGTCCGAGGCCTCGTGGTCAGGCGCGGGCGTGAACCAGATGTCGACGTCGAGCCCGATCTGATGACTGGTGTGTCCGGTGAGCATCGGACCACCGCGCGGCTGCGACATGTCGCCGACCCGGATACCGTTCCAGCCTGCCTTTTTAGCGCTGTCCCCGAGCCGTTTGATGAAGGCAACGAGGCTTGGATGGCCCCAGTACCGATTGCGCGACACCCGCATGACCTGCCACCCCGGGCCGTTGAGCGGCAGCTCTGCTGCACCGGCGATGCAGCCGTTGTTGTAGGCGCCGATTGCCCGCGGCGCGGCGTGGAGCGGCTTGGTCTTCCGGGCAAACAGCTCCCGCGCCGGCGTCGAGGGCGCATCGGGATGGTCGAGCGGCGGCAATGGCGTTGGGTGGAGCGTCCCCGGGTCCTGCGCCCACGCCGGACCTGCGCCGAGAAACAGGACGAAGAGCAACCAAACCGGAGCGAGCAGCGTCGGTATTCGGCGGCGCGCGATGTCAGGGGCGTTGTTGCGGGTTGCCATCAGCTTCCAGTCGCAGTGCTTCACGCAGCAGGCGTTTGAGAATCTTGCCGTTCGAATTGCGCGGCTGTGGGTCTATGCTCAGTGTGAAAGTCTCCGGGACCTTG
>Ga0210399_10003041_pt1 | contig 13033 bp, 11 predicted proteins | sample IncBWC14MmetaG_FD_150865 | JGI IMG/M metagenome (GOLD analysis project Ga0210399, IMG submission 150865) | Forest soil microbial communities from Barre Woods Harvard Forest LTER site, Petersham, Massachusetts, United States - Inc-BW-C-14-M | ecosystem: Environmental > Terrestrial > Soil >... | reverse complement strand
GACGGGTTGTCGCTGGACCCAGCAAGTGGTGCGATTACCGGCATGCCCACCACGGCAGTTACGAATTCGATGATCACCTTCAAGGTGACCGACTCCAGTGCTCCCACGCCGGTGACACAGACCGTGACCCTGACGCTGACCGTCACGCCGGCTAACCTTGTCATTACCACCGCGTCGCTGCCCATCGGAATGATAGGCGCGCCGTACGACGCCACGCTCGCCGCCACGGGCGGAACACCGCCGTATACATGGGCGCTGATCACTGGAGGTGGAATTTTCCCGGACCCAGCGCTGTCGTTGGACCCGGCAACCGGCATCATCTCGGGCACGCCCACCATGAACGTTCCCGCTACCGTACTCACGTTCCAAGTGACCGACTCCGCCACGACGCCAGTCGTGCAAACTGCAGATCTGTCACTGACCATCAACCTGACCGGCATGGTGATCGTTCTGACGGCGGACCAACGTGGGGCAACGCTAAATCAGGTGGTCAATCTGACCGCAACCGTTCCGAGCGACAAGAGCAATGCAGGCGTGACGTGGAGCGTTACAGGTGGAGGCGCGCTCACCAGCCAAACCACATCGGCTGCTTCGTTTCAGGCCAGCACTCCGAATGCGTACACGATTACGGCGACGAGTATCGCGCACAAAAATCAATCGGCATCGGTGACCGTGGGCGTTACGGACCTGCCGGCAGTGGCGACGTATCACAACAATTTGTCGCGCGACGGTACCAACACGAAAGAATACGCGCTGACGACGGCGAACGTGACTGCGACGGCATTTGGGAAACTGTTCTCCTGCAGCACGGATGCCGCGATTTATGCGCAGCCACTGTGGGTAGCCAACGCGAATATTGGAGGCGGAACGCATAACGTCGTGATTGCAGCGACCATGCACGATAGCGTTTATGCGTTCGACGCCGACGCGAATCCCTGCGTGACTTATTGGAATCAGCATCTGGTTCCTTCGAACGAGACTTGGGGAAGCTCCAGTGATGTGGGCAGTTCCGATATTTTCCCGGACATTGGCATCGTGGGTACGCCAGTTATCGACATCAATGCGAATGTCGTGTACCTGGTCACAAAGACCAAGACTAGCGGCGGGACGTATCACCAACGGTTGCACGCCTTGGACCTTGCGGATGGGACCGAGCGTCCGAACAGCCCGGTGGAAATTTCCAACTCGATTACGACGAACGGAACTTGTGACGGCGGAAGCGCGGTTACCTTCAATGCCAGGACAGAGAATCAGCAAGCAGGTCTCGCGCTGGTGAGCGGGATCGTGTACATCAGTTGGGCTTCTCACAGTGACAACGATCCCTATCACGGATGGATCGCCGGTTACGATGCGTCTTCTTTGAGTTTGGCCGGCGTATTCAACGCCTCGCCGAATCTGGCCGCGGGAAAGGATTATTGCCGGGCTGGGGTTCGGATGTACGGCGGAGCACCGGCGGCGGACGCAAACAACAATCTGTATTTCGTCACCGGGAATGGAACGTTCGACGCGAATTCCGGCGGATCGAACTTTGGCGATAGCGTAATGAAACTGTCCACATCCAAGGGACTAAGCGTGGCGGATTGGTTTACACCGCACAACCAGCAAAACCTGGATAGCAGCGGCCCGGAGGGTGGGGCGGCAATACTAGTGGATCAGCCGCCCGCTCCCAACGCACGTTTGCTGATCAGCGCCGGTAAAGAAGGCGTGATCAGCGTGTTGAGCCGCGACAGTCTGGGACACTTCAACAGTACTTCTGACCAAGTTTTGCAGCGGTTCAATGCCAATCAGGCTGCGTATTCTACGCCATCGTTCTGGCAAGGCACGCTGTACTACGCCGGTGCGGGCGGAAACGCGAGCGCCTATGCGTTCGATGTGTCCACCGGACTTTTCAACGCGACGCCGAGTTCAACGTCGAGAGCGACGTTTGGATATCCCGGTGCCACGCCATCCATTTCTTCGCTGGAGTCGACGAACGGAATCGTATGGGCTCTGGACTCCAGCAATTTCGGCACAGACGATACGGGAAGCCGCGCGGCAGGTCCCGCCATTTTGCGGGCCTACGATGCCGCGAATCTTGGGCGCGAGTTGTGGAACAGCTCGCAGGGTTCAGGAAACGCCGCGGGGAACGCGGTGAAGTACACGGTTCCAACCATTGCGAACGGGAAGGTGTACATCGGGACCCGTGGCAATGACACTACGCAAGGCAGCGGCAGTATTTTCGGGGAACTCGATGTATATGGGTTGAAGCCGAACTGACCAACTAACTCAAGCATGCCGAAGAGGCTTGGCGGAATGCCAGAGCCTTTTCTTTTTCGCCGATGTCTCTGCCGTGCCCGGGCTTACATGCCTTCGTAGTTCGGGCCGCCACCACCTTCGGGAACGACCCAATCAATAATCTGGTAGGGATCGGCGATATCGCAGGTTTTGCAGTGCACGCAATTCGCGGCATTAATTTTAAGTTTGACGCCCGCGCCTTCCTTGGCCATTTCGTATACAGCAGCGGGACAAAAATACTGGCAAGGGTTGCCGTATTCCTCGACGCATCGCGTGCCGCAAATGTTCAGGTCGTGAACGTGAAGGTGACATGGCTGGTCCTCTTCGTGACGCGTGCCGGAGTGATAGACATCGGTGAGCCGGTCGAAGGTCAGCTTGCCGTCGCCCTTGAAACGCGGCGGGGCGGGCCGGCCGTAAATCGGTTTGTATTTTTCGTAGCCTTCATGCGCGCTCATCGGATCGATCAGACCGTGGCCGCGCGTCAGCTGCTGCAGGCCTGCGTTGACGAAACCTTCCAGAAGGCCGTTGTGGAAGCCCTGATGAAAATTGCGGACCTTCCAGAGTTCTTCCTTGATATAACTTTTGTCGATTTTGTTTTTGTAGGAGCTCAGCGAAGAGGCGGAATAGTCTTGTTCCTTCAAAGCTTCGAAAATAGTTTCGGCAGCAAGCATTCCGCTTTTCATGGCGAGATGCACGCCTTTCAGGCGCTGCGAGTCGAGAAAACTGCCCGAATCGCCGACGATCAGCCCACCATCGAGGTAATTTCGCGGCATGGAGTACCAACCGCCGTAGGGTAGAGATTTCGCTCCATAGCGAACCAGCTTACCGCCTTCCAGGATATTGCGCGCAAAGGGATGCGTCTTCCAGGTTTGAAACGCGGCGTGAGGATCGAAACGTGGGTCTTCGTATTCGAGCGCGACGACCAGGCCGATGGAAACGCGATTGTTGGAAAGCCCGTAAATCCAGCCACCGCCGTAGATGTCGGTTGGAAGCGGCCATCCCAAGGTGTGCGCGACGTAACCCGGCTGGATTTTGCCGGGCTGCACGTCCCACAACTCTTTAACGCCCAGGCCGTAGGTTTGCGGATTGATGTTGTCGAGATGTTTTTTGGCGACGAGTTGTTTGGTGAGCGAACCGCGCGTGCCTTCGGCAAGGACGGTGACTTTGGCGCGGAGTTCATAGCCGGGAGTGAAATTCGCTTTGGGCTTGCCGTTCTTGTCGAGGCCTTTATCTTCGGTGATGACGCCGGCAACGCCATAGCCTTCGTAGATCAAATCCGCGCCGCCGAATTCCTTGAATATGTTGACTCCTGTGGCTTCGACAAGACCACCGAGCCATTTGGTGAGTTTGTTGAGCGATATGACGTAATTGCCGCGATTCTGGAATGGCGGCGGAGTGACTGGAATACGGAAGTAAGATTCTTGCGTGAAGATGAGCGCGGCGGAATCGGTAACTGGAGTATCGAGCGGCGCGGACTTTTGAAAGTCGGGCACCAGTTCGGCAAGCGCTTTGGGATTCATGATCGCGCCGGAAAGCTGGTGAGCGCCAATTTCGCGGCCCTTCTCAAGAACGTAAATATTTTCGGCGGAAAGTTCCGGCTTGGCGCTGCTGGCGTTGTGCTGCTTGATGAGATTCGCGAGGTGCAGGGCGCAGCTCAGACCGGCAGGTCCCGCGCCGACGATGAGAACGTCCGCTTCCAGTTGTTCGCGTTGCATGGGCATTGTTTAATTCTAACAAACCAAGAGGGATCCCTCGACTCCGGCCCGTCAAACGGCGACGGGCCTCCGCTCGGGATGACATTTGTTATTTGTTATGATAAACGATAGTTAATGTAAGTGTTAAATGGTCTATCACGTTTATATTTTGGCCGGGGAGTCGGGGGTGCTGTACACGGGTGTGACCAACTTTTTGGAGCGCAGAGTTGCTGAACACAAGGGAAAACTTACGCCTGAATTTACGGTTCGCTACAACATAACCAAGCTTGTCTATTCCGAAGCTTTTAGCGAGCCAGGAAGTGCTATTGCCCAGGAAAAGCAGCTCAAAAAGTAGAATCGGATGAAGAAAGTACGTTTGATCGAAAAGAGAAACCCCACATGGCGCGACCTAAGCGAAGACTTCCCAAAGTAAATACCCAACAGAAACAAAATGTCATTCCGACCGGAGTCCCGACGCATTTTGTCGGGACGGAGTGGAGGAATCCCTCTTCGGACTCGAATGTGCCCAGGCTAGTTCAGCCTTTTGCTTTTTGTAGTTCTTCGGTCAGGGCGGGCATGATTTCGAAGATGTCGCCGACGATGCCGTAATCGGCGATTTCGAAGATGGGAGCGTTGGAGTCTTTATTGATGGCGACGATGGTGCGAGCGCCCTTCATGCCGACTACGTGTTGGATGGCGCCGCTGATTCCCAACGCCAGATAGAGTTTCGGCGCCACGGTTTGTCCGGAACTTCCAATTTGACGTTCCATCGGCAGCCAGCCTTCGTCACAGATGGGGCGCGACGCGGCGATCTCACCACCGATCGCTTTCGCCACTGCTTCGGCCAGCGGAATATTTTCGGGAGCTTTGATACCTCTTCCGATGGCGACGATCAGCGGCGCTTGCGTGAGATCCACCGCGGATTTGGCTTCCTTGAATAAGTCGAGAGGCGTCGTACGAATGTCGTCAGGCTTCACTTCGACTTTCACAGCAATTACAGACGCTTTGCCCGAAGGATGTGCTTGGAGCAAATCGGAACGAAACGCGCCGGACTGGAAGGACGTGAACCAAGGGGAATCGCCGACGAAAGAGACATCGGCGACGGTCTTGCCCTGAAACATCTGGCGAACGAAAACTAGTTTTCCCGCATCGTCGCGAAATCCTACACAGTCGCCAATCATTCCCTTGCCGAGCGTTGCCGCAAGTTTCGGCGCGAAATCGCGCACCTGATAGGTGTGGGGGAAAAGTACCAGGTCGGGCTTGGCGGATTCGATGACTTGCTTCAGCGCAACGCAGTATCCATCCGGCGTGTAGTTGTCGAACAATTCATGCTCTACGAGCAGAACCTCCGCGACATTTTTCGAGGATAGTTCGTCGGCGAAGGCCGCAACGCCTTTTCCGATGACAACGGCGCTAACGGTGCCTGATGTTGCGGCGGCGATTTGTTGCGCGGCTACCAGCGTTTCGAAACTTGTATTGTTCCAGTTGCCCTGGCGCTGCTCGGTGACCACGAGTATTTTCATGTTCAAATTACCCGCGCTTCGAACTTCAACTTCTCCACGAGCTTCGCGGCCATTTCTTTGGGGGTGCCGGTCAGAAACTCGGTCTTTTTCGTTTTCACGGGTATGTAGATTTTTTCAATTTTTTGCGTGGGTTCACTGGAAATCCCCAGGGATTCGCGACGGATCACAGCAATTTCTTTTTTCTTGGCGGCCATGATGCCCTTCAGAGTGGCGTAGCGTACTTTATTGATGCCGGACTGGATGGACAGAACAGCGGGCAGGGGGCATTCGATGTGCTGAAACCAGCCAGCTTCGAGTTCGCGCTTCAGTTTCATTTTTCTGTCCTGCACATCGATCTGCATGATGATGGTGGCGTGCGGAAGATTCAGCAGCGCGGCTAGCAAAACACCGGTTTGCCCGAAACCGTGGTCGTCGCTCTGCAAACCGGTGAGCACCAGGTCGGCGTTTTCCTTTGCGATGGCAGCCGCCAGGACTTGCGCGGAGCCGAGCGGGTCGAGCTGCGCAAAATTGTCGTCGGCGATGTGAATCCCGCGGTCGGCGCCCTTCGCGAGAGCTTCCTTTATGGTTTGTTTTACGCGCTCTGGGCCAAGCGACAAGGCAATCACTTCACCGCCGTGTTTTTCTTTCAGGCGCAGCGCTTCTTCCAGCGCGTAGGAATCCGGCTCGTTCATTTCGAAGCCGATGTCCGATTCCTTGATCCAGTTTCCGGCGATGGAAAGTGGGGCGTCTTTCGCGGGAACCTGCTTAATGCAAGCGATAATTTTCACGAGTGTTTTCTCTCCAACTTTTTTGACTCGCGGGTCGGGCGATTAGAAGAGCCGGAATCCTCAGGGGCTAAAGCCCATTGTAAGCCGAAGAAATAATGTCGGAGCTAAAGCTCTGACCCCCGGTGCCCACGGGAACTGGTGCGCAGATTACTTCCCTGCCCAGCGCTTAAAAATCAGGGCAGCGTTGGTGCCGCCGAAACCGAACGAATTGGACAATGCGTAGTCTACGGTGGCCTTGCGGGCTGCGTTCGGCACGTAATCGAGATCGCACTGCGGATCCGGCACATCCTGGTTGATTGTGGGCGGCAGAATCTGGTCGCGCAACGCCAGCACGCTGATGCCTGCTTCCAAACCTCCAGCGCCGCCCAGCAAGTGCCCAGTCATGGATTTTGTGGAGCTGACCGCCAATTGTTTTTTCGCGGCACGCTCGCCGAACAGACGTTTCATCGCAGTGGATTCGATAGCGTCGCCGATCGGAGTGGAGGTGCCATGCGCGTTAATGTAGCCGATATCGTCGGGAGAGAGTTTCGCATCCTTGATGGCCGCGCGCATAACGCGAAATGCGCCGTCGCCATTTTCGGCAGGCTGCGTGATGTGGTACGCATCGCCGCTCATGCCGTAGCCAACGATTTCCGCGAGGATGGGAGCGTTGCGTTTGGTGGCGTGTTCGAGTGACTCGATTACCAGGATGCCTGCGCCTTCGCCAACGACGAAGCCGTCGCGGCCTGCGTCGAACGGGCGGCTGGCCTTTTCCGGTTCATCATTGCGGGTGGAAAGCGCGCGCATGGCGGCGAATCCACCGATACCCATCGGCGTAATGGTGGCTTCCGTACCGCCGCAGATCATCATTTCCGCAGCGCCGCGCTCGACAATCTTGAAGGAGTCGCCGATGGCGTGCGCGGAAGCAGAGCAAGCGGTGGCCGTAGCGGAGTTTGGTCCCCTGGCGCCGTAGCGAATCGAAATATGGCCGGAAGCAAGATTCACGATGGCGGAAGGAATGAAGAAGGGAGAGATTTTGCCGGGGCCGCCCTGCATCAGTTTGATGTGTTCGCGCTCGATGATGTCGAATCCACCGATGCCGGATGCGACGTAGACGCCAACTTCATCGAGGTCCGAGTGTTCCGGTTTCCACGCGGCCATCTTGACCGCAAAATCGGCGCCGGCCAGGGCCAGCTGGATGAAACGCCCCATCTTTTTCAGTTCTTTTTTTTCAATCCACTGGAAGGGGTCAAATCCCTTTACTTCGCCCGCGATCTTGCAATCGAAATCGGTGGTATCAAAATGCGTGATCCGGCCGATGCCGCTTTTCCCAGCAATCAGATTTTTCCAGGTATCGTCGGTCCCAATGCCCAGTGCACAGACCAATCCAACGCCTGAAACGACAACGCGGCGAGTCAACGTTCTTGCTCCTTAGTGCGGGTAGTTGGCTGAGGACTACTTGCTTTTCGCGTGTTTATCAATGTATTCGATGGCGTCCTTCACCGTGGCCATCTTCTCGGCGTCTTCGTCCGGCACTTCAATGCCAAAGGCCTCTTCAAACGCCATTACCAATTCCACCTGGTCGAGCGAATCCGCGCCCAGGTCGTCCACAAACGACGCGGTTGGCGTGACTTCCGCTTCGTCCACGCCCAGTTGCTCGACGATAATTTGCTTAACGCGTTCTTCCACGCTGGCCATTCCGGTTCCTCCGCGACCTGTCGTCGCACTTCTGTATCGTGCTGTCCCTGTACCACAGTCCGGCGAATTGCCGGGCTACAAGCTCGAATTTGCGTGCCTAGGTAACCTGCCCATTCTAGTGATGCTGCACGGCAAGGTCAACTTTACCGCTGTATCTCTTCAAGCACTTCTTCAATTGCCATCACCAGCTCAACCTTGGCTAGCGAGACTGGTTCCCGAAACATATTCGTCTCCAAAGAAAGTCAATAACCCTCAGGCCAAATACAAGCCCCCGTTTACATCCAGAACATGGCCGGTGATGTAGCCGGCTTCGTCGCTTGCCAAGAACACGATTGCCGCGGCTACATCGCGCCCGGTGCCCATGCGGCCGAGCGGAATACGCGTCTTCAGCTCTTCCTTGGTTTTTTCGGGAAGAACATCGGTCATCGGTGTTTCAATGAAGCCTGGCGCGATAGCATTGACGGTGATATTGCGTGATGCAATCTCTATAGCGATTGCTTTTGTGAGGCCGATCAAACCCGCTTTGGCCGCAACATAGTTGGCCTGCCCGGCGTTACCCATCTGCGCGACAACCGAAGAAATATTGATGATGCGCCCGGACTTCGCTCGAATCATGGGCATGATCGCTTGCTGGATACACAAATGAGCACCCGTGAGGTTTGTGCGGATCACCGCTTCCCAGTCGTCCTGCTTCATGCGCATGACCAAGCCGTCGCGGGTAATGGCGGCGTTGTTCACCAGGATGTCCAGCTTACCGAATTTTTCTAGGACAGCCTTGAAGCCAACTTTGATCTGCTCGGCTTCGGCTACGTCCATTTTGACGGCTAGCGCTTCGCCGCCTTTTGCTGTGATTTCCTGGGCCAGCGCGGCGAGTTTTTCTTCGTTTCGCGCGGCGACGGCGACTCTTGCGCCGGCTTCCGCAAGGGCAAGCGCAGTGTCGCGCCCGATGCCTTGGGAGGCGCCGGTGACGAGGGCTACTTTGTCTTTCAAGCTAAACATTCGTTGAACCTGTGCCTTCCCTACGAAAAATCAGTTCCTCAGCGGGTAAAGCCGCGTAGCAGATGCAAGATTTCAATGTCGGACCTAAAAGGTCCGACCCCGGTGCCGGCACATACGTTCGCGCCAGCCCTGTGGCCCTAAATGCGCCCGCCTCAGAAAGCGGCCGCTACACAATTCCATCTCCGCGCAAACGCAGAGGCTAAAGCCCCCGCCTCCTAAAGAACAGAGAAAATCTAGGCCGCGTCGTTCTTGGCTGCGCCAATTTTGCCCACGGTGGCCTGTAAACTTTTTTCGTCCTCCACGTTCAGGGTGGTCACCGAGCGCTCGATCTGCCGCATCAGCCCGGTAAGCACTCGTCCGGGGCCCACTTCGATAAACGTGGTTACGCCTTCATCAAGCAGCATGCGCATGGACTCTTCCCAGCGTACCGGCATGGTGACCTGGCGAATGAGCGCATCGCGCGCCTGATCTCCCGTTTCGATAGTATCGGCGTCCACGTTGGTTACCAGCGGAATCTTCAAATCCGAAAATTTCGTGGCGCGCAGATCTTTCTCCAATTTCACCTGGGCCGGCATCATCAGAGCGGAATGAAATGGGGCAGAGACAGCGAGGATTACCGCGCGTTTGGCTCCCTGTTGCGACGCAATCTCCACCGCGCGCTTCACCGCGCTTGCATGTCCGGAGATTACTGTCTGGTCTGGTGAATTGATATTCGCGGGAGAGCAAATCTCGCCCTCCGCGGCACGCTTGCAGGCATCCTGCACTACGGCGGGAGACAACCCCATGATCGCAGCCATCGCGCCTTCGCCCGGGGAAACGGCTTCCTGCATGTACGTGCCGCGCTTGCGCACCAGTTTGATTGCGTCCGAGAAACCTAGCGATTCCGCGGCGACCAATGCCGCATATTCCCCCAGGCTGTGGCCTGCAACGAAATCCGCGGTGATTCCCTGTTCCGCAAGCACGCGCGCAGCGGCGACGGAAACCGCAAGAATGGCCGGCTGCGTATTGGCCGTTAGCTTTAATTCGTCTTCCGTACCCTCGCAGCACATATTCAAGATGGAAAAACCAAGAGCCTTGTCGGCTTCCTCGAAAGCCGCCCGCGCAACCGGATATTTGTCCGCCAGTTCTTTTCCCATGCCCGGGTATTGCGAACCCTGCCCTGGAAACACAAATGCTACTTTGCCCATTTTTTACTCCTCTCTCCGGACGTCACGCTTGTGCGTGGGTCAGGGAGAGCTCCTGTTCGATTCGTTCGTTAATTCGGCCACGCGCGAGGCCCGCTGCCACGCGAATGGCATTTTTCACGGCATTGGCGTTGGACCTGCCATGGCCAATGACGCAGACACCGCGTACTCCTAATAGCGGCGCTCCCCCATACTCCGAATAATCCATGGTCTGCTTCAACCCTTTGAAAGCACCCTTTGAGAATAGATAGCCCACTTGCGATGACCACGAACTCTTGTACGTCTTGCGCATGAACTTGACGATCTCCATGGCCAGCGCTTCGCAGATCTTCAGCGCGATGTTGCCCACAAATCCATCGCAGACGATCACATCCACCTTGCCGGAGAACAAATCGTTACCTTCCACATTGCCGACAAAGTGCACCGGCAAGGCTTTGAACCGGTCGTACACCGAGCGCGTCAATTCGTTCCCTTTGATTTCTTCCTCGCCTACTGAGAGCAAACCGACGCGCGGCTTGCGGCTGCCAAAAGTAACGCGGTAATAAATTTCACCCATCACGCCGAACTGCAGCAAATGTTCCGGCTTGGAGTCCACGTTCGCGCCGACATCCAACAGAACCGAAACGCCGCCCCTGGCGTTCGGGAATGGCGCTGCCAGCGCTACTCGATCGACGGCAGCCAGAGTCCCCATAATGACCTTCGCGATGGTCATCACCGCACCGGTGTTCCCGGCACTGACTAACGCGTCGGCCTTACCTTCCTTGACCAGACGCGCCGCCACGTGCACCGAACTGTCTTTCTTGCGGCGAAATGCCTGGGCCGGGTGATCCTCCATTGTGATCACCTCAGTAGCTTCCACGATCTCGATGGGCACCGTGGGCTTGGAATGCTTCGCGAGTTCCGCGCGAATTACGTTCGGCTGCCCGACAAGCAGAACCCTCACGCCGTATTCGTCCGCAGCGCGTACACTCCCCTCCACTTCCGGGCGGGGTGCATGGTCTCCCCCCATGGCATCGACGGCAATTGTGATCATGGGATTTTTCCAGAAACTCCAGACCAGAAGCGTCGGGGACAGAACTTTCGGGCCAAAAAAACTCTTGTCGCCAAGCAAGGGCTGAGAGCGGAACAATACGCTTTCACCCTTTTTCGCAGGCTACCTGATTACCCTGGCGCTCGTCTGCTTACTTGGTTTCTTTTGCCGGCCGACCCTTGTAATAGCCACAATGAGAGCAGATGCTGTGCGGCTGCTTCATCTCATGGCAGTTGGGGCATTTGGCCAGGGCCGGCGCAAACAGATGATCGTGCGCGCGCCGGCTGTTCTTCCTCATCTTGGAATGTCGTCGTTTTGGATTAGGCATTGCACTGCTCCTCGTTATCGCCCTGCTCGTGGCAACACACCAAGCCACACCGACCAAGGCCGGATTCTAGGGGGTTTTAACCCCGAAATCTATTGTTTCTTGAGCCAATCCTGCTTCAGCCGCGCGAGGGGAGCCAGCCGGGAATCGCTCGCATGCGTTTCACACCGGCACTCTTCGTGATTCAGGTTGGCCCCACAGGACGGGCACAACCCACGGCAATCGCTCTGACAAATCACTTTCATCGGTAAAGACAGTAAAACCTGCTCCTTCAGCACATCGGCCAGGAACAATCCCTCTCCAACGAAGAAGCCAATCTCGGTATCGTCGTCTTTCAGGCGCTCTTCCTCAGGCTTGGTGCCCTTTTTAAGCGATTGATAAAACAGGTCGAAGTCCCGGTGGACTTCCTCGACAACCGGTTCCAGACAGCGGGCGCAAATCATCTCGATTTTCGTATCGAGTTCGCCGACGATGCGAATCTGGCCTTCGAGAAGCTCCGCGGTGGCGTTCACTTCGAGCGGACCCGATTGCTTGACTTCGGCTAGGCCGTAATCAATGCTGCCAGGCGCGTAGCTCTTGCGAATGCGCAGCTTACGAACAGCAAGATCCTTAACATCAAGGAACATGTCCTCTGCGCCTCCAACGCCATTGTTCATGCCTATCTATTATTTGGGGTGTTCCGCCGCAAGTCAAGAAAGGCAGCCCGATTTGGGAGGCCGTATGGGGCGTGGATGTTATCTACGTCTACTAGTACTCATCCCCTTTCGTTTTGGGGGCTGGCGGTCCAGAATTGGTTTCCCAGGAAGCTAATGATTGAGTTTGACGACAAGCCGCCGAGAGAGGCAGCGTCCGCTGCGCGCCGAGACGAGCGCAGGCTGGGTACTTCCCTAGCCGTTTTCTGGATGTGGGTGGTTATATTTTCTATAAATGGCTGCCACCCGCGATTCGTCCGTGGGAGCGCTGGGTATTCTCGTTGGCAGGTGGTTGGTGCCTGCTTTCGCTGGTTCTCTACCTCATCGGGCAAATTAATATCGGGCAAATTAATTTTTCGCGGCCAGCAATTTTTCACGTGGTTTCTGTTTTCGCGCTTGACGGCGCGGCCTTGGTTTGGAGGAGTATCCGTTCGGGGGCGTTTCGCGTCCTGGGCCTGAGTTCGATCAAATCCCTGTCGGCAACATTCGTGCTTCTGATTATTCTGGTGACTGCGATTTCGGGGCTTGCACCCGTCACCGGCGACTGGGGTTCGGATACCGTTGCTTACCATTTGCTGGGGCCCAAGGTGTGGTTGCGCGCGGAACTTATCCGCTCCGTGCCGGACAATTGCCACACCGCGTTTCCGCAAACGGCGGAGACGATGTTTGCCGCGCTGTATGCTCTCGGCGGCGCTAGCGGGCCATGCATGTCCGATTTTTGATCTTTGGTTTGCTGTTGGCCGCTGCCGCATCCCTGGCAATGTACTGTGGGCTGGATGCCACTGGGGCCTGGCGGGTCGCCGCCATCGTGGCTGCAATGCCCGCGGTGTACTCCGGGTCAGAAGCGGCGTTCGTTGACGCACTTTAC
>Ga0210399_10003040_pt1 | contig 13037 bp, 16 predicted proteins | sample IncBWC14MmetaG_FD_150865 | JGI IMG/M metagenome (GOLD analysis project Ga0210399, IMG submission 150865) | Forest soil microbial communities from Barre Woods Harvard Forest LTER site, Petersham, Massachusetts, United States - Inc-BW-C-14-M | ecosystem: Environmental > Terrestrial > Soil >... | reverse complement strand
ATTTAGATGCACGAGGGGGGGAGAGTGGGGAGTTTTGACCCGGAGGTCTCAGGGGAAGCGCACAGAGTGCACGGAGTTAAGAAAAAGAAAGAGCACAGGCCCTTCGAAACCCAGGGTAAACGAGAGTGCCTGTGCCACAAGGAATGGAGAAGATGGGGAGAGAAGAGGAGTTGAGGCAGGAGAGGCAGGCGTTGCGGCTGCTTTGTTCAAATTTGATTCGGGCGACTACACGGGTGGAGTTGTGCGGGTTGCTGGACAGTTCGCTGTTTCAGGATACGTTGCACCGGGTGGCGTTTGAGGAGATTCGGGCGGCGGGGCCGGTGCCGGCGAAGAGACTCCGCGAGGAGTTGCCCGGGAGGATTACGAACCGGGGATTTCCTGACTTTGAGTTGCTGGAATTTCTGGGGAAGGATTTGGCGACGCAGGGAGAGATCGAGCAGCTTTTTATGAGTGTGCTGCGGATGATTCAGGAGCGGCATGAGAGCGATGGGAACGAATTGGAGAATTGATGGCGGCTGAAGGCGCGAGGAGGAAATGGTGTCTGGTGGAGACGCTGGGGTTCGCGGCGCTGGTGGGAATGTACATCTGGAAGTGGCAGGCGGCCTCACCGCGATCGTGGTGGATCCTGGCTGCGTGGATGGTGGGAAGCGCGTTGGTGCGACGCGACACGCCGAAGACGCTGGGATGGCGGGCCGATAATTTATGGGCGGCGACACGGAAGGCAGTTCCCTTTTTTGTGATCGCATCGCTGGCGGTTTGCGGCGCGGGACTTTTCATGGGGATGCTGCAGCGATTGCCGGCGCATTGGATCGAACCGCGGCGATTTACCGGATATCTGGCCTTCTGCCTGTTGCAGCAGGTGGCGCTGAATTCGTTCTTGACGAACCGGTTGCTGGGGTACTTTGAGAAAACGTGGCCCGCGGCTTTGCTGGCCGGCGGGCTATTTTCAGCGCTGCACTGGCCGAACCCGGTGCTGGTGCCGCTGACGTTGGTGGGCGGAGCAGCGATGTCGTGGCTGTTTGCACGGGAGCGAAATATTTTGCCGCTGGTTTTGGGGCAGGCGGTATTGGGTGCGCTGGTGTGGTGGGCGTTTCCGCTGGCGTGGCACCACTCGATGAGGGTGGGGCCTGGGTATTGGGCTTATCGGCTATAGATTAAGGGTATGGGGAGATGGGAGTAGAAACGCAGAACCGGATGGCAGAGCGCATGAGGTGACGGTGGAGACGATGCAGCCGTGCCAGTTTGCCTATGTTAGCCGGGAGGATTTTCTTGCGGTTCATCAAGGATAACGGGGACGCGTGCTTGCGGGTGGTGCAGCAGTTGGGGCAGGAATGCCACTCAGCGTATTGAGGTGATCCGGTCGCTGGGACTGGCGAGTTCGGTTTCAGAGAATCTGGCAAAGTTTCCGGTGGGTTGGTCGGCAGAAGGGCGCGAGAGCGATGGTGCGGTACGGGTGAAGCTGCCGCTAACGCATGAGGAGCTTGCGCAGTTGATTGGGTGTTCGCGGGAGAGCGTTACGCGAACTTTGAGCGACTTTAAGAGGCAGAAATTCGTGGAGTTGAACGGGTCGATGCTGCTGGTTTGGAATAAGGCCGGGTTGGAGACGTTGGCGGCGGTGTAGGGACCAGAAACAGCGGCCGGCTGCCGCCAAAAGCCGATAACGGATAACAGATAACAGCGAACATATAGCAGGCGGCAAGAGGGGCGAAGTTCTGGCCATGTTCGCGCTTGACGGTTTGCTCGGGTGGGACGGTGTTGACTGCAAAAAGCGGAGGGTACGCTTTTTGCAGGTCGAGAGGGGCACCTCCCCCCGGTACCAGGCTTAAACCGATCACTTGTGGAAGATTGGTTCTGACAAAGACTGCTTTTGCGGCAAGTTAGCCTGGTTCGATAGGGCTTCCCTTCTCCATCTCTACTCTTCTCGATACAGTTTATATAAGGTTGGAACTTTTGGGCGCACCTTGCCGTATTTGTAGACAAGGAGTGTGCCATGAAGACTTTTCGGGGTTTCCTCGCAATTGGTTTTACCTTCGTTTTGGCGGCCGCCACATTCTTGGCCGGCGCCGCGATGGCCCAAGACACGACAACGAGTTCTAGCGGTAAATCGGAGCAGTGGATCCACGTGCGCGTGGAGAGCAAATCTGATCATGGGGAGACGGTGCGCGTGAACGTGCCGGTGGATATGGCGGCGAAGGTGATTCCGGCGATCAACAAGAATAATTTGCGCGATGGGAAAGTGCACATTGATTCGATGCACACGAACGACGTGGACCTGCGGGCGATCCTGGATGCGGTGCGGAGTTCGCGTGACGGGGAGTATGTGACCGTGCAGGGGAGCGACAACGATGTGCGGGTGGCGAAGAGCGCGGGATATTTGTACATCCATGTGACGGACAAATCCGAGGGCAAGCGGGTAGCGGCGAGGGATGGGAAGACGGGCGCGAGGGCTACGGCGGGGCATGAATCGAAGGTGGAGATCAAGCTGCCTATTAAGGTGGTGGATGCGCTGTTCTCGGCGGGTAAGGATGAGCTGGACATCGTGGCGGCGCTGAAGGCTCTTTCGGCGCACGGGGATACAGAACTGGTTACGGTGAAGGACGACGAGAATACCGTGCGGGTGTGGGTGGATTCGAAGAACGTCGCGGAGTGAAAATAGAAATTGGAAAGTGCTTGGTGTGGAGAGGTGGGCTTGGCCACCCATTCCTTTGTCAGCGCAAGCTTGAAAGTGGCCGCAACGTTTAATCGGAGGAAAGCATGTTGATATTGGCTAAGGTGGCTTTGGGACTTGGCGCGACGATGGCTATGGCTGGCGCGTATGTGTTTCATGAAGGTGTGATTCGCGTGGATGTGGATGAGCAGCGGGCCGGCGGGTCGCATGTGCATTTCTGGGTGCCGGCGACGGTGGTGGCGGTGGGAATGCATTTTATGCCGAAGGAGCAACTGAATCGGGCGACGGAAGAGGCGCGGCCGTTTTTGCCGGTGATGCGCGAGGCGGTGAAGGAATTGGAGAAGTATCCGAATGTGGAGCTGGTGGATGTTACGGACAGGCGGGATCGCGTGCGGGTGGCGATGGTGGATGGGAAATTGCGGATTGATGCGGTCAGCGAGGATGGGGATGTGGTGCACTTGAGTGTGCCGGCGCGAGTGTTGAGGGATGTGGCGGATGAGTTGGAGGAAAGGGCGCCGGGGGTATGAGAAAAAAGAGATAACAGCTCGCAACGAACCGATGACAGGAAGCAAGAGGCGTGAGGGGGTCTCGCAAACTGCGATATGGATCATTGGTTGCCACGGTCCCTCCACTCCGTGGCCGGCGCGCCGCGGACGGCACGGAAGCTCGGGCTGGAAAAGGCGCGGGCTCACCTTGCGCGACAGGGGCGATGAGAGTCAGGTGCCGGGAGTGCCGGGAATGAAGTAGATTTCAAATTGCAGGTGTTCTTTTTTCCAACCGGCGCGTTGCAACATGCCGCGGCCGGTTTCAACCATGCCGGGATGACCACAGAGATAAGCAGTGGTGTTGGCCGGAGTCAGATTCCAAACTTCAACATATTTGCGGACCAGATCGTCGACGCGGCCAAGTTCACCATGCCATTCCGGGTTATCCCAGGTGCGGCTGATGGTGGGAACGTATTTGAACCAGGGAGCCTCGGCAGAGATTTTTTCGAGTTCGTCGCGATAGCCGAATTCGTGAGCGTGGCTGGACCCATGGACGCAGAAGAGGCGATGCTCGCCGGGCATAGGCGACCCGCCCTTTTTCCAATCCTGAAAGATCGTACGGACATAGCTGACGTAGGGCGCAACTCCAGTGACCGTGCCAAGGAGCAAGTGATTGGTGTGGCCGCTCTTAAGATCGAGAGTGAAACGGCCCTTAGCAAAGCGCCGGAGATAGACGGGATGATCTTCTTTGAGGACGTTGAGCAGCGGAGTGAGCTGGCCGGCGGGAACATGCTCGATGAAAAATTCGAGGGCACGCTCATAGGGTGAAGAGACGATGGAGTAGGCGCGTTCGACGCGTTTGCCGTCGCGATCAAGACCGAGGGTGGCGTATTGACCGGCTTTGTAGTCATACGTGCCGCCGGGATCGACTTTGAGGACGAAAAGATCTTCGGCAATTTGCCGGCGTTCGACGACTCGCGCGGGCAGAAACTTTTCCGATGGTGTATCCAAGAAAGACCCCTAACGTAGCGGATGGCAAATCGGTCGAACGTGGCAGGCGGGACGGGGAGACGATCCACCTGGGAGCAAGAAAGATTTTAGAACAGAAGCTGTAAATGCTCAAGGCTAGGATCGGAGCTACGGTTGCGGCGGCCGGCGCTGCTGCATCATTTGCCGCACGTCGAATTGCTTGACGGGACCGGTGATGCGGTCGGTGGCGTTGTCCACTAACCTGGAGAGGAGTTCGGTTTCGCCATTGGCCTTGACGCTTTTGACCATTCCGAGCGGAGTGACCTTGTCGCTGGTCCAGGATTCTGTGCGAGTCTTGTCGTTGCGCCAATGCTCGCAGGAGAAAGTGCCGGCGGGGACGGTGACGGTTTCCGTGCCCACGGAATGCCAGTCATTGAAATTCTCTTCCATCTGCTGTTTGCGGGCAGGATTCATGTTCGCGGGAAGCTCCATGGCCGGCTGACCTTGCTGCTGAAAGATCATGCGATGCATCTGGTAATCGGCGGGAGTGATGAGAGCCTTGCCGACGATCGTCTTCCCCTGTTCGTCGGTGGACACAAACTGCATCCAGAAGCCTTCCTGGCCTTCGAAGGAATCTTTGCCAATGACGGCGATCTCGATGGTGCGAGTGTCTTTGCCGTCCTTGTCGGCGTCGGCATAGACTGCGCCTTTGCCTACAACGGGATGAAAGGCTTTGGTGATGGCGGGGCGCTTGAAGAGGTCCATGCCCATCTGAGCGTGGGCACGTTGCGGCGCGGCAATCGCGAGCGCAAGAAAAATGGCGAGGACATACCAACGGCGTTGCATTCATTGCTCCTTCGAGGATGGAGGACTTTGAGGCACGAGATTGGAATTCGGGTGACTCGGTGTGCGCTTTTCATATCAAGTTTGGGTGGGGAATGCAATTGGTGGATTGTGGATGAATGTGCAAAAGAGGGATAGCAGATAGCAGCAAACAGAAAACAGGATTCGGGCTGCGATTCGGCCTGGATTGCGGTGTTTCGTTTAGGGGGAGGAGAGAAGCGGCTTACCGCAGAGGACGCGGAGGTCGTCGCGCAGAGTTTGCTGAGAGGAGGAAGCGAGAGCTGAGTGCACAGGCTGAAGCCTGTGCTACTGAGGGTTATTCATAGGCCAGGGCTTCTACGGGATCTACGCTGGAGGCTCGTAGGGCAGGGACTGCGGCGCCGAGAGAAGCCCCGATTATGGCCAGGCCGATTGAGGCGAAGACCCAGCCGGGAGTCAGGAGGATGGAGAGGCCGGGGTTGGTTTGTTTGAGGATGGCTTCGGTGAGGAAGGTGATGGCGATACCGATGAGGCTGCCGGCAATGGTAAGGAAAAGGGTTTCACCGAGGAGCATTTTGACGACGTCGAAGCGGGAGAAGCCAAGGGCTTTGAGTATGCCGATTTCTCGCGTGCGCTCGAGGATCATGGTGTGCATGTTCATCAGAACGACGAGGAAGCTGATGACGATGCCGAGGCCCACCATGGTTTTTATGAAGGGTTTCAGTTCGGGGAGGTTGGAGGAGTTCATGAGCGAAACGTATTCAGACATGGAGCGAATGCGGTTTTGCGGATCGAGTTTCAGGATTTCAGCGCGCGCGCCTTCGGTGTCGCCTTTGCTGCGGACAAAGATCAATGAGACGCGATTTGCGGCGCCGAGGATGTCCTGGCCGGTTTTCAGGGGGATGAAGAAGCGGGCACCTTTGCCATGGGCGACGATGCCGGAAACGGTGAAGGAATGGTTGGAGAGCGTGATGACATCGCCGACTTTGATGTGACGGGTCTGGGCGATGATGTCGTCAGCGAGGGCTTCGTCGGGAGCCTGGAAGGGGCGGCCCGCGCGGAAGATAAATCCCTGGCTGAGGGCGTTGAAGCGTTTGTAGTCGACGGCATAAATGTTGATGAAGGTCTTGGGGTCAGAGAGGATCAGGGTGGGGGCAGATTCGTCAACATCAGGGAGCTTGGCGATCTGATCGCCGAGGGACTCCGGCATGACGGCGCTTGCGAAGGCGAAGAAGATGGAGGAGTTGGGCGGCTGGACGAGAAGATCGGCGCCGACGCCTTCGACCCGCTTGCCCCATTCCGCAACGACGCCGCTGGTTAAGCCGACGATCATTAAGACCAAAACTACCTGAATGGCGATGGCGAGGATGCTGAGCGCGCAGCGGAGAGGACGCGCGGCGAGGTTGCCCCAAAACATGCGTAAGAGAGAAAAGGGACCGTCGTAAGTATCTGGCATAAGGAAGTCAGTACTTAGAAATGTAGCACCGCGAATAGAACGGGTCAAAAGCGAAACGGGCGGTGTTGTAGCACGAGTCATGCCGAAGTGCAGCAAGAATTATTTCTGCTCGATGAAGTTTTGCACATGAATGTTGATAACCTTGTGGAAAGGCGAGGCCGCGGACGGGTTAACTCCGCAAAATTCAACACGATGATACGGATTGCACAATTTTGGTGCAATGAGCGGAAATGCGAACGGAAGCAAGGAATATTTTGCGGGCGGAGTGAGGCAAGACACAGAGTTGTTGGCAGAAAAGCACGGATTATTTCGCGTGCGGGAAGATTTGGAGGAAAACTTTTGCAGTTTACGGGATTTGGAGACAGCACTCCCGTGGAACATGGGCGCGAAACATTTTTGGAAGGACGTTCGGCGAACTTTAATACCACTTCGGCGGGCGATCAAGATGAATCTTGACGACTTGCCTGGAGTCGGCGATGTCGTACCAGTGGCCGTAGGGCTTCCAGCCTTCCGCAACAACTTGAATGAGGACGCGTCCGATGGGCGGTTGAGGAACGTGGGCAATACCTTGCATGTTGGTCTTGACGTTGACTTCGGTCTTTTTGTCTTTGATTAAATGATCTTCCTGCGTTTTTAGATAGACGCTGGCGTTTTCGATGGGCTTGTTCTCATCACCGCCGGTGATTTCGATGGCGAGACGCGGAATGGGTGCGGGCGTTTCTTTTGGAGGCGCGGATTGCTGCGCCGTCGCAGCGCCACATGCTACGAAGAGGAGCAATGCCAGGAGAGTCGGGCGAGTGAACCCGGAAAGTTGCATGGCTGTTTCCTGAATATGTTGGCTGGAAATGGTGCGCGGGTCAAGTTGGTTATGGAGCTGCGAAAGTGAACGGGAAACTTGAGTAAGTTGTTGAATTGATTTGCGCGCGGAAGTGCTGGAAAATTTGACTCGCCGTGCGGGGTCTTGTAAGTATGATGGGCTACCGAGCGGAGTGGAAACTGAGGAGAAGACATGGGATTTGCCACCAACGCGATACATGTGGGCCAGGAGCCGGATCCTTCGACAGGGGCGGTGGTCGCGCCGATTTATCAGACGTCGACGTATGTGTATGAGGAGCTCGGGAAGTCGCGCGGTGGATATGACTATGCGCGAACGAATCATCCAAACCGGAAGGCGCTGGAGCGCACGGTAGCGAAATTGGAAGGCGGGCACGCGGCTTACGTGTTCACTTCTGGAATGGCCGGGATTGACGCGGTGTTCCGGTTGTTGAGGCCGGGAGATCACGTAGTGTTGTCGGAAGCGGTGTACGGCGGCGTTTATCGGTTATCAACGCAATTACTGGTGCATTTTGGATTGGAATTCAGTTTTGTGGACACGACGGACTCGGCGGTGGTGCTGGGCGCGATGAGGCCGAACACGAAGATGTTATACGTGGAGACGCCCACGAACCCGACGTTGAGGATTACGGACATCGCGGCGATGGCGAAACTGGCGAACGAGCGCCGAACGACTTTGGTGGTGGACAACACGTTTTTGACGCCTTACTTGCAGCGGCCGATCGAACTGGGCGCGCACATTGTGGTCCACTCCATGACGAAGTATATGAACGGGCACAGTGATGCCACGGGCGGAGCGGTGATTCTGACGCGGCCGGAGGATGCGGAGAAGATTTATTTTACGCAGAAGTCGGCGGGGGCGGGTCTGGCGCCGATGGATTGCTTTCTTGTATCGCGAGGGTTGAAGACTCTGGCGGTGCGGATGCTGCAGCACAATGCGAATGGTTTGGCGGTGGCGCGGCATCTGGATGCGCATCCGAAGGTGCGAAAGGTGTTTTATCCGGGACTGGCTACGCATCCGCAGCATGAGTTGGCCCGGCGGCAGCAGAAGGGCCCTGGGGCGATGATTGCGTTTGACTTGGGGGACGAGGGAGCGGCGCGGCGGTTTTTGAACCAGGTGAAGATTTGCGCGCTGGCGGAAAGTTTGGGCGGCGTGGAATCGCTGATTTCGCTGCCGGCTCAGATGACGCATGCTTCGATGCCGAAGGCAGTGCGGGACAACGTAGGGATTACGGATAGCCTGGTGCGGCTGAGTGTGGGGATTGAGGATGTCGAGGATATTATTGCGGATTTGGATCAGGCGCTGTTGTATGTGTGAGAAGGGTTTGGAGCAGCTGTTTTTGGCTTGAGATCTGCACGCACCGGAGTTTCAGCATGCGCTGAAATTTTGCCCGGCCCCTCTACTCCATGGCCGGCCACTCCAGTCGGGATGACAGAGTCAGAACAGCCCCGCTCGGTCTGGCTAGGTTGCGAATCAGTTTCAGCAGGGACTCGTTATCATCTCCATCACGTTTGGGTATTGGATTCTTGGGTCCTACCGAGCTTTCCGAAAACGAAGAACCCAAAAAGGCAGCCCCAAGCTGCGCCAAATCCTACCACTGCCAGATCTGAAATTAGATCGACCCACCCAAAGGCCGGGCTAACCTTCGGCGTTAGATACAGCGTGATTAACAACGGAGTGTCGATAATTATCGCAATCGCAAAAACAATCAGGTACGTCATGCGGCGCCAGCTCTTTGGCCGCCCCTTGGCGGCACAAAGGACAATAAAAACCAGAACAAGGAAAAGAAAAATAGAAGTAGAGTGCTTTCTATATCCAGGTTCACCGGCGTGGTTCTCCTATAGACCCTTCAACAGAATTGTTCAGCCAAGCAAGGTAGGCGCGAGAACCGCCGGAGATGGGTAGGACCAGGAATTCGGGGGTTTCGTAGGAGTGAAGGCGGAGGACTTCCCTTTCGAGGGATTCCAGGCGGCGGGCGGTGGTCTTGATCAGGAGGAGATGTTCGCGGGCGGTTTCGACTCTTCCTTTCCAGCGGTAGATGGATTCTACGGGAGTGGTGTGGATGTTGACGCAGGCGGCTAGGTGTTTTTGGAGGAGGGAGCGGGAGATTTTGCGGGCTTCAGGCAGAGAGGAGCAGGTTACGAGGACGAGGCGGAATTGTGTGGTAGTGGACATGGGGTGTTCGGGAGAATTGTAGCGGATTTGGATTTTTGAGAGGAGAAGAGAGAAAAGATAACCCGGAGGCGTAGCGTGCGCGGAGGTTGCGCAGTGAAGAAGGGGGAGGAAGAGGCTTTACGGCGTTAGGTCGTAAGATCCCACCTCACAAAAAGCGCGAAAGGTGGGGCACCCGCAAGTTCAGTTTCTAGGAGCCGTTAGAAGGAGAACCGATTACGGTAGAATGTGGAGACTATGGCTACTACACAGATTTTGTCGCCGATCAAGTTTGGGACTAGCGGGTGGCGGGGGCTCATTGCGGATGATTTTACGTTTTCGAATGTGCGGCTGGCAGTGCGGGCGATTGCGGAGCATTTGACGGAGAAGAAGAAGCGGCCGACAGTGCTGGTGGGGTACGACACGCGGTTTTATTCGGAGGAGTTTTCGGCACTGGCGGTGGGGATTTTGCAGGAGCACGGGATTCATACATTGTTGTGCGAGACATTTACGCCTACGCCGGCGATTGCATTTGAGATTCAGCGGCGGAAATTGGATGGGGCGATTAATTTCACGGCGAGCCATAATCCGGCGCAGTATCACGGGTTGAAATTTTCGAGCGCGGATGCGGGGCCAGCTCTGCCGGAGGTGACGAAAGATATTGAAGCGCGGGTGGCGCGGATTCTGGCGAAAGAGGGAGCGAGCGCAGGAAGTGCTTCGCACGATGGGCACGGAAAGACGGATGCGGGCGAGGCCGTCAACCTGAAGGCGGAATATCTCAAAAGGTTGAGGGAGTTAGTGCGCTTCGAGGTGATTCAGAAAGCGAAGTTGAAGGTGGTGACGGACGCGCTGCATGGAGCCGGTGCAGGGTATCTGGACAAGGTCCTGGCGGATCATGGGATCGCAATTACCGCGCGGCGGACGGAGCGGGATTGTTTGTTTGGCGGCAGCGGGCCGGACGTGGACGAGAAGAATCTGGCGCCGCTTGGAAAAGCAGTAAAGGATGGCGGCGCTAGGGTTGGTCTGGCTACGGATGGGGATGCGGACCGGTTTGGAATTGTGGATGGCGATGGGACCTGGATTCAGCCGAATCTGATTCTGGCGTTGGTTTACGACTACCTGGTGGGAACGCGCGCGTGGAAAATGCCGGCGGCGCGGAGCGTGGCGACCACACAGATGGTGGATGCGGCGGCGAAATCGCATGGGCAGACGACTTATCAGACGCCGGTGGGCTTCAAGTACATCGGGCAATTGATTCGGGAGGACAGGATTGCACTCGGCGGAGAAGAGAGCGCCGGGTTGACGATTCGCGGGCACGTGCCGGAGAAGGACGGGATTCTCGCGTGCCTGCTGGTGGCGGAGATGACGGCGGCGCGGGGGGCGTCGATCGGTGAGCAGGTGCGGGCGATGTTCAAGAAATTGGGGCGGGAGTTTCACCCGGTGCGGGAGAATCTGCACTTGTCCGACGAACAGAAGGCAAACGCAGTTCGCAAGGCGGCGGTGGACGCTACGACACTACTGGGAAGGAAAGTTGTATCGGTGGACCGCACGGATGGAGCAAAATTCGTGTTTGGAGATGGATCGTGGATGTTGTTGCGGTTGAGCGGTACGGAACCGCTGTTGCGTTTGTATGTGGAGGCGGAAAGTGAAGCAGCGACTGCTGAACTGGTAAAGGAAGCTTCGGACTGGATCTTGAAAGACTGATGAGCGAACTGCGAAAACAATCAAAGAAGAATTTGCTGCACTATGCGCCGTACCTGATGGGCGTGTTTGTGGCGGTGCTGCTGGCGCACGATATTTTCGGGACGCACGGCTACCTGGCGATGCGGCAGAAACGGCAGGAAATTCAGAAGGTCAGCCAGGAACTGCAGAAGCTGAACAAGGAAAATCTGGAGTTGCAGCAGGACGTGCAGGATTTGAAGAGCGATCCGGAGACGATCCGGAAGATTGCGCGGGAAGAGTACGGCCTGGCTCGACCGAATGAAAAGATCATCAAGCTGCCGGCACCGAAGCCGGTTGGGTCGGCGACTCCGAAACCTTGATAGTTCCCTTCTTGTAGCGCACGCGCAGGATTGACAGCGCCAGCATCGCCAGGAAAATCACAAATAAACCGAATGTGGCTTTGGGGATGGAGCACGCGCGCTTGGGGAGGATCGAGAGGCGTCCGTAGACGAACTCGATGTGCACCCAATAAACGAGGAGCGAAGTCTTGCCCAGTTGAATGACCGGGCTGAAGCCCATTTGCGCGAGTCCCCAGCGGCACCAGGCGTAAACGAGGAACATGATGATCAGGAGAATGCCGCAGCGCATCAGGAGAAAATTGGGATTGGAGTGCCAGTAATCGTAGACAGCGTAGAGATGGAAGGAGGACTCGTCGAAGAAGCGAGAGAGATAGCACGCTCCTACTCCGGCCAGGCCGAGGAGGAAGAAGAATGCCGCTTCGTAGCGGAGGGCGAAGGAGGTGCAGACGAGGAAACCTGCCGCGAGACCGGCAAAGGCGAAGGCGGCCCACGGGAAGAGTGGGAAGAGCCAGCGCTGCGGCTCGGGGAAAGTGTGGACACCGTTGATGTAAGACTCGAGGGGCCAGGGGAGGAAACGCGGGCGGTGAGTGGTCCAGAGCGGCGGGGTGAGCATGGCGATTGCGGTGGCGACGATGACGGCGCCAGCGATTCCGCGGGTGCGGGCGGCGGAGATTTCTTCGGCGGAGGTTAGCCAGCAGGGTGGGGCCGTGAAGACCATGGAGAGACCGAGGATGTTGAGGACATCTACGCGGAAAAGGTCGGTCCAGGGCACCCATTTGTAGCCGAGGGCGTATTCTTGCAGGCGGAAGAGGAGGCCGAGGCCGAAAATTTCGGCGCCGCGGAGTGTAGTTTGTTTGAGGATGGTATTGCGGGCGATTCCCTTTTCGCGGAGCCGCTCGGTGACTAGCGACATAGAGATGCCGGCCAAGAAGATAAAGAGGGGCGCCGGAAGCGTACCGCCCAGTTGCGACCAGTGGTAGAGGTCGGAGTCGCGGAGGTCGGGGTGGAGCCACGAATCGTAGCAGTGGGTTTGGAACATGAGGAGGCAGGCGAGGCCGCGGAGCCAGTCGACATAGGAGAGGCGGGAGGTGGGAGTGGGCGGCATGGTGGATGCGGAAGGATTGTAGCGGATTTTGAATTTTGGGAGGAGAAGAGGGGGGAGGAAGAAAGAGAAAAGATAACGCAGAGGCGCAGAGGAGTGCAGAGAAGAGGAACCCAGGAGCATAGGCCCTTCGAAGCTCACGGTGACAGGAGTGCCCGTGCTACATGTTTGCAGGGAAGGATTGTGAGCAAAGCGTGTTGAGCGATTAGAATTGGCGTGGCGTTGCGGACTGATGCGGCCAAATTGTTGGCGGAAACTTGAGGAGTGGATGCGGGGATGAGGCAAATGAATGTTTGGGCGATGCTGGGGATTTGGGCGGGGTTGAGCCTGGGGGCGGCGTTTTATGCGGCGTGGGAGGGTTACGAGGGGCGGGCGTTTGCGGCGACGGTGGCTACGTTTTCGATTTTGCTGCTGGTAATGCTGGCGTTTGCGGCGCGCGGGGTGGCGGAGGGACTGGCTACGAAATTCGGGCCGGCTGGCGGATTTTTGCTGGGAGCGTTTGTGTTTGTGGGGTTTGTGATTTATCTG
>Ga0210399_10003039_pt1 | contig 13042 bp, 11 predicted proteins | sample IncBWC14MmetaG_FD_150865 | JGI IMG/M metagenome (GOLD analysis project Ga0210399, IMG submission 150865) | Forest soil microbial communities from Barre Woods Harvard Forest LTER site, Petersham, Massachusetts, United States - Inc-BW-C-14-M | ecosystem: Environmental > Terrestrial > Soil >... | reverse complement strand
GCTCCATGCCCGGGCATCGTTAGTTTCGCTAACGTTGCATCCGGCAACTATCCGGTATGGTCCACCCTGCGCCTGGTGTCGCACAAGCCGGTCCCGGCCGGAGTTACGGCCCTGATCGCGGGTGCGCAAAAACAGGTCGTGAATGAAATCCCGGATTTCCTTCCACTGAGTGCAATGGGAGTTTTGCGCTCTCACTACAAGCAGTCGGGCGCCCTTGCGGCGAACGGCTCCGGCGGAGCGTGCAGCTTTGCGGAGTCGGGCGGCGATGTGGGTGGCGCCGTGATTACCATTCAGGGCGACCAGGATTACTGTGCCGCTACCGGGACTCACACGGGACGTAACTTCCTGAAGCAGTGAGTACGTTGTACCCAGATAGAACAATGAAGGTGGGACCATTCGGAGGCAGGCTGCACACGGTGTGCGGCCTGCCTCCACTCACTGAAAGCGCACCCCTTGGTGAGGGAAGTATGAAGTTCATTGTTGAGATCCCGGATCGTGAAGTGTTCGAGGCCGCGGAAGAACCCGAGGATTTAGCTTGCGAGCTCGCAGAGGTCATCGCGAATGAGATTTTCGGTTTCACTTCTGTGACCGCGATTCCTCAACAGGCGGCTGTCGACACTCGTCAAATAATTCGGTCTCCAATTCAGGATTCTGGGATCATTCGCTGAAAAAAAGAGGATCGTTCGAAAGAGGATGGGATGCAGTATCTGTGGAGGATAAGACAGCTCGGGCCTTGCGCCGTTCTTGTTTTTTTTCTACTCGTAAGCGCGAGCACGGGCTGGGCTCAACAAACAGGGTCGAACCAGCCTGAGTCCTTAAGCGCTCGCCCGGTAGGCAACCTGGAGGATTGGAATTCACTGTCGCTGGCCAACAGCGAACTGATTCCGGAGCGGCCATTGCTTGGGGAAAAGGACGATAATCCTGAGTTTACCCGCGAACTGTGGCAGGTGAAGTGGCGCCAGGGCGACCCGATCGATCTATACGTCATTCGCCCCAAGGGCGTAGCCAAGCCGCCTGCCATTCTGTACCTCTACAGCTATCCCTCCGAAACCGAACTCTTTCGCAGCGATGCCTACTGCGTAAACGTTACCCGGAACGGATTCGCGGCCATCGGGTTCGTGTCCGCTCTTACCGGTCATCGTTACACCAACCGGCCAATGAAGCAGTGGTTCGTGAGCGAACTGCAGGAGGCACTGGGGAGTTCAGTGCACGACGTTCAGATGATCCTGAACTATCTCTCCACGCGCGACGATCTGGACATGAGCCGGATTGGCATGTTCGGCGTGGGCTCAGGCGGGACCATCGCGATCCTTGCTGCCGCGGTTGACCCGCGCATCACGGCCATTGACCTGATCGATCCGTGGGGAGATTGGCCGGACTGGATGGCCAAGTCTTCGCTGATTCCCGAGTTCGAGCGGCCAAACTACTTGAAGCCGGAATTCTTAAAAAAAGTCGCGCCGTTGGATCCATTGCAATGGCTGCCACAGTTGAAAACGCAGCGCGTTCGCCTGCAACAAGTGCTGGACGACTCAGCTACGCCAAAGGTTGTTCAGGAACGCATAAAAGCAGCCGCTCCGGGGACAGCCCAGTTAGTAGCTTTCGACACTACAGAGCAGTTTTCCCGCTCCGTGTCTGGAGACAAGATCGTGCAATGGGTGAAAGACCAGTTGCGGCCGCCTTCTCCACTGGCGCCTACGCTCCGGGATTCGCAGCATTCCGCCTCAGGTATGCAGACGTTTGGGTCGAACCATGATGACTAGAACCATGATGACTAGACGCAGGATCGTTAGATATTCCCCAGCGCAGAGCCATGGCGCACTTTGGAGTTCCTCCATGTTGAAGAATGTTCGGCCGGTTCTAATGGTTGCGATGTCGCTAAGCATGACGCTCGTTCTTGTCAGCTGCGGCGGCGTGGGTGCTGCCCCATTCAACGGAGGGTCCCTCGCCCGGGTGGCAGTCAGCGTATCGCCGTCGTCCATGAACGTAACCACCGGAACTACCCAAGCCTTCACAGCGACGGTGATCAACACAAGTCGGACTACCGTCGGCTGGCTGGTGAACGGATTCCCGGGCGGGGTAAGTCCCCTAGATGGCAGTACGCCATTCGGAACGATAGACAAGAACGGGAATTTCACGGCGCCGCCGTTCATCCCGACTCCGCCCACGGTTACAGTGACCGCAGTGGCCACCGCTGATAACAGCGCGACCGCAAATGCTTCCGTTTCAATCAACGGAACTCCTTCGCCGGTCACGATTTCGCCCACTTCTGCCAGGGTGCAGGTAGGAGGCAGCACTCTATTCACCGGCACCGCCGGTCCCGGTCAGTCTGCCAACTGGCTCGTGGAAAATATACTGGACGGGAATTCGGTTGTGGGTACGGTCACCCCGGTACCTGGCTCACGGGATGAAGAACTTTACACCGCTCCTCTGGTCGTACCCGGTGGCGCTCAGAGTGCCCAAGTTCACGTCACCGTTCAATCCGTTGCCAATCCTCTGCAAACGGCCTCGGCGGTGGTCACCATATCCGCCGCGTCGGTGGGCGGCGTTGTGGTCACGATCACCAAGCCCCTATCACCACCGACCGTACAGGCTGGCTTGACTGAACCGTTCCAAGCCAGCGTAACCGGGGCAAGTGATACTACAGTCTCATGGCAAGTCGACTCTATCCCTGGAGGCAATGCGAGTGTGGGTACGATTGCTACTGCCTCGGGCGACTCGGCGGTCTATACTGCTCCCGACCAGATTCCAGATCCTCCCACCGTCACCGTAACTGCGGTCTCGAACGCTCAACCCTCCGCCCATGCATCGCTCCAAGTGAACCTGATTCCGGCTCAGAAGACAATCGTTACGCTAAACCAATCCGATCCTCCATGCGCTAACCCAGATGCAGTACCGGTCACGACCCAGTTTAGTTTTACAGCTACGGTCCAGGGACCACAGAATGAAGAGGTGACGTGGCAGGTCAACAAGATCACCGGAGGCAACGCTACCGTCGGAACGATAACCCAAGTCGGAACAACAAACACAGCAGTTTACACTGCACCCGCCAGCGTACCCGCGCCGGCAACGGTGACTGTCGGTGCGGTTTCCGTCGCAAACCCGACCGCATCCGCGACCATGCCTCTGACCATAAGCACGACGGCGATGCCGAGGGTTGTGATCAGCCCAACTTCCGCGACCGTTACCGCCACAGAAGCGGGCCAGGACTTCACCGCTACGGTTCAAGGCCTGGGTGATTCTGCTGTCGCTGACAATTGGGCAGTGAATGGCGAGGTTGGAGGCGACTCAACCATCGGGACCGTCGGAGAAACCGTCAATCAACCTCCAATTGCGTGCCAAGCGTTTGGGACCTACAACCCTCCCGCAATCGTCCCCAACCCTAACCAGGTTTTGGTCACCGCTGCAACCGCGGATGGTCTGACGTCTCCGGGAGCTGTGGTCACAATAAACCCACCTCCGCAGATCGCAGAGTCATTGATGCCAGGACAGCACGACGAGCAGACGGTGCAGGTGGGAACGACCCATAACAAAGTGCTATACACGGATTCGCAAACGAAGCTGGAAAACGGCCAGCCGGTTGTTGACACCACCGACCCGGTCAACTGGACCCTGACCAGCCAAGGCCAGGATTGCAGTGTCAGTAACGGCTCCATATGTGGCACGCTCACGCCGACCGGGATCGTGAACCAACAGTTCACTGCAACCTATACCGCACCAAACGCAGTACCGCCGGTCCCGAAAGTGACCGTGACCGTCACTTCAGCGGTTCAGCCTAGCGCCTTCGATTTCAACGACGTTCTAATCACAAACGCCCCGCCGACGATCACCATTAACGGCCCCACGACAGTCCAAGCAGGCGCAGGCCCGTTTCCCTACACGGTGATCATCACGGGCGCCAGTCAAGACACCCCAGTTGTCTGGCAATTGGGATGCATCTCCGATTGGGACGGCGTCTCGCAAGATGGCAATTGTGAACCGACAAAGCAGGATGACTTCAAGGACGGCCCGGGCTGCATCATGTACGGCAGGGCGAAGGTTTGCGGGGCTGCAGGAGCTCTCACGGTCCCCGGTCAGAGTGCCCTCTCTTACACTCCGCCGCTCTCAGTGTCGACCACCGATTATTTGCAAAACGTTTGTACGCTAAATGGTGACCCGAAGGCTTCGATCGTGCCTATGAACGCCTCAATGGAAGTAAATGGCTGCCCGCAGGGTGTGTGTACGACGTTTGCTTGTGTCACAGTTACGCCGTAGCACCGATTGTCGGAGCTCGGCTTTCGGCGCGGGGAGCTTCTCCCCGCGCGTTTGTCTCAGTCTGGCAAGCGCCAACGCCTTTTCTATCATCCGATCAAGTTTTCGCTAACCCATCCAGGTCGCCGGCGTCTAACCTTGTCTAAGGAAAATTGCGGAGCTCGCGCTGCGGGTGCCGGGTTGGTGTCTCCGTTGAGGCGTCGTACAATGTGTTAATCCCGCTTTTTTCTTCCTCGGTCGCGAAGCCTATGCGAAGCATCCAAGTGTTTTGCGTTGCCGGTACGGAACGGCGCGCACGGCTGCGGCGACTCTGAGAGTGGGATTGAAGTTTGAAACGATGGATTGCGTACAGTATTAACAGGGCTGATTGCGCCTTGCTGACTCGGATTCCCGCACTCCAGTCGTTGACACCAACCACGAGGACAACATGAAACGAATTATCTTGCTGTTGATCTATGTCTTGTTATTGATCTCGTTGGCCGGAGCACAGCGGTTGCCCCAGGATGTTATCCCCGAGAACTACGCGCTGACTTTTGCGCCCGATCTCAGCAAAGCCAGTTTTGGGGGCGAGGAGACGATCCGGGTAAAGTTGTTGAAGCCGACGTCGCAGATCGTGTTGAACTCGGCGGATATCGACTTTTCGGAAGCCTCGATTACCAGCGCCGGCGTAACCCAGAAGGCCGCAGTCACCTTTGACAAAGAAAAGGAAATGGCAACTCTTGCGGTTGCAAACCCGCTCGCGCCGGGTCTCGCCACCGTCCACATCAAGTACACCGGAATTTTGAACAGCGAGATGCGCGGCTTCTACACGGGAAAAGACGACCAGGGACGAAAGTATGCGGCCACGCAGTTTGAGGCGACCGACGCGCGCCGCGCTTTCCCGTCGTTTGACGAACCAGCGTACAAAGCCACTTTCGACATCACCGTCATCGCCGACAAGGGGCACACGGTGATCTCGAACACGGCGGCGATTTCAGATACGCCGGGGCCGGGCGCCAACAAACACACGGTGCGTTTCTCGACTTCGCCAAAAATGTCAGCCTATCTTGCCGCGATCGCGGTCGGTCAGTTCGAATATATCGAAGGCTCGGCGGATGGCGTTCCGATCCGGATTTATAGTACTCCGGGCAAAAAGCAACTTGGTACCTTCGCCCTGGAAGCAACCGAGAACTTCCTGCGTTACTTCGACCAATATTTCGGAATCAAGTATCCCTACGGGAAGCTCGACCTGATCGGGCTGCCAGATTTTTCGGCGGGCGCGATGGAGAACATAGCCCTCATCACATCCCGCGAGGCCCTGTTGCAACTGGACGATCAGCAAGCTTCTCTCGGACAGCGAAAGGCAGTCGCGATCACCATCTCCCACGAAATAGCCCACCAGTGGTTTGGCGATTTGGTTACCATGCAGTGGTGGGACGACATCTGGCTGAACGAGGGCTTCGCCACCTGGATGGAAGGCAAGCCGGTTGACGCCTGGAAGCCGGACTGGAACGCGGGCCTGGACGAAGTCGGTGGCGGTGGCGGCATACTTACAACCCTCGGTGCCCTCAATGTAGATTCTCTGGCGACTACCCGCGCTATCCAACAGCCGGCTGAGACTCCGGACCAAATCCAGGAACTGTTTGACGGCATTGCCTATGGCAAAACAGCCGCGGTGCTGCGCATGCTCGAAGCCTACCTCGGACCGGAAACCTTCCGCGCCGGGGTGAATGAATACTTGAAGCAGCATGCCTACGGAAACTCTACCGCTGACGATTTTTGGAGCACGCTGGCCAGAGTTTCAAAGAAGCCGGTAGACACGATCATGCCCACATTCGTGAAGCAACCGGGCGTGCCCATGCTCAGCATCAGTACGCAATGCTCCGGCAACTCCACCACCGTCTCACTGGCACAACAGCGATACTTCTTTGATCGAGCCGCATTCAACGCCGGCAGCGATCAAGTGTGGCAGGCTCCGGTTTGCATGAGGACAGCGCAGACGGACGGTAAGAGCGCGGAAAAGTGTGAGCTGCTGACCAAGAAAGAGGACAACTTCACACTTCCGGGCTGCCCGCCGTGGGTGCTGGTAAATGCAGGCGGGAATGGGTACTATCGCAGCGGCTATCGACCAACCGATGTCCACGCCCTGGCGCAGGACGCGGAAGGCGCAATGACCCCGCTGGAACGCATGATCCTGCTCACCGACACCTGGGCAGCCGTGCGCGTGGGACGCCAGCCGGTCGGAGATTACCTTACTCTCGGAGAAGGTCTCCAATCCGACCGGACCGACGCGGTTCTGGGACTCTTGTTCAACCAGTTGACCTACATTGGCAGATACCTGGTCAATGAAAACGACAGCGAGACCTACCAGGCCTGGGTGCGTAGCTTACTTGCGCCCATCGCCAAGGAAGTCGGATGGGAGGCGAAGCCCGGCGAAAGCGATAGCCAGAAGAATCTGCGGGCAAATCTCCTGCAAGTCCTGGGCAGTACGGGACGTGATCCTGAAGCGCTGGCCGCGGCGCGCAAGCTGAGTCAACAGGCCCTCGACAATCCAGCTTCGGTTGAAAGCGGCTTGGCGGGCGCGGCTCTCGGCCTGGCAGCACTGAATGGCGATTCAGCCTTTTACGACAAGTTAATGGCGGGGATGAAGAGTGCCAAGACACCCGAGCAGTACTACCTGTATTTCTATACTCTATCCAGCTTCAGCGATCCTCAACTGCTGCAGCGCACCTTGAGCTATGCAATTTCGCCGGACGTCCGCTCGCAGGACAGCCTGGGACTTATTGGCTCCGTGATGGCGAATCCCGCCGGTGAAAAACTGGCGTGGGATTTCGTGCGTTCACACTGGGCCGACGTCGAGAAAGCTGGAGGTCCCTTCGCCAGCGCGCAGGTGGTGACCAGCGCGGGCGGGTTCTGCGATGCTGGGTACCGCGATGAGGTTAAGGACTTCTTCTCCGCCCACAAGGCAGCTGCCGCCGAACGCAGCTTCAGGCAGTCCATGGAGCGCATCAATAACTGCGTGGATTTGAAATCACAACAGTCCAACCAACTGGCAGCCTGGTTAGGGAACCATGGCGGAGGCGCTGCTGCAGGGAGCGGCGTTCGATAGCGAAGCGTGATTAGAGCGAAACCGGCGAGCCCGTTTACAGCCCGGATCTGCCGGTAACACATCGCTCACTTACAAGGCCGGGGCGACCCAACTGTGCGCTGAGGCAGCAGTCATGCCAATAGACACAGTTCCGGCAACTCGGTTGGGCGGCACGACGCACAATCATCGCTACTAGAACACCGTAGAACACACCTAAGAAGCACAGAGCCACGAAGGGGAATGTCATATCAGCTCCTCCAGCCACCCCTGTATGATTCTCCCGCCCGCCCTAACTGTCGGTGACCTGGCTCACCGGATTCTGTGTCATGTGTCACACCCAGGGCGTCGTGGCGAATGAAGACGAGGACCAACGGAATTTCCTTCGACTCAGGTACCACCAGCACTTCGCTGGCATCCGAGGACTAGCCTGTCGGCTCGCTTCCGTCAGCCGGCCAGCGACTCAATCGCCCGCACCGCATCCGGGGAGAGTGCCAACTCGACGCTGGCCAGGTCCTGCTTCATGTGCTGGGCGTCGGAAGTACCGGTCAGCGGCAGCATTCCGACCGCGCGCGCAAAGCTGAACACAACCTGCGCCGGAGTGGCATTAGCGCGTGCTGCGAGGCCTGTGATCAGAGGATGGCGCAGCACCTCGGCGTTCGCAGTGAGAAGCGAGAAGCCCTGATAGACGATTTTTCGCTCGCTGCAGAACAGTCGTACATCGCGGTCCCAACCAAGATGGGCGTAACAACGGTTCTGCACAAATGAAGGGGCTTCGCCATGGGTGGTCGCCATCTGCTCCAGGTGCCGCAGGGAAACGTTGCTTACACCGAGGAACCGCGTGCGACCGGCATCGCGCTCCTTCATCATTGCCTCCCAGACCTCGCCGTCAGCAGCGGTCCAGTCGTAGCCGGAAGCGGGCCCATGGAGCACATAGCAGTCGACGTGGTCGGTCCCGAGATGTTCGAGTGAACTGGCCATCGACTGGGCGACCTGAACGGAAGGGCTAGCCTCGGGATCGTACGGCAGACGGTAGTCCTGACCCTGCCGGTAGGTAAACTTCGTCTGCAAAAAAAGATCGGAGCGCACCACCACTCCCGCGCGATAAGCGGCGGCAAGCCCCTGACCTACTCCGGATTCGAAGTAATGTCGTCGCTGGTTGGCTGTGTCAATACCCCGAAAGCCTATCCGGATCGCCAGTTCGGTGAGGGCCGGCGTGCGATCTTCCTTCCAGGCGGTGCCGTAAAGGAAATCGGGAAGGGCTGAAGGTCGAAGGGTTGGCATCGCGTTATTCTGCCACGATTCGATGGCAATAGTCCGATTCGAAGAAGCAGCGGGATGCCTGCATTTTCAATTAGTGGGTTGAGTTGGGGGTTGGACGTGACTTCTTCTGGCGGGGAGCCGAGTCTCTCCCCGCCCCCTTCGTCACTTGATTACGAGTTTGAACACGGTGCCGCAGCCTCGGGCACCGCCTGGGCCGCCGTCGTAGCAATCTGTCTTCGTTCCACCGGATCGCGTGGCCCCATAGAGGGCTCCGCTGGCGTCGGAAATGAGGCCGCTATGCTCCGGATCGGCGCCCTTGATGGGCAGAGCGAACCGATAGACGAGCTTGTAGGTGTAGCCCGACCCTGACGGTGTCAGTTGGAAGACCCCCCCGCAGCCAATGCCGTTGCAACCGCCCCCCCGGAGAGAGGCTGTGCTGTATAGCACACCGTTCGGGCCGAGCAGCACGCTGGCCTCGGGGGAACTGAAACCCGGAATGTCCCGGAAATCGTACAGGATCCGCTCGGTGTAGCCGGAACCCGACGGGGTAAGGCTGAACACGGTCCCGTTAAATTTGGGGCCTCCGTATTGGCTGGTACCGTAAATGACGCCGGTACGGTCATCCACCGTCAGAGGCGCAACCGGGTTGTAAGCGTCTGTGTAGTCCTTGAAGCTGTAGATGGTGCTTTCGGTGTAGCCGGATTTGGTGGGCGTGAGTTTGAAAACCGCGCCACAAGGATTGCCGCTACAGTTACCGGTACCGCCGCCGGCCGTGCCGTACAGCGAGCCGTGGCTGTCTATCGCGATGCCGGACCCTGCCCCAATGACACCGCCCGCCGTGAAGCTGTAGATCACGCTTTCGGTATAGCCCGATTTTCCCGGGGTCAGTTTGAACACCGCTCCCAGGTTCGATGTTCCCCCTGTTTGCCCGGTGCCATACAGCGCTCCCTTCGCATCGAACACCAGCGGGCCCGCCACCTGGCCGGCGTCGGGTGCCCCGACAAAGGTGTGGAGCAGGCTAAACGTGTAACCCGATTTCCCCGGCGTCAGTTTGTAAATGGTTCCGCACCCAAACGAACAGTTGCTTGAGCCCCCTCCGAGAGTGCCGCCATATAGAGCACCATCCTGGTCAGCGACGATTCCCCACGGTCCCAGACCATCGCTGCCGCCGGTGAAGTTGTAAAGCACGGTCTGCTTGTAACCATGCCCGCTGGGCGTCAGTTTGAAGACGGTTCCCCAGCTGTACTTGCCGCCCAATATCGTGGCGCCATAGAAAGAGCCCGCCTTGCCAGCAATGATGGCAAACTCAGGAGCAGCGCCATCGAGGCCGCCAAAGCTATACAGCACTTTGTGCTGAACGCTGACTGCGGGACTTGGAGTCTGCGCCGTGGTCCACGATACAAAAGAGAGAATAGCCAGGAGGGATATCAGCGGCAACTTCGAAAAAATCCGATTGAATAGCATCACGCATCACCTCGAGCAAACAGACAGGGCAGAATTTAGCGGGTGGGGGCTGAAATCTGCTTCACTCGCCATGATGAGATTGCCCCTTCGCCTCGCGCCAGATGACCAAGGGTTGCGGCATGGACCGCGGTCGTGTCAGGTCCCTTAATTTTTCCTGCGATGATCGGCTTATTCGCAATGGTCTCGTAGGCGTAGCCAGTCAGCGTAGCGGTGAATGTAGTGGTATTAATGTCAACCTTGAGCCGTGCCCAGCCGTAGTGAATCTTCCCTTTGACCACAAACTTCAGGCCGAGAAACGCTTGCTTCACTTTCAGCCATGGCCCGAATGCGATGCTGAAATACTTCTCGGCCATGATCACACCATACTTAGGCTCCACCTGAAACGCCCCCTTGGGTCCAATCAGCTTGCCCTTTGGCAGGGCGGCGGCACACAGCTGTTCCCCGTTCATGGTGTGGCTGGTGGCATCCCACATCTCGTTGGCCGACTGGGCTTCCTGGACCTTCAGAGTCCCGTATTTGTTGCCAAACGACGAGGCATTGGTTCGGTTGCTCAACCCGAAGTCCGGAATCCCGTCGTGGTTAAGATCGAAGGAAATCAAGCCGTGGTTCGGGATAATCTTTACGTTCGCCGGGGTGTAGACGATCTTGGCTTCGACGGGCTGGGCTAAACCTAGCGCGCCCATTCCGGCTGCGCTGGCTGCCAGTGTATAAGAGTTAACCCGTCGAAGAAGCGAAGGCGAAAGCTGCGAGGTCGAACGAGGAGAAGGCGGAGAAGACCGTTTCATGGTGCCCCCAAAGCGGCTGAAATTATGTCGCTCTCAGGGGCACGAGTCAATGGCCGGATCATGATTTTGACAATCTTTTAACAAGCCGGCGGTAGAGTTCCCCAACCGCTGGCCCACGTATCCAAGATTCCGGAGTACGCGCGTGGATCCTAAGTATGCGCGTGCGGACTCTGCGCAGGATTTTTCTTGGGTGCGGGCGGAGCCTTGATCACTTTGACTTCGAAATTCACCGGCAATTGTTTCGGGGGATAGCAGGCCGCCTTGTCGCAGGCCTGATATTTCAATCGGCCGCGAATCTCGTACTTACCAGGCAGCATGCTGGCCAGCGGACGCACCTGCACCGACAGGTTGAATTCGCCGCTATAAACGCTGAGCTTCTCATCGGGGGCGAAAGCAAAACTCATTTCCTCACCCGGCGGATAAGTGATTTTCCCCACCACGATATCGGTAGGCACGTCCAGTTTGAGGGTCGTCGGAATCAGGTATTCCGCCGCCGGCGTGTTGGAGTTGATGTGGAAGCCCGAACCAATGTGGAATCGCAGCTCCACGCCGGTTGCCTTACCGCGAATCACAGTGGCGATCGGCGGGGGGGACAAAGTCACCGACGGAGCTTTTCTGCCCAGTGAATCCTGCGCCATCAGCGCCGTGGTGGATAGCAACAAAAGGGACGCGATTTTTGCGATCGAGTTCAATGTCTATTTCTGCGTTTGCGCCACGGGGTTCGGGCCGAGAATCTTCTTGATGTCATCCTCGATCTCTCCCCGGCCTTTCAAGCCGAACGCCTTGTCGATCACTTTGCCGTTGCGATCAATATAAAATGTCTCCGGCAGAAACTGCACCCCGCCGTAGTCATCCCCCACCGATTCCTTGCCAATCAGGATGGGATAGTTCACCTTCATGCTTTGCGCGAATTCCGCAATGTCCTTGGTACTCGCGTCATCCATCGCCACGCCGAGAAACTGCACTCCCGACGGCCCATACTGCTTCTGCAAATCAACAAACCAAGGCATCTCAATCTTGCAAGGCCCGCACCAGGTTGCCCAGAAATTCAGGACGACTGGTTTGCCGCGGAAGTCGGAGAGGCGGACGGTTTTGCCTTCGAGGGATTGCAGGGCAAAGTCGGGGGCGGTGTCGCTTTTCATTTGGGACGTGACGAAGGGCTGCGAGGAGCGGCGGGCTAGCTTGAAGCCGAACACCAGCATCAGAGCAACCACCATGGCCACTACGATGAGGACGACCGGATCACGTTTCACAGGAAAACTCCAATTACAGCGCAAATCGATTCAGAAACGATAAGTAATTTGAAATGATGGTGAAACGCCCCAATACTAACAGGATGCCCAATGCGATCAGCAATGCGCCGCTGGCCACTTCGATGGCATGCATGTGGGCGCGGAAGCGGCTGTAGAACTTGAGGAAGCGTTCGAGTAAAAGTGCGGTCAGCAGGAACGGTACGGCCAGTCCCATGGAATAGATCGCGAGCAGCAGGATTCCTTTTGTGATCGAATTCTGGGCGGCAGCGAAAGTTAGTATGACTGTCAGCACCGGCCCTACGCATGGCGTCCAGCCGAAAGCAAAGGCGAAACCGATCACAAACGCACCCCATGCCGTGCTGCTGCCTTTCACGTTGTGCAGACGGGCATCGGTGTACAGAGCTTTGATCTTGAACACTCCGGTCAGATGCAGGCCGAACAGAATGATGACCACCCCCGCGATCTGCGCGAGAGTTGATCGGTAACGCGACAGCATCTGGCTGACTTCGGTCGCGACCGCTCCCAAAGTGATGAAGACCACGCTGAATCCCAGAATGAATGCGACGGAATTCAGCATGACTTTCCGCAGCAGATGGGATTCTTGCGTCTTGAGTTGCTCGACCCCCACACCGGAAATCAGCGACACGTATCCGGGCACCAGCGGCAGCACGCATGGCGAGAGGAACGACACCAGGCCGGCGAGAAAGGCTGCAATTGGAAGAGGGAGGCTAGTCATTACAGAGTTATTCTACCTGCCGGAAGCGTTTGCGCTCGGGAATAAGTGTGGGAACTGGTTTATTCATTCGTGGTTCATTGGACTCCGGCTGGGCGGAAAAGTTGCGGGAGCAATATGTAAAACTTCTGTCACGCGAGGGGGCGTGGATGCCCCATGCCACTTCGGCTAATCGTTGGCTTTCTTCTTTTTGGTTTTGCTCTTGCTTTCCGAAGCGGTAGGCGCAGGGCTT
>Ga0210399_10003038_pt1 | contig 13043 bp, 9 predicted proteins | sample IncBWC14MmetaG_FD_150865 | JGI IMG/M metagenome (GOLD analysis project Ga0210399, IMG submission 150865) | Forest soil microbial communities from Barre Woods Harvard Forest LTER site, Petersham, Massachusetts, United States - Inc-BW-C-14-M | ecosystem: Environmental > Terrestrial > Soil >... | reverse complement strand
CAATTTGGCCACTTCTTCCCGCAGTTGATCAATCGCAGCCCGGACGAACAGCCGCAGATCCGTCGCAATCTGCTCATTCCGGCTGCGCCCGCTGTGCAGCTTGTAGCCAACCTCGCCGATCAATGCGACCAGTTGCTTCTCGACAAAGTGGTGGACGTCCTCCGCCTCATCGTCCTCGAAGAAAGCCAGGGATCCCGCAGACTGCTTGCCAATCTGCTCCAGCCCCTGCAGAATGCTGATCAGTTCATTGGCCGACAATATCCCGGCATTCTTCAGCGCAGTCGCGTGCGCGGCGCTCGCCGCAAGCTCGTATTGCAGCAACCGCCGGTCAAAGCCGAACGACCGCTGCCAGCGCTCGAATTCCGAATTCAGCGGCTGCCGGAACCGTCCCGACCACATCTTCATTGCGCAACCTCAACTCGCGACCGCGCACGCGACCGCGACGGCAGCCCGAGAATCCGGATAAATCCCTCCGCATCTTTCTGGTCGTATTCCGCTCCCATGGTGAACGACGACAGATCGGTTCGATACAGCGAATGCTCCGATTGCCGGCTCGCGATGGAAACGTTCCCTTTGTACAACAATAAGGTCACCGATCCCGTCATGTAGGCCTGGGTCTTTTCGACAAACGCGTCCAGAGCCTCGCGCAGGGGCGTGAACCACAGACCGAAGTAGACAAGCTCCGCGTACTTGAGCCCGATGTGTTGCTTGAAATGCGCCACGTCACGCTCCAGGCACAATGCCTCGAGCTCGCGATGCGCTGCAATCAGCAGCGTCCCTCCCGGAGTTTCATAACATCCGCGCGATTTGATCCCCACAAAGCGGTTCTCGACCAGATCGACACGGCCCACAGCATTTCGCGCTCCGATTTCATTCAACAACTCAACCAGCGAGACGGGATCCATCTCCATCCCGTTCACGGATACTGGAACTCCCTTGACGAATCCAATGCTGACCTTCTCTTCCTCATCGGGAGCCTCGTGCGGAGACTTCGTGATCTGCCACGTCGTCGGCAAAGGTGCGTTACCCGCGTCCTCCAACTCGCCCCCTTCATGGCTGATGTGCCACAGATTGCGGTCGCGACTGTGAATCTTCTCACGGCTCGCCACAACAGGAATCCCATGCGCCTCGGCATAGTCGAGACAGTCCTCGCGCGACTTCAAGGTCCACTCCCGCCACGGAGCAATGATCTTCAGTTCCGGAGCCAGAGCCTGATAGGTCAACTCAAAGCGCACTTGATCGTTCCCTTTGCCTGTGCAACCGTGAGCCACCGCGGTTGCACCTTCACGCAACGCGACTTCGACCTGGTGTTTTGCGATCACTGGCCGCGCCAACGACGTCCCAAGCAGATATTTATGTTCATAAACGGCGCCAGCCTTCAAAGCAGGGAAGACGTAACCCGTCAGGAACTCCTCGCGCAGGTCCTCGACGATCACCTTACTGGCGCCCGTTTTGTAAGCCTTGTCGACAACGGCTTCGATGTCGTCGCCTTGTCCGACATCGCCAACCATCGCGATGACATCGTAGGAGTAGTTTTCTTTCAGCCATGGAATGATGATGGACGTATCGAGACCACCGGAATAAGCGAGGACGACTTTTTCAGGCATGAGCGCTCCTTACTGGCAGTCGAACTGCACCACCCAACAGCAGATAAAGAATGGCCTTCTGAACATGCATGCGGTTTTCCGCTTGCTCGAAGATGACGGATTGTTCTGAATCCATGACCTCATCCGTCACCTCTTCACCCCGATGCGCGGGCAGACAGTGCATGAACACCGCGTGGGGTGCGGCTTCCGCCATCAACGCGCGATTCACCTGATATGACTGGAATGTCTCCGCACGTTGGGCCGCTTCGTCTTCTTGCCCCATGCTGGCCCAGGCATCGGTGTATACCGCATCGACTCCCGCGACCGCTGCACGAGGATCGGTGAGAAACTCAGTGCGTGCGCCTGTCTGCTTGGCGATCTTCCGCGCATCCGCGACGATCTGCGGATTGCACGAGTAGCCCTTCGGAGTCGCAATACGAATCGACGACCCCAGGCACGCGCAAGTGAGCAACAAGGAGTGCGCCACATTATTTCCATCCCCGACGTAGGCGAGCGTGATGTCTCTCAGACTCCCGAAGCGCTCGACCAGCGTGAAATAGTCAGCCAACGCCTGGCAGGGATGCTCCAGATCGCTCAGCGCGTTAATCACCGGAATGGATGCGTGCTGGGCCATCCCGGTGATGGTCTCCTGCGCAAAGGTTCGGAGCACGATTACGTCTACCCATCGCTCCAGGTTGTGAGCGATGTCGCTGAGCGTCTCGCGGGCATCGAGCCTAGTCTTGGACTGGTCGACAAACATCGTCGTTCCGCCGAGACTCGCCATTCCAGCTTCAAAGGTGAGCCGCGTTCTGAGCGAGGGCTTTTCAAAGAACATCACCATCTGTTTCCCCGCAAGAGCGCGGGCGAACACCGACGGACGGGACTTCATCAGTTCCGCCAGATGCAGTACAGCCTCGACGCCCTGCGGTCCAAGATCGCGTGTCGAAACTAAATCCGGACACCAGAAGATGCCCGGGAATGTCTCCGGCACCACCGGCGTCTTGCTTTGCAATTGTGTATTCAACTTGGGTTCCAATTTCTACGTTCCTCTTTCTTCGTTTTCAGCGCTCATGGCGCCGCTTATGCATACGTGACTTCCGTCCCACAATTCAGCTTCGTGAGATAAAACTGCGGCAATGCATCGGCCTCTGATGCGGGCAGAATGCGGACTCTGCCGACCCCTTGCTTCAGTGCTTGTGTGCAGGCCGCGAGCTTCGGCAACATACCGCCGCTGATGACAGAGCCTGCCGTAAGTTCCTGCGCCTGCTTTGTGCTCAGCCAGGGAATCACGATGCCTTGAGCATCCTTCACGCCTGGTACGTCCGTCAGGAAAATCAGCGCGTTTGCATGGCATGCCGCGGCGCACGCTGCGGCCATCTCGTCGGCGTTGACGTTGTAGTATTCGCCGTCTGCTCCCAATGCCAGCGACGCCAGAACCGGAATCCCTCCCTGCTGCCACAGCGCCTCAATCCAACACGGCTCCGCAAAACAAATCTCACCGACGAATCCCAGATCGTTTCCGTTCATGTGCTTCCGTCGTGCGCGGAACGTCATACCGTCTCCACCGCAGAATCCAACTGCAGGCATACCGGCAGCCTGAATGGCGGCAACCAGCTTCTTGTTCACCATGCCGCCTAGCACCATCAGCGCTACATCGCGAGTCTCCGCGTCGGTGATGCGCAGCCCGCCGACGAATTCGCTCTGCTTACCCAGTTGCTTCAGAACCCGCGTCAGTGCGCTGCCGCCGCCGTGCACCATGGCCACGCGGTGCCCATCCTGTGCCAGCTCTGCGACGGCGCGAGCGCACTTCCGCAAAATAACCGGGTCTTCCAGCGCCGCTCCGCCGATTTTCACTACAATGATCATTGCAGTCCTTCTTCCTCACCCCACCCATACATCACATTCATGTTCTGTACTGCCTGTCCGGCTGCGCCTTTTATTAGATTGTCGATGCAAGAAATCAACACCAGGCGCCGGCCGTCTTCCGCGAGGGCAAATCCCAGGTCGCAATAATTGCTATGTAGCGAGAATTGCACCTGTGGCAGCTTCGGTGTCTGGAAGATGCGCACCCAGCGCTTGCCCGAGTAGAAAGTTCGTAAGCACGATTCCACTTCGAGAGCCGTCATGGCGCGGTTCAGATGGACATAAATCGTCGACAAGATTCCGCGCGGGATGGGAAGCAGGTGCGGCGTGAAGATCAACTCCTCATCGCCAAGCGCGAGCTGCTCGACAATCTCGCCCAGATGCCGGTGATTGAACACCGAGTACGCAGAAAGGTTGTCAGCCACCGACACGAAATGCGTTTTAGCCGTCGGTTCCTTGCCGGCCCCCGAAACTCCCGATTTCGAATCGGAAACAATCCCGCGACTCCGGTCAACCACTCCAGCCTTCAGAAGCGGCGCCAGCGCCAGTATCACAGACGTCGCATAGCAACCCGGATTCGCCACGAGCGCAGCGCCGGAAATGCGGTCGCTGTTCAATTCGGGCAGGCCATATACGGCCCGATCGGTTAATGCGGCGGCACTGGCCGCATCGGAATCCTCAAATCCGTAAATGGCCCGGTGTTGCTCCTGCTTTAGCCGCCACGCTCCGCTAAGATCGATCACTCGCAGGCCTTGCGCGATCGCCTCTGGAACCAGGGAACGTGATATCTCATGCGGCGTAGCCAGGAAAAGCAGTTGCACCCCCTGGTGCTTCAATGACGGCCAGGAAAGCGAATGCAGAGGATATCCGCCGTTGCCAGAAAGGGCAGGGAACACATCCGCGAGGTCGGCTCCGCTGCCGTTGTCTGCGCTGCGTCGAAGCAGAACCGGTTTTTCGAGCCGCGGATGACGCAGAAGGATCCGCGTCAGTTCCAGGCCGGAATATCCAGTCGCGCCCAAGACCGCCGTTTTGAGTTTTCCCGCCATCTACGCCAGCATTTCCTCAATACGCCCAGCGAGCGCCCGCGCCTCTTCCTTATCGGGACACACAATAAGGATGGTGTCGTCACCCGCGATGGTCCCAACCACTTCGCTCCAGTCGGTCTCATCCAGTGCCGCCGCGACAGGTTGCGCGCTTCCAACGATTGTCTTCACGACGAGCAGGTTCTGAGCGGAACGGACATCCAGAACAAATTCCTTCACCAGCCGTGACACCGGGGGCAACGCAACTCCCACGCCATTTTCTCCATGGGGCAGGGAATAACCGTGTGCGGTCTTGCTCAGATTCAGGTCGCGAATGTCCCGTGAGAGCGTCGCCTGTCCCACCTTGAATCCGCGCCGCCGCAGATGGCGCTGCAGGTCGTCCTGGCTGGCGATCGACCCGTGCTTCAGCACATCGAGTACGGCCCGTTGGCGCAAGGTTTTATTCATCATGAATAAATATTCATATTAGTGAATAAATATTTCCTATCTTAAAAGACTGGTTTCAAATGTCAAGAAGAAATGTCCTGATCGGTGTAACTCCCATCGACCTCGTAGCGTCGCAGTTCGGGCGATTGTCAGGCAAGTGTTTCTTCCGCGACCGTCGGCGCGAAGCGTACACGTCGGAGAAACGGGAGGTCTGTCGCATTTTAGGAAAAATAGGCGCGTCCTGCCTCCCCTTGGTAGACTACTTCGCGGCTCGGATGCTTTGTCTCGCGCGGGAGATGCGATGACTTCAAAACCTGGTTTGACCGCGGAACTCCTCGCGGAGTTCCTTGGAACGTTTGTCCTCATCCTGTTCGGCGCCGGGGTGGTCGCCATGGTCGTGCTGTTTCCGACCAAGAGTCCCGGAGAAATCATTCACGGAGGTTTCACCAACATTACACTGGGCTGGGGACTCGGTGTCACCATGGGCATCTACATCGCAGGCAAGATTTCCGGAGCACATTTGAATCCCGCGGTGACGCTCGCCCTTGCCGTGTTCCGCAAATTCCCATGGTCCAAAGTCGTGCCGTACTCGATCGCCCAAACCGCAGGAGCGTTCGCCGCCGCTGCTCTCGTGTATTGGAATTACTCGCCGGCTTTCCGACAGTTCGATCCTCAGTTGGAACGGACGGCGGGTGTGTTCACCACGTTTCCCGCTTTCCCGGGGATGCCGCAGGCCGGATTTCTCGATCAACTGATCGGCACCGGTTTGCTGGTGCTCCTGATCTTCGCCATCACCGACGAATTGAACATGCCGCCGGGCGCGAACCTCGCGCCTGTACTGATCGGCTTGGTCGTTGTCGCCATCGGTATGAGCTTCGGCGGCATGCACGGCTACGCCATCAACCCTGCAAGGGATTTCGGACCGCGCCTCTTCACCGTTGTCGCAGGCTTCCGAAACAACGGCCTGACCGATGGATCGCGCGTCTGGTGGGTTCCCGTTGCTGCTCCGTTGCTCGGGGGTCTGATCGGCGCAGCCCTCTATGATTTCGGAATCCGCCGCTTCTTGAGGCCGTCGTAGAGACGTTGCTTGCAACGTCTCTGACTTTGCCACCTACACTGCAGGAGGTACCGTGAAGTACGTTCTCGCACTCGACCAGGGCACCACGAGCTCACGAGCACTTTTGTTCGATGAAGAAGGCTCCATCCGCGCGGTCGCGCAGCAGGAGTTTGATCAAATCTTTCCCCGTCCCGGCTGGGTTGAACATAATCCGGAACAAATTGTTTCGTCTCAAATCGCGGTGGCAACCCAAGCTCTTGCCAAAGCCGGAGCAAGTGCGGCTGACGTCGCAGCCATCGGCATTGCCAACCAGCGTGAGACCGCGGTCGTCTGGAATCGCGAAACCGGCGAACCCGTCCACAACGCGATCGTCTGGCAAGACCGGCGAACGGCCGATTTCTGCGCGCAACTCAGGAAGGACGGTCACGCTTCCGTGATCCAGCAACGCACTGGTTTGCTGATCGATGCCTATTTTTCCGGAAGCAAGATCGCGTGGGTTCTGGATAACGTCCCCGGCGCCCGAAACCTGGCCGAGGCCGGGAAACTCGCTTTCGGGACCGTCGACAGCTGGCTCATCTGGAAGCTCACACAAGGCAAGCTTCATGCCACCGACGTCAGCAATGCCTCGCGCACGATGGTGTTCAACATTCACAGCCTCGAGTGGGACCGAGAGCTGCTCGAACTGTTACGAATTCCTCCCGCGCTCATGCCAGCTGTGCGCTCATCGAGTGAGATCTACGCCGAAGTCCGCGGAAGGACGGGGCTCGAGAACATTCCAATAGCCGGCATCGCAGGAGATCAGCAGGCCGCACTGTTCGGCCAACAGTGCTGCCAGCCCGGCATGACTAAGAATACCTATGGGACTGGCTGCTTCATGCTGCAGAACACTGGCAAACGCGCTGTGCCTTCCTCCAATCAACTGGTCACTACGGTCGCATGGAAGATCAAAAATGCAACTGAATATGCGCTTGAGGGCAGTGTCTTTGTCGGCGGCGCAGTGGTGCAGTGGCTGCGAGATGGCCTGGGCGTGATTCGTAGCTCGCAAGAAGTCGAGCCCCTCGCGAAGTCTGTGCCCGACAACGGCGGCGTATATTTTGTCCCCGCTTTTGTCGGCCTAGGCGCGCCGCACTGGGATTCCTACGCCCGCGGATCGATCTTTGGAATCACCCGCGGTACAACCGCTGGGCATATTGCGCGCGCAGCGGTAGAGAGCATCGCATACCAGGTGGCCGACTTGCTCGAAGCGATGCGCCGTGACTCGGGCGATGCCGTGAAAGAGCTGCGCGTGGATGGCGGGGCTGCCGCCAACGACAGCCTGATGCAATTCCAAGCCGATATTCTTGGTGTTCCCGTAGTGCGTCCAGCTGTGACGGAAACTACCGCTATGGGTGCTGCCTACCTCGCGGGTCTGGCGGTCGGTTTCTGGTGCTCAGGTCTCGAGGCACTTGTCGCAGGAAAAAGCCGCCGCTTCGAGCCGCAGCTGCCGTCATCGCAAGCCCAATCGCTGCGCGAGCGCTGGAACGAAGCTGTCTCACGTTCCAAAGCCTGGGATCGTAGTGCGTAGCCGGCGTCCAGCTCTCACGCGATGAAAAATCCTGAGGGTGCTCCATCCTTATTGCGCCATGTGCGACAGGGTGGGGATTTTGACGCTCGCCGCCTGATAGCGAAAGCTCTGGGAGCAAGGGTGGTACAAGTCGCCGCTAGATCCGACAGCGCAACGACTTCCTAAGGTTCAAACCAGAACACTGCACCTCGGGCGATGGTAGGCAGCGAGAACCGAATCGAGTCTCCGTCTCGCTCTCCCTTTACCGCCTGTGCCTGTCCGAGGAACGGAAGAAAAAATCCTTTTCCCTCCGCCTTTGCCTGCACCGTGACCTCTATTCCGTTTTGTGGGGTCTGCACCGGATTCGATCCTCCACGCAATCCCGCGAAGTTGGCAAAGAAGACATTGATGTGCCCATCACTGGTGCGAGCAATCGAGGTCGCAATCTGCGAGGATGCCTGAATCCGCACCGCATCAGCCCCTTGGAGGCTGGCAAGGAACTCCTGTGCCGAATCCGGCGAACTGTGTTCAAAGTCTTTTTCTATCGCCGCGTTGTAGGCCTTTCCTGGACACTGCCGGATTCGCACGACGTTTGGCATGTCACCAAGTTCTGTCGCATCCGTTCCTGTCACAACCAGTTTTTTCGCCGCAGCAAACCCTTTCAACCATGTCTTTTCGCTCTGCCCCAGCACATGCACATCCGGCAGTACGAGCGTCTTTCCCTGAAATTCAGTCAGCGTCCGCGGCGTCACAATCTGAAACTCAAGATGCTTCTGCATCAGCAGAATCAGGATTCCGCGGTACGACGCGAGGAACTCGTCCGCGTACAGATTCCTGGTCTCCGGGGAAAAGTAAACTCCAATCGGGTCAATCGCGGCCCGAGGCAGATAAAACGTCTTCTCATGTTCACCGATCCAATCAAAAATCTTCTTCCGTGTCGGCAGATCATTCGATCCTGCCATCGAATGCCCGGGCGCATCCCAGAAGTTCGCGCCAGCCATAATCTGCGACATGGCGAGATTCATCATCGCTTCGCGCTTATCAACGACCTTGTCGCCATCCCACGAATAGTTCAAAATCCAAGTCGCCTTCCCCTGTGCGAATGCCCGAAACGAATGCATCCCAATCTGATACCGGAACCAATCCAGCGGCGTCCGCCCCGACGCCATGTGCTCGCCGCTACCAAACTCATATTCATGGGCAATCACATCGACCACTGGATAGAGGTTATATACGTCAGCCCCGACCCGCACCGCCTCCTCCTCAATGCCCGGATAAATCTCCGGAATCGTCTTGATCTCCGGATTCGCCGCCTTCGCCGTGTGATCGATCTCCGCCATAAAATCTGTGAACGTCTGAATTCGAAACTCCACCCACTTGCGAAAGCCAGGATCAGAGAAATCCCCGATCTTTACGTCGTGCTTCGCATCCAGACCGGTCTTCTGCTTGAATGCAGCGACCGTGTAGTCGTCAAAGCTGGCCCAGGTGTTCTCCCAGCCGTCGAAGTGCGTCATCCAATACGGAATATCGACATAGATTCCATCAATCCCAGTGCCTGCGATCTGGCGCACGCGTTCCATGTAGATCTTGCGCCACTCCGTCGCGTAAGGAGTGACCCACACATCCTCATCGCCCGGCGCGATCCAAAACGCGGTCCCTCCACCAAAAATCGCCGGTTCGCCCGTAATTTTCCGCTGCAGCCAATCGGGATGATCCTTGGCCAGCGTATGCTCCACCTTATCTCCATGCGCCGTGATGCACTCCGTCCCGGCAATGTAAACGAACGCGTGATTCCCCGCCATGTGCGCCGCCTCCGCAACATCGTGAATGGCCTTCAGCTTCGCTTCGGGACGAACAAAACTTTCATAGCGGCCGGGGATATCGTTATCGACCTCAATCCCAGCCACACCGCTATCCTGCGCCCGGCGCACGATCTCGGCCGCATCGCCGCCCTTCAGCCCGTAAGCCCCGATCCGAACATAATGAGTCCAGTTCTGTTTTTCGGAAGGAGCCGCGACTAGTCCGCAAGCACACAGCACGAGAATCGAAAACGACAATTTTGGTTTCATATTTGGTTTCCGACGATCGAAACGTCGTTACTCCTGATAAAGCCGGTCCGATATAGGCGGCCCGCCACCGAAGTCGTACTTGTCGAAATTGTGCGGAGGAATCTTCACCAGCAGGGAATAAGCCGCGAGTCCCGCGCCGAGCGCGATGCCGCTGGCCTTCAGGAAGGATCGTCGTCGCATGTTCAGGCCTCAGAGCCGTCGATAGCCACAGAAGGAAAGAGCCTGATCCCGCTCGCACGAGATCAGGCTTGGAGAAATTCCCTAGAACTGGTACCGCGCTCCGAACTGCATTCTGCGGAAGTTGTTGGTCGTTGAAGTGACTTGGCCTAAAGCGCCGTCTCCCGATCCAACATCCGGGAACGCAAAGCGCTGATGATTGAAGGCATTAAACATTTCGGCGCGTACTTGGAGCAGTTGCCCCTCGTGGATCTTGAATTCTTTAGAGAGCGACGTATCCAGGTTGCGGATGCCGTCACCTCGCAAATTGGAGAAGTGCCGGGGTGCATTGCCCGGAATATTGTCGCCCGGATCGCCAAAACAATCCTGATTCAAAACACTCCCTCCCGACTTCGCCGCATCGCGATAACTCAGGCCGCTCGACAGTTGTGAGCAGATAACGTTCGGTCGTTGATTGCCGTCAGCCAGAAGTCCGGCACTGTTAAAGAGAGCCAGGGGATTGCCGGATTGCAAGGTGACCACCGTGTTCAATGCCCAGCCACCCACGATGCCATCCAGCACACGGTTCATGCCACCTCCAATCCAGCGTTCCCTCCCGAAAGGAAGGTCGACAATGATTGCGGCGGTCAAGCGGTGGGGAGCGTCGTTAGAGCCGATACCGTGCTCGACTCTGAGATTGTCGAGGACCTGCGGATTATCCAGACCCAGATTTCCAACCCACGCATTGCGACCGGCAGAGGAATCATCCGTCGCCTTCGAAAAAGTGTAGTTTCCCTCAAAGCTGATGTAATGGCTGGCACGCTTTTGGAAGCGAATTTGTAACGAGTGGTACCAGGAGTTGGCATTCAGCGTCGGCAATCCCTCGAACCCACCGTCAAACTGGGGGTAAGGTTCGAGCAGCAGTTGCTGCGGAATTGTGTCATCCACATACCGGGAATCCACCACATCAGCCGCGTTGAAAATCGGGCTCGCCGGACACCACGGACCGGTCAACGCTGCAGACGCGGTGAAGAAGCACTGGAACGGATTGGGCACTTCTGTGTTGAGATAATCCGTTACCCAGGTTGGGTCATAATTGGGCCCTGGGGGGTTGATAGTGGGATCGTTGGCTGCTTGTACTAATTGAGCGCGGATGGGCGAAGGCAGGAAGTTGCGATTGCGAGTGGAAATCCCACCTGCTCCGGCCCACGGCAGATGAGTGCTGCGGTTGGCAGAGTAGTCGACACCTACAACGATCTGTCCCGGGAAAAGGTGCTGAATCCCGAGATTCCATTGATAGATCTCCGCATTACGAACCGTGCCGGTGTCCAGGTCACTCGAGTTCCCGAATCCCCACTGCGCCAGTTTGCCGTAAGTGGTTCCTTGCGGAGGTGCGAGACCGGCAGGAAACGGGCTGGTACAAGTGGGCTGGATAGGCGAGGGTCCCAGACACGCGTACTGGTTCGCAAAATCGTTTTTGGTGAAAAACATAGAGGCGGTCTTGGCAAATGCCGGGCCGGCATACTGGAAGTTGGTGGCGACGTTCATTCCGTAGAATATCCCCGCGCCGCCCCGCAACACAGTATTGGACGCGAGTTGATAAGCGAACCCTAAACGTGGAGCCCAATTGTTTCTGTCCACCGGTGAGTTACGGTGGCCCGAAGTTGGAAACGTCGATATGCCCATGATTCCCCCAATCTGCCCAAATTGAGGAAACAGTCCGGTGCCATCGCGATCCACAGGAATACTGATTCCTGTGTCTCCAGTGAAATCGTTGAATTGAAGCCGATTGTAGCGCTCGGAGTAGGGAGTGCTCCATTCATAGCGCAAACCGATGTTGACGGTCAGCTTGGGCGTAACCTTCCAGTCATCCTGCACGTAGAAGGCAGTCTCTTTCGACTTATCCGCTACGGCGGGAACGATGTGAAGCGAAGCGTCGTGGGGATAGCCAATCAGGATCGTGGCGAACGGGTTGCCCTGGCGATGATCATCATCTCCCAGGCTGTTATTGGGTTGGGAGGTGGTTACGTCGCGCGAGAAGTTGAAAATGCCAGTGGGATTATCCGGTTGCCAGAAGTTATTGAGGAAGACCCGCTGTTCGCCCCCGACTTTAATGGAATGCCTCCCCTTCACCCACTGCACGCCGGCAGAGTAACTGACGAGTGTGTGGGCAAAGTGCGTATCCACGCAGCATTGTGTAAACAACGAGAGGAATGGGTCATCGACACCGATGGCTGGCACACGCGTAAGTCCGTTTGCGGCCAGATCCGGAGACAGCCCAAGATCGCTCAACGTGGGGTAGTTGTTGGCCTGAACGGGGGCGTTCACGCGATCTACGCTGAAGCGGCCCGTGAAAAGTGCGGTCGGAGTGATGGACCAGTTGTATTCTGCGCCACCGTTCTGAACGGTGGTTGTACCGATAAAGCCATCACCCTGGTCGCCATTGCCAATCACAGTTGGCGCGGTGAATTGGTCGCGATGACGGCTGTAACGACCGCCGATTCTGTGATTGGAAGTGAACTGGTGGTCCAGCTTGACGTCGAACTGCCATCCTGGGTCGCGACTAGTAATTACTTGGCGCCAGTTGGGGTCCGGATAGACAGCGCCCGGTATGTTTTCGTGGGGATACAGATTCAGAATCGCTTGGCCGATGGGGTCGATTTTGTTCGGAGGGATAACATTGCCGGGGAAGGGATCGTGGGCGCAAGGTGTGTTAGGCCCCTGAGGGTTCCCAGCGCACGGATCGTAGATGCCAGCTTGAGCGGTATCAGGGTTGGTAGGATCAGGCAGGTTGGCGAGACTCTGGGAGAAGTCACCCGTGCGTTCTAAGTCGGTGGGAACTCTTCCTCGCAGGTTAATCGGATCCTGCTGGCGCACCTTTTCGAAATCCACAAAGAAGAATGTCTTGTTTTTCTGGATCGGCCCGCCCAGCGAGAATCCGTACTGATCGCGCACATGATCGGGCCGTGGGCCGCTGTTAAAGAAGTCCCTGGCATCGGTTGCTGAACGTTGGAAATACCACCAGCCGCTTCCGTGAAATGCATTCCCACCCTGTTTGAGCACCATATTTACAATGGTGCCGCCGTTGTTTCCAAACTCCGCCGAGAAACTATTATTCTGGACCTTGAATTCCTGCACGATCTCGACGGAAGGCTGGTAGTAAACGTTGGAGTTGCCACCCTCGCCCTGTTCCGGAGCGCTGATGGGACTGCCATCGAGTGTCACTTGAGCCGTAGCGTTACGCTGGCCGTTGGATACAAAATTGGTTCCGGCGGGATAATTGTCGTTAATCCCTGAGCC